>Ga0307312_10000849_pt1 | contig 15086 bp, 14 predicted proteins | sample ER_DNA_202_FD_194489 | JGI IMG/M metagenome (GOLD analysis project Ga0307312, IMG submission 194489) | Bulk soil microbial communities from the East River watershed near Crested Butte, Colorado, United States - ER_DNA_202 | ecosystem: Environmental > Terrestrial > Soil > Floodplain | place...
GCCTCGTTGAGGCCGTAGGTCGCCCGGGTCGTCTCACAGGTCACGTCCACGTCATCGACGTAGGCGCCGTCTCTGTTGACGCTTCCGTCGCTCTTGAGGCGCCAGCGGACATAGACCGAAGGATCACCGTTGAGGCTCGCCGGAAGGAAGGCGTAGGTGTGGCCATTCGAGCTGCCGGTGTAGGAGCGGCGCGGGTTCCAATGACGCCCGTCTCCGGAGCTCTCCACGTAGAGATAGTCGTGATGCCTCTCTGTGCGAAGAAAGAGGTAGAAGTCCACCTCACAGAGCTTGCGGTCGCGGAAATCGATCGCGGGCGTTCGCAGCCAGCTATTGGTATTGCTCCGGTACTTGCTATAGGGCGAGTCGGCCGCGCTCAGGTTGCGCGAGCCATCACCATTGGCGAGCAGATTGGTCAGCCCCCATAGTCTGCCGCTGCCCCCGGTGCGCCAGCCGCCCACGGTATTGGTCTCGAAGTCCTCGAACAGGTCGTAGGAGATCTTCCCCGCTGGATGCGTGCTGAGGATTCTGAGTCCCGGCGCTGCCAGATCGACGTTGGTTGGACCGAAGTTTGAGAAGTCGGTCAGGCGGTCCTTCTGATCGGTTGCGGCAACGCAGATGATGTTGGCGAGGCCGTAATCGCAGGGATACTCATCGTGGCTGTCCACGCTCTGGCCGTTATTACCAGCCGCCACTACAAAGAGGACGTTGGAGGCAGCGGCGATGACATTCCGCTCTGTCAGCGAGTAGCCGGCACCGCCGAAGCTCGCGTTGACCAGCTTGGCCCCATTGTCGGCCGCGTATGCGAAGGCGCTGACTTCGTCAGCGACCGTGGCGGAACCGTCGGCAGCGAAGAATCGGAGCGGCATCAGGCGGGTCTGCCAGTTGACTCCGGCGACGCCGATTCCGTTGTTCCCGCTCGCGCCGATGACACCCGCGACGTTTGTGCCGTGAGAGCTGTCGAGGCCCCCTGGGTAGGCGTTGTTGTCCGCGTCGGCGAAGTCCCACCCCCGCCAGTCGTCGACGTAGCCGTTCCCGTCGTCGTCCAGTCCGTTTGACTCCTTGCCCCCGCCGGTCTCGCCGGGATTCGTCCAAATATTGCCCGCCAGATCGGGGTGGGTGTGATCGATTCCGTCATCAACGACGGCAACCGTCACGGACGGACTTCCGGTGGTGGTGTCCCAGGCCGCTGGAGCGTCGATATCTGCATCGGAAGTGCCCGGGTAACCCAGGATCGCCTGGCCTGTGTTCTGGAGCGACCATTCCCGTGCGAAGCGGGGATCATTGGGTACCGCGTCCAATGAGCGATAGAAGTTGGGTTCGGCGTACAGAACCCCGGGCTGGGACTCAAGCCGACGTGCCGCCGCGTGTACGGAGACCCCCGACGGTAGATCCAGTTGTCGCAGCCCGGCCACCGGTAGTTGCTTCGCGACTGTCGTGCCATGGACGGCTGAAACCGCCTTCAGGCTCCGCTGGAGGTTTCGACCATCGAAGCGCACCAGAAGCTCGTGTGGCACGAACGGACGGGCTATCGGGCCACCCCTTGGCAGCGCAGCGGGCGAATCGCTTCGCCTTAGCTTGGGAGCATGAACCTTGCTGTTCGCTGGCTCAAGGCTTGAGCTTCCCCAGGCGGCTGGTCCACAAGTTCCAAGCGCGGCAACTACGGCCAGCGTGAGGATGGGTCCGCGGGCCATCACCTAGCTAGTCGGGAGATTGCGGACGTGACTTAAGCGCTCGTGTTTCGCCACGACCTGAAACAGCTGGGGCTCGATCGTTTTTCGCGGGAGCGGATCATCGGGGGTGGATCGCTCAGCGGCTAGTCTGACCCGATGAACGAGCCCATCCACGGATTCAAGGAAGGCCAGGCGGTCTGGGTCGAGGACGGTGAGGGCAAGCAGCATCCCGGGATATTCGTCGGCGAGAACGAGAGCGCGAGCTGGTTCGGCGGCGGTCCGAGCGCCTACGTCGCGCACCCCGAGACTGACCAGGTAGAAGTGGTCTCGATCTTCCGCATCACGCCGAGAGACGAATAGCCGAGCCGATTGACCCGGGTCCCAGACAGCAGTTCCGGTTCTCGCTTCATGGCGATCGCGTGTCAGCCGGCTGGCGCGCCGCCGCGATCTCGTCGCGGAGTGCTTTCAGCGCGGCGACGTAGATCTCCGAGAAGGTGGGAAAGGGCTGGATCGTGTCGCGCAGCACCTCAAGCGGCACGCGGGCGCGAATCGCCAGCGTCGCCTGTTGCAGCCACTCGCCGGCCTCCGGGCCGAGCGCGTAGGCGCCGGTCAGCCGCTCGCCGTCGCTGAGCAGGGTCATGAACCCGTTGCTCTTGGCGTAGGCACGCGTGTAGGTGGCGGTCTTGGCCACCTCAGACACGAGGGCGGTGGCGCTGAACGGGGCCTCGCCCGCGCCGACCGCCGCGGCCTGCGGGTCGGTGAAGACGACGCGCGGCACCGCTTCGTAGTCGGCCTCGCGCGGCTCGCCCAGGATGTTCGCCGCGACCACCTCGCCCTCGTACTTGCCGACATGGGTCAGCGGCCAGGCGCCGTTGACGTCGCCGATTGCCCACAGGCGCTCGCCGGCCCGCAGGTGCGCGTCGACCGGGATTCCGTGGCCGTCGGCCTCGATGCCGACCGTCTCCAGACCGAGCCCGTCGACGCGCGGGCGCCGACCGGTCGCGACCAGCAGGCGGTCGCCGCGGAGCTCGCGGCCATCATCGAGCTCCAAGACGTAGTCCTCGTCCTCGCGCCGCGCCGCGGTGGCGTGAACGCCGAGGGCAAGCTCCACGCCCTCGTCGCGCAGGACCTCGCCGAGCGCCTCGCCCAGCGGTGCGGGCTCGCGGGGAAGGACGTGCTCGGCACCCTCGATGAGGGCAACCTCGCCGCCAAGGCGGCGGACTGCCTGCGCCATCTCGACGCCAACCGGCCCACCGCCCAGTACGAGCAGGCGGCGCGGGACGGCCTTCATGCCGGTCACCTCGCGGTTGGTCCAGATGCCCTCGAGCTCGCGTAGGCCGGGGACCGGCGGCACGATCGGGTCAGCCCCGTTTGCCAGGACGACGTGCTCGGCGCTGTGGCGAACGCCGTCGACCTCCACCACGCCCGTCCCGGCGAGCCGGCCGCTGCCGCGCAGCAGGTCGATGCCCGTGTCCGCCAGCCAGCGCTCCTGGCCCGCGTCCGAGTAGTCGGAGACCATGAAGTCACGCCAGGCAAGCGCGCCGTCGACGTCGACCTCGGCGCTCGCCGCCGCGTCCCGTGCGGCGTGCACCGCCTCGCCCGGGCGCAGCAGCGTCTTGGACGGGATGCAGGCCCAGTAGGAGCACTCGCCCCCAACGAGCTCGCGCTCGACGAGCGCGACCCGAAGGCCGCCCTCGGCCAGCTCGCCGGCGCAGTGCTCTCCCGGAGAGCCGCCGCCGAGAACGATGACGTCGTAGTCGGCGCTCATGTCGACAGCTCCTCTCCGGCCTGCTCGCGGACCGTGTTCTCGGCGTACCAGTCCGGCCAGTTCGGGGTCTTCCTCGCCGGTCCGCTCTTCGTGCTCACCATAACTGCTTCGTTCGGGATCCGGAGCGCGGTGCACCGCCGGTTTTCGCAGCGGTTGACTTACCCCTTCCCGGGTGAGAGGCTCGGCTTTCCGGGACGCCGGATCGCCGACCAGTCCCGAACGGAAACGGAGGTCAACATGGCCAGCACCCACGAAGGCAGTGCCGCTTCGATGGAGATCGCGGACCTGGGGACGATCGACATGGGGCTCGAGGTCGTGACGTTGCCCGTCTCCGATGTCGATCGGGCAAAGCGCTTCTATCAGAGTCTCGGATGGCGGCTGGACGCCGACCTGGTCATCAGCGACGACCGCCGGACGGTGCAGTTCACGCCGCCCCACTCGCAGTGCTCGATCCACTTCGGCGAGGGCCTCACGGCGGCTGAGCCGGGGTCCGTTGACAGGCTGATCCTCGCGGTCAAAGACATCGACTCCGCCCGGGACGATCTCATCAGCCGCGGCGTCGACGTCAGCGAGGTGTCGGGCCCGCCCGACCCGGAAAACGAACGCTCGTACTTCACGACCGCGTCGTTCAGCGACCCGGATGGCAACGGCTGGCTGCTCCAAGAGATCACGACCCGGCTCCCCGGCCGGGAATGGGAGGACTGACATGGACGTCGCCTCCCTGGCAGATCTGCTGCATGAGACGGCCGAGCATCACGGCGCATTCGAGGCGGTCGCCCCACCCCACGACTGGTGGGACTGGTACGCGGCGTACATGGACGCCCGGGAGGGCGGAAGCACCCCGGATGAGGCCTCCGCTGCCGCCGGGCGCTACATGGCGGAGGTCAAGCACGTCGTCGTGCCGTCCGCGTGAGCCCGTATTCGCCGCGCGATCGACAAACAAAGGGCAGGCAATGTCAGACCGACTTCGACCTCATCATGATCGACAGGGCCTAGGCGCGGACGTCGCATCGCCGGCCTAGGCAGCCGGTCAGAGCTTGCCGCGACCGCTGATCGGCACCTGGACTTCCCGGACCAGCTCTCCGGTCGAAGGGTCGGTCGCGGTAATGATCATCGTGCCGGTCTGCTCCCAGCCGACGAAGAACTCGCTGGGCGTGAAGCGGACCACGGCGCGACAGCTCTCGCGCGCCGCCATCACCTCACCAGGGGTCAGCACCGGGCAGGTCGATCCGGGCATGAAGCCGAAGCCGAAGTCGTCGGGAAGGCCGGCCTCGACCAGCACCCGCAGCGCTCGACCGCTCGAGTTCGTGACCTTAACCCCGTCGAAGTAGTCCGAGCCGACCGTCTTGGTCCCGAAGTCGATCTGCTTCGGCGCCACCCTGATCTCGGATGACGCGGCTGTCGCCGCCGTCGCCGGCAGCGCAATCGCGGCAGCCGCCACACCCACTGCAATGAACGCTCTCATGCACCCTCCCTTTCGTTCGAGCCTGATGCTCTCACACATGATCGCTCCGGGAGCCAGCCCGGCCTGGATCAATTGCCGAGAGGCCCGCCGGTAGCTCCCTTGACCGTCTGCCCAGTGTCGCCGAGCGTCTGGTCGAGCCCGCTGGTGAGACCGCCAGCGGCTTGCGAAAGGGCATTCTGGGCTCCAGCTCTCGCTGCCGCCTGGTCCACGGTCCGGACGGTCTGGGTGACCCCGCCCAGAGCCGGCGCGGGCGCAAGCGCAGGAGTCGGAGGCGGGAGAACCGTGACTGACAGCGTGCCCCCGGTGCCCGTGGCGGCGCTTCCGCTCGGGACCGTCTGCGCGGCGACATCGTGCCCTGCCTGCTCGTCGGCGACGGCGTCTCGCGTCGAGTCACTGCGATCACGCCTTGGCCGGTGGTGCGAGCAGGGACAGGGCCTGCCCTCGCACGCTTTGCCGTCGTGGTCGCTATCAAGCCCGGACGGGTCGCCGTGCGGATGGTGCTTATTGAACCAGCGCTGTGCCCGCCTTTGGTTGTTGAAGTCAGAACAGTCCCTGTCGCGGACGATTGCCGGGGGTGTCCACGGGGCCAGAGCGAAAACGAGCGCCTCAGTACGGCCCGGGGCGCGAACCTCGAGAGTGGTTGCATGTGATTCGCTGTCCCGCGGCCACGTGGCTGTCTCGGCCACGCCGACGTTCTCCTCAGCGCCACCGCTCCCCTTCGGATAGAGGCCGCCAGCGCCGCCAGTTGGCCCTTCGAACGGGAGGGCCGTCAGGCCGACGAACACGGCCAGCGCGACGAGGGGCGCTGCCGCGCAGACCGCGGCCACGCGCCCGGAACGAGGCCAAGCCAGCGGCTTGCGCTCGCGACGAACGGCCGCGGGGACGCGCAGCGCGCCGCGGACCCGCTCCACGAAGGGTGCCGACTCCGGGGGCGATGACTCGCCGGCTCGGAACAGCTCGGCCGGCAGCTCAACGCCAATCTGAGCGGCGATCCTCCCGAATCGCTCCCTCGCCCGCGCCTCGGCCTTCCTCCGCATGCTCGAGGACAGCCACCTTCGAGACCTCGCGAGCTCTAGGGCTTGGTGCGCGAGATCCTGGTTTGTCCAAGCCAGGAGGCGGGCCTTCACGCCTGGCTTCACCCACTCGGAGTCCGTCGTCGAGAGCAGCCAATCCCGATGGACGCGGCGGACCGTGATAGCGAGGCAGAGGTCCTCGTACCGCCGACGCGGCCGCCAGTAGCGGCTCGACCGCGTGGTGAACGAATCGCAAGAGGTGGCGAGGGCGAGGAGGAGGAAGGTCCGCGCGGAAACCGTTGCCCCCTTGGACGACCGCGGTCTCGGGCCCCCGCGGGTCCACGTTATGCGCTGATCCCGCCTCGCATCCGAGTCCACGATCACGTCCCTCCCCAATCCGCAATCGGTCCGCCTAGTTGGACACTCTAGGTCCTCCGATCCTTCAGCACCAGCGAATACCACCGAAGCGTCACCCGAATGAGGTAATGGGATTCACTAACCAACCCGTCGATGCGCGCGGATACGGGCATCAGAACCGCGGTGGTGCCCGATGCTCTAGGAGGCGGACGGCTTGATCAACAGTGGGTGACGATTGGGGCATCCCTTCGAGTGCGCATAGGGCGTCGCTGGGCGGCCAGGCTCACACATTGCCCGGCCCTGGTCGGAGCTAGACTCACGGCTGATCACGGGAGGAGGAGGCGAGCCATGTCACCGACCACGTCTACTGCGACCGCCGAAGAGGTGACTATCCGAGAAGCGGTGCCCGCGGACGCCGAAGCCTGTGCGCAGATTTGCTTTGACGCATTCGGCGGCATCCAGGACCACCACCGCTTTCCGAGGGACTTCCCGGTGCTCGAAGCCGCCGCGGGATTGATGGCGATTTGGGTTCCACATCCCTCCGTTTGGGGGGTCGTCGCTGAGCTCGACGGGCGGATCGTTGGCTCCAACTTCCTGGACGAGCGGGGGCCGATTCGCGGGGTAGGTCCGATCACTGTCGATCCCCAAGGGCAGAACGCGGGCGTGGGACGCAGGCTGATGGAGGCCGTGCTCGAGCGCGGTGAAGGAGCGCCCGGCATCCGCTTGCTTCAAGACGCGTTCCACATGCGGTCGCTCTCGCTGTACGCGTCCCTCGGGTTCGACGTCAAGGAGCCGGTTGCCGTCATCAGCGGCAATCCCTCGAGCGGCTTTCCAGATGACGTCGAGGTGCGGGTGCTCGAGGAGGACGACCTCGACGAGTGCGAGGCGCTCTGCAAGAAGGTCCATGGTTTCGAGCGCACCAACGAGCTTCGTGACTCGATCCAGGCGTTCAAGCCGTTCGTCGCCGTGCGGGACGGACGCATCACGGCCTATGCATCGAGCGTTGTCTTTTGGCCGATGAACCACGGCGTCGCCGAAAGTCGGGAGGACATGCAGGCGCTGTTGCTCGGGGCGGCGGCTGCGGTCGACGAGCCGATCGCATTCCTGGTGCCTCTGCGTTCCGAGCTATTCCGCTGGTCTCTTGGAGCAGGCCTTCGTTTGGTGAAACCCATGAACCTGATGGCGCTCGGCGACTACCAGGAGCCTCGCGGTTCGTGGTTCCCGAGCGTGCTGTACTGAATCGCTCGGGACGAGCGCCCACATCCTCACGGTGTTGAGATCTGACCCGCGCGCGGAAGCCCGCATAGAGACAAGGAGCCAACATGCCCAGCGACACCGCAATCGAGTCCCCTCAGACCGCAACGGCCCGCCGGGCGCTGGAGGAGGTCTGCTCCGGCAAGAACCTGGACGGGATCCCCGACGTCTATCACCCGGAGTTCGTCGACCACGTGAACGCCCTCGAGTATCGCGGGCACGAGGGCGCCCGGCGCTCGGTCGCCCTCTACCTCGAGCTCTTCCCTGATCTCCGCTTCGAGGTCGACGAGCAGGTGAGCGAGGGCGATCGCGTTGCCTCACGCTGGACACTGCATGGCACTCACCGCGGGCGAGGCGTGACCCTCCGCGGGATCGTGATCAGCCGCTTCGAGGACGGCAGAATCATCGAGGACTGGGCCGCGAGCGACACGATGGAGATCCCACGCCAGCTCGGCGCTTGGCGCACCCTGCTGCTGCTCGTCCAGCATCGCAAGCTGTTGCAGAGAGGCGATCGAGCTGATCGCGGGCGTCCGCCAGGAGTGTCCATCAGGGGCCGACGGATGTGTAATAGGTTCGGCTGAACAAGGCACCGAACGGAAGGGGTAGCGATGCATTCTCGAATCACCGAGGTGGCGGGCGGCCCGGGCGATGGCGGCTTGAGCTTCGTCCAAGAGAAGGTCCTGCCGGGATTTGAGTCCGAGCACGGCTTCGAGGGTCTGGTCCTGCTGGTCGCCGAGGGCGGCAGCGGCATCAGCGTCGCCCTGTTCCGTGACCAAGACGCGGTCCAGGCCAGCGACGAGCAAGCGGCGGGGTTCCGCAGCGAGGCGTCCAATCGCGGCTACGAGGTCAATCTGGTCGGAACCTTCGAGGTCGTCGGATCCGACATCCGCGGCGGCGATCCGAAGGCGGCGCGCTTCCTGCGCGTCAGTGGCGGTGGGGACTTCGGCGCCGTCTTCCAGGACACCGTGATTCCCACGTTCGGGGCGGTGGACGGCTACCTGGGCGCGATCGCCGGCACGAGCAACGGATCCGGGTTCGGGATGTCGCTGTGGCGCGACGAGGCTTCGCGGGACGGCGCGACCGACGCGATCAGCCAGATTCGCGAGGCGATGGGCGCGGCGGGCGTCAATATCGACTCGACCGAGGAGCTCTCGGTCCGGATCGCGCAGCTGCCCGGGTAGCGACGAGCCAACTCTCAGCTAAGCCGCTTTTCACGGACGGGACGCGTGCGAACCATTGTTCGGCACCCTCGCCATGGGCGCGGCTGGTTTGGAGGGAGCCGAAGGCGACCGGCTAGCAGACTCGGGCGCAAAACTCCCGCAGAGCGTCTCCGAAGGAGGGGCTCACGGTCGGCTTCTCTCGGCAGGACACCTGCATCGAGTCAGGGAACGCCGACGCAGCGGCCTCGTATCCGTCCTTCGTGAAGAGCAAGCACGGATCGTGCTCGGCGAGGAGCAATGGCTTCCCTAGGTCCCGCAGGGCACCCTCGATCCAGTCACCCGGGTCCGCCATGTTCTCGCGCACGTACGCCTGCGCTACGCCGGTGGGGATTCGCTCAAGCATCCGGTCCGCAAGGTGCTCACCGTAGAACCCCTGGGTGATCTGCGTCAGGTGCCGCATGAACGTGCGGTCATCGAGCTCAGCCACCTGCTTGAAGGCCGCGCGAACCTCGGCATTGACCGCGGCCGGCTCCGCGTCGGGGCTGAAGCTCAGACACGCGTGTCCGAGCGCAAGCCCTTGGACCGCGTCGTGGTGCTGCAACGCATACTTCAGGGCGGCGGCGATCGCGAACTCGTCGGCGGCGACTACACAGCTTTGCCATCCGAGGCGATCGACCTCCGCCGCCACCCTGTCGCTCACGGCCGAGGCGTCATACGCGTCGGGGGCAGGCTCGCCGCCCACGCCGGGGGCGTCGAATGTGGCGACCTCGGCCCATTCCTGGAGCTGTGGCCGTATCACCCACTCCAGCTCGCTGTAGCCGGGGATAAGGAGGAGCCGCGGCCTCGTCATGCCAAGATGTCCTCGCGCGAGACGTAGAACTCGATCATCCGCTCAGCCCTCGCGCCAAATCCTATAAACGTGCGTGGTCCAGTCAATGCTGGAAACCGGTGTGGGCACCTCCACGCTAAACACGAACTCGTCGGTGGTCAGTCGGACTCGTCTGCGCGGCGGAATACCGCGACGACGCCAAGCATCCCGAGCACGACAGCGGCCAGTAGCACGATGATCCCCGCGACCGGCCCTACGAAGAAGAACGCCGCCAGGATGGCGATGATTGCGATCCCCAGATAGAGGGTGAGCCGAAGGCCGATCAGATCGGAGGTGGCTCTGGTGCGGGGCTCACTGGGGGTGACATCGCTCCCGCGGTCAGGGGCCTGGTTCGCCATCTCACCGAGAGCATTCCAGAAGCCACCCCTATCGAGTTCACCCCGATCGGGTGATGTGCGAGCCTCGGTCGGGCTAGCACAATTCTTCAACGAAACCGAACCCGCGGGGAACCATGACCACCACAGCAACTCGGCCCGCCGCGATCCAGGCGGGAGCTGACGCGCAGCCCGCTGACGTGCTCGTCATCTTTGGGATCACCGGCGACCTCGCCAAGGTGATGACGTTCCACTCGCTCTACAGGCTGGAGCGCCGGGGTCTCCTCGACTGTCCGATCGTCGGGGTCGCGGTCGACGACTGGACCGTCGACGATCTCAGCAAGCGCGCTCGCGATTCGATCGAGGGCACGGGCGAGTCAGTCGACGAGGAGGTCTTCGACCGGCTCGCGGCGCGGTTCTCCTACGTGGCGGGCGACTTCTCGGACTCCGGGACCTTCGAGCGGGTCGCAGCGGAGATCAAGGCAGCGGAGACTCCGGTCTTCTACCTCGAGATACCGCCCTTCCTGTTCGGCACCGTGATCAAGGGGTTGGCCGATGCCGGACTCACTGAGAACGCGCGCGTCGTGGTCGAGAAGCCGTTCGGTCACGACCTCGTCTCGGCGCGCTCGCTGGCCGCCGAGCTCCACGAGTACCTCGACGAGCCTCAGCTCTACCGGATCGACCACTACCTCGGGAAGATGGGCCTCGTCGAAATCCTGAACCTCCGGTTCGCGAACACGATGCTCGAGCCACTGTGGAGCCGCAACTATCTCTCGTCGGTGCAGATCACGATGGCGGAAAGCTTCGGGGTCGAGGATCGGGGCCACTTTTACGACCCGGTAGGCGCCTTGCGCGACGTGGTCGTGAATCACATGATGCAGGTGGTCGCAGCCGCTGCGATGGAGGCGCCCGCCCGGAGCGACCCGCAGACGATCAAAAACGCGCAGGTGGCTCTCTTCCACGCGATCGCCGACGCCGACCCCGCCCATTATGTGCGCGGACAATACGAGGGCTATCGAGAGATCGACGGGGTGGCCGAGGACTCGACAACTGAGACCTTCGCGGCATTGCGCCTAGACATCGACAACTGGCGCTGGTCGGGCGTTCCCTTCTTCATTCGGGCGGGCAAGTGCCTGTCGGTCACCCAGACCGAGTTGCGGCTCGTGTTCAAGCACCCGCCCCGCCTGGGCCTTCGAGCTGCGGGAGCGCACCCGCCCGAGCCGAACCAACTGGTGATCAAGCTCGACCCCTCGACCGGGATCAAGCTCATCCTCGACGCGCACCGTGCGGACATGGTCGGGCCCGGTGCGATCGAGCTCGACATGGAGTTCTCGGATGAGGGGGGAGAGGGAGCCACACCGTATGAGGTGCTGCTCCACGCTGCGATGATCGGCGACAGCACACGCTTCACCCGTCAGGATGGCGTTGAGGAGACCTGGCGGATCATGCAACCGCTCCTCGAAGCGCCCCCGCCGGTTGACACCTACGCCAAGGGATCGTTGGGTCCGGCGGCGGCCGACAAGCTCGTGGCCGGGCATGGGGCTTGGCACGACCCGTGGATGCCCTCATGAGCGCCCAGAAGACCAAGCGCTCGGCCAAGAAGCCCGCCAAGGCCAAGGCGCCACGCTCCGCCGCGGGCGATGGCAAACCACGGGTCGACGCCCCGGCGCCCAGCCGGCCGCAAAGCGCCGCCGCGCCCTCGCCCTTCCCGCCGATCGCCGACTACGCCTTCCTGTCCAACTGCCACACGGGGGCGCTCGTCGCGCCCGACGGGGCGATCGACTGGCTCTGCGTACCCAGCTTCGACTCGCCGAGCGTGTTCGGCACCCTGCTCGACCGTGAGGCCGGGGCCTTCCGCCTCGGGCCCTTCGGCATCAATGTGCCGAGCGCCCGCATCTACGAGCCCGGGACGAACATGGTCGTCACCACCTGGAGGACGCCGACGGGTTGGGCCAGCGTCTTCGACGCGCTGACCATGGGCCCGACGCGGGGCGAGGACACCGTCACCCCACACACCCGTCCGCCGGCCGATGAGGACGCGGAGCACATGCTGGTGCGCACCGTGCTCTGCCTCGAGGGCAAGGTGGAGATGGAGCTCGTGTGCGAGCCGGTATTCGAGTACGGGCGGGTCCCTGCCGAGTGGGAGCTCGTCGACGGGGACCGGCACGCCGCGGACGCGAGCGGCGCGGAGGTGACGATCCGCCTCACAACCGACATGGCGATGGGGATCGAGGGCAACCGGGTTCGGGCCCGCCACGCCCTCCAGCAGGGAGAGCAGCTCTATTGCTCGCTGTCCTGGGCCGAAGGGCTCGCCTCCCCGCGGGACCTCGACGACGCCAATGCGCGAATCGCTGCGACGCGTCGGTACTGGCGGGGGTGGCTGGGTCGCGCCCGGCTCCCAGACCACCGGTGGCGCGACCCGATCCAGCGCTCAGCGCTGGCGATCAAGGGCCTCACCTACATGCCGACCGGGGCCACCGTCGCGGCATTGACCACGTCCCTTCCCGAGACTCCCGGCGGTGAGCGCAACTGGGACTACCGCTACACCTGGTTGCGGGACTCCACTTTCACTCTCCAGGCGCTCCACTTCCTCGACCTCGATTGGGAGGCGGACGAGTTCATGCAGTTCGTCGCCGACCTGGAGGCGAACGAGGACGGCGCGCTCCAGATCATGTACGGGATCGACGGCCGGCGGGACCTCACAGAGTCCTTCCGGGAGGACCTTTCCGGCTACGCGGGAGCGAGCCCGGTGCGAATCGGCAACGGCGCGTTCGACCAGCGCCAAAACGACGTCTTCGGGGCAGCACTCGACTCCATCCTGCTCCACACCCGCCGCTCGCAGCGCCTGCCTCGCCGGCTGTGGCCGATCGTGCAGTCGCAGGCGGAGTGCGCCACCAAGGTCTGGAAGAACCCCGACCAGGGGATCTGGGAGGCGCGCGGAAAGCCTCAGCACTACGTCTCGTCGAAGCTGATGTGCTGGGTGGCGCTCGACCGGGCGGCGAAGCTGGCCGGGATGCGGGGCGACGCGGACCTCGGAGCCACCTGGCAGGCGACCGCGGACGAGATCAAGGACGACATACTCGAGCACGGCGTCCGCGATGGCGTACTGCGCCAGCATTACGAGACAGATGCGCTCGACGCCTCGACCCTGCTTGCGGCGATCTTCGGCTTCCTCCCCGGTGACGACGAGCGGCTCCGCAAGTCGGTGGAGGCGATCGCCGACGACCTGACCGAGGACGGCTTCGTCCTGCGCTACCGCACGGGCGAGACCGACGACGGGCTGTCCGGCAAGGAGGGGAGCTTCCTGATCTGCTCGTTCTGGCTCGTCTCGGCGCTGGCGATCGTCGGCGAGCAGCAGCGGGCCCGCGACTTGATGGAGAAGCTCTTGAGCGTCGCCTCGCCTCTCGGCCTCTACGCGGAGGAGTTCGACACCAGTACGGGGCGTCACTTGGGGAACTTCCCGCAGGCCTTCTCGCACCTGGCGCTGATCGAGGCGGCGGGACGGATCATCATCGCCGAGCGCCTCGCGGAGATCTCGTAGTGGCCGACGCCTACGACGTGAAGGAACAGCCCTACCAGGTCCACGGTGTGCCCGGCGAGGACCCGACGGAGCCCCCGGCCAGCGCGCCCTATCCGTTTCCGGCGGCCTCGCACGAGCCGCGGATCCAGCAGATCTCAGACGACCTCGAAGCCGCTGGTCACCATCCCTTCCACACCCCCTGCGGGAGTCGATGCTCGGACCCCTGGGCATGCACTCGGAGCACCTGTTCAGCAGGCACGCGTACATGAAGACCGACATCCCGGTGGCCGGCTGCGCGCACCAGTCCGGCACCTGCCGCTTCGGCACCGACCCAGCAAGCTCGGTGCTCGACGTCAACTGGAAGGCGCACGAGGTCGACAACCTCCAGCGGGAGACCGCTGGTGCCGGCTGAGGCCGACGGCGGGCGGCGGCGCGTCGTCGTCGTCGGCGGCGGCTTCGGAGGGCTCACCGTGGCGCGCGAGCTGCGGCGCGCGGACGCCCAGGTGACCCTGGTGGACCGCACGAACCACCACCTGTTCCAGCCGCTGCTCTACCAGGTGGCGGCGGGCGGACTGTCGGAGGGCGATTGCGCGTCGGCGATCCGTGGGCATCTGAGACGGCACCCGAATGCGAGCGTCCTGATGGCCGAGGTCACCGACCTCGACGCGGAAGGACGCCGGGTGATCCTCGATCGGGCGGACCCGCTCGACTACGACAGCCTGGTGGTCGCATGCGGCGCCGAGACCTCCTACTTCGGCCACGACGAATGGGCTGACACAGCGTTCGGGCTGAAGACTCTCCGTGACGCCGTCGCACTGCGCGAGCGCGTCGTCTCTGCCTTCGAGGAGGCCGAGCGGACCAGCGATGCGACCGTCCGGGATGAGCTGCTGACCTTCGTGGTCGTCGGCGGCGGGCCAACCGGGGTCGAGATCGCGGGCCAGCTCGGGATCCTCGCCCGCTCGACGTTGAAGCGGCAGTTCTCGCGGATCGACACCTCGAGGGCCCGCGTGATCCTGGTCGACGCCGGCGACCGCGTGGTGCCGGCGTTCAGCGAGAAGCTCTCAGCGAAGACCGCGCGCGGGCTGGCCGAGCTGGGGGTGACGGTGCGCGAGCACTCCCAGGCGACGGCGATCGACAACCGGGGGCTGACGATCAAGACCGATGAGGGCGAAGAGCGAATCGCCTCGAGAACCGTGATCTGGGCGGCGGGCGTGCGGGCGGCCGGGCTGACCGGTGTTCTCGCCAAGGCCACTGGCGCGGACACGGACCGGGGCGGGCGCATCGAGGTCGGCTCCGACTGCACGGTCCCCGGTCATCCCGAGATCTCGGCGATCGGCGACATGGCGTCTCACCCGGGGCCGGACGGCAAGCCCCTGCCGGGGCTGGCGACGACCGCCATTCAGCAGGCGCATCACGTGGCGCGGGCGATCAGGCAGGGTAAGCCCGGGCCCGATACTCCGTTCCGGTATCTGGACAAGGGAGCGCTCGCCGTGATCGGACGCGGAAAGGCGGTCTGCCAGGTCAGAGGCGTTGAGCTCTCCGGGCGCCCCGCCTTCGCGATGTACCTGGGGATCCACCTCACCTACCTCAGCGGTGTGCGTGGCCGCCGCCTGCGAGTGCTGAACGCGTGGGTCGCGTCCCGGTTCGGCGCCCGGGAGAGCTGGGTGCTCGAGGAC
>Ga0307312_10000851_pt1 | contig 15082 bp, 17 predicted proteins | sample ER_DNA_202_FD_194489 | JGI IMG/M metagenome (GOLD analysis project Ga0307312, IMG submission 194489) | Bulk soil microbial communities from the East River watershed near Crested Butte, Colorado, United States - ER_DNA_202 | ecosystem: Environmental > Terrestrial > Soil > Floodplain | place...
TTCAGCGCAGTAGAACAAGCGATCGCGGACATTCGCGCCGGCAAGCTCGTCATCGTAGCGGATGACGAGCGGCGCGAGAACGAGGGGGATCTGATCGGCGCGGCCGAACAGGTGACCCCCGAGATGATCAACTTCATGGCGACGCACGCCCGTGGCCTGATCTGCATGCCGCTGACGCCTGAGCGCTGCGACGCGCTTGGTCTGCCGCAGATGACCGAGCACAATAACGAGTCGCACGAAACCGCGTTCACGATCAGCATCGACGCCGCGGCCCGGTTCGGTGTGACGACCGGTATCTCCGCGGCCGACCGGGCCGCGACGATTCGCGTCGCGATCGATCCGTCGACGGCGCCGAGCGACCTGCGGCGCCCTGGTCACATCTTCCCGCTGCGCGCGCGTCGTGGCGGCGTCCTGCAGCGCGTCGGCCAGACCGAAGCGAGCATCGACCTTGCGCGGCTCGCCGGGCTCTATCCCGCGGGCGTCATCTGCGAGATCCTCAATCCCGACGGCTCGATGGCACGCCGTCCCGACCTCGAGCGGTTCGCCACACAACACGGCCTCACGTTCATCACCGTGGCCCAGCTCGTTGCCTACCGGCTGAAGCACGAACGCCTGATCCATCGGGTCGCCGACGCGCGGCTGCCGACGCCGTTCGGCGAATTTCGGATCATCGGCTACCGCAACGACGTCGATGAAGCGGAGCACATCGCGCTGGTATACGGCGACGTTGCGGGCAAGCAGCAGGTGCTCGTGCGCATGCACTCCAAATGCCTCACGGGCGACGTCTTCGGCTCGGCGCGCTGCGACTGCGGCTGGCAGTTGCACAGCGCGATGGGGATGATCGCGGAGGCGGGCGCGGGCGTGGTGGTTTATCTCGATCAGGAAGGGCGCGGGATCGGCCTCCTGAACAAGCTGAAGGCCTACGAGCTCCAGGATCAGGGCCACGACACCGTCACCGCCAACGAGAAGCTCGGCTTCAAGCCGGACCTGCGGAACTACGGCATCGGTGCGCAAATCCTGCTCGACCTCGGGTTGTCGTCGATCCGTGTCCTGACGAATAATCCAATGAAGCTGGTGGGCCTCGAAGGCTACGGGCTGGAGATCGTCGAGCGGCTGCCCATCGTGCCGGCACCGTCGGCTGAAAATCGGGCCTATCTCGACGTCAAGCGGGACAAGCTCGGCCACTTCCTCACTCACTGATCGTGCCACACCGAGCACCCTCCGCGGCGCGCAGCTCCAACCGCGAGCGGCGTGTCGCGATCATTGTGAGCCGCTTTCACGAGCACATCACCACAAAGCTCCTCGACGGCGCGCGCGACGCGCTGCGACGCGGCGGCATTGCGGACGCGAACGTGGAGGTCACGTGGGCGCCCGGTGCCTTCGAGCTCCCGGTGCTCGCCGAAGCCGCGGCGGCGAGCGAGCGGTTCGACGCGATCATCGCGCTGGGATGCGTGATTCGCGGCGAGACACCGCACTTCGAATACGTCGCGGGTGAGGCCGCACGCGGCCTCGGCAACGTTGCGCTGGCCCATCGAATCGCGGTCGGGTTCGGCGTGCTCACCACGGAGACCGAGTCTCAGGCGTTGGCGCGAGTCAGCAAAGGTGCCGAGGCGGTGCAGGCGGCCCTCGAGACCGCCGACGCGCTCGAGAGGCTCGGTGCAACGACCCGAGACTAAAGCCCGCGCCCGCGCGCTCCAGCTCATGCATGCGTGGGAGCTCTCCGGCCGGCCGACGATTGAAACGGTCGTCGCGCGCGTCGCCGTGATCTACGGACGTGCGCCGAGGGGCTACGACCGTGGCGCCGATCTTGCCGCCAAAGCAATCGCCGGTCTTCCCGAACTCGATCGACGGATCGCGGATGCGGCGGAACACTGGCGGCTCGAGCGCGTAGGTGTGGTGGAACGCAACATCCTCCGGCTCGCGCTCGCCGAGCTCGACGAGGCGTCGACGCCGTCGCGCGTGGTCATCGATGAGGCTGTCAAGCTGGCGCACTGGTTCGCGGGTCCCCGCGCCCCGGGATTCATCAACGGCATCCTCGATGCGATTGCCCACGAAACCGGCGCGCTGTGAGAATCCTGGTCGTCAACTGGAACGATCTGGAAAATCCGCAGGCCGGTGGCGCCGAGATTCACCTGCACGAGCTGTTCGGGCGGATCGCCCAGTGGGGGCACGACGTGCACCTGATCGCCAGCGGCTGGCCCGGCTGCCCGCCGAGCGCGATGGTGGACGGGATTCAGGTCACCCGGATCGGGGGGCGACATAGTTTCGCCCTCCACGCCCGCGGCGCGGTGCGGCGCGCCCTGCGCGAGACGCAGTTCGACGTCGTCGTCGAGGACATCAACAAGGTTCCGCTCTTTCTTCCCACACTCACACGGCGGCCGTTCGTGGCGATCGTGCCCCACCTGTTCGGGACTACGGCCTTCGCCGAAGCCAGCACGCCGGTGGCTGCGGTCGTATGGGGGGCGGAGCTGCCGCTTCCGTGGGTATACAAGCACGCCCGATTTCACGCGATTTCGGAGAGCACGCGCGACGACCTCGTGCGCCGCGGCGTGCCGAGTGAACGCGTTGTCGTGATTCATCCAGGCGTAGATTCCACATTGTACCGGCCTGACCCGGCTACGCCGCGGGCCGAACGGCCCACGTTCTTGTACCTGGGCCGATTGAAGCGTTATAAAGGAGTGGAATTCGCGATCCGTGCCGTTGCCGCCGCACGTGCGGCACGTCCCGACATCACGCTGGACATCTGCGGACAAGGTGACGATCGGCCCCGACTCGAACGCCTGGCTGTCGAACATCGTGTGAGCGACGCCGTGCGCTTCCTGGGCTACGTGTCAGAGGATGAGAAACGACGCTTGTTGCGCCGTGCCTGGGCGGTCGTGTTCCCGAGCCCCAAAGAAGGATGGGGTATCACGAACATCGAGGCGGCGGCGTGCGGCACGCCGGCACTCGCGTCTGACAGCCCGGGTCTGCGCGAATCGGTGCAGCAGGGCGTGACGGGATACCTGGTGCCGCACGGTGACGCCCCGGCGCTCGCCGATCGGATGCTGGCGTTGGCAGCGGATCCATCGTTCGTCGAGCGGCTCGGCCGCGCGGCCCGCGACTTTGCCGCAGGACTGTCCTGGGACGCGGCAGCGCGCGCCACGCTGGCACACCTCGAGACAACGGTTGCCGAACACGAAAGGAAGCGCTGAATGCGCATCACCATCACCGCGCGTCACACCGAGATCGATGACGATCTGCGCGCGCATGCACAGGAGCTCGTCGAGAAGGTCGCAAAGCTGGCGCGGCGCCCCCATCATGCGCAGGTAGTCTTCACCGACGACCATGGAGAGGCAGGAGTCGAGATCGAAGTGCATGTCCCGCGCGGCCGCGTGCATGTCGCCAAGGCCGAGGGGGCCGATCACCGCTCGGCGCTCGATGCCGCCATCGCGCGAATCAAGCGCCAGCTGCTCGACGAGAAAGAAACGCCCCGCCCGCGCCGCCCCCCGGCGCGCGGGCGAAGGACTCCCGGGTAGGCGTGCTCAAAGTCGCCGACCTGCTCGCTCGCAAGGGCGATCCCCTCCAGCTCGAGCTGTTGACGGCCGACATCGGCCTCGACCGCGAGATCCGCTCCCCGGAGGCGTCGAGCCCCGGGCTCGTGCTGGCGGGGTACACGGCGCGTTTCGTCGGCACCGACCGCCTGCACGTCCTGGGTGAGACCGAGATTACCTATCTCGCGTCCCTCGATCCCAAAACGCGCAGCAAGGCGATTCAGACGTTTCTCTCGTACGATCTCCCGTGCGTGATCATCACAAAGGGGCAGGAACCGCCCGACGGGCTGCTCGTCCTGGGGCGCGACCGCGGAATCCCCATCATCCGCACGCGGCTCAAGACGGCCGAGTTCTACCGGCGGCTCAAGCCGTTTCTCGATGACGCGTTCGCGCCGCGCACCACCGTGCACGGCTCGCTCGCCGACGTCTTCGGCGTGGGACTGCTGTTTCGCGGCCGTTCGGGGATCGGCAAGAGCGAGTGCGTCCTCGATCTCGTCGAGCGCGGTCACCGGCTCGTCGCGGACGACGTCGTGCACGTCACGCGCCAGGGCAATGACGTCCTGATCGGCCGGGGCCACGAAATCTCCCGGCACTATATGGAGATCCGCGGCGTTGGCTTGATCGACATCAATGCGCTGTTCGGCATTCGCTCCGTGCGCCAGCAGAAGCGCATCGAGGTCGTGGTGCAGCTCGAGGACTGGGACAACACGCGCGAATACGACCGCACGGGCCTCGACCAGCAGCGTACGGATCTGCTCGACGTCGAGCTGCCGTTGGTGACGGTGCCGCTCAACCCGGGGAAGAATCTCACGGTAATTTGCGAAGTCGTCGCGATGACTCATCTGCTGCGTTACAGCGGCGTGGACTCGGCGAATGCGTTCAACGAGCGGCTGATCCGGCGCATGCGGGAGAAGGGCGGGGTGCAGAGTTACCTGGAGGAAGACTATGAGTGAGCTCCGTGGCGTCATCGTGTCGCACGCCGCGGTCGCGCAGGCTCTCGTCACCGCCGTCACTGCGATCACCGGCATCGAGGGCGTATTGACGCCCATCTCGAATGAAGGCTGCGGCACCGAGGCGCTCGGCGAGCGGCTGCGCCAGGCAGTGGGCGCTGGCCCCGCCGTGCTGTTCGTCGATCTGCCCGGCGGCTCGTGCTTCACCAGCTCCGCACGCTACGCAAAGCAGGGAGGCGCGGAGATCGCCGTCGTGACGGGTGTCAATCTCGCCATGCTGCTCGATTTCGTGTTCAATCGCGACATCACGCCGGCGGAAGCCGCGCGCAGGGCCGTCGATGCGGGCGGCAAAGCGATCCGCGTCACCAGCTCATGAGCCTCGCGCTGTATCGCATCGATGATCGCCTGATCCACGGGCAGGTCGTCGTCGGCTGGGGACAGCCGCTCGACGTCTCGTTCATCGTGCTCGTCGATGACGAAGTCAGCAGCAGCGACTGGGAGCAGGATCTCTACCGCATGGGTGTGCCGCCACAGATCGAAGTGATTTTCGCATCCGTGGAGCAGGCGGCAGCACAGCTGCCCACCTGGGAGGCGGACGCGCGCGTCGGGATTCTGCTGGTGGGCGATATCGACACGGCGGTGGCGCTCGCCGGGTGCGCGCCGCAGGTCAAGCGCTTCAACGTGGGCGGCGTGCATCATCGCACCGGCCGCACAGAGCGACTGCGCTTCGTATATCTGACGGACGACGAGGCCGCGAAGCTGCGCCAGCTGGCCGCGAACGGCGTGGACGTCACCGCCCAGGACGTCCCCACGGCCCGCGCGGTGCCGGTCGGGGAGTTCACATGATCCTTCCCATCGAGCTGCTGATCGCGCTGGTCGTGTGGGGCACCCTCGTCGGCGTGGATCTCGTCAGCCTGCCGCAGATGATGATCGCACGTCCCCTCGTGGCGGGGACGGTCGCCGGCGCCATCCTGGGCGACATCCCCACCGGCCTGAAGCTCGGCGTCGTCTTCGAGCTGTTGCAGTACGACATCCTGCCGGTCGGCGCCGTGCGCTATCCTGAATACGGACCCGCGACCGTCGCCGCCGTGGCCACTGCGCACGCATCGGCCGGCGTGCTCGGCCTTGGGCTCGGCGCGCTCGTCGGACTCGTCACGGGGCTGTTCTGCGGCTTGATGATCAATTGGCTGCGACGCGTGAACTCCCGCATCGTCCACGCGGCCGCTGCCCAGCTCGAGTCGGGCGACCCGAGCGCCCTGGTCCGCCTGCATGTCGGAGGGCTGCTGCGCGATGCGCTGCGCGCCGCCCTGGTGACCATGTTCGGGCTGGTGCTGGCCTGGCTGGCGCGGCCGCTGCTGGGCGGTGTGCTCTCGGTACGGGGCGCCGTGCTGCTCGCCGTGGCGATTGTGGCGACGGCGTTGGCCGCCGGCGCCGCGGGCACGCTGCGCCTCGTGGGGCGCGGCCCCAACCTCGCGTGGTTCGTCGCCGGCCTGGCCGGCGGGATCGCGGCGACGATATGGCTGCGGTAAAGCGACCACTGGCCCGCGCGTTGTTGCGGCTGTTCGCCGTGCAGGGCTCGTACAACTACGAGCGGATGCTCGGCGTCGGCGTGGGCGTCGCGGAAGAGCCGCTGCTCCGCGATCTCGCCGACGGCAAGTATCGACCGGCGGTGGCGCGCGGCGCACAGTTCTTCAACGCGCATCCTTACCTCGTCGGTCTCGCCGTCGGCGCGGCCGCCCGCGCCGAGCACGATGGCGCCGCGCCCGATCAGATCGAGCGGCTGCGCGAGGCGCTGTGCGGTCCGCTGGGCTCCCTTGGCGATCGTCTCGTGTGGGCGGGGTGGCTGCCGATCCTCTCGGGGCTGACGCTGGCGGGCATCGCGCTCGGCGCCGGCTGGATCGCCGTGGCGGCGTTTCTGATCGTCTACAACATCGGGCACGTCGCGCTGCGCTGGTGGGCGCTGAAGGCGGGATGGACGCATGGAACGCGCGTGAGTGTGGCGCTGCATCACCCAGTGCTGCAAAAGGCCGGCGCGCTGCTGGGGCCGGCGATGGCGTTTTCCGTCGGCGCCGCGCTCCCGCTGACCGCTGCCTATCTCTCCGCGCCGTTCGATGCGTGGGCGCGCGTGGTGCTGGCAATTGTCGCCGCGCTGAGCTTCCTCGCCATGCGGGTGCGCGGCGACCGCCTCAATGGGTTGCGGCTCTCGCTGGCGCTCGCTGCCATCGCCCTGGTCGTGGGGGTGATATGGCAATGATCGAGCGGGACGCGCTCATCGTGAATCCGCTCGGCATGCACGTCCGGCCGGGAGCGGAGTTCGTCAAAGTGGCGAACAAGTTCAAGTCGGCGGTCGAGGTGCACAAAGACGGCGCCGTCGTGAACGGCAAGAGCATTCTCGGCATGATGACACTCGCCGCGGAGTGCGGCTCGTCGATCCGGATTCGCACCGACGGCGAGGACGCGGAGCAGGCCATGGAGGCGCTGCTCGCACTCGTCGCCGCGGGCTTTCACGAGATGCATCTGAAGGCCAAAGAAAAGGAAGACGCGTGACGCCCGGTGACCGCCTGCTGAAGGGCATTGGCGTCTCGCCCGGGATCGCGATGGGTCCGACCGTCACGGTGCGGTGGGCGCTGCCGGAAGTGCCCCATCGCGTCGTACCGCGCACGCAGGTCGAGAAAGAAGTGCGGCGCCTCCGCGCCGCGCTCAAGGACGTGCGGGGCCAACTCGTCGAGCTGCGTGCCCGGGCCGAAGATCGTGCCGGGGTCGACGAAGCCCGAATCTTCGACGCGCAGATCTTGATGCTCGAGGACCGGGACTTCATCGGCGGCGTCGCCGAGCTCATCCGCGAAAACCACCTCACCGCCGAAAAAGCGTTCGAGTTCAAGACGCTCGAGGTCCGTGATCTGTGGACGGCGGCCGGCAACCCCCTGCTCAAGGAACGCCTCGCCGATCTGACGGGCGTCGCGATCCGCGTCATCCAGCATCTCATGCACAAGCGCGGCCAGTCCGACGTGTGGGAGAGTCTCACGGAGCCGTCGATCCTCGTCGCGCGGGAGCTGTCACCCGGACTCACGGTGCAGCTCGATCGCGACCACGTCGTTGGCTTGATCAGCGAAGAAGGCACGCGCACCTCCCACGCCGCGATCCTCGCGCACTCGATCGGAATCCCCGCGATCTTCGGTCTCCGCGGGGCGGTCGCGCGTATTCCCCAGGGCACCAAGGCCATCCTCGACGGCACGCGCGGCACGGTGCTGCTCAACCCGACCGCCGAGGAGATCGAGGAAGCCGAGCGCACCGATACGCGCCGGCGCGAGCTGTCCACGCGCCTCGAGGAAGCCGTCACGCAGCCCGCGGTCACGGTCGACAAGGTCCACATCGCCTTGCGCGGCAACGTCGATCTGCCGGAAGAGGTCGCCCCGGCGAAGGCACACGGTGCCGAGGGCGTCGGCTTGCTGCGGACGGAATTCCTGATCACAGGGCACAGCGAGCTGCCAGACGAAGAGTCGCAGACCAACTACTTCCGCCATGTCGGCGAAGCATTTGCCGGACACCCCGTCGTCATCCGGACCTACGATCTTGGCGGCGACAAATTCCCGGCGCCATTCCGCAGCCCGCCGGAGGCGAACCCGTTCCTCGGATGGCGAGCGATTCGCGTGTGCCTCGACGAGCCGGAGATGTTTCGCACCCAGATCCGCGCGGTGTTACGCGCGGCGGTCACGGGGAATCTTCACCTGATGATCCCGCTCGTGACGCGACTCGACGAAGTCGAACGCACCCGCGAGATGATGCACGAGGAGGCCGCTCGGCTGGAGAAGGCAGGTGTGGCTGCCGCCAAGGCGGTGCCGCTGGGTGTCATGGTCGAGACGCCGGCCGCCGCCGTGATGGCGGATCGCCTCGTCGAGGTCAGCGACTTCCTCAGCGTCGGCACCAACGATCTCACGCAGTACACGCTGGTGGTGGATCGCGGCAACGCCCGACTGGCGGACCGCTTCACGCCGCACGACCCGAGCGTCCTGCGCCTGCTCAAACTGGTTGCAGAAGCCGCACGCGCTGCTGGCAAACCGGCCAGCGTATGTGGTGAGATGGCATCGGAACCGCTCTCGGCATTCCTCTTGCTGGGGCTGGGGTATGACACGCTGTCCGTCGCACCGCCGGCGTTGCCATTCATCAAGTGGCTCATTCGCCAGGTGACGACGGCGCAGGCGCGGGCCGCCGCCGACGCGGCGCTCGCGGCGCGATCAGCAGCGCTGGCGCTCGACATCTTGCGATTCGCACTTGCAGAAGCGGTGGATCTGACACTGCTCGATCCCGACGCGCGGTTGCCCCCGGGACGGCGCTCCGGTAGTTTTTGAAACCATAGGGACCCAAAACATGCCAACTCATCGTCACGTCTTCACTTCCGAGTCGGTTACGGAAGGCCATCCCGACAAGATCGCGGACCAGATCTCCGACGCGGTCCTGGACGCCATCCTGGTCGAGGATCCCAACGCCCGAGTCGCCTGCGAAACGCTGGTCACGACCGGGATGGCTGTCGTAGCGGGGGAGATCACCACCTCCACCTACGTCCATATCCCCGACATCGTGCGCGGCACGATCACCTCGATCGGCTACACGGACGCGAACTTCGGCTTCGATGCCCAGACCTGCGCGGTGCTGACGACCATCGACCGCCAGTCCGCCGATATCGCCATGGGCGTGGACAAGGGTGGGGCGGGGGATCAGGGCATGATGTTCGGCTACGCGACGGACGAGACGCCGTCGCTCATGCCGCTGCCGATCGTGCTTGCGCACCGGCTCGCCGAGCGGCTCGCGACGGTACGCAAAAGCGGGGAGTTGCCGTGGTTGCGGCCCGACGGCAAGACCCAGGTCAGCGTGATTTACGAGGGCTCCAAGCCGATCGCCGTCGACACGATCGTGGTATCGGCGCAACACTCCGACATGATCGACAACACGCAGCTGCGCGCGGGCATCCTCGCCCACGTGGTGCGGCCGGTCGTGCGCGACGCGGGGTTCGAGGTGAACGACAAGAAGGTCCTCGTGAATCCCACCGGGCGGTTTGTCGTTGGCGGCCCGCAGGGCGACGCGGGGCTCACGGGCCGCAAGATCATTGTCGACAGCTACGGCGGCATGGCGCGGCACGGCGGCGGCGCGTTCAGTGGGAAGGACCCATCCAAAGTCGATCGCTCCGCGACCTACGCGATGCGTTGGGTCGCCAAGAACATCGTCGCGGCGGGGCTCGCGAAGCGCTGCGAAGTCCAGGTCGCCTACGCGATCGGCGTCGCCGATCCCGTATCGGTCATGGTGGACACATTCGGAACCGGGACCGTGCCCCAGGATGCCCTGGAAGCGGCGGTGCGTGAAGTCTTCGATCTCACCCCTGGCGGCATCATCCAGGCTTTGAACCTGCGCAATCCTGTCTATCGGCCCACCGCGGCCTACGGCCACTTCGGCCGATCGCCGGAAAAGCGCCGCGTCGGCGCGGGCGAGAAGGGCGAGCGGGACGTCGAGTTATTCACCTGGGAGCACGTCGATCGCGTCGAAGAGCTGAAAGTCGCCGCGGAGCGCGCGTCCCGTACATCGCGGAAGGCCAATGTCTGATACGATGACCAAGGAAGCCACGCCCGACATCAAGGACATCAGGCTCGCAGCCGAAGGCCGGCGGCGGACCGAATGGGCCGAGCGGTCGATGCCGGTGTTGCGGCAGCTGCGCGAACGGTTCACGCGCGAACGACCGCTTGCCGGGAAGCGCGTCGCTGCCTGCCTGCACGTTACGACGGAGACGGCGAACCTCATGGTCGCGCTGCAGGCCGGCGGGGCGGATGTTGCATTGTGCGCCTCGAATCCGCTCTCCACGCAAGACGACGTCGCGGCGCATCTCGTCAGAGATCACGGCATCAAGGTCTTCGCGATCAAAGGTGAAGACCACGAGACCTACTACGAGCACATCCGCGCTGCGCTCGCCCATCGCCCCGACATCACGATGGACGACGGCGCCGATCTCGTCGGCGCGCTCCACATGATCGCCCTGAATCGGCTCGACGACTTGGCGCCGCCGGTGCGCAAATGGGTCGAGACGCTGTCCGCTGCCGATCGCAAGTCGCTGGTGACGGGCGTGATCGGCTCGACCGAAGAGACGACGACCGGCGTGATCCGCCTGAAGGCGATGGCGAAGGACGGCGTGCTCCAGTTCCCCGTCATTGCCGTCAACGACTCGTTGACCAAGCATCTGTTCGACAATCGGTACGGGACCGGCCAGTCGACGCTGGACGGAATCATCCGGGCCACGAACCTCCTGATCGCCGGGAGCACGGTCGTCGTGGCGGGGTATGGCTGGTGCGGCCGCGGATTTGCGCTCCGGGCGCGCGGGGCCGGCGCCAACGTGGTAGTAACTGAAATCGACCCGATGAAGGCGCTCGAAGCGCAGATGGACGGTTACCGGGTCATGCCGATGGAAGAAGCGGCGCCGCTGGGCGACATGTTCGTCACCCTGACCGGCAACGTGGAGGTCATCCGGGTGGAGCACATGCGCGCGATGAAGGACGGCGCTGTGGTCGCCAACTCCGGGCATTTCAACGTGGAAATCGACCTCGATGGCCTGAAGAAAGCCGCGAAAGGCCCAGTGGCCGTGCGCGAGTTCGTCGCTGAGTTTCAGCTTGACGGCAAGAAAGTGTTCGTGCTTGGAGACGGCCGCTTGATCAACCTCGCGGCCGCCGAGGGCCACCCCGCGAGCGTGATGGACATGTCGTTCGCAAACCAGGCGCTTGCCGCCGAGCACGTGGTCAACAACGCGAAGACGCTGGGGAAGGACGTCCACCGCATCCCCGCAGACCTCGATCAGGAAATCGCGCGTCTCAAACTGCAGGCGATGGGCGTGACGATCGACACCCTCAACGCCGCACAGCGCAAGTATCTCGCATCCTGGGATATGGGCACCTGATGAGCAGCCCGGGGGGAGCCATGCTGCAGGTTCGGGTAGCTCACCTCGGGCTGGATCGCACGACGAACACGCCGGTCGTGATTCTGCAGGAGAACGACGGACAGCGGGTCCTCCCGATCTGGATCGGACCGGCCGAAGCGAGCGCCATCGCGATGGAGCTGGCCGGTGTCAAATTCTCGCGCCCGCTCACCCACGACCTGCTCAAGCAGGTGATCGTGGGACTGGGCGCCGAGCTGCGCAAAGTCATCATTACGCAGGTGAAGGACAACACGTATTTCGCCGAGCTGCACATCTATCGCGGCGATACGGTCATTCAGATCGACGCGCGTCCCTCCGATTCGATCGCGCTGGCGCTGCGGCTCAAGGCGCCGATCCTGACGAGCGAGACGCTGCTCGAGCTGACGTCCGTGGATACGAGTGAAGGCGCCATCCAGCCCGGTGGCAGCGGCAGTCCCCTCGACGCCGACACGCTGAAGTCGTACCTCCAAAACCTCGATCCTGAAGATTTCGGCAAGTTTACGCCGTAGCCTGTTGCTTCTGGTAGGCATCCCCACGGCGCTTTGCTCCCAAGCAGTGAGCGTCAGCGGGCGCGTGCTGCGGGGCGGCCGCGACACCGTGCCGCTCACGAATGCCTGGGTGGTGCTGCACCGCCTGTCGCGCGACGCCGCGGGTCCGCTCGATTCGGTGCGCAGCGACGCCCGGGGCCGTTATCGCATGGCGCTCCGTGGTCCCGACAGCACCAGCGCGTACGCCGTCAGCGTGTTGTTTGACAGCATCGCGTATTTCTCGCTGCCGCTGAACGTGAGCGGCCGGGCCGCCGTCCACGTCGAGGACATCATCGCGTTTTCCACCACCACGACGGGTCCGCCGATTCATCTTGCGCGGCGCCTCGCCACGGTGGCGCGCGCCAACGACGACGGCACGCGCGAGGTGCTCGAGATTCTGGAGCTGCAGAACACCGGTGTCACCACGCGTGTGACCAGCGATACGCTGACTCCAACCTGGGCGGGCCGAGTGCCCGCCGGCGCGGGACAATTCCGCGGCGGGCAGGGGGACATCTCGAGCGATGCGATGCAGTTTCGCCACGACAGCGTGATCGTATTTGCGCCGATTCCGCCCGGTCCGGTGAAGCAGACCAGCTACGGCTATTCGGTACCCGCCGGCACACGCGCGCTCGTCCTGCCGATCGATCAGCCCACCGACGAGGTGAACCTCCTGATCGAAGACTCCAGCGCGGTGGTCGTCGCGCCCAAGCTCGAGTCGCTCGGCGTCAAGGAGCTCGAGCAACGGCATTTCGCCGCCTACCGCGCGGGTCCGCTCGTCCCGGGCGACAACGTCGAGATTCGGCTCCCGGCCGGAAAATTCCGCGCGCAGGTGTTGCTCCCGTACGTGATCGCGCTACTCGCGATCGGGATGGTCATCGCGCTCGTGTGGGCATTGCGCCGGAGACCGTCGCCGCCTAGACTCAGCTAGCAGTTCAATTTCGCGAATGGGGATACGGAAGCCGGTGCAACTCCGGCGCGGCCCCGCCACTGTAACGGGCAAGCTGTGATCGGCTCAATGCCACTGGGATAACCCGGGAAGGCGAGCTGGATCGCCCGAAGCCAGGAGACGTCTTCGTTCGCGCCACCAGTCGGTTCCCTCGCGGGAGGGATGGTGTTGCGCAAACTTGTTTTAGGCGTTCTCCTCGTTGGTGCATGTCACACGTCGGCACGTCGGCACGAAGTTGAGCCGGCGCGTCGCATCGTATCGCTCCTCCCCTCGTTCACTGAGCTGCTGTTTGCGATTGGTGCAGGTGATCGCGTCGTCGGCCGCACGCGGTGGTGCGATTACCCGCCGGCCGCGCTGAGTATTCCGAGCGTCGGCGACGGTCTGCCGCCGAATATCGAAGCTGTGATGGCGCGGCAGCCCGACCTCGTCGTGCTGTACAACGCGGGGCCGAATGTGAGGGCCGCCAAACAGCTCGAGCGCGCCGGCATCCAGACGGTCTTGATTGATTTGAACCGCCTGGAAGACCTCGGTCCCGCGGCCCGGACCTTGGGTCGGCTGACAGGTCGCGAAGAGCAGGCGGAATCCCTCGCGATCGCCTTAGACAGTCTGGCGGGTCGCCCGCCACCACCGTCGACGACGTCGCTCGCCTTTATCGTGTGGGACAACCCGCCCATCATCATCGGCCACGGCAGCTATCTCGATCAACTGGCGAGCCAAGCCGGCGCGCGCAACGTCTTCGGCGACGTTGCCGCGCCATCCGCGCAGGTCTCGCTCGAAACGATCGTCGCGCGGGATCCGCAGTGGATCGCCGTCCTCGCTGACTCTGCGATGACTCCGGCCTTTGCCAAGCGACGCGAATGGCGGGCCGTGCGCGCGGTCCGCGGAGGACGCTTCCTGCTGCTGCCAGGCTCTCTGTTCGGACGCCCCGGGCCGCGCTCGGCCCAGGCGATTCGTGAATTGCGGGAAAAACTCGAGCACGATGAAGTAGGGGCGCAGCATGCTGCGCCCCTACACCGCGGAACCAACCCATGAGATGGGGTCTGCTCGGTCTCGTCGCCGTCCTGGCGCTCGTCCTGAGCGTGGTGCTGGGTCCGGCCGCCGTGCCGCTGGGCGAGCTGCTGCACTCGGACATCGTCTGGAATCTGCGCGCGCCGCGGGCGCTGCTCGCGTTTCTGGTCGGTGGCTCGCTGGGGGTCGCCGGCGCCGGCCTGCAGGCCCTCGTCCGCAATCCGCTCGCCGATCCGTTTCTGCTGGGATTGTCCGGTGGCGCGGGGCTCGGCGCCGTGCTCGCGATCGCCCTGCATCTGCCGGGGCCGTGGGCGCTGCCCATCGCCGCGTTTATCGGCGCACTCGCCGCGCTCGGGCTGGTCTATCGGCTGGGATTGATCGGCGGCGCGAGCCTGGACCCGCGCATTTTGCTCCTGGGTGGCGTCGCGATCGGGGCGTTCGCCGCCGCGATCACGACGGCGATCGTCGCGCTCGCCGATGCCGCCGAGCTCCGCAACGCATTTCTGTGGCTGTGGGGCGGGCTGTCGGGAGCGTCATGGGACTCCGTCCTGCTCGTCGCGCTCTATGCCCCGATCCCGCTGGCCGTGCTCCTGGCCTCGTCCCGTCCCCTCGATTTGCTCGCGTTAGGCGAAGAGTCGGCGGGATATCTCGGCGCCGATGTGGAGCGGGTGAAGCGGCGCGTCTATGTGGCCGCGTCGTTGTTGACGGCGGCGGCCGTCGCGGTCTCGGGCGTCATCGGTTTCGTCGGACTCGTGGTGCCGCACATCGCGCGCCTCGTGTGGGGCCATCGCCACCGCTCGTTGCTGCCGGCCGCGTTCCTCGGCGGCGGCGCGCTGCTCGCGTTCGCCGACACGCTGGCGCGCACCGTCGTCGCGCCGCGCGAGCTGCCGGTGGGAGTCGTGACCGCGCTGATTGGAGTGCCCGTCTTCGCGGTGCTGCTGCGGCGTTGGACGATCGCATGAGCGAACCGTTACTCCGTCTCCAAGACGTCCAGTATCGCTACCCGGGCGCAACAAACGCCGCACTGCAGGGAGTGTCGCTGGCGATTGCACCGAAGCAGTTCCATGCGGTGCTCGGTCCAAACGGCAGCGGCAAAACCACGCTCGTGCGCATTGCACTGGGCGGCTTGACGCCTCTCGTGGGACGTGCCGACGTGAGCGGTCGTCCTG
>Ga0307312_10000852_pt1 | contig 15078 bp, 13 predicted proteins | sample ER_DNA_202_FD_194489 | JGI IMG/M metagenome (GOLD analysis project Ga0307312, IMG submission 194489) | Bulk soil microbial communities from the East River watershed near Crested Butte, Colorado, United States - ER_DNA_202 | ecosystem: Environmental > Terrestrial > Soil > Floodplain | place...
GAGCAGAACATGGCCGACAAGCCGCCGTTCATCAGCGCCGCGCCGAAACTCGGGAAGGTCGACCGCGCGCTGGTGAAGAAGCACTGGCGCTGCGCCCTCGGCTCGCTCCGCGGCGTCGATCGGGGCGTCGGGAAGATCTATGGCGCGGTGAAGGACGCCGGCGAGCTGAAGAAGACCGTCTTCATCTTCGTCTCCGACAACGGCCAGTTCTACGGCGAGCATCGCCTCAAGACCGGCAAGGTCCTTCCCTACGAGGAGGCCCTGCGCCTGCCCCTGTTGATCAGGGCGCCAAAGCGCTACCGGGACGGCGCCCCACGGGTGAGGAAGGTCGGCAGGCAGGTTGGCAACATCGACCTCGCCCCCACGATCCTCGATTTCGCGGACGCCCAGCCGTGCGCTGGAGCCGGCGGTTGCCGCACGATGGACGGACGCTCGCTTGTGCCTCTGCTGACCCGGCCGGGCGGGTGGCCAGGTGGCCGCGGCCTCTTGGTCGAGTACCGAGTGGCAGATGCGGGCCGCTACGCAACGTGCGATTTCGCAGGGATCAGAACCCGCGACGACCTCTACGTGCGGCACCTCCGCGTGGTAAACCCGGTGACGGGGCAGTGCGTCCCGACGGACCAGCGCGAGCGTTACGACCTGAAACACGATCGGCTCGAGCTCCACAACCTGTGCCCGGGCGGAGACCGGTGCCCCACCGGCAGCCGCCAGGCGGAGCTTGAAGCTCTCCTCAGTGAGCTCCGGAATTGCGCCGGCATCGCCGGGCGCGACCAACGCGTCGACGGCCGCCCGTTCTGCGGGTAGCGGTCGTCCATCGTGTCCTGATTTACAAGGGATTGAGCCGACCGGCGAGTCCGCCTCTATCGTGTCCCGCGCCGATGACCCGCCGGTCGTACGCCCTCCTCGGGATTACGGCGGTTGCCGTGATCGTGCGCTTCGCCACGCTCGACCTCCAGAGCTTCGACCATGACGAAGCGGTCACCGCGGCCAGGGTAATCCACCCGAATTTCTTCGACACGCTTTCCGCCGTCGTCCACGGCGAGAGGAGCCCGCCGCTCTATTACGTCCTCGTCTGGATCTGGTCGAAGATCTTCGGGACCGGCGAGGTTGGCCTCCGTTCGCTCTCGGCTCTCCTGGGCACGCTCACCGTGCCCCTCGCCTATGCCGCCGCGGCCACGCTCGGCTCCTCCCGTCGGGTGGCTCTGCTCGCCGCCGCCTTCGTCGCCCTCAACCCGTACTTGATCTGGTACTCGCAGGAGGCGCGTTCCTACGCCCTGATGGTTCTCTTCGCGGCTCTGGCCCTGGTCTACTTCGCCCGCTCCCTCGAGCGTCCCTCGCCGGGCTCACTGGCGATGTGGGCCCTGGCCTCGGCCCTCGCTTTGTCGTCGCACTACTTCGCTGTCTTCCTCATCATCCCCCAGGCGCTCTGGCTCCTTCTCCGCGACGAGTCACGTCGGCGAGCCATTCTCGCTACCGCGGCGATCGCGGTGGTGGGGCTGGCGCTCGTACCACTCGCGGTCGCCCAGGAGAGCGGCGGCCGGCGCAATGGCTTCACTGACACTGCGCTGGCCTCGCGCGTCGGCGAGACGGCGCTCAACTTCGTGGCGAGCGAAGAGCCACCCCCGTTTGCCGGCAATACGGAGATCGATGCGGTTCAGCTCGTGGCCACCGTGGGAGGCACGCTTCTACTCGCCGCTGCAATTGCCCTGACCGTGACTCGGGCCTTGCGCGAGGAGCAGGGTGGGGCGATCGTCGCCGGGGTTGTGAGCGGAGGGGCGCTCGCACTCCCGCTGCTAATGGCCGTGCTCGGGCTCGACTTCATCAATCCGCGAAACTTGATCGGCGTCCTGGTTCCGCTTTTGATCGTCGTCGCCATCGGGTTCGGGAGCCGCGGCGCCGGCAGGGCTGGTTTAGCGGCCGGCGCGGCGACCTGCGCGCTGTTCGCCGCAGTGCTCGTGGCGGTGGATGTCAGCGCGCAGATGCAGCGGCCGGATTGGCGCGGCGCCGCGGAGGCGCTCGCGTCGACCGGCGAGGCTCGAGTGTTCGTGATTCCGCGCAACGGCGATGATCCGCTCGCCTATTACCTGGGCGCGCGAAAGTCGGCTGACGTCGGGCCGAGGCGCATCCGGGCGCGCGAGATCGACGTCCTGAGCACGAACTATCGGGTCAAGCGACCACCGGGGTCGTTCGAGCTCGTTGACGAGGAGCGGCGAGCCCCGTTCTTTTTGCTCTGGCGCTACCGGGCGCGAAGGCCGCAGCCGATTCGTCTGCGGGACCTGGCCGGTCGGCGGGTGCTCAGCGAACGCTCCTCCGTGCTGGTCCGCCGCTGACGGATAGAGTCAAGCGATGGCCCTCACCGAGGAGCTTCGTCGCCAGCGCGAGCAGCTCGTGATCGAGCACATGGAGACCGAGAACCGGCACGAGTTCGAGGCCACGATCGAGACCTTCGACCACCCGCGCTATGAGCTGATCGGCACCGGCGACGTCTACGACGGGCGGGAGGAGGTGGCGCGCTACTTCGAGGAGACACGCACCGCCTTCCCGGACCAGCGCAACGAGCTGATCGCCCTCCACCACGCCGACGAGGCGGTGATCGTCGAGGCCAACCTGTACGGAACCCACGATGGCCCGTTCCGCGGCCTCCCCCCGACGGGACGGAAGTTCGAGATGCGCTTCTGTGCGGTGTTCGTGTTCGAGGAGGACCGGCTCGTCTGCGAGCGCGTTTACTTCGATTCCAACACGGTGCTGCGCCAGCTCGGCATCGCCCGCGACCCACTCTCGCTCGGAGGCAGGCTGGCGACGGTGGTCAACCACCCGCTGACGGTGGGCCGGGCCTTGATTGGCCAGATCGCACGTCGCTAGGGCGGCGGCGCGTCCGGCTACTTCAAGAGCCGCGATAGGCGCCTGTCCTTGAGTACACGGCCGCCGGATTGCTCCTCGGGGCAGTAGGTGGTTACGTGCTCCGCGAAGTGGACCGCGGCCAGGGTGGCGCCGCAGCGCGGGCAGGGCTCGCCCTGGCGCCGGTGGACCTGGAGCGGCATCGGCAGCTTGTCGGGTACCTGCTCCGAGATCACCTGCTCGTAGAGGTCGATCGCGTCGCCAAGCACGTGGAGGGCGGCGTGCAGGCGCTCCACCTCCTCGCCGTCGAGCTCCGATCCCCGCTTGAAGGGCGACAGGCCCGCCTCCCAGAGGATCTCGTCCACCCAGGAGCGGCCGATGCCGGCGATCACCCGCTGGTCGCGGAGCATCGGGTGCAGGTGGCGGGACTCGTCTATGCGCCGCGCGAGCTCCTCCAGCGGCGGCGCCGGCCAGGCCTCGGGGCCGAGCGTGGCGACCATCTCGTCACCAGCCAGCTCGCCAGCCCTCAGCAGCTTCGCCCAGGCGCGCTGCTTGGTGCCGAATTCGCGCAGGCGAAGCTCGCGGCCGTCGGCGAGCCGGATCAGCACCCGTGCGGTGCGATCGCGGAGCGAGGCGCGCTTCTCGAACGCCTGGAGGCGCCCCGCCGACATCAGGTGGACGAGGAGGGAAAGCGGCTCCGCGGAAGGGGCGCCGTCCTTGGCCTCCGGGGCGCGCTCGGGGAGATCGAAGTCGACCACCGGCATCTTCCCGATCCGCCGCACGGCGGCGATCCGCCGGCCGGCGATGACGCTCAACGGGGGATCAAGGCTCTTCAGGGCCACCATCCCCGGCGCCAGCGCCGACTCCACCTCAGTCCCCGCCAGCGAAGCGCTCAACCGACGCGCCGTGATCTCGACCTCGGGTAGCTCGGGCATCTGGATAAGCGTAGGGACGAGTGCCAGCTAGACTTGTGTAACGCCGTTCATTCGCCTGGTTCGAGGCTGGCCGCGGAGTCAGCCGAGCCGGCGAACATAGGACAAAGCTCCGGGGTCGCCGGGGCGATTGGAGCACCGCGATGCAGGATCTCCAGGTAGTCCAGCCCAACCCGCTCGCCGATCTGTCGCGGGCCGAGGTCGAACGGCTTTCGGACGAGGTCCGCGCGCTGGCCGCGGAGCGAAACGCGGTCATCCTCGCTCACAACTACCAGCTGCCCGAGGTCCAAGACGTCGCCGACCACATGGGCGACTCGCTCGGGCTCTCGCGTGAGGCAGCCGCCACCGGCGCCGACGTGATCGCCTTCTGCGGCGTCCACTTCATGGCCGAGACGGCCTCGATTCTCTCCCCGGAGAAGACCGTGCTGATCCCCGACCCCGATGCCGGCTGCTCGCTGTCGGAGTCGATCACCGCCGCCCAGCTCCGGGACTGGAAGGGGGAGCATCCGGGGGCCGTGGTCGTCATGTACGTCAACACATCGGCCGAGGTGAAGGCCCAGACCGACTACTGCTGCACCTCCTCGAACGCCGTCCAGGTGGTCGAGCACATATGGCGCGAGCACGGGCCTGACACGGAGATCCTCTTCGGTCCCGACATGTGGCTGGGCTCGTTCGTCGCCCGCGAGACCGGGCTCACCGACGACCCTGAGCGCTACCGTCGCTTTCACGTCTGGGACGGCGAGTGCCACGTCCACGCCGGGATCCGTCCCGAGGACATCGACCGCGCCCGCGCCGAGCACCCCGGCGCCGAGTTCCTGATCCACCCCGAGTGCGGCTGCTCGACGCAGGCGATGGAGTTCGTCGCCTCGGGCGACGTCGATGCCGAGGGCGTCCACATGCTGTCCACCTCGGGGATGCTCCGCCACGTCACCGAGCACCCCGAGGGCGAGTTCATCGTCGCCACCGAGACGGGGATGCTGTACCCGCTCCAGCAGGCGGCGCCACAGGCGCGCCTGGTCGAGGCCAACCGGATGGCCTTCTGCAAGTACATGAAGATGATCACCCTGCCCAAGCTCCGCGACTCGCTCCGCGACCTGAAGGTCGAGGTCAAGGTTCCGCCCCAGATCGCCGAGCGGGCCAAGGTGCCGATCCAGCGCATGGTTCAGATCGGATAGCCGTACGCATCATTTTTTCAGCGCCTTGCTGGTGCGGATAAGCGGGCGGGAACGTTCGGCGGCTATCGCCACTCCGCCAGGGATGAAGGTGTCGCGTGTTTAACCCTGGGGTGGCTTTGCCCAGGCGATTAGCGGTCCGATAATGCGCGCATGCAGGCGAAACGATTGGCGACGGTCATCTCGGGAACCGGGCTCTGCGTATTCCTCGCCGCCGCAGGCGTCAGTGGGGCGCCGGCCAAGCGCCCGGCTTGCGGTTCGGCCCCGTCGACGACGACGATCGTGGGCACGCCTGGCGATGACCGGATCCGGGGAACCGACGAGCACGACGTCATCGTTGCCCGCGGAGGCGACGACATCGTCCGCGGCCTCGGCACCGGGGACAACATTTGTGGAGGCCGGGGTGACGACCAGATTGACGGCGGACCCGGCTCTGACTACATCAGGGGCGGCCGTGGCGCGGACGTGCTCCTGGGTCAGGGCGGCGGGCTAAACCAGCTGGTCCTCGGCAACGGCGGCGCCGACCGCATCGTCGGCGGCGCCAGAAACGAGTGGCTACGAGGCGGCGATGGCCGCGACCACATCTGGGGAGACCAACGCGGCGGAGCGGGTCGCGACAGGATTGAGGGCGGCGCCGGAGCAGACACGATTCATGGCGGGCCCCCCGGCCCCTCTGGGCTCCATCAGGAACTCTTTGGCGGCAGCGGTGCCGACACGATCTTCGGCGGCGTTGGGCAAGACTCGATCAGAGCACAGCACGGCAACGACCGCGTCATTGCCGGCAAGGACGACGACACTGTCACCGGCGGCCACGGTGATGATGACCTCTCCGGTAAGAGCGGAGATGACTGGTTGGGTGGCGGGCTCGGCAACGACGACCTCGACGGCGGCGACGGCACCGACAGCTGCGGTCAGGGGCCTGGAACCGGCACGGTCGTCAACTGCGAACCTTAGTCTGCCGCTGGCCCGTATCGCCGCGGCGCTTAGCGTTCCGCGCTGGGCGATGCTAGCTTGAGGGCGTGCTGGGGTTGGTTGCCCGTTTCGGGCTGGCACTTGTGCTGGCGGGGTCAGCGGTGCTGAAGCTGGCCAGTCCCGGCTCCAGCCGCGCCTCGCTGGGCACATTCGGGATCGAGGGTGAGGTCAGCCGCTGGGTCGCATGGGGGCTGCTGGTCGCGACCGAGCTCGGCCTGGCCGCCGGGGTTGCTGCGGGCAGCGACCAGGCTGCCCTGCTCGCAGCCGTGTTGATGGCCATGTTCGCGGCGGCGCTCTTCGGGGCACTGCTGCGGGGGCGGGCCGGCGCGCCGTGCGCCTGCTTCGGCTCGCGGTCGACCGTCGGCTGGCGATCGGTGGCGCGCAACCTGGCGCTTGCCGGCTGCTTCGCCGCCCTCCCCTTTCTGCCCGAGCGAAGCCTGTCCACCGATCAGTGGCTCGGGCTCGGGCTCGCGGTCGCGTTGCTCGTGAGCCTGGGCCTCGCGGTCGCCGTCCTGGCGCTGGCCCGCGAGGTCGGGATGCTTCGGCTGCGCTTGGGCCCTGCCGCTGCCCTGGAGATTCCCGAGGAGGGCCCCGAGCTCGGCGCTCGGGTCGATCTGATCGACCGCTTTCAGCGCCTGCCCGAGAGCGAGCTGGGGCTGGCCGTGTTCACCTCGGAGGGCTGCCACGTGTGCCGCGGGCTGGAGCCGGCGATCGCAACGCTGGCCGGCGATCCCGCCATCGCGGTGGAGGTCTTCGACGAGGTCGCCGAGGCCGAGGTCTGGAGCGAACTGCGGATCCCGGGTAGCCCATTCGCGATCGCGCTCGATCCGGGCGGCGCCGTACTGGCCAAGGGCACGTTCAACAACCTGGCCCAGCTCGAGAGCGTGCTGGCGACGGCCGAGCAGCGCCGGTCGGGTACGGCGGCAAGGGCCTGAGGTGGCCGAGCGGGACCGGATAGGAGAGGCGCTGGACTCGCTTGCCGGGGAGAGCTCACGCCGGGGCTTCCTGGCGCGAATCGGCGCCGGCCTCTTGGCGGCGACGGCGGGGGGCGTGGTTGCGAAGGCGGTGAAGCCGGGGGAGGCCGACGCCTTTCACTTCTGCGGCCACACCTTCACCACCGGCTCCTGCATCCATCCCCTCGGGCTTCCTCGGCTCGATGCTCGCGGCTATCCGATTCGCCCCAGCGACGGCCGGCCGGTCGACAACATAGGCCGGCTCGTCAACGGCAAAGGCTTGCCGATCCACGAGGACGGTGGCCTGAGGCGCGACCCGGACGGGCTGCCGCTGCCGCCGGCGCCGCGCACCAAGGTCTGCGACGAAACTGCCAGCATCTATGGCTTCGAGGCGAACCTCCAGGGCGCCTGGTACCGCTGTTGCGGGGGGAGGGTCCGCAAGCTCTGGGACTGCTGCGCTAATCACGACCGGCGGATCAACGGCGACGCCGCCCTTCACGGCTACTGCTACGGCAGCCGGAAGGTCTTCTGCGTCACCTACTACCAGACCAACGTCCCATGCTGACCCCTCTGGAGCTCAGCCTCGCGGTTGCCGCGCTCCTGATCGGCCTCACGGGCGCCTGGTCGCCTTGCGGGTTCTCGATGGTGGAGACGATCGGGCTCTCCGGAGACGGCGCCAGGCGCTGGACCACGATCGCGTCCTGCGCCACCTTCGCCCCGGGAGCGGTCCTCGGAGGCATGGCCACGTTCGGCTTGCTGTCCGGGCTGGGGGAGGTCGTTCACGGCGTCGGTGGACGGGCGGCGTATGCGGTGGCCGCGACCATCGCGGTCGCCGCCGCCGTGGCCGAGGCTCGGGGCACGCAAATCGTGCCGCAGATTCGCCGCCAGCTCCCCGAGCGCTGGCGGTGGACGATGCCGATGCCGCTCGCCGCCGCGCTGTATGGCGTCTTGCTGGGGCTCGGGTTCACGACCTTCGTGCTCAGCTTCGGCGTGTGGGCGCTGGCCGGGATTGGGTTCGCGCTAGGCGACCTGCATGTGGGCTTGGTGATCGGCGCGGCATTCGGGTTGGGGCGCGCGCTTCCGATCGTTGGAGTCGCCCCAGTGGTCGACCGCCGGCTCGGAATCAGGTGCATCGAGCTGATGGCGGAGCGGCCCGTCCTTTACCGGGCCTTCCGGCTCGGTGACGCCGTCACCCTTGGGCTCGTGGCAGTGGCGCTCACCGCGAGCACCGCCACCGCGGCCCGAACCGAGGCTCCCAGCGGCGCCGACCCCTCCGCCGCGGGCGAGGCACTCGCATACCAGCGCGCGGATCGGAGCGGAGTCCTGCGTGTTGGCGGCCAAAGCCTGGGCCTTCCCGGCCGAGACCCGGCGATCGGCAGCTCCTATGCGGCGGTGATCGCCGGCGGCGACCAGATCAGGATCCTGAATCGCTTCACGCGGAACCAGATCGGCTCGGTGGGCGCTGAGGGCGTCGAGGCGGTGGCGATCTCGAAGGGGTGGTTGGCCTACCTGACCCTCAGGAGCGGGCGCTACGCGCTCAAGGCCCGGCGTATCAGGCATCCCGCGAATCCGGGCGAGCCGAAGCGGATCGCCGCCGCCTCCAGCCCGGCTCAGATCGGCCATCCAAGCGTCGACGGCGGGCGCGTCTTCTATGCGGTTTCGAAGCCACGCGGGAACTCGATCAAGCGGCGCAACCTGCGGTCCGGCAAGCCCGGCACGGTTGTTCGGTCGCGCACCGCGGCGCTCTCGAATCCGTCCGTGCTCGGAAAGCGCCTCCTCTACGTCCGGGCCAAGCGTGCTCGGCAGGGCCCGCAGGTGACCAGCGCGCCCAAGCTCCGCCAGAGCCTGATGCTGAAGCGGATCGGCGGCAAGGGGCGCGGGCACAGGGTCTATTCGCACGGCGAAGCTCGCCAGCTTTGGTCGACCTCCCTCGCTGCCAAGCGCGGCTTCGTGACCCTGCTCGGCGGCGGCGGACCGAAGATCGTCTCGGTCCAGCGCTAGCGAGCGCCTGCACGCCCCTCCCGTTGTGGCGGACGCTTATGACTTTGAACGTCCTGTATACGTCGAAAGTCACGAGCGTCCGGATGTCGACGCCGCCTGGGGGAGCTACGGCGGAGCTAGGACCTGCGGTGGGATGTCTCCCACCCCGATGGCGCGATAGAGGGTCGCGCTCGGCTTGACGATCAGCCACCGCTCGTCCTCGTTTCGCAGGTAGACCAGGTCGTCCTCGACCGAGGGCTCGCGATTGCCGGCGAAGTGGGTCACGGTCGTGGCCACCACCCGGGCGTTCGCGCCCGAGTGGTTGCTCGCCTCCGAGCCGTCGACGGTCACCGAGGCAATGCGCGCGATCCGCGAGCGGTCATAGACGGGGAACCCGCGCGGATCCCGGTATCCAATCGAAGCCGACAACGAGGCGGCGCAACTCCCCCGGTCGCGCGGGAAGTTGACCTCTGCCAGGGCGCCGGCGATGAACAGCCCGCAGACGCGCCAGCCGTCGCGGGCGTTGAGCGCCGCCACGTAGGCGCGGACGACCCGCGCCACCTCGCGCTGGCCGGGGTCGAGGCGCGGGGCCGGCGAGGAGCGGACCGCCTCCTGAACGGCGGCGCGGGTCCCCTGCGGATGCGCCCGCGACGCCTCGCCGCGGGACCCGTGCTGCTGCCGCGGAGTCGTGACGCCTGGCTCGGTTGGGACGCCCTGCTGCTCGGCGGGCTGCTGGGGGCCGCCGCCCTCCTCGTCCGCGGACAGGACCAGCACGCCGGCCGCCGTCGCCAGAGCGGCGGCGACCAGCCACACGAGGCGCGTCCGCGCGAGCCTCCTCACACCGCAAGGATCGCGCAGAAGTGGGGTGTCTCACGTTGTGAGAGGCCCCACTGAAGCCCGCTTATTGCGCGAATCCGGGCGAACGGTTCCGTCCACGTTCACCCATAGCCTCCGAACGCGATGGGATCCATTGCTAGCCTCGCTGACGTGAGACACCTGAGGCCGGTTCCGGATTCCAAGCCGCCCCCGAAGCTCGCCGAGCGCGCTGAGGCGAAGCCCTCGATCACCGAGCTCGAGCGCTGGGCGACGGTGCTTCGCCTCGACTGCGTGCGGATGCTCGCGGTGGCGAAGTCCGGCCACCTGGACTCCTCGCTATCGGCGGCCGACGTCGTCGCGGCCCTCTACTACCGCGTCCTACGCCACGACACCGAGAACCCCGAATGGCCGGCGCGCGATCGCTTCGTGCTCTGCAAGGGCCACGCCGCGCCGATCCAGTACGCGGCGCTGGCCCAGCACGGCTACTTCCCGCTCGAGGATCTGATGGGGCTGCGCCAGATTGGCGCCCAGCTCCAGGGACACCCCGACATGCGCCGCACTCCCGGCGTCGAGGTCTCGACCGGCTCGCTCGGACAGGGCCTCTCGATGTGTGCGGGCATCTGCCTGGCGCTGCGGCTCGACCGCCTCGACGACGCCGCGCAGGTGTTCGGTCTGCTCTCCGACGGCGACTGCCAGGAGGGGCAGACCTGGGAGGCGGCGACCTCGGCGGTCCACTTCGGCATCAACAACCTGACCGCGATCGTCGACTACAACCACCTCCAGACCGACGGCACCACCGAGGACATCATGGACATCGGCGACGTGCGCGCCAAGTTCGAGGCCTTCGGCTGGGACGCGATCGAGATCGACGGCCACGACATGCGGCAGGTGGTCGAGGCGCTGGAGCGCAGCCGCACTCTCCGGAGGCCGGCCGCGATCGTCGCTCAGACCAAGAAGGGCAAGGGCGTCTCCTCGATGGAGGATCGCTTCGGCTTCCACGGTAAGCCTCCCAGCCCGGAGCAGGCCGCCGAGGCGCTCGAGGAGCTGACGGCCCGCCTCGACCAGCAGACCAAGGCGCTGCAGGAGGCGGGGAGCGGCGACGGCCCCGGCGGCAAGGCCTAGGCCATGCCGGCTGAAGCGAAGACCGAGCCGACCGCTACGCGTCACGCGTACGGCGACGCGCTCGCCGAGCTCGGCGAGCTTCACGAGGACGTCGTGGCGCTGGACGCCGACCTCGCCGTCTCCACCCAGTCGATCAAGTTCGGCAAGCGCTTTCCGGACCGCTTCTTCAATGTCGGTGCGGCGGAGGCGAACATGATGTCGATCGCCTGCGGGCTGGCGGCGACCGGCAAGGTCCCCTACTGCTCGACCTTCGCGATCTTCGCTGCCGGGCGCGCATACGACCAGGTTCGTCTGGGCATCGCCCATAACGAGCTGAAGATTCGAGTTGGCGCCTCGCACGGCGGCGTCTCGCTCGGCGAGGACGGTGCCTCGCACCAGATGATCGAGGACATCGCCCTGATGCGGGCGATGCCCCGAATGACCGTGGTCGTTCCCGCCGACTACAACCAGGCCTACCGGGCGACGCTCGAGTCGTACGAGCGCGAGGAGCCCATGTACATGCGGTTCGGGCGTCCGGCGACCCCGATCGTCTACGAGGACATCCCCGACAGCCTCGGCGGAGGCGTCGAGGTGCTGCGCGAGGGCAAGGACATCTCGCTGATCGCCACCGGCCACATGGTCTGGCGGGCGATGGAGGCGGCGGAGGCACTCGAGCACGAGGACGGGGTGGAGGCGGAGGTGCTCAACGTCTCGATCATCAAGCCGGTTCACTCGGAGGCGGTCCTCGAGTCGCTGGGCAAGACCGGCGTCGCCGTCACCGCTGAGGAACACCGCGTCGTGGGCGGGCTCGCCGACGCCGTTCGCCAGCTCGCCGCCGAGCAGCACCCGGTGCCGATCTTCGCGGTCGGCATGGGCGACGAGTTCGGCCTCTCGGGCACTGGCGAAGCCTGCATGGAGCACTTCGGCCTCACCGCCCGCGGAATCGCAGATCGCGCTCGCGAGGCCCTCGTCCTGAAGCCGATCGTCTCGCGGCCTCCATTGTTCGGCCCGGAGTGGACCTGACGTAGTCCCCTCGACGCGCTCAGCCACAGTGGACGCTATGGGATCGCGCATTCAAGTAGCGCAGCAAGTCGTCTCGCTCGACGAAAGTGCCTTTGACCGGGTAATACGCGGCAAAGCGCACTGTCGTCCGAATGGACTGTCGTCCCGGGGGTAGGGGCGCCGGGATTCCGACGCTTATGGCCTTTTGCGTCTATAGGACGTTCAAAGTCATAAGGATGGTCGGCGGTCATCTCTGACGCAGTGCCCAGACGCCGAGGGCCGCGAATCCGGGGGCGAACACCAGCCAAAATGCGGTTCCCCAGGCCCCGCCCTCGCTGCCAAGCGACCCCAGACCAAAAACAGGCAACCTCCAGCCATGAGGAACATGAAGGCCGAGGCCGCGCCAAGCTTGTTGTATATGTGCATCGCGCCGAGCGTACCCGCGCGGTCCGCAGGCCAGGAGTCGCGAACGCACACTTCCCTTGTTCGGGGGACGTTCTTCGCTACGCTTGCGCGAACGCTCGCCGGCTCAACGGTTGCGGGGAGCCGTCGCAGGATTGCGGCGGGCGTCGAAGAAAAGGCTTGGTATGGCCCTGCTCAGGACACGCGCACGACGGCGTGACCGCGCCGTCGGAGACCAGCCGCCCAGCAGGGCGCCGCGCGTCGACACGTCATCCGACGGCGACGGGCCGCGGCCACCGATCGTCGAGCTGCGCGACGCCACCGTGGTCTACCCGGGGGGCCACGTCGGGGTCGAGCGCGTTTCCTTCGTGCTGGAGCGAGGCGAGTTCACCTTCGTCGTCGGGCCCACAGGCTGTGGCAAGTCGACCCTGATCAAGATGCTGATCCGCGAGGTCGAGCCGGCGAGCGGCGAGGTGCGGATCGCCGGTCGCGACATCAACCGCCTACCGGCAGGCCGCCTGCCCCATCTGCGCCGCCGCATCGGCACCGTGTTCCAGGACTTCAAACTGCTGCCCAACCGCAGCGTCTTTGACAACGTCGCGTACACCCTCCAGGTGACCGGCGGCAGTCGAGCGGACATCCGAGGCAAGGTTCCCGAGATCCTCCGCCTGGTCGGCCTTCAAGGCAAGGTCCACAGCTACCCGGACCAGCTCTCGGGCGGCGAGCAGCAGCGCGTCTCGATCGCGCGCGCCTTCGTCAACCACCCGCCGCTGCTGCTAGCCGACGAGCCCACCGGGAACCTCGATCCCGAGACCTCGATCGGGATCATGCAGCTCCTGTACCGGATCAACCGCACCGGCACGACCGTGCTCGTCGCCACCCACGACCGCGAGATGGTCGACAAGATGCGCCGCAGGGTGATGGCGCTCGATCAGGGAAGGCTGGTCCGCGACGAGGCCACCGCCGGGTACGCCGACGAGTCGACGAGCGAGTTCGCGCTCCGCATCCGCGCCGAGATGGGGGTCGGCGCGGGGCACGTGACAGGGTCGTAGAAGGGACCGAGGTGGGCCGAGTCTTCTTCTTCATCGCCGAGGCGTTCCGCGCTCTGCGCCGCAGCGCGGCGCCCAGCCTGGCCGCGATCGTCACCATCGTGCTGACGACGCTGCTGCTCGGTGTGTTCATCCCGGTGATCAAGGCCAGCTCGGCTACGAATGAGAACGTGCGCTCGCAGCTCGCCTTGAGGGTGTTCCTCTTTTCTGACGCCAGTAAGAAAGATGCGAAGGCGGTTCAGCGCAAGATCGCGGCGATCCCGCATGTGTCCCGCACCCAGTTCATCTCGAAGGAGAAGGGACTGAAGATCTTGCGCGGGCAGATCGGGAACGACCCGCTCAGTCAGGGAATCACGCAGCTGCATGGCGAGAACCCGCTCCCCCTGTCGATCAACGTCTTTCCGGACAACCCGGACAACCTCGACGCGATCCAGGCCGAGATCATCCCGCCGGGTGCCAACGGAAGGCCGAAGCCGATCAGTCCGGCTATCGAGAACGTCAGCAACGGGCGAGGCGCCGCCGACAAGATTCGCACCGTGACGAATGCCGTGAAGATCATCCTCTTGGTGATCGCGGTCCTGCTCCTGGTCGTATCCCTGATGCTGGTCGCGAACACGATCCGGCTCTCGATCTACGCCCGGCGCCGCGAGGTCGAGGTGATGAAGCTCGTTGGCGCGACCAACTGGTTCATCCGCTGGCCCTTCGTCCTCGAAGGTCTGATCGTCGGCCTCTTTGGCGCCGGGCTCGCCGTTGCGATCCTCTGGGTGGGGAAGTTGACGATCATCGATCCGTTGGCGCAGAACTTCGTGCTCATCGACAACTTCTCGACCATCGGCTTCGTGCCGTTGATCGCCACCCTGATGGCCGCGGCGGTCGTCGTCTCCGCACTCGGCAGCGGCGTCACGCTGCGCCGGTTCCTCCGCGTTTGAGCCGGTCGCCCTGCGCACGATCGGACCGGCGCAGGTGAGCGCGGGACCGCAGGCTCGGTCTCGCCGCGGATTCATCGGGGGGTTTGGCGCAGGCGCCGTGGCGGCGCTTGCCGTGGTGGCGCTGATCGTCGCTATCTCGGGGGGCTTTGGCGACTCTGACCTCACCTCCCAGGCGACCGAGGTGATCCGCGACGACTACTACAAGCCAGTAAAGGACTCGGTGCTCGACAAGGCGTCGGTCGACGGGATCATCCACGAGCTTCGAAAGCGCTACGACGACCGCTTCTCGCACTACCTCGACCCGCGCGAGCTGCGGCAGTTCGAGCTGGCGGCCTCGGGCCGTTTCTCGGGCGTCGGCCTCACAGTTACGGGCGTCAGGCGCGGGCTGCGGGTGGCGAGCGTCCTGCCCGGCACGCCGGCTCAGCGTGCCCGGATCGAGGAGGGTGATCTGATCACCGCGGTGGACGGGCGTTCCCTGGTGGGCGTGGCCCCCGAGGTCTCCACAGCGCGAATCAAGGGTCCGCCGGGGACGCCGGTTGAGTTGCGGGTGGTCTCCGCTTCCGGCGGCGGAAGCCGCAACGTCCAGCTCGAGCGCGCCTCGGTGGAGCTCCCGGTCGCCCCGGGGGAGATCAGACGAGCGGGCACCAGCAAGGCCGCCTACGTCCGGTACGCGAGTTTCAGGAGCGGGGCGCACGGCGACCTGCGGTCGACGCTCGAGCGCCTGTACCGCCGCGGCGCCGAGGGCCTGGTTCTCGATCTGCGGGGTAACGGCGGTGGGCTGCTGAACGAGGCCGTGCTGTCGGCGAGCGTGTTCCTCCCCAAGGGCGAGCTGGTCGTCTCCACCGACAGCCGCACGATGGGCCATCGCGACTACGAGGCCACGGGCGACCCGCTGCCGCAACATCCCACCGTCGTCCTGATCAACCGTGACA
>Ga0307312_10000853_pt1 | contig 15070 bp, 11 predicted proteins | sample ER_DNA_202_FD_194489 | JGI IMG/M metagenome (GOLD analysis project Ga0307312, IMG submission 194489) | Bulk soil microbial communities from the East River watershed near Crested Butte, Colorado, United States - ER_DNA_202 | ecosystem: Environmental > Terrestrial > Soil > Floodplain | place...
AGCAGCGCGCCCGTAGCTCGAAACAGCGACCTCCTGCCTAACGACATCGGCGGAGGGAGTGCGAACGGTCGTGGCGGGGGCAGTCTTCCGGTCAGCGTCGGCCGGGAACGGCGTCATGTCCATCACCTTCTGGCAGAAGAGGCTAGTGAGCGAGATCACGATCCGTGCCGGGGTCGCGTCACGATATCGACCGGTCCGGCCCGTCTTGGCTGCCGGACACGACCGGCCCACACGAAGCCCAGCTTGCCATGGCACTTCTGTGATCCTTGGCACGCCGCCTGCCAAACACTGCTGACTCCCCGATTAGCCGTCCTTAATGAGCAATCCAGATCCGCGGCCGCGCGCGGCCACCACCGTCGTCGAGCGGAATCGCCAAGCGCTGATTACGCCGACCGAAACCGCCTTTCCGCACCGGAATGGGGCGGCGCCTGGCGAGCCATTGCTGCGCTTTCCCTGGGCGCGATATGTAGCGGCGCTGCGGCGCTACAAGTGGCTGGTTTTGCTCGTCGTCGCGCTCGGTATTGCTGCAGGCTTCGGCGTCACCCGCATGCTTCAGCCCGAGTACGAGGTGCATTCCACCCTTTGGATCTCCACCGACCCTCCGGACCAGCAGCGGACGGGGCCGATTCGCGCCGTAGCGCCGATGCGCGAGACTTCCTGGCCCGAGCTGTTGACGAGTTTCGCGATCCTCGAGCAGGTCGTGCGTGAGAAGTCGCTCTACCTGCAGCCCGCGAAGGCGACAGACTCCACGCTCTTCACCGGTTTCAGCGTCGATGAGCACTTCCGTCCCGGAAAGTACACCCTGAAGGTCGATAAATCGGGCTGGCAGTACTCTCTTCTCGCCGCCGATGGGACCAAGCTACAGACCGGAGTGCTCGGCGATTCCCTCGGACGGAAGTTCGGCTTGCGCTGGAAGCCGCCGGCTGCCGCATTGACCCCGGGACGCACTGTGGAATTCACGCTCGTCACGCCGCGTGAAGCCGCAATCGGTCTGAAGAAGAACCTGACGGTCACGTTCTCGAACGAGAGCAACCTGCTCGGCGTCGTCCTCAAGGGGAACGACCCGCAGCGTACGACCGATGTCATGACCACCCTTGTCGACGAGTTCATCACCGCTGCCGCCGGGTTGAAGCGCCGCAACGTCACCGAGGTCGCGAAGGCGCTGAAGAAGCAGCTCGACTACGCCGAGAACGAGCTGAAGAACGCTGAGTCGGAGCTCGAAAGCTTCCGCGTTCGCACCATCGCTCTGCCCTCGGAAGTCTCCTCCCATACCGGCGGCGGTGATGATCGGCAGAATAATCCGGTCTTCGAGAGCTTCTTCACCCGCCAGATCGAGTTCGACGCCACGCGCCGCGACCGCCTGGCGTTAGAGGGCACGCTCGCGGCGATGCAGGCGGGACGACTCGACGCGAGTGCGCTCTGGTCCGTTCCCGTGATCGGCACCAGCGCGCCACCCGATCTGCGCGCGGCGCTCACCGAGCTCGCAACGAAGGAGGCGGCGCTGCGCGACGCGCAACGTACGTACACGGACGACCACCCTAACGTTCGCGCGCTGAAGCAGGATGTCGACGAGTTGAGCAAGCGTACGATCCCTCGGCTTGCGTCGGGGCTGGTCACCGAGCTGCAGCGACGCGAGCGTGACCTCGGCGCACAGCTCCAGGGGACCCAGCAGCAGTTGCGCGCGATCCCCGTGCGCACCACGGAAGAGACGCGCCTGCGGCGCAACGTGGAAGCGCGCGGCAACCTGTTCGCGACGCTGAAGACGCGCTACGAGGAAGCCATCCTGGCCGAGGCGAGCACGGTGCCCGATGTCAGCGTTCTCGACGCGCCGGCCGTGCCGGAGAGTCCGAGCCGCAGTCGCGCGCCGTACATCCTTGCCTTCGCCGGCCTCGCGAGCATCGCGCTCGCGCTCGTACTCGTCTTTGTCCTCGATCGCTTCGATACGCGCTTCAGATACGTCGAGCAGGCCACCGACGAGCTGGGCCTCGACATCATCGGCACCGTCCCCGCGCTTCGCGAGGTGGTCCCTGAGCGTCGTGACCCGGAGGAGGCCAGCCAGGTGCTGGAAGCCTTCCGCTCCATCCGCCTCAACGTCGCAAATGCCTTCGATGGCGACGGGCCAGTGCAGCTGACGATTTCGAGCCCGGGGATCGGCGACGGCAAGTCACTCGTTTCCTCGCACCTCGCGATCGCCTTTGGTCAAGCTGGATTCCGCACCGTGCTCGTGGATGGCGATCTTCGGCGCGGCGAGCAGCACGCCAGGTTCGAGGTCGAGCGTCGCCCTGGGTTCGTCGAGCTTCTTTCCGGAGACGCCCGTCTCGAAGACGTGCTGCGCCGGACGGGCCACGAGAATCTCACGCTGATCCCGCGCGGCGTCATCAACGAGCGCGCGCCCGAGCTGCTGATGTCGCCGGTAATGTCGAAATTCCTCGATGATCTCCGCACAAGATACGATGCGATCATCGTCGACAGCCCTCCGCTCGGCGCTGGCATCGACCCGTACGTGATCGGCACCGCGACCGGCAGTCTCATGCTCGTGCTGCGGTCGGGTGAGACAGACCGCAAGATGGCCGAGGCGAAACTGGGCTTGCTGCACCGTCTTCCGATCCGCCTCCTCGGTGTCGTCCTGAACGACACGGACGGAGATGGCGCATATCAGTACTACGCCTATCTCCACTCGGATCTTCCGGCTGACGTCGCAACGGTCCCGCGCTTCGACAAGGCGATCGCCGAGCTCACAAGGAAGCCCGTCCCTCCTCCGCCGAGCGCGAGCTGAGGGACCGATGCGAACCTCCGCCCCATCAGGGGGATTCCGCGCCGCAGCGTTAGCGTCTCATTGCCTAACGCTCGGCCTGTTGGCGGTTGCCGCCCCGATGGCGCGCTCGCAGGGGGTGCCTGCCGGCGACGCAGGGCGTCCCAACGCGTCTCGTGCCGAGCTCACCACGCTGGCCACTCAAGCGGAAGCGGCCGCGTCGACTGGCGGGACCCCGGAAGTGCAGGCGACGAAACAGCGCGAGGCGGCCGCGATTCGCTGGCGGTTGGCGCACGGCGACTTCGAAGTCGGTGATCGAATCGTTCTCGTCGTCCCCGGGGACTCGGCGCGGACCGATACGCTCACCGTCGCTCCCGGCCGCACCGTCAACTTCCCGAAGATCCCTCCGATCACGCTCGACACCATCCTGCGCTCTGAGCTGCACGCTCATCTGGCGCAGAACATTGGTCGCTTCCTGAAAGACACACTATTCCAGGCAACTCCCCTGATCCGGTTCGGTGTGCTTGGCGAGGTCGCCAGGCCGGGGTACTACCACATTTCCACCGACGCGTCGATCAGCGACGCGCTCATGGCTGCGGGAGGGCCGACGTCCCGTGCGGACCTCCCGCGCTCCATCGTGCGCCGCGGCTCGCGTGACGTGATGTCGAAGCGTGCCGTGCGTGACGCGATGGCCGCAGGTTCGACGCTCGACCAATTGGGTCTCGGTGCGAGCGACGAGCTGGTCGTGGCCGAGAAGCGAGAGCGGCGCGATAAGTGGACAGTCGCCGCGCAGATCGCTGCGGTGACGACCGGAGTTCTGATCGGCCTGAATTCGCTCCACCGTTAGACAGCGCCGCGCTGATGACCATGCCACCCCGGTCCCTCGCGCCGCTGCCGCATTCCGCCGTGGCGGCACCTCCATCGCGGAAGGGGAATGCAGAGCGCGCCACGCGCTCCCCAACCTACGTCGGCGTTCGCGTGTTCCGCATCGCGGTGGCGCTCTACATCGTCGTCACCGTCGCCCGAATTCACGGGGTCATCCCTGGCCTCGCGTATCTTCGGCCCGGCAAGCTGCTCATGCTTCCGTTGGTCGCGTCGGCCCTGCTCGCGGTTCCGCGGTGGCAGTTGCTATCTCCCTTCGGCACCACGACGGCGAAGTGCATCGGCGTCATCGTCGTACTCGGCACCTTCGGCATTCCGCTGGGGATCTGGCCGACCAACAGCACACTCTTTCTCGTTTCCGCGCTTCCGACCCTGCTCCTTTTCGTCGGGGCGAGCGTCGCCTTCGTGGATCGCGCGACGGCGACGTTGTGCATCAAGACACTCGTCTTCGGCGTTACCGCCGACGCACTCTATCTGCTCGCGGGGTTGGCGCCACTCATGGCGGGACGACCGTACATCGGCGTCGGACTGGGCCCGAATGAGTCTGCCACTGTTTTTGTGCTCGCCTTCCCCTTCGCCGTGGCACTCGGATCCGGCCGCGGACGGATGCGCTGGCTCGGGTTCGCGATCGCTGGCGTGCTTGCCGCTGCGGTGGTCAAGACCGGATCTCGCGGTGGCGTTATTGGGCTGGCTGTCGTTGCAATGGCTTTGATCGCGCGCGCCGGACCACGACGCCGTCTGACGTACCTCATTGCGGTCGCCGTCTGCGCCGCCGGCGCCGCCTTAACCGCCGACGACACGCTTATCGAGCGGATGGGAACGCTCACCCAATCGCGCGCCGACTACAACGTCACGGATCGCGAGGGACGCCTTCAGGTATGGACACGTGGTCTCGGGTACATGGCGACGCACCCGCTGCTCGGCATCGGTCTCGACAACTTCGAGAGCGCCGAGGGCGTCCTGAGCGGCAAGATCGACCTCGGCTATGGAGTGCGTTACACCGCGGCGCACAACTCCTTCGTCCAGGTCGGCGCCGAGCTTGGCATCTTCGGATTGGCTGCGTTCGTGGTCGCGCTCTGGTCGGCGGCGCGTGGCTGCCGTCGCGTGCTGCGAGCAGCGGCGCGCGATCACAGGCAGCACCCGCAGCTGGCCGACGACGAGACGAGGCTCGCCACCGCGGCGCTCTGTGCGCTTCTCGGAGTCGTCACTACAGGCTTCTTCCTCTCGCTCGCGTACCACCCGATCACCCTGTTCGTTCTTGCCGTGTGCATCGGTGTGCGCGTCGGGTCGCCATACGAATCGTCTTTCTTTATGCGGAGACGTTAGGCGCCCATGCTGTTCAACAGCTTCATCTTCCTGTTCGCGTTCCTTCCCGTCTGCTACCTGGTGTTCTGGTCATTGCGGACGGCGTCGAGTCGTTATGTCTGGCTCACGCTCAGTGGCTACGTCTTCTATGGCTACTGGAATCCGTGGTTCTGTCTGCTGATGGCGTTCTCCACGCTCGTCAGCTTCCTCGCGGGACTCGGGTTTCTGCGCTGGACGTCGGATGAACGGAAGCGCCGGCTATGTCTGGTCATCCCGATCGTCATCGATCTCACGCTGCTCGGCTTTTTCAAGTACGCGAACTTCGCCGTCGATTCCGCGCGCCACGTCGTGCACTTCCTCGGCAGCGACATCACGCTACCGCACCTCAACATCATTCTCCCCGTCGGCATCTCCTTCTACACCTTCCACACGATCACCTACATCGTCGACAGCTATCGACGCGTGATCCGGCCGACCCGGAACCTGTTCGAATTCTCCGCCTACGTGTCGCTGTTCTCACAGCTCGTCGCAGGCCCGATCGTGCGCTTCCGTCAGATCGAGGCCGACCTCGAGTCGCTCGGCCAACGGGAGAGGACGCGCTGGCTGCATGTCGGCGTCGCGTTCTTCATCACCGGGTTGGTGGAGAAGGTGCTCGTCGCGGATACCCTCGCCGCGTTCGTCAATCCGGCCTTCGCGCACTACCAGTCGCTGTCCACCGCCGGGGCGTGGCTCGCGATGCTCGGCTACACGTTTCAGCTCTACTTCGACTTCTCCGGCTACAGCAGCATGGCGGTCGGGCTGGGCTATCTCTTCGGTCTCCGTCTTCCGCAGAACTTCAACTCGCCCTACAAAGCGCTCGATCCGTCCGACTTCTGGAAGCGCTGGCACATCTCGCTGTCGTCGGTGTTGCGCGACTACCTCTACATCCCGCTCGGTGGAAACCGCAACGGCGAGTGGCAGCTGTATCGCAACCTCATGATCACGATGCTGCTCGGTGGCTTGTGGCACGGAGCGGGCTGGACGTTCGTCGTCTGGGGCGCGTATCACGGCCTGTTGCTCTCCCTCCATCGAAAGGTCGGCGCATCGTGGGATCGTCTCCCGGCGCCCGCCAGACAGGTCGGCATGTTCCTGCTCGTCGTGATCGGCTGGGTCTTCTTCCGGGCGACCGATTTCACGATGGCGACGACGCTGTTGTCGGCGATGTTCGCGCCCACTCCAGGCACGTTAGGCATCGACGTGGCCGTCTTCCTCCCTGTGCTGCTCGTTGCCGCCTGGTGGGCGATGCTGGGGCCGAACGTGTTCGAGATGGCGCACGGCCTCGAATGGCGAAGTCGCGTCGTGCGGACCGCTCAGTTTGCGGCGTGTCTCGCCGTGATCGCGGGCTCGCGTGCGTCGCCCTTCCTCTACTTCCAGTTTTGATCGGCGGCGCGATACCAGTGAGCACCAACGTCGCTCTCGAATCGTTCGAGGAAGACGACGTCGCCGGCGCCGGTGGCGAGGATCGTCCGCGCCCGACTCCCCGGGCCTCACTCCGCTGGATCGGGCTCGCTGTCGTCTTCATCGTCGTGCTCGAGCTGACCTGCCGGATCGAGGACTGGTTCCGGTTTCGCACCCCGCTCTTCACGCCGATCACCTCGCAGAGTGACCTGATGGTGAGGGACCGCGAAGGCATCCATGGCCGTCCTAACGCGCGCTTCCAGAAGTGGGTCATGAACGGACTCGGCACCCGCGGACCCGAGGCGACGCTAGCAAAGCCACCGGGGTCGGTGCGCGTCGTCGTCGTAGGCGCATCGGAATCCTTCGGGCTCTCGGAGTCTCCGGGAATGGAGTTTCCGCGGCAGCTCGAGGACACTCTCGGTCGCTGGCTCGCGCGCCGCTGCCGTACGACGGGAGTGCAGCGCTTCGAAGTACTGAACGCGGCGCTTCCCGGCATGTCCCTCCCCACCATCGAGCAGGACGTGCGCAACCGGATCCGCCGATTCAATGCCGACGTGATCCTGCTCTATCCGACGCCGGAACAGTACCTCGACGAGGAGCCGCCGCGCGCCGCGATTCCCGACAGCGCCGCTGACTCGCACGCCCTTTCCCCGACGCGGGTGTTGTATCCGCGGATCATCGCCCGCGCGCGAAACGAGGCGAAGACGGTCGTCCCCGATTTCGTCATGACGTGGCTACGGCGTCGCGGCACGAGCGCATATATCAGCGAGCGGCCAACAGGATGGCGCTTCACATCGACGCCCTCGGATCGGCTCGAGCGGTATGATGCTGATCTTCGTGGATTCATCGCCACCGTACGCTCACTGGGTGCGACGCCCCTCATCGCTACTCACGCCAACGTCTTCATGCGGCCGGGCGCTCCCGATCCGCACCTTCTCTTTGCCTGGGAGAAATTCTATCCCCGGGCCACCGGTCCGGTGATCATTGCCTTCGACTCGGTGGCGAGAGAGCTCACACTGAACGCAGCCAGGGACTCCGCGATTTCCGTCGTCGATCTCGCGCCGCGGCTCGCGAGCGCCAACACGGTCCCGTTCAGCGATTTCGTCCACTTCACCGATTCCGGAGCGGCAATCGTCGCTTCGGCGCTCGCGCCGGCGGTGCTGACGGCGAGCGGCGTCGGTGAGTCCTGCGGGATCAGGTGATGCGCGTAACGGCGCTGATCGATACGGTCCAGGTCTCGGGACCCGGGCGTCAGCTGGCGGCGCTTGCGAGCTCACTTTCCGAATTCGGGGTCGAGCTGGTGGTCGTGACCTTTCACCGCACGGGTCGCGACCGTTCTCCGTATCTCGATTACCTCGAGCAGGCGGGCGTGAGCTACGTGGTCGTGCCCGAGAACGGCCCACTCGACCGTCGACTTCCCGCGCGGCTCCGGCGCGTGCTCACGGAATGGGCTCCGGACATCGTCCAGACGCATGGCTACAAGCCGACCGCCCTTGCGTGGCTCCTCCGTCGAAGCGGCGCGTCTCAACCATGGGTCGCGTTCTTTCACGGCGCGACGAGCGAGAACATCAAGGTCCGGCTCTATCACTGGCTGACCAACCGTCTTCTTGGCGCGGCCGACCGGGTGGTGGTGATGTCGCGAGCGCATCTCGCGCACTTCTCTCGTCTTGGCGGGAAAGCCTGCGTCGTGCACAACGCTGTGCTCGAGCTGCCGCCGGAGCCCTCGCGCGCCGAGACCGAACCGATGGCTCAAGGCGTCCGTCCCCGGTTCGGGGTCGTCGGTCGGCTCAGCCCGGAGAAGGGGGTGGATGTCTTCCTGTATGCCTGCGATGCACTCGCGCGGCGCGGCGTTTCCTTCTCCGCTGTCGTCGCCGGCGATGGCCCCGAGCGCGCGCGGCTTGAACGCCTGCGCGACACGCTCGCCCTCGGGGGGCGCGTCGATTTCATCGGCGCCACCTCGGCCATCGCGTCGCTCTACGCGTCGCTCGACCTGCTCGTCATTCCGTCGCGCAGCGAGGGGTTGCCTAACGTTCTGCTCGAAGCGCTGCGCGCCGATGTGCCGGTGGTCGCGACGTCTGTCGGGGCGATTCCGGACGTGCTCAACTCCCCGCGCGCGGGTCTGGTCGTGCCGCCGGGCTCCGCAACGGCGCTCGCCGACGGGATCGCGCGCGCGCTACCCCTGCGCAGCGATCCGGCAGCGCGCAACGCGCGGCGGCAGGTTGTGGATCGGTTCTCGCTCCAACGTCGGGTCGCCGAGCATCTGCGTATCTACGGCGAGCTGCTGGGCGGCGACGGCGGCGCGGCGGGCATCGCAGTGACCGGGGTCGGAGGCCGGTCGTGGAACGCGGCCCGCTGAGGATCGAGATGGTGATCCCCGCGCTGGACGCGGCGGGGATGGAAGCCATGACTGCGCGCCTCACGCGCGCGCTCGCCGCTCGCGGCCACCACGTCGGGGTGACCTGCATCGAACGCGGAGGCGTACTCGCCGACAAGCTCCGGGCGGAGGGCTTTCGCGTCGCCGTCGTTCCCGCGCTCGGTCTTCGCTCCCTGTTGCGCGCGCCGCTCCTCGAGACATGGCTGCGCACCGTCGCGCCCGACGTCGTTCATGTGCACAGTGGCGCCTGGCTCAAGGCCGCCAGGGCGGCGCGCCGCGCCGGCGTGACATGCGTGGTGCACACGGTGCACGGTCTCATCGGCGACGACGCGGAGCCCTGGTACGTGCCATTTCTCCATCACTGGGCGGCACGATACACCGACTGGGTGGCTCCGGTCTCCACGCCTCTCTGCAATTACCTGGCACGGCGCGTGAGAATAGACGTCGCCAAGATGCGTGTGATTCCCAATGGCGTGAACACCGATCATTTCCGCCCTGGTCCGGCGACCGGCGCGTTGCGCGCGAGGCTTCGCATCGCCAGCGATGGCTTCCTCGTCGGCACCGTCGCGCGCCTCGATCCCGTGAAGAATCACGCACTACTCATCGATGCCTTCGCCCGCGTTCGTGCGCTCGTTCCGGAGGCGGCGCTCGTCATCATCGGCGACGGCCCGCTGCGGAGCGGCCTCGAGGGGCGCGCCCGTTCGCTCGGACTGGATCAACATGTTCACTTCGTCGGCGCGTCGACCGACATCGCCGCGCTCTACCGCGAGCTCGATCTCTTCGTCCTCTCGTCGAATGCCGAGGGGACATCGATGAGCATTCTCGAGGCGATGGCGAGCGGCGTCTGCGTCGTCGCGACGGCGGTCGGCGGCACCCCCGATCTTCTCGCCGGCGGGGCGACGGGAGTACTCGTTCCACCGGGCGATCCTGCCGCGCTTGCCGATGGGCTCACGAGGATGCTGCGTGATGCCGCGCAGCGCCGGCGTCTCGCCGCCGCGGGGAGAGCCCGTGCCGACGAGCACTATAGCGAGCTGGTGATGATCGATGCATACGAGGCGTTGTACGGCGGCGGGACGCGCCACACCTCGGGCAGCGACACGCTCACCGCGAGCGGACGATGTGTGGAATAGCCGGCGTCGTCGCCGTTAGGCCCGGCGCAACACCGGACCGAGACCGCCTGGAGCGCATCTCGCGGCGGATCGCGCATCGCGGCCCCGACGCCGATGGCCTCTGGGTCGCGCCGTCGCGGCGTGCCGCGCTTGCGCACCGTCGGCTCTCGGTGATCGATCTCGCGACCGGACAGCAGCCGATGCTCGACCCGAGCGAACGTATCGGTCTCGTCTTCAACGGAGAGATCTACAATTACCGCGAGCTGCGTGATTCGCTCGCGCGCCGTGGCGCCGCATTCCGCACCGAGTCCGACACCGAGGTCCTGCTCCGTCTTTACCAGGCGAGGGGTGACTCGTGCGTGAATGAGCTGCGAGGGATGTTCGCCTTCGCGGCATGGGATGACGACGCCGGTCGGCTGCTCCTTGCCCGCGATCGGATCGGCAAGAAGCCGCTGTTCTATACGATCGAGGATGGTTGCCTTTACTTCTCCTCCACGCTCGACTCGTTGCGCGAGTCCGCCCGGTCGCAATGGGAGATCGATCCCGTTGCGATCGATGCGTTCATGACGCTTGGCTACATCCCCGCCCCGCGGACGGTCTTTCGGTCGGTGTCGAAACTGGAGGCTGGGACGATTCTCACCATCGACGCCGCAGGCGTCTCCACCCGCCGCTATTGGGACTTGGCGAACGATGATCGTCCCGCACCGGAAAGCTTCGCCGCGGCGGTGGACGAGCTCGACGAGCTGCTGAACGCCGCGGTCGCGCTCCGACTGCGGAGTGACGTCCCGCTCGGCGTATTTCTGAGCGGCGGCGTCGATTCGAGTCTTGTCGCCGCGGTGGCTTCGCGCCAGTCGGCGGCGCAGGTCGCGACGTTCTCGATCGGCTTCGACGTTGCCGCCTTCGACGAGACACGATACGCGGCACGCGTCGCCGAGCACCTCGGCACCCGGCACCACGTCTTCCACGCGCACCCGGATCTTCTCGCCACGCTCCCGGCGATGGTCCGGCATTTCGGTGAGCCCTTCGCGGACTCTTCGGCGCTCCCGACCTGGTTGCTCGCCGAGGAAACGCGGAAGCACGTCACCGTCGCGCTCGCGGGCGACGGCGGCGACGAGGCATTCGCCGGATACGACTGGTATCGCACCGCCGCGCGGCTGCGACGCGTGACGCGCGCGATCCCCCAAGCGGTCTTTGCGACGACGAGTAGAACGCTCGACGGCTTTCTCCGTGTCGCGCTCGCCGGGTCGCGCACCGCCGGGAGGGTGCGGCGTGGAGTGGCGATGCTCGGCGTGAAGGATGTGCCAGAACGGTTCGCTCATCTTCGCTCCTTCATTGGACCGGCGGAGGTGCAGAGCCTCTATGCCGGTGAATTGCGGGAGGTGCGGCGCGGAGCGCTCGGAGAATCGGGCGAGCGCCTCGCGGCACTCTACCGGTCGTGTGCTGGCGACGACCTGCGTCGCGTCAGGTACGTCGATATCATGACGTACCTCGCCGACTGCCTGATGCCGAAAGTGGACGTGGCGACGATGGCGCACGGGCTCGAGGCGCGTGCCCCGTTGCTCGATCACGAAGTGATGCGCTTCGCGCTCTCCCTTCCCAAGTCCTGGCTCATCGACGGCGGAGAGGGAAAGAAGATTCTCCGCGCCGTGCTCGCACGCTATCTCCCGGCAACCTTGTTTGAGCGCCCGAAGCGCGGGTTCTCCGTCCCGTTGAGCAGTTGGTTCGCCGGCAGCATGCGAGATCGCGTATCGTCCCTCCCTGCGAGCGAGCCGCTGCGGCAGACCGGCTGGTTCGATCCCGTCGGCATCGAATCACTGGTGCGCGAGCATCTCCTCGGTCTGCGCGATCACAGCCAGCGGCTTTTCAGTTTCCTCGCCCTCGAGGAGTGGCTCGTTCAGCGCGGATGAGGATTCTCTGGCTCTCGCACTTCGTTCCCTACCCGCCGCGAGGACATGGGACGCTCCAGCGAACGCACAATCTGCTGAAGGCGGTCGCGAGTCGTCACGAGGTGCACTTGCTCGCCCTCTGTCCGCCCTCGACGCTCCCGTCCGCGGACGCGGTGCGCGAGGCGAAGCGCGAGCTCTCGAAGTTCGGGGCGTCGGTGGAGATCTTCGTCCTTCCCTCCGATCCCTATCGCGCGCGCCGCGCGTTCGGCGCCGCGCTCGCGTTTCTGCGGCCGACATCCTTCTGGGAGCACTGGTTCTGGTCGGCGCCAGCCTTCGAGCGTTTGCAGCAGCTCGCACGCTCGAACACTTTCGACCTGTTTCACCTCGAGACGTTGTTCCTCGCGCCCTATCGGCGCGCGGTCCCGGACGTTCCCGTCGTGCTCAGCCATCACAACGTGGAGTCGCAGGTCCTGGCGAGCCGCGCCGCTGGCGAGCGCAGACGGTGGCTCAGACTCTTCCTCCAGCGGGAGGCGAAGAAGGTGGCGGCACGAGAGCGCTCGCTCGCGCCTAACGTTGCCCAGAACATCGTCGTCTCTGATCTCGATTCGTCGCGGCTCTACGAGCTCGCGCCAACGAACGCGATCACCACTGTCCCGAACGGCGTTGACATCGAATACTTCCGCGCCAACGGCACCGACAGCGCCAAGCCGGGAACGCTGATCTTCGTCGGTGGAATGGACTGGTTTCCGAATCGGGACGCGATGGAGCTCTTCGTCGCCGAGATCTGGCCGGCGCTACTGAGCGACGATTCCAATCGGCGAATGACGGTCGTCGGCCGCAAGCCGCCGCCAGCGGTCGTCGCGGCGGCACGGGATCCTCGCTTCCGCGTGCTCGGCTTCGTCGATGACGTTCGTCCGCACCTCGAGGATGCATCCATCTGCGTCTGTCCAATCCGGCTCGGCGGGGGAACGCGCCTCAAGATTCTCGACGCGCTCGCGATGTCACGCCCGCTCGTCTCGACCGAGTTCGGCGTCGAGGGACTTGGGCTCACCGAGGGAGAGCACTACCTCAGCGCCTCCAGCCCTGCCGACTTCGTACGGCAGATCCGGCGGCTCGAGGCCGATCCCGCCCTCCGCCGGCGGTTAGGCGACGCCGGACGCGATATTGTCGCGCGACGCTACGCCTGGCCGCGCGTCGCCGAGTCGCTCGAGGAGGCATACGCGAAAGCGCTGCGACGTGCCTGAGGGGTTTCGCGCGTTGGACCCTTGCGCAACACGGCGATGATGTTTGTTCGCAGATCTGCGAGCCGCTCGTGCAACAGCGCCCGGAGCCAGAGAAGCTCGAGCAGTGCGATCGGCGGTACGACCGCGAAGATCGCTGACGTGACGATGAAGTGCAGGTCAATCGCCTCGAACGAGCTCTCGCGCGCGATCGCCATTAGCGACCGGCGGCTGTTCGCCCGGTAGAAAGTTGGGTACACGTCGGCCTCGCGCCGCCCGTCCAGCCGCGAGGCCGCCCGCTTCTTCACCGTTTCCGGAAGGATCCGGGCGAGGAGCGTCGGATAGCCCATCGCGTTCGGTGTGTGGAGCAGGAACGCGCCACCCGGCTTCAGGACGCGCGATATCTCCCGGAAATTCGGCGTCGGCGCTTCCAAGTGCTCGACGACCATATTCGCGGTAACGAGATCGAAGCTTTCGGCCGCGAAGGGCAGCGCCGCGCCGGTCGCGAGACACTTGAGCGAGACCGAGCGGTTTTCGGCGATCGCGTCGTGGTCGATGTCCACTCCCACCACCTGTGGGCACTCGCGGACCAGCGTCTGTTCGGCCTCGCCTCGCCACGGGTTCAGGATATGACGACCGCAGCCGAGGTCGAGCCACGCCGTCGCTCGTGTGACGTGAGTGCGCAGAACCTCCTCGTACACCTCCTGCGAGTAGCGGACGCGTGGCGCGACGGCTCGCTGCATCCGCTCGTACCCGCGCATGAGAAACTCGCGTGCTCCCATCACCCTGTGCTCTCGTCCGCGGCCGCCTGCCCCAGCACCCACTTGCGGATCGCCACGAAGCCGAAGTCGAACGGGGAGCCGTACCAGGTATTGATCGGCACACGCTTCAGATCAAAGGGGCTGTCCGACGCCCGCACCGTCCCCCGCTGCGACGACAGGCAGCACCCGAAGCCGGCAGCGCGCACGAGCGAGCGATTCTCCTCGGTCATGTGGACCTCGTCGCCGTACGGAAACGCGAAGTGCTGGATCCGGTCACCCACCTGCGCCTCGAGCACGGTCTTCGATCCGCCGATCTCGTGCTGCGCGACTTCGCCGGCGATGCACCCGCAGTCCGCGTGCGTAATCGTGTGCGCCCCGACCTCGAATCCTTCTTTCCGTAACGAGCGCACCTCGTCCCATGTCATCCATTCCGAGGAGATCTCCTGCTGCTGGTCCCACCAGGCGACATGCTCGCTGCCCATGAACGCCGTCGGCACGAAGAAGCAGGCCGGAAGTCCCCGCTTCCGCAACTCGGCTGCCGCGACGTGATAATTGTCGCGATACCCGTCGTCGAAGGTGATCACAAGGTGCCGGCTGATGTCGGCACCGCCTCGCATCCGCTCGAGCAGCTCGCTCAGCGATACGACCTTGAAGTGTCGTGCGAAGAAATCGCAGAACGCGGCGAACTGCGCGCGCGAGCAGGTGATCGGATCCGTCGGATATCGATCATCTACTCGGTGGAAGAGCACGATTAAAGCCTGGTTACGCCAGACCAGCTTGTGAATGCCGCTCCCGTACACGAGTGCGCCGAGGAAGGCGGAGAGCTTGCGCCTCCCCCGGCTCCACCGCGCCAGCGTCGGCGCGGCTGGTTGTGTGTCGGTCACCTGTCCTCGTTCTCCCGGTGTGCGTTTCTGGATTTACTCCGTTTGTGTTTCTGAATTTGCTCCGCTTCCGCTTCCGGCCCTTCTTACTGTCGGTAGCGGAGGTGATGGAAGCCGGTGTTGTAGTTCTCGTTGAACTGCTTGGAGCCGCTGAGCCAGGCCTGACTCACGGCCCCGGCGAAGATCGCTTCAGCGTGGTCGCGATAGACGCTCTGCCCCGTCTGCTGGTAGGTCCAGCCGAAGCCGGTCACGATGATGTTGTTGAGGTCCGGCGCCGGCACCTGGCCCTCGTCGTAGCCCGGGCAGGGGCCGTCGAGATAGATGAACGCCCGCGCCGTGGGATTCCAATCATTCGCCCACATGTAGTCCACCGCGCGCTGCACCGCGCCCGGAATCCGCGTGTCGGCGCTGTAGGTCTGCGAATACTTGATCATCGCGTCGTTGAGCAGCCCCACCATGAAGG
>Ga0307312_10000856_pt1 | contig 15059 bp, 14 predicted proteins | sample ER_DNA_202_FD_194489 | JGI IMG/M metagenome (GOLD analysis project Ga0307312, IMG submission 194489) | Bulk soil microbial communities from the East River watershed near Crested Butte, Colorado, United States - ER_DNA_202 | ecosystem: Environmental > Terrestrial > Soil > Floodplain | place...
CAGCGGGGGCGGTCTCGCTGCCCCGAGCGGGGCCGACCTCGCGGCGCGAGCCGGACGGCGATCGTGAGCACGGCTCGACGGGCGAAGCCGGCATCCGACGGGCGCCTCGGGGCAGCTCCCGACGGCCTGACCGCGGGCCCACCCGTCGGGCTCTACATCCACATCCCGTTCTGCGTCTCGCTCTGTCCGTACTGCGATTTCGTCGTGGTCGCCGGTGCGGCCACGCGCGGACCGACGAACCGCATCGCGGCGTTGGTGGCCGCGCTCACGACCGAGCTCCAGCTCCGTGCCGATACCCTCGATGCTCGCTTCGGGACGCCGGCGTCGTCGACGAGGCCGATGCTCGAGACCGTCTATCTCGGCGGCGGCACCCCGACGCTGCTCGACGCGGATGTCGTGGCCGCCCTGCTCGCCACCATCCGCGAGCGATTCGGCATCGCCCCCGACGCCGAGGTCACGATCGAGGCCAACCCGGGCCCCGACGAACGCGGGGATGCCGCCGCGCTGGCGCGGGCGGGCATCAACCGGATCTCGTTCGGCGCGCAGAGCCTCGATCCTGTCGAGCTCCGCCGCCTCGGCCGCCGTCATCGGCCGGCCGACGTGGCCGACGCGGTCGCGGCGGCCCGCGACGGTGGCATCAGATCGGTCAACCTCGACCTCCTCTACGACATCCCGGACGGCTCACTGGCCACCTGGATGGACACGCTGGAGCGGGCGCTCGCGCTCGGACCGGACCATCTCTCGCTCTACGCGCTGACCCTCGACGACCCGGACGCGGAGGGGCTGACCGGCGTCGACGGCGACCACCTGCCGACGACCCGCGGTGCGCGCCGCTGGCGCGACGCCGCGATCCCGGCCCAGGACGAGGACCGCGCGGCCGGCCAGTACCACCATGCCGTGCATCGACTGGCCGCCGACGGCTGGCGCGGCTATGAGATCAGCAACTGGGCGCGACCCGGCCACGAGGGCCGGCACAACCTCGCCTACTGGGAGCGCCGTCGCTACGAGGCCGTGGGCCCCGGGGCGCATGCCTTCGACGGCGCGACGCGGCGCTGGAACGCGGCGAACCTCGGGCGCTATGTCGCCGCGTTGACGCCGGTCGGCGACGGACCTGCGAGCCTGCCGCCGGGCGGTTCGGAGGACCTCGACGCCGAGACGGCGCGAGCGGAGTCGATCGTGCTCGGCCTGCGCACGGACCGCGGCCTGCCGCGCACGGCCGCCATCGAGGCACCGCTCGCCGACGTCTTCGGCTGGGCGCTCGCCGCGGAGCTGCTCACGATCGACGGCGCGGACCGGATCGTCCTGACCACGCGCGGCCGGCTCCTGTCGAACGAGCTGTTCGCCCGGCTGGTCTGACACACGGGCACCTGAAGAGGCCTCAGCGGCCTCGAAATCGTTCGCCACCCGTTGACACTCGGCGCACCGGACTGCTAGGATCATTAGCACTCAGCACCCCAGAGTGCTAACTTCCAGCACCGGCCGTGGGCGAGCCCGAACGCTCGTCCGCACCCCACGAGGCAGCAGCGTGGCGCGACGAACCCGCCCCACCGGCTCCCTGGATCTCCGTTCCGAGTCGATCCTCCGGGCCGTCATCGACGAATACGTCTCGACCGCCGTGCCGGTCGGCTCCGAATCCCTGGTCAGGCGCTACAGCCTGGGCGTGTCGAGCGCGACCGTCCGGAACATCCTCGCCGAGCTCGAGATGAACGGCCTGCTGACCCACCCGCACACGAGCGCGGGCCGGATCCCGACCGACGCCGGGTACCGCTATTTCGTCGAATCGATCTCGAGCGCGAGCCAGCTCGCGCCGGTCGAGCAGCTGATGATCCGGCACCAGTTCGGGCAGGTCCAGCACGCGTCGGAGCAGTGGTTCCGGCTCGCAGCGACGACCCTGGCCGCCGCCAACCGGACCGCGGGTCTGGCAACGCAGGCGAAGCCGCGGGCGGCCCACGTCCGGCGGCTCGACCTCGTCTCGATCAGCGAGCGGCTGGCGAGCCTGATCATCGTCTTCCGCGAAGGTGCCCTGCGCCAGGTGCTCGTCACCCTCGCCGAGCCCGTCGAGCAGGAGGACCTGACCCGGGCCGCGGTGATCCTCGACGGCCTCATGGCCGGGCGCACGGCCGTCGATGCCGAGCGAGCCCTGGCCCGGATCGACGGCGACGGCCCGATCGGCACCCTCGTCCGGCGGGTCGGTGAGCGCGTCCTCGCAGCCGTTCGGGACTATGATTCGACGGGGATCGAGGAGGTCTTCAGCGACGGCCTCCTCCATGTCATGGAAGCGCCGGAGTTCGAGCGAAGCGACAAGCTCCGCCGGGTCTTCGCGGCCCTCGAGAACAGGGCCTATCTCGGTGAGCTGCTCGACAAGGTCGCCGGCACTGGCTCCGTCCAGGTCTTCATCGGCGCCGAGAACGCGCCGGAGGAGATGCGCGATGTATCGCTCGTCCTCGCCCCGTATGGGGAGCCCGGCCGGGCGGTCGGCGTCGTCGGCGTCCTCGGCCCGACCCGGATGGCCTACGCCCAGGCGATCGGCACCGTCCGCTTCGTCTCCACCCTCATGAACGAACTGGTGCAGCACATCTATGCCTGACCCGCGTGACTTCCGGGGCCGGCCGCACGGCGGACCCCGCGCATCCCAGCCTGGAGGGCCCCGCATGCCCAACCGCACCCGGGCCGAGGAACGGATCGACGAGATCGACATCTCGCCGACGAAGCTCCTCGCCGACATCGAGCAGCTTCGGAACGAGCTGCAGGCGAGCTCGGCCAAGGCCGACGAATACCTCGCCGGCCTCCAGCGCGAGCGGGCCGAGTTCAGCAACTACCGCCGCCGGACGAGCGAGGAGCGCGAGGCGATGCTCGGCCTTGCCGGCGAGGACCTCATCCGCAAGGTTCTCGCGATCGCCGACGACTTCGACCTCGCGATCGACAACCGACCGGCCGATCTCGCAGGCAGCAGCTGGGTCGACGGCGTGACCGCCATCGACCGGAAGCTCCGGGCGCTGCTCGATTCCGAGGGCGTCCGCCCGGTCGAGGCGGAGCCGGGCAAGCCGTTCGATCCCCGCGAGCACGAGGCGATCGTCAACGTCCCGGGCACCGGCCGTGCCGAGGGCGAGATCGTCGATGTCATCCGGCGGGGGTACAAGCTCCGCGATCGCGTGCTGCGGCCGGCCCTCGTGGCCGTCGCCGCCGCCCCCGAGCCGGAGCCCGAGACGGATCCCGCCGCCCGACCCAACTGACCACTCACAGACACCCCTCCGGGGTCACCATCCCGGACCACCAACCCGAACCGACCAACAGGAGACATGAGCCACATGGGCAAGATCATCGGCATCGACCTCGGCACGACGAACAGCGTCGTCGCCGTCATGGAGGGCGGCGAGCCGACCGTCATCGCCTCGGCCGAGGGCGGCCGGACGGTGCCGTCGGTCGTGGCCTTCACCAAGACCGGCGAGCGTCTCGTCGGCCAGCTGGCCAAGCGCCAGGCTGTCACCAACCCGCAGAACACCATCTACTCGATCAAGCGGTTCATGGGCCGTCGCTGGGACGACCCCGAGACGAAGCGGGCCAAGGAGCTCGTCAGCTACACGGTCGAGAAGGACCCGAAGAGCGACGGCGTCATCGTCAAGGTCGCCGACAAGACGTACAGCCCGCCCGAGATCAGCGCGATGATCCTCCAGAAGCTGAAGACCGACGCGGAGGCCTACCTCGGCGACAAGGTCACGGAGGCGGTCATCACCGTCCCGGCCTACTTCGACGACACGCAGCGCCAGGCGACCAAGGATGCCGGGCGGATCGCCGGCCTCGAGGTTCGCCGGATCATCAACGAGCCGACCGCGTCGGCGCTCGCCTACGGCCTCGACAAGAAGCACGACGAGAAGATCGCGGTCTACGACCTCGGCGGCGGCACGTTCGACATCTCGATCCTCGAGCTGGGCGAAGGCGTCTTCGAGGTGAAGGCGACCAACGGCGACACCCACCTCGGCGGCGACGACTTCGACCAGCGGGTCATCGAATGGCTGCTGGCCGAGTTCAAGAAGGACCAGGGGATCGACCTCTCGAAGGATCCGCAGGCGCTCCAGCGCCTGAAGGAGGCCGCCGAGAAGGCGAAGATCGAGCTGAGCTCGACCTCGTCGACGGAGATCAACCTGCCGTACATCACGGCCGACGCCTCGGGCCCGAAGCACCTCGTCGTGACCCTCTCGCGAGCCAAGCTCGAGGACCTCGTCCGCGATCTCGTCGAGAAGACGCGCAAGCCGGTCGAGGCCGCCCTCAAGGACGCCGGGCTCAAGGCCGGGGACATCGACGAGGTCATCCTCGTCGGCGGCATGACCCGGATGCCGGCCGTCGTCGAGGCGGTCAAGGCGATGTTCGGCGGCAAGGAGCCCCACAAGGGCGTCAACCCCGACGAGGTCGTCGGAATCGGCGCCGCGATCCAGGCCGGGGTGCTGGCCGGCGACGTCAAGGACGTCCTGCTCCTCGACGTGACCCCGCTGTCGCTGGGGATCGAGACGCTCGGCGGCGTGATGACCAAGCTCATCGACCGCAACACGACGATCCCGACCTCGAAGTCGCAGGTGTTCTCCACGGCCTCGGACAACCAGGGCCAGGTCGAGATCCACGTCCTCCAGGGCGAGCGCGAGTTCGCCGCGGACAACAAGACGCTCGGCCGGTTCATCCTCGACGGGATCCCGCCGGCGCCGCGCGGCGTGCCCCAGGTCGAGGTGACGTTCGACATCGACGCGAACGGCATCCTCGACGTCAAGGCCAAGGATCGGGCGACCTCGAAGGAGCAGCAGGTCCGGATCACGGCGTCCTCGATGCTCTCGAAGGACGACGTCGACAAGATGGTCCGCGAGGCGTCCGAGCACGCCGACGAGGACAAGCAGCGCCGCGAGGAGGTCGAGACCCGCAACCAGGCGGAGCAGCTGACCTACCAGGCGGAGCGGACGATCAAGGACCTCGGCGACAAGGTGTCGTCCGAGGACAAGGCGACCGTCGAGAACCAGGTGTCCTCGCTCCGCGAGGCGCTCAAGGGCTCCGACATCGGCGCGATCACGGCCGGCGCTACGGCGCTTGCCGAGACGCTGAACAAGGTCTCGACCGCGGCCTACCAGGCGGCGGCGTCGGAGGCGTCCTCGAACGGCGCGTCCGGTGACGGCACCGAGCCCGGTGCCGAGGGCGAGGCTTCGCCCGAGGGCGAGCCGGCCGGCGCCGGCGCTCGCTCGGGAGGCGGATCGTCCGACTCGTCCGACGACACCGTCGAGGGAGAGTTCAAGGAGGTCTGAGCCTCCGCGGCTCGCCGCTGACCGCAGGAACGTCGCGCCCGGCCGGGGCTCCCCGCCCGGGCGCTTCGATTCCGGCCGGCGCCGAGTGCCGAACGCGGTGCCCGCCTGCACCGGCGACACGCGCCCGGGCTTGCCAGACCGTTGCCGACGAGCAACGATCCGCGTCTCAGGCCCGCCCCCCCGCATGTGGAGGTGTCGGCAGCCGTCGCGGGCCGCGAGCATGCCGGCGTGGGCCGAATTCGGCCCGGAGGAGACGACCATGCCCCGTCGATCCCTCGCGCTTCTGGCGACCGCGATCCTGCTGCTCGGGCTGACCGCGCCCGCCGTGCAGGCGAAAGCGGCCGACAGCACACTCGATGCCACGGCCGCGTCGGCGTTGTGCGACACCCTGTTCGGTGACACGTTCGACATCTCGTCGAGCGAGCCGCTCGCGGCATGCCAGTGGGACATGTCGCTGATCAACGCCAATGACGCGACGCATGCCCGCGCGACCGGCAAGGGCGTCCGCGTCGGCGACATCGACAGCGGCGTCGACCTGACCCATCCCGACGTCGCGCCGAACCTCGATCTCGCCCACTCGTGCTCGTTCATCTTCGACCACGACCCGACGGCGCTGCCCGTCGAGATGGCGAACGGCGACTGCTCGAACAAGGCGGCCGTCCAGGATTACTCCGGTCATGGGACCCACACCGCGTCGACGATCGCCGCCCCGATCAACGGCATCGGCATCGCTGGCGTCGCGCCGGAGGCCACCATCGTCGCGATCAAGGCCTGCACCCACGTCGGGTACTGCTTCGCCGACTCCGTCGCAGCCGCCCTGCGCTACGCGGGCGACCTGCGCCTCGACGTCGTCAACCTGAGCCTGTTCGCCGATCCGTACCTGTACTACTGCGGCAACGACGCCCAGCAGCGCGCCATCTATCAGAGCCTCCAGTCCGCGGCCCGTTATGCCCAGCAGCGCGGCGTGCTGATCATCGCCGCGGCCGGCAACCAGGCCGACGACATGGCCCACCCGACGACCGACGTCATCTCGCCGGACTGGCCGCCGGACGCGGCGGTCGAGCGCGTCGTCCACAACAACTGCAAGCGCGCCCCGACCGAGCTGCCCGGCGTCCTCGCGGTCTCCGCGACCGGCCCGATCGGCATTCCCGGCTACACCATGAATATCGCCTCGTATTCGGACATCGGGATGGGCGTCGTCGGGGTCGCCGCGCCCGGGGGCGATTACTTCTCGGCGACCGGCACGGTCCAGGACGCGGTGCTCGCGGCTTGGTCCTCGACGGACGACGGGACCTTCGATTTCTACACGACCCTCTCGCAGTTTCCCGGCCTCACGGTGATCGATCACGGAGCCCGCTACATCGAGATCAACGGGACCTCGATGGCGGCGCCGCACGCGACCGGCGTGGCCGCGCTGATCAAGCAGCTCCATCCGGGGTGGGGACCGGGCGCGGTCTCGGCCGCCCTCCAGCGGACGGCCTCGCCGCTCGCCTGCCCGGCCGGCTGGCAGCCGCTCTTCGACGGCGACCTGCGGCTGCGCTGCCAGGGCGGCGGAGGTAAGACGTCGTTCTTCGGCTCAGGGCTCATCGACGCCTGGGCCGCCAGCCACTGATCGTCACCCGACCGCGATGGGCCCGACCGGTTTCCACCGGTCGGGCCCTCGTCGTTTCCGGTCTATGGTGTCTTGCTCGCTCCTGCGTCGGTCCGCAGCTGGTCGAGGAGCTCCTCCAGTCGCAGGTTCGGGGTGAACTCGGTCGCCACGAAGTCGCCGCTGATCGACCACAGCTGCCACGCCTGGAAGACCCCGGAGAGCCCCGTCCGCGGCAGACCGCTGCGGAGGAAGACGACGTAGCGGTCGCCCACGGCGATGTCCGACCCGAAGCCACCGATGAGGTATTGCTGGCAACCGATCGTGCCGCCCGGGATCCAGACCGTGATCACGGCCGGAACCGGCACGCCGCGGATCGTCGACTCGACCGCGATCCGGACCAGCCGCAGGACGCTTCCGGCATCCTGGTCGATCTGACCCGGCGGCTGGCTATCTGTCGTGTTCCATTGGGCTGAACCCACGCCGTTGACCCGTCCGACGAGCACGGTCAGAGAGCTCGTCGCGTCCTGAGCGGGCGTCGTGACCAGCCGGTCTGTCGTCGTCCCATGAACCAGGCACGGCGGCGGGATCTCGCGCGGCGGTTTGGCCGGATCGAGCGGGACGAGCGCGACCGGGTCGGACGACTCGCGAGCCGGCGGCGAGGGAACCGGCGAGGGCCCGACAGTCGGCGCGATCGTCATCGCCGCAACTGGACCGCTGGCGGCCGGCCCGGACGACGCGAGCCGTCCGCCGAGGGCAATGCCCCCGAACACGACGGCGGCGACGATCAGCGCGACCGTCGCCACCGCGAACGGCACGACAGCGGCCCGTCGGGCCCTCGTGGTCGGCCGATCGGAGACGAGCGGCTCGATCCGCGCGAAACGCTCAGCGAACTGGTTAAAGGTGTCGTCGTCGCGATCGGTCATTCGAGCAGTTCCGGGTGACGACGAAGGACCTCCAGGGCCCGAGCGATGAGCGACCGCACACCGGATTCCGTCAGGCCCATGATCTCGGCGATGTCGGCGTCGCTGAGATCGCGCTGGTAGCGGAGGACGAGGACCTCCCGCTGGCGATCGGTCAACGCCTTCGCCAGCGAGCCGAACCAGAGCCAGAACTCCGTCTCCGCCTCGCCGGCGTCGGGGCGGACCTCGCGCCGCGGCCCGGCCACCAGTCTCGCCAGCCGCCGCCCGCGCCGCCAGCGATCCGTCGCGATCCGGCGGGCGGTCAGCAGCAGCATGGCAGCGGCGGCTCCGGCACGCGGCCCCACGTCCGGATCGCCCGTTCGAACGTCTCGGCCGCGATCTCGTCGGCGTCAGCCGGCGACGCCGTCAGGCCGAGCAGGTAGCGGTGGACGTCCCGGAAGTGGTCCGCGTAGACCCGCTCGACGTCGACGAGCCTCGGTCGCGATTCCACCCGGACCGGGACGACGGCCCGCTCCTCGACCGGCCCGTCGGCTGGGTTCCGGCGCGTCATCAGCAGCTCCACACCCGAACAACGAACGAGCGGCGTCGGACGTCCCGCGCAGGTCAGCCGAATCCGGCCTCGATCGACCGCAACGTTGGGACTACCGACCGACGAAAAGGCTCACCGACGGGGCAACCACTCCGAGGATCAGGACGACCGCGTAGCCGGCGAGCAGCAGGAGCCCGGCGTACAGGTGGACTTTCACGTTCACACCCATGACCCCCATCAGCCCGTACGGGTTGTCGTAGTTCGGCTCGAGGCCGCGCGACACCTGAAGGGCGAGCGGGATCGTGAGGAGCGCGAGCAGGGCCGGGATCGGGAGAAGTCCGGCGATCACGCCCGCGACGAGGATCAGGTAGGCCGCGATCGCCGCGCCGCGATAGCCGCCGATCACCGCGGCCTTCGAGAAGCGGACCGGCAGGGTCCGCTTGCCGACCCGTGCGTCGCCGCGCCGATCGGGGATCTCGTTGACGTACAGGATCAGCGCGACGAGCAGGGCCACCGGCAGCGACGCGACGAACGGCTCCCAGCTCAACGCGCCGCGGGTCTGCACGACGTAACCGCCGAGCAGCATGAGCGGTCCGAACCCGACCGCCACCGCGATCTCGCCGAGGCCGCGGTAGACGAACTTCAGCGGCGGGGCGGTGTAGCCGAGGCTGACGATGAACCCCACGACGCCGATGACGAGCAGGGCAGGCGAGCCGCGAAGTGCGAGCAGGAGCAGGCCAATCGCCCCGGCCAGGACGTAGAACGTCGTCGCGAGGCCGGCCATCTGGCGGAACGAGACGAGCCCGTACTGGATGACCCGCGAGCCGCCGCTGAACTGGGTCGGCGTGACGTTCGCCTCGTCGGCGCCCAGGGCGCTGTCGAAGACGTCGTTGGCGACATTGAGCCCCAGCTGGACGAAGGCGGCGCCGATGACCGTCAGGACCGCGGTCAGCAGGTCGAACGAGCCCTGGCGGGCGGCAATGACGATGCCGAGGACGACCGGCACGATCGTCGCCGACAGGAACGGCAGGCGCGTCGTCCGGAGGGCGAGCCAGCCGAACGAGAGCTTCGGCCTGACCGGCGTGCCGCGCTCGGCCGTCAGCGCATCGAAATAGCGCTTCGACTGGCCGACGGAACGCTCGGAGTATTCGAAGAACGGGACCTCGGCCTCGTCCCAGCCCCATGCGCGCGCGGCGGTGAACGTGATCTCGTCGCCCGCCTGCGCGGCGCGGCCCCAGACCGTGACGTGGCGCCGCTCGTCGTAGCCGTAGCCCGGCTGCGGCCGGATGTGGGATCCGGTGAGGGAGATGTCGACGCCGGTCGGGACCGTGAGGCCGTCCGGAGCGGCGAACGTCGCGGTGCCGGCGACCGGATCGATGGCGGCCGGGAGGGCGACGCTGACCGGATAGCCCGTCTCGTCAACGAAGGTCAGGATGGCGAACGGATAGCTCGCGAGCTTCTCGAGGCCCTGGCAGACGTCGAGGGCCGGGGTCCGCGGCGTCGCCGCGGCGCCCGCGGCGCCCGCGGATTCGGAGGCTGCCTTCACGCGCATCACGCGGCCGCCTTCCCGGCTGCGCTGACGACTGGCGCGGTCGCCGCGTCGCCGTCGGCCCAGAAGAGGGCCCGCCGTGGGGTGATCTCGATCAGCGATCGCTCGAAGAACAGGGGCAGGGCCACGCGTGCCTTCAGGAAGTACACGATCGAGGGTTCCTTCTTCTCCCAGATCGGCAGCAGCCGCTCCCAGCCGCCATGGGGATCCTCCTCGATGACCCGGGCATCGCCCTGGATCGTCGCCCGATCGGTCCGGCCGCCGACCGCGACCGGATCGGTGATCGACAGCGACACCTTCGGGTTGCCCTTGATGTGCTCGAGCTTGCGCGAGAACAGCGTCGACGACGTGAGGTAGATCTTCTCGCCGTCGTAGAGCGGGATCAGCGGGTAGGTCACCGGGTGACCGGTGGCGTCGACGACGGTCAGCTCGCCGACGAGGGCGGCGTCGAGCAGCTCCTCGACGGGCTCGGGAAGGGTCGACATGGCTCGGGCTCCTTGGCCGCTTCTTTATGCTACTTGACACTAGCACGTTTTATTCGGGACCGCAAGATGGCCGTCGAGGGCTGTCGAGCTGAGACGTCGACCTTGGGTCGTCGAGCCCGGCCGTGGCACGGGGCGTTGCCGTCGGCCCATCGATCGGTCCAGAATGAGCGAGCACGGCGGCCGGACGGGACGGCCACGCGGCGGCGACGGTCACTCGTCATGCGGCCTTGCCTGACCCTCGCCCCTCGCCCGTGCCACCGCCGCCCGTCGCTCCAAGGGATCCCGTGCCGATCGCCAGGTTCCTCCGCGTGGTCGCCTTCCAGCCGAGCGGCCTCGAGGCGCCCGTGGACGCGGTCCTCCGCGAGGCCATCGTCCCCCGCCTCCTCGAATGCGATGACGTCATCGACGCCTGGATCGGCCGGCATGGCTCCGCGTCGGATCGGACGCGCGTGCTCGCCTCGACGTGGACGGCCGAGCCCGGAGCCGGCATGGCGGACCTCGACATCCTGGGCGACGCCGGCCTGGCGGACGGACCACCCGTCGTCGACCGCGTGGACCACATCGGCCTCGCCGTCCATGCCCGGTTCGAGCGGCCCGAGCCGGCCCGGATCCTGCGGGTGTTCCGCGGGACGGCCCGACCCGGTGAGCTCGACGACTACGTCCTGGAGGCTCGGAACGGGATGTCCGCCGACTCCGAGGTGAATGACGGACTCATCGCGTTCGCGCTCGGGACCGTGCCGCCGGACTCGTTCATCACGGTCTCGGTCTGGACGGGCTGGTCCGCGATCGAGGCCGCGACCGGCGGGAACACCCGGCGGCCGTTCTCGACCCGGAACGCGGAGCGCCTCGTCGAGTTCCAGATCGTCCACTACGAGATCCTGCCGGAGACCCCGACGCGCCGCTGAGTTGGTGACAGCTCCTGGCGCGGTCGTCGGGTAGGATCTGCAGCCCATGCCCAACGAGCCCGCGCCCACCGACGCCGCCCTGATCCGAGCCCGCGGGCTCACAAAGCGCTTCGGCGCGTTCACCGCCGTCGACAGCATCGACTTCTCCGTTGCCCAGGGCGAATCGTTCGGGTTCCTGGGCCCGAACGGCGCCGGCAAGACGTCGACGATGCGGATGATCGGCTGCGTCTCGCCCGTCACGGAGGGCGAGCTCGAGGTGCTCGGCCAGGATCCGCGCGTCGACGGCCCCCGCATCCGCAGCCGGATCGGCGTCGTGCCCCAGCAGGACACGCTCGACACCGAGCTGACGGTCCGCGAGAACCTGGTGATCTACGGCCGGTATTTCGGGATGTCCAGGGCCGAGTGCGGCCGGCGCGCCGACGAGCTGCTCGAGTTCACCCAGCTCACCGAGCGGGCCAACGAACCGGTCGAGCCGCTGTCGGGCGGGATGAAGCGGCGGCTGACGATCGCCCGGGCGCTGATCAACGAGCCGGACCTCCTGCTCCTCGACGAGCCCACGACGGGTCTCGATCCGCAGGCCCGGCACCTGCTGTGGGATCGCCTGTACCGCCTCAAGCAGCGCGGCGTGACCCTCGTGCTGACGACGCATTACATGGACGAGGCCGAGCAGCTGTGCGACCGGCTCGTCGTCATGGACAAGGCAAAGATCGTCGCCGAAGGGTCTCCGCGCGAGCTGATCGAGCGCTATTCAACCAAGGAAGTGACGGAGCTCCGCTTCCCGGTCGGCGTCCAGGAGACCCTCAACGGTCATCTCGAAGGCCTTGCGGAGCGGGTCGAGCTGCTGCCGGACCGGGTCCTCCTCTATACCGACGATGGCGAGGCGGCCGTCGCGGCCGCTCACAAGCGCGGCCTTCGGCCGGAGACCGTCCTCGTTCGCCGTTCGAGCCTCGAGGACGTCTTCCTTCGGCTGACCGGCCGGTCGCTGATCGAGTAGCTCGATGGCGGTCATGACCCGGGTGGTCGAGCTCCGGGCGATGCAGTACCGGCGGACGTTCCGGGCGTCGATCATCTCGTCGTTCCTGAACCCGGTCCTGTTCCTGCTCGCGATGGGCGTCGGGCTGGGGACGTACGTCGATCGGTCCGGGACCGCGACCCAGGCGCTGGGCGGGCTGACGTACCTCCAGTTCCTGGCGCCCGGGCTGCTCGCCGCGACCGCGATGCAGTCGGCGGCGTTCGAGGCGACCTTCCCGATCATGGCCGGCCTGACCTGGCAGCGGGTGTTCCACGCGATGTACGCGACGCCGATCTCGCCGCGCGACATCGTCCTGGGCAACCTGACCTGGATCACGATCCGGCTGACGATGATCGCGACGATCTTCACGATCGTCATGAGCCTGTTCGGAGCGGCGGCGTCGCCGCTGATCATCCTCGGCATCCCGGCGGCGGTCCTGACGGGCATGGCGTTTGCAACGCCGATCGCGGCCTTTTCGGCCACGCAGCGCACGCCCGAGAAGTTCAACGCGGTCTTCCGGTTCGGGATCACGCCGCTCTTCCTGTTCTCCGGGACGTTCTTCCCGATCTCGAACCTGCCGGTGGCGATCCAGCCGATCGCCTGGCTGTCGCCGTTGTGGCACGGCGTGGAGCTGAGCCGGGCGCTGGCGCTCGGGACGATCGGCCAGGCGCCGGGGCTCGCCGTCGCCCACGTCGCCGTCCTCGTCGCCATCGTGGTGGCGGGCACCTTCTGGGCGTTCCGCACCATCGAAGCGCGGCTGGTGCGCGGATGACGTCGTCATCGCTGCCGCTCTCGTCGCTGTTCACGCTCGGCAGCCGCCGGGCGCGCTTCCTGGTCGAGCGCAACATCTATGTCTACCGCCGCACCTGGATCGTGATCCTGTCGGGGTTCTTCGAGCCGCTGTTCTATCTCGGCTCGATCGGGTTCGGGCTCGGGGCGCTCGTCGGGACGGTCAACGGGCCGGGCGGCCTGCCGATCTCGTACCAGCTGTTCGTCGCGCCTGCGCTCCTCGCGAGCGCGGCGATGAACGGGGCGATCGCCGAGGGCACGTTCAACTTCTTCTTCAAGCTGCGCTACAACAAGACCTTCGACGCGATCCTGGCGACGCCCCTGTCGGCCGGGGACGTCGCCGTCGGAGAGCTCATCTGGGCGCTGATCCGGGGCGGGATCTACGCGATCGCGTTCCTGCTGGTCATGGCGGTCCTCAGTCTCGCCGTGTCGCCGTGGGTTCTCCTCACCGTGCCGGCCGCGCTGCTGATCGGGTTCGCCTTCGGCGCGGTCGCGATGGCCGCGACCTCGTTCATGCGCACGTGGCAGGACTTCGACCTGATCAACCTCGTGATCCTGCCGATGTTCCTGTTCTCGGGCACGTTCTATCCGATCGATGCCTACCCGGAGGCGCTGCGAGTCTTCGTCCAGCTGACGCCGCTGTACCAGGGCGTCGACCTGCTCCGCTCGCTGGCCGTCGGGCACCTCGACCCGGTGCTCCTCGTCCATGTCGCCTACCTGGGGGTCATGGGGATCGCCGGGCTGTACCTGGTCTCGCGCCGGCTCGACAAGCTGTTGCTCAGGTAGAGGAGTCGGCAACCTGAGTGACGAATCGTCGCTCGCTCACCGAGGTCCGAGGCGGAGCTCCGCGACGCCATCGGCCCGAGGTTCGCGCGCCGACCAGCTTGCCGAGCTGACAGCCGAGATCGTCGCCTGCAGGCGCTGCCCCCGCCTCGTCGCCTGGCGCGAGCAGGTCGCCCGCGAGAAGGTCGCCCGGTTCCGCGACGAGCCGTACTGGGGCCGGCCCGTCCCGGGTTTCGGCGACCCGAACGCGCGGATCCTCGTCGTCGGGCTGGCGCCTGCGGCGCACGGCGGCAACCGGACCGGTCGGGTCTTCACGGGCGACGCGTCGGGCGATTTCCTGTTCGCGGCGATGCATGCAGTCGGATTGGCGAACCAGCCGGTCGGCCGGCGCACCGGCGACGGGCTGGCGCTGACCGGTGCCTACATCGCAGCGGCCGTGCGATGCGCACCGCCCGCCAACAAGCCGACGCCCCTCGAGCGGGCGACCTGCCAGCCGTTTCTCGTCCGCGAGCTGGCACTGCTCGGCGACGTGCGCGTACTGGTTGCCCTGGGAGCCATCGCGTGGGAGTCCGCGTTCCGGACGATCGCGGCGCTCACCGGCGAGGACGCGCGGCCTCGACCGCGGTTCGGGCACGAGGCGGTGGCGCGCGCCGGCGGGTTCGAGATCGTCGGCTCGTACCACCCGAGCCAGCAGAACACGTTCACCCGCAAGCTCACCCCGCCGATGCTGGCGAGCGTCCTCCATCGGGCGAGGGTCCTTGCGGGGGATCCCGAGCCGCCAGCTTGCTGACGACTCGACCTGGCGGTCAACGAAGATGCCGACGACCGCGGCGGTCTGCGGGCGACCTCGGTGACTTCGGTTGACCGGGCCGCCCGCCCAGCCTACCGTCTGCGCGAGCGGCGGGGCCGCGCCATGCCGAGGCACCGCCCGCACGAAGTCGTGGGGTGCCCAGGTGCGCGACAGGAGTCCCTGGTCGGCGAGCATGCTCGCCGTGGTTGCGTTGATCGTCGGCATTTGCCTGACCGCCTGCGCCGGCGCGGCAACCCCGCCCGTCGCTTCAAGCGGGGGCCCGGCCTCGTCCGGCGCGGGCTTTGGAGGCGGGGGTGCCGGCGCATCGACGGCCGCCGCCGCCGCCGGCTCGCCGGGCGGGACCACCGTGACGGGCAGTCTCGTCAGCTCCGGGCTCTACAGTGCGACCTGGACCAGGCAGCCA
>Ga0307312_10000857_pt1 | contig 15040 bp, 19 predicted proteins | sample ER_DNA_202_FD_194489 | JGI IMG/M metagenome (GOLD analysis project Ga0307312, IMG submission 194489) | Bulk soil microbial communities from the East River watershed near Crested Butte, Colorado, United States - ER_DNA_202 | ecosystem: Environmental > Terrestrial > Soil > Floodplain | place...
TAGTATCCTGGATTATGTGTTAGTTCCATTGTGTTGACTCGTTGTAATCCTGTGTATGGTAGACAGTTCTTTTACTACAATTTCAAAGACTGTGCCCTCAGCAAACTCTCCTAAAGAATTATCTCCAATAGCAACTACCTTGATACTGACAGTAGCTGGTCCGGATTGAGTGAATCTAATACTCTGAATTCCGGCTTTTTGATTCTTGAGTTCAAGCATTGTGCCCTTGGATGATTTTACTATAAAGTCATATGATACTTGGTTAAGGACTGAATGTGACCGATCCATGAATAGAACACCGAACTTTGTGATTTTTCCTGGTTCAATAACAACAGGGTCCCAATAAAGCCGGATAAAGTATGTTCCTCGTTCTGTCTGCAAAGTCAACGGAGGCGTTGGAATGCCTATCTGACTTTTTGGTTTAGGAGACTGGGTCTTAGGCACTATAGTCGGAGTAATTCCGTTGTGATCTGAGGATGATGTCAATCCTTGCTTAGCCAAATTTATGCGTTCAATCGCTTTACTGACATCAAAGGTATCTAATGCCTGAAGGGCATCCTGGATAAACACCTTAGCTGCTTGGATAGAAGTGTTAGTAGGTGCATTTTCTATTTGCTGCTTAGATAGATTCAGCCGATAACTTGCCCCGATTATATCGTTTTTCTTTAACGCTTTAATAGCATCATCTAAAAATACTTTGGCAATCTGGATTTGGCTTACCTTCTGTCCTGACGCGTATTGTTCAGGACCAAAGGACAGGAAACTGGTAGAAGGTGAAGTAAATACCAATATCAAAATGGGAAAGATAATGAATAATTGGTGCAAACTGCCTAGTCTTGTATTTCTATTCAGTTGGCTACCCAAATTTAGTAGAGTAGCTTGAGTACGAGAGATTATTAAGATTTTACAGCGACAGGAAGCCTATGTGTATGGTGTGAATCTAAAAATTTGACTGCACTAATGTATCAATATCAATAAATATAATGACCATTTGACTTTCTGAAAGATGAGATTCTTAATACATGCAAAGATTCCTACAGAAGACGGAAACAAAATGGTACAGGACCCAAACCTTTTGAGAAAACTTGAAAAATATATAAACAAAGTCAAGGCTGAAGCAACATATTTCTTTGAAGCGGATGGCAATAGGGTGGCTGCCTTTATTGTTGATATCCAGAGTGCAGACCAGATACCCGTCTTGGCTGAACCGCTGTTTAGTGGAATGGGTGCTCATGTGGAGTTCCATCCGGTAATGAGCCTTGATGACCTAAAGAAGGGAATACCACAAGCCGTACTTGAAGTAAACTCCTACCGTTAACTCTTTTATAAATTTTCATTAGCCTTTCGATTATTCTAGAATAACTAGCACTTGGCGTGCTAGTGGTACTGGTACTGGTAGTGCTCTATACATGACATACATGGTAGCACGGTCGTTACTATTAGGTAGTAGCACAATCATGGAGATGTCTGATTACGAAGAACCTCATATTGTATACTGCCTAAAAATTAGGATGGGGTTTGATTCGTTTACTTTTTACCATCATTAGCATTTTTTTGGGTCGTTAATACACTCCATGCTTGGAGGTGGGGGAAGTGGTTCAGGCGGGGGCACCACTATAGGAGCTATAGGATCGCCAGTTTTGGGATCGATATAATCACCATTCTTTTGTTGTTTAAATGCTGAACCACCATCTAATTTGGTTTGCGCGTCACGTTGCATCTTACCATCCTTAGCCGGGTTACTAATCACAGCCTCGATGTCTTGTACAGCAATAGTACTTGCCACCATAACTGAAGCAATTGAAGCAAGTAGTATAGCTAGAACTACTATTACGGCTGAGTCTTTGGATTTGGTTTTAGTTTGATTTGTTTTGACATTCTTTACGAATTTCATATGCTGAAGATAATACTCGGAGTACTAAAATCAGCTTCAAGGCTCCTTATGATTTGTTAATTGTGTTGTTGATTGATCAATATTTTTTCTGTGTAAATCTTTTGACTTCAGATAGGGATATCTTACACATTCAACGCATCAATTTTTTCGTTGAAACAAGAAACGTCTTTGTGATTTGATAGTAGAAAGCAATTTGCGTGTTGACTAAATAAAAAAAGAGTTGTTACTCCTTATCATCCACTTCCAATAGTCCCATTAGTTAACAGCTTCATTAGGAGAGAAAATCCTGGATATTAACGAATTATCTCTAGGTTAGTTACACCATTTATTTTCAGACTGAAAGAAGAAATGTTACTAGAACCAATGTTAGCGTTTACTATTTTTCAGATTTTCCATGGCTTTGCTGTCTCGCTCTGTAGCCGAACGGTAGGATTCAAGTGGCGTCACATTCCACCTTAGACGACTTCAAAATGGTAAAGTGGCTAAGGTCTGTCCTAATTCTTCATGAGGAGAAGCATCAACTGATCTTTACTTATACAGGTGGAGATCTTATGTCAATTTATATACATCATTTGCGAGATAATTTCGCCGTCTAACTGATCAATAAAAAATGCCCTATTATCGTTCTTATTTGTAATTTTCCATGCGAAATAATTACCGCCTGTCTTAGTTGGCTCCGATCTTCCTAAATACTTTCCAATCGAATTTGAATCTAGATTTGATTCAAAAAAACTGCCATTTCCTGCTATGTATACATAGTCAATTTGGAAGTCCTTTCTATCAGTTTCTTGAGTATAATTTTTTCCTTCCTCTTTTAATGCAATGGAAATAGCAGCTTCGGGTGGAATTGGCAATCTATTGATACTTGGCCGATCCAACGAACTCTGCAATCCTACGTATACGAGAACAGCTACTCCTATGCCTACTCCAAATAACAAACCTATTTTCTTTTTTTCCAACTTTCTATCCTCGGATTATATATCAATTTGTGTACGGGTAAAAAAGACATACCAATGAAAGTAGCTACAGTTACAGTTAACTCATATACAAACAAGATGTATACAGTCTTCCCCTCTTACCAACCTGCGATAAATCTATAGACAGTATTTATTTAAATCTTTCAAACTTAATGCTTAGGATTGGACGATAAGAAGGGAAGGTGTGATGACAAATGTACAATGCAGGATTCTTCTACATGACGAGGCTTCCCTTCTTATCTTAGTTGCCATAAATCTATAGACAACATTTAAACTAAATCTTTCAAATATAATAGACATAACAGTTGAAGGTCACTGATTATGCAGCAACACACAATGACGAGACTTCCCCTCTTATGAAGATTGCAATAGATCTACTGGACAGCATTCAGCTTTTTAGATCTACTGTTCTTTACTATACCTAGTGAGCCAGTTTCAATATACAAGACGATAAGAGGAAAACTGTTTCCCCCTCTTACCCTCTTACTGCCTTGTGGTTCTTCTCTGTATCAAAATTGTAGACACTATCGATTTTATAGCTTTTTCAATCAACTAGTTTTTTGCAATTCATTCTAGTATTCTGAAAAGAAATGTGAGATGTATGAGGAAAGTAATTTTGGTCGCCAGAAAGAAAAAAAAGACTGTTAGTATACCTAAGCAGTCGGTTCTTCTATTCGTATATTAACTTATTGCATTCGTTGGTTTCATTGGGGCTTATACCTAGACTGCAGAGTCATGTATTACTTTTTTACATCCTCTTGATTCATTCGAGTTGAGTATGTCATAAAGTTGAACAGCATGATAAAATAAGAACAGAATATAGAACACCTATAAGAAAAGAAAATGATTTAATATTTGCAGTTCATAAAGATAAACAAAGCAAATCTTCAAGCAATGTATTTTGATTTAGTTAAATCATTTGGAAGATGCTAGATCGGATAGGTAAAGGAACTAGAGAGGGTAGTTTATTCTTTAGTCGTGAGGTAGCCTTATAAAAAAACTCTTTTATTCAATCACTGGCAGTCATTCTTCGATATATCAATAGAAATACTTATAGGTAAATAATTTTTGTTAATTGACATTTTATGCTGAATATACCAGATAAAAACACGCACACCTCAACTAATAGCTACGGCTTTAAAGATAGCATATTTATACTCTGCGAAAATTGTTATTGGTGCGCAACATATTTTGACAAGGCTAGATTTCCTACAGATAAGTGCCCTGAATGTTCGTCTACTGAATTAACAAGTTTTCCTATAATGTCTGACGATGCGTTCACGTTTAGCTACAGTAAGAAGCATGGAATAGAATTAGAATTTAAGCGCAGATCGTAAATTGTATTCGCTCAGAATTGCTTGAGAGCATCATTAATGCGTTGATTGTGTCATAATCCTTACTTCACAATAAAATTAAAAAGGATTACATTGTCTTAATATAATCATTTTTCTATCTACGATGAAGTTCCTATTGTACAGCCTAATCTCTCTTAGCGTACTCCTTTAAACCAGTAAAGTCAATGGCAACTACAGGTTCATCTCCAATTACCCATGCGTTATGTCCCGGTGGAATTACATCAGCATCACAAGGTCCAGCCTCACCTTCTGTTCCATCATTCATCACAACCTTCATCCTTCCAGAAATATATTGCCTATGCGGAGCTTGACAACTATTAGTTTTTGCAATAGGCTTTACACATTTTTCCCAACTCCATCCTGGTTCAAGAATTGCTCGGCCAATAGTCGTATCACCCAAGTTTGCAATTTCTATCTTACCTTTTTCAAATGTTCGCGTTTCATCAGGAGAAAAATTCAAACTTTTTTCTGCATTTTTACCAAGAGTTCTCGAAGAATTAACAATAATTTAAGTTATATGTATTCCCGAGTATAACAAAATTACACACTAAACAAATAATTATAAAAAAGATTAGAGTTTTTAGTTTCTGTAGCTAAGATTCCCTCTTTTAACATCTGTAAGTGTCCTTTTCTATCTTCTCATGGCATTCCGTATCTAATGAACCAATTCTGTTAGCCTGTCAAGAAACCTAGCATTTGCTAGTATGGTTTCGTAGATTTTTAAGCAGAAAAGAATTCTTTTAGAATCAAAATAAGGTTAATATAATATTTACGCTAGGTGGGACTAGTATAAATATTACAAATCGACATGTATGTATGTGTTAAGTGAGAGGCTGCAGCACCAAGAAGGAGAAGCCTTCAAGAATTTTGTAAACTCCATTGTCTCTAAAGAGACTAGGAAAGCGTACATTAAATGGCTGGGTTATTTTATGAATTTTATTAATATTAAGACGTTTGACGAATTACTATCATTAGATACCAAAAGTATAGAATCTCATATCAGAGATTTTATAATATATCTACGTGATGAGAAGAAACTATCCGATGGTACGATAAATAGTTATGTATCTTCTGTGATTCATTTCTATGATTGTCAACTCCACTCAGACATTAACATTCGTTGGAAAAAATTAAAGGTCTTTCAAAGAAGGAGAACAAAGACCGTTGATGACATTCCTTATACTAGAGAGCAAATTGCAAAGATGTTAGAGATATCACAATTACGAGAGAAGGTGATAATCTTACTCATGGCTTCTGCGGGGGTTAGAAGAGGAGCTTAGCTAGCCGTCAGGATCAGATGCTGATTTTTCTTGCTGTTCAGTTTGTGTCACTATATCCTCTTTCTCTAATATTTTGTTAACCTTTTCAGGATCTATTCGATAGGAGGGCTTGAATTTCTCACATTCGCAGCCCTCTTTACATCCTAGATACTCTCTAGCATGATCGAAAAAGTTTGGGGGCGAATCTGATAGTTTTGGCTTATGGTCATTGAAATGGTGTCCGCAGTTGATACACCATACACTTTCTCCAGTTTCCAAGAATTCTACCATGATTATACCAAGTCCTCCAGCTTAATTTGTTTGCCGTTAAAATTGGTTATAACCTTAAGATATTCCTCAGTCAACCTTATACCAGTCCATACAGTACGCCGCTTACCAGTCGTCTCCCTATCCTCTTGGAATTTTTTAGTTTCTTTTATCGCCTTACCAAATTGAATCATTGACATAACAGCAAGTTTGTGTTTATTACAGAAATATTTGAAAGCTTCGTGGAATGCAGCCTTTGTTATCATATCCGAAGCGACAGATCCTTCCTCAACAGCAGTATCAAGGAAAGCATTGACAGGATTAACAGCCATTTCATACTTTTCTCTACGATCCTTCAAAGTACTTCTCGATCTGCAGCAGACTCAAAGAAGTACACCTATTACATACTAAAAGGGAGGATTTTTTGTTATAGAAGATTTATACATACACATATGCCTGTAGCTACAAGAACCGGTCGCCGGATATAGACAAGTGCAATCATAGCATCTTTCAAGAGATATCTAACTAACTAACGAGTCCTAAAAGCTCTACACATACATCGTTCTTTGCAATGAGTGACAGTATTAATCCCTTGAACCTCAACGTCTTCTACAGGAGAATCCATTGCAGTCGATGTGATTCTAAGGTCGTATTTTATTGTTCTATGGTCATGTCTATGATGACCACATTCACACATTACCTCTGACATTTAGTTACTACTAGAAGATAGTCGTTGCTATTTTTGTATTTGGATTGTAGCGCCTTTTACTACACTGATGGATTTCACCTGTTGCTGCTTCAAGGGGCACGTGCTTACCTCTAGGGGTCATATGTTCGTCATCAAACATTAAGTCCACTTCAAGACAATATTTACAAGTAAGCTTCTTTTGTTTCTGTTGCTTCCATACTTCTAATCCTTCCTCACAATTGTGTGGTTCGCTAGTCTTGATATAAAACATTTTTAGGTTCTCCCATTTCTATCAGGGTATCCCGGTTTGTTGGGGTGTTTGTTGGCTGTATAATGATTGTAGAATAATTGTACAAAAAGGAAGGTTACAGCTCAGTCGTTAATCGTTACCTAATTAGTTTACTTGTTGAAGTTTGACAGACCTCACCTCTCTGTGTTGCAGTTAGATACACTCCCGTATTGCTATCGTCTTTATTTTGTACATTTTTTTGTTAGTAAGATACAATATACAAACGTATGTATATACACACTTGGAGGCACTTATACATGTGCATGGTACTCATTCCCCTTATGGCGTCGGAGCTGGGCTTTGTTTTGGAATAATAACCCACGAACTAATTTATGATCGGGTTAGGTCAAACCGACAAGATAGACAAAGGTATTTCCAGTTAGTAAAATCTCTTGTATATTTACGTGTAACATCTACCAAATACCTGTATTCTCTTTTATTACAATCTTCACATAGTCCTGACACAGGTTTAGGCTTATGTTTTATGATCCATTTGCGAACACTCGTATAACTATTCGAATAGCTATGCAAAATCTCCATTGGTCTTTATCAACTGGGCGAAAGACCATAGCGGAAAGTAATAACGATTGATACACCATTAACAGGGGGAGAGAACTCTGGTCACGACATCGGATCAGTAGTAATAGGAAATCAACCATAAACGCATAACTAAAAGTGCTGAAGGTTTAGACACCTTCGGTAAATTTTTACTTTTTTTTGATTAATCTTAATGTTATATTGGGTTATCAAATGCAACTTATTTAGCCATTTTCACCAGTACGTTGGCCTATGGCCTCAGCTGAATAGGCTGTGGGGCTTGCTTGGTATATTTCATGGTTGATCGAATTACTAAAACAGGATTTGTATCATGAATACTAGGTTACTTATAGCGAAAAAACCATTGACTAGCAACTACAGAAATTTATCATAAGTCCTCTTATTCTGTTTCCACTAGCATATACCTCTTTAATATAATATTTACTCTAACGGAGAAAGAAGTATGATAGTTGCATATTTAGATACTTTGTACAGCAGTGAAAGGAGTAATAATAAGAGAGTGAGGATTAGGATTCAAGTCCCGCTCTCAGCACTTTATTCTTAGATACATTTAACAATTTTTAGCCTTTAACCACAAGATGTGAATACTGAAATTAAGATAGATTGAGCTTTATAGGGGAAAGATTTTAACCCGAGGAGATCATGGAAATTATATGAAAATACCTTGAAGGAAAAAAACGATGTGAAAAATGCAGATACATTGCTAAAATTATATAAAATATATGATGAGCATAGAGAGTCCATTCTTTGGTTTCTTGAAGAACTAGATGCCAATAGTTATGGAGAGTACTTGAAAAAATATTCAGGTGTTTCAATTGGAAGGTCTCATTTCATTGCAGTATGTGGATTTTTTGAATTATCTGGTGTCCTCATGAGTTATAGAATGATAGATCAAAACCTTTACTTCGATATGTTTAATCCTACTCCTTTTTGGGAGAAAGCCAAACCCATAGTGGAAGGGCTGAGAAATAAGAGACCCCATATTTATGAAAACTTTGAGTTATTAAATAATAGACGACTAACTTGGACAAAAAAGAGAAGTAAAAAAGAACGAGAACGGCCAAGAAATTATCGGCGTAAGTGATGCATCCCTGACCAAGCATTATAATGATATTTTTACCTAACTTGCTCTCAAAATTTGCTACAAAATCTTATTATCGCACTGGATTGCGGATTTTCGTTTCAAAGATCTAGAAGCTCATGGCTAAAAGATATGGGCTGAAAATAACATAATAATACTAATGGAAAAAAGATAGCTCCATTACAAACATTGGAGAGCGCAAGTATAATCCATATGACTTTATAGCTGAGTTTACCGGGTCTTTTGCAAAATCATACCACAACACAAACTGACAGAATAGTCTATCATGATGTTTGAAAACTTCACATCTTCTACAATATTTCTTTCCAACAAAATATTGACTTAGACCAAATTTTAATTTGGATTCAAGTCTTTTGCAGACCATTAATGAGGAATACTATAGGGAAGAAATAAGATTTTCAAAAGGAGTGATGAAATGGGAAGGAGGAGAGAGTTGATTTAGCTATTTTGTTACTAATTATAATAGTGGAATTTCTTCAATGTTATACAGTGCGGTGTTAACATAATCGTCTGTTAGTAGTGATGGTATGTTAAGCTGTTTTGATTTCGGAAGTATTGAATTTATATAATACAGAGTTTCAATCTTCTTGTTTACATCTTGTTCGCTTCTACACTTGTAGATAAGTTCTGATATCTGGGATGATAATAATGATATCATTTACTTTCACCTGCAGACTTTTTTAATTGAAAAGCTTTTTCTAAGAGCCTAAGAACATAACGGCTTCTTGTTACATCATTATGTTCATTGTCAACACGTGCTAGTATGTCATCAGGCAACGTAATAGTCACACGCCTCATACATATATGATATATATGAGCATGCTTATAAAGTAGCCTAATAGGATTATCGTTCTAAATTGGTTTCCATTAAATTTTGTATGAGCAGGAAAGTGGAAAGTGCAAATAGCAACAAAAATTGCGACCTCTTAAAAGGTAAATGAGTGTAGTACGCCACGACATAGGATATGTTAGGAGATCAGATTGGTGAAGCAAAAGGCAAGATTACAAGTCAAAGAATATTGGATGTAGAAGGACCCAAGATAGAATACTCTCTGTCTGCTGAGGGAAGGATGAAAGAAATAGACATCACTCATATGGCTACATTTTGGACTATTCCTAGAGGCAATGGAGTACTCCATGGTGAAGGACAAGGGGTAATAACAACAAAGGACGGTAGTGGAGAGATGGCAACTGAAATAGGACGTGGAATAGGAAAGATTACTGACGGAGGGAAAAAAGTACAGTTTCGTGGTTCCTTTTTTTTCAGAGCATCTTCAACAGGGAAGTTGGCTTTCCTCAACAATATCGTTGGTATCTTTGAGTATGAAGGAGATGAAGCTGGAAATACTAGCGAAAAAATCTGGGAATGGAAATAGCGTTGCAGCAACATTAGCAGCAGGCGGTCATTTTCAACATTCTATCATTCTTTTTTATTATTATTTAACTTTCAGCAATTGTTTTATTGTGCGCATGCAAATGAAGATAGATTAACTCACTAAGCTACGGCGTAGTTATAATGCTGTTAGGTTTTATCTGAAAGGTGGAAACTACATTCAAATCTAGTGATGTATCTTTGTTATTACAAAGAATATACTGATTAAATTAAAGTCAGAAGAAAATGACGGGAAACTAAAATACAAGTTTTAATGTGAAGAATAATAGGAATATAATTAGGGCTAATATATCAGTTGAATGAAAATCTACTGGATAATAATTAAATAAAATTATGTTTAGGGTCGACTTTTGTATGTCAAATAACGCAGAGTGCAACTTTTGCCGTCGCGGGTTCACTTTCTTTTGTTTGGTTAAAGTCGACCCTTCTATACTTCTATCTGCATATCAGAAGATAATGCCAGTAATAAAATATCAACAACAAACCAGGTATTTGAAGGGCTACGATTATAATTTAAAGGAAAGAAGATATAGATATTATAGAGAAATAAGAATACTCGCATATCGATCAATAATAATTACTGGAGATGCTTATGCCATATCTCTACTTTCTAATTTTTACTCATCTATTAATATGATATAACCCCATATATCCTTGGTAAACCTGACTTAGTTCTTATACTATTGCCAGACCGAACTACATAGCCAATACCACTTTGCCTCTCGGGTGTACATCCTTTTGGTAATCGAGTGCATCACCTGCTTTTTCTAGTGAAAATTTCTTCTCTACATTTACCCTTATGTTATTTTGATCTATCCATTCTGCCAATTTCGTCAGCCTTTCCCTAGTTGCTTGTGTGAATCGAAATATAGCTTTGACATCATATTGGTTCATTAGCTCTGAATCTGTCTGCTCTAGCATAGAAACAATAATGCCGGCTTTCTTTACAACTTTGAAAGATCTTCTGTACGTCTCGCCACCTACGGTATCAAATACTGCATCATACTCATGCACTAGGTCTTCAAAACTCTGGGTCTTGTAGTCTATTACTAAGCCCCCAGTTCTTGGACAAACTGTTTGTCATTTGTGCTTACTGTTGTCGCTACGTATGCTCCCAAGTTCTTGGCAAGCTGGATAGCAATTGATCCTATGCCCCCTGCGCCGCCATGAATTAGAATCTTTTGACCATTTGATAATCCTATATCATCTACAAGGGCCCACCAAGCACTAACGCCTACCAGGGGTAAAGCAGCCGATTCGGGATGGCTCAACCTCTTTGGCTTGTGTGCGATACTTTCCTTATTTGCCAAAGCCATTTCTGCAAACGCTCCAGACCCCCCGTTTGCCACACCAGCCTGTCCATATACTTCATCTCCCTGCTTAAATTCTGAAGGGATGACACCTTCTCCAACTTGTTTGATAACGCCAGAAAAATCCATCCCTAGGGTTGACGGGAATTGAAGTGATATTAATTGTTGTAAGCCGCCTTCACGAATTTTCCAGTCTGCTGGATTTACACCTGCTGCTTTTATAGTGACTAAAACTTTTCCTGAAGATACAGTCGGTTCAAATGTGCTTTGGTTGATCTCGATAACCTCGCTGCCTCCGTACTGATTAATTTGAGCAGATTTCATTGCTGATATAAGATATAATAAGATATTAAAGAATGGTGATGAGTTGATCATCGCACCAGCTCATTCTGTCATTAACTTTGGTGGAAGCATATGCAGCAGATCCAACGGAATGACAAACAGATTGTCAACCATCAATCAATCTTTTTAATAACTACTCGGACATCCAGAATAAGATTCAGTAAGCCAGATTTTAAATATTTGAGATCGTCAAAATCCCTATTCACCAGATGTTAAACATAAACAAGAGGAGGTACCAACATTACAGTAACACCCACAGCTGTTCATGAAACCATTTACCGTATGAAGAACTTATTTGACAAGTGAGGATGCATACCTCAAATATGCACCTTTTCTGTTTATCTTTCAATCCAAACATTCACTTACTTATTTCTTTTTTTTCGAACTAACTTTTGATAGTGCATAGCGAAGGAGATACTTTTGATCGTTAATTCCTGCTGACTTCCAATAGTATTTATTAACGACATAAGAAATGCCATACCAAATAGTACTATTTACGATAATCGCAAACAGAAAACCGTAGTAATATGTCATAATCGTACCGGTTATAGTCCCGCCTATAAGAAATGGGATCTGCCGCTTTAATACTGATTTTAGAATTTTATTCGCGTTAACTTCTTTTTGCACGTATATATATGGATTGCTTGGTTTATTAGTATTGTAAAATAATAATAATAACTTTCCATGAAATGAATCGCTCTATTAATTTTTATTAATGAATTTTAGAAGCATGTCCAAATGTATGTTTAAGTCTAAAATGTTACCGATTCTTTTAGCTGTTTGTATGGTTAATATCATTATATTTACTATATATTACGAACCAATCAAATCATATGCACAAAGCTTCGACAGAGATAGGCTTTATCGTATAGGCTTTGGATGGCAATTACTACGGCCTGGTGCAGAACTGGGAAGTGGGAGTGGTATTGCTCTGGACTCAAAAGGTAATGTGTACGTGCTAGATAGAGGACATCATTGGGTTGCAAAGTATGATCCAAATAAGTACAATACAAACGACTTTTTTGTACGAAGTTTTCTTGTTGGAACAAAAAATCCTCTAAGAGCAGCCATTACTTTGGACAAGTCAGATAATTTATATGTAGTAAATGCTAGCGGTAAATTAATTAGGTATAATCAGGAAGGTTTTAAAACCGGCGAATTTAATCTTCATGTTAATTTTGTTAAAGTAACGAGAAAACCAGATCAATAGCAGGTTATCTATAGCAGCATATCATAGGACTTAGAAAGCTAAATTAGCACTAATAAGTGAATTTGTCATGAATATACACATATTATTAAAGCATGCTTCTCTAGTGTAGTCGTAGCGATGACCGGTGTTTTACAATTAATAACTTTCTTCACGATAGCGAAGAAAAAAATAATTTAGAATATTCTTTAGAAAAGTTAAAGCGAGCAGAATATAAATCTCACAACATTGTACTATATCCCAATTTAGCTGATCTAAGGGAACTTTATTCACGATATAGCAAGACAGAAATTGAAGAAAACAATATGATTGTCCTAATTCTTCCATATTATGAAACTACAGAAAGCGTTAGACACTTTTTATCTGTAGACTGTGCTGGTCAGGACGCTACCATTATTGATGTAACAAAATACGAGAAAGATCAATCTCTCATTATTATTGATTCTGCTAAAGCATATTTTGGCTCTTCTCTTGATATTATGTCATTTATTAAATCATTGACAAACTATGCAGAGAAAATAGGTAAGAAGGGGGTCTGCGCATTATGTGATATGGGTGCATTCTTCCAGTATCGCGGAGTAGACGAATTAATAGTGCATGAAGCATCATTTCCGCCAAAATTTAATATAAACCTAAAAGCATTCTGCCTTTACCATAAGTCTGATTATGCTAGGCTCACAGAGGATCAGAAGCGAGAATTACTTGAACATCATTATGGCAAAGAACTAATGGTAACTGGTTGATGCAGTACTAGTCATAAGGGATTTCAACCTCATCGAAAAATGAGTAGAATGACTCGTCAATTCGATTTTGGAGTAAAGATAGTAATTAAGCAAAATTTCAAGTCAAATTATATGTAAGTTGAAAAAGTGGAATATCAAAACAATGGGCCAATACCTTATTGTTTTTCTTCATCTTGATTCTTTGATGATGACTCTTGCGTTCCCTCGATGGCACCTTTATTATTATCATCATGCCGAGTCTTCGTATTATTATTGTTGAAGTCTCTGTGTGATACATTGGCCTCTGTTGACGATGTTGTTGCTGATTCTGGTACTAAGGTGTCATCATGCTTTTTCTTGAACTTAAACCATTCGTCTCTATCAGCATAATCATCCTTTACTAAACCCTCACCTAATCCTGATAAAATCCCTGAAGGAATTGGTTGGAACTTTTTGAAAAGATCGGATAATCCTAGCAAAGATCCAACCCCACCATGATGAACTCGTCGGTTAAAGAGGTAGACTTTCCTTGGTTTTTCTTGGGAATTCCATGAATATGTTATAAGTTTTGCAATTGACATGCCTAGTCTGAAGGCTTCCTTATTCTTATCCGAGAATTTGTCGTCTGGTTGCGTCATCTTTTTCCTCCTAGGACTACGCTTTTTAAAAAACATCAGTAATATCTTCGTACGTATATAGTAAAATTAGATAATAAAGATTTGTTAATTTCGTTATTAGACTAATTGGATGTATGTAGGACATTTGATAATAACCAAAAAAAGTGTCAGGAATGACGAGTTTTAATGGTATTTTCAAGATTTTTAGGCCACTCTTTTAGCTCTTCGCTATACAGATAGGGATTGCAATAAGCCTTGCCCTCTCTTTTCTGGGAACCGATCCAATCTTTGAAAGGGTGATGAGATCGATGGTCAATTTAAGCTGTGCAAGATATTATGATTTAGAAAACCTAGTTGCTTGCCTCTTGTATATTGTCGTTGGTGGAGGTAATCTAGTATCAGCGTCATACTTAGAATGAGAGTACTCTTTCGATAAGGTAAAGCCTGTATCTTTGCCTTCACTATATTATAATAGTTTTAGTATTTTGGAGACTAATGAAAGTGAAGTAATCAATAGTCTATTTTCGGTGTGATGGGTTTCTAATTTCATGTATTTTGAATTAATATAGATATACTGTATAGTCTCTCCTTTCATTAATGATTTACCTTGGGGTTATACGAATCCTTGCCACAGCAATTACAAGGCCAACGGCAATAACTGGAATAATGGCGGCCTTTAGAGACCAATTAATTTCTATTACCCCGCCCACGATTGCCGCCAAAACGTACACAACCACCACCGCTGCTTGAAGTCTTGTTTTAAGTATTTCCTTGCTTTTGCTTCTTGAAGTCGTCGGACGTCGCCGACGGGCGAGACTACCCACGAGGCTAGTCCAGGTGCCGGTGATATACGTGGTAGAAATGCCAGAGACTCCTAGAGCATTAACGGCTGCGCTCTGTACTCCCATTGCTGTCGAGGCGAATGCAACGAGAGTGTACAAGACAAGAGCGCTGGGTTTGCTTCCAGCGAAAAATCCCCCAATTGCTAACATCGATAACACCAGAACTTCTATAACGAAGGCCTTTGTAACTGCATTAGGCCATATCTTTTGTGGAATGG
>Ga0307312_10000859_pt1 | contig 15006 bp, 12 predicted proteins | sample ER_DNA_202_FD_194489 | JGI IMG/M metagenome (GOLD analysis project Ga0307312, IMG submission 194489) | Bulk soil microbial communities from the East River watershed near Crested Butte, Colorado, United States - ER_DNA_202 | ecosystem: Environmental > Terrestrial > Soil > Floodplain | place...
CGTCATGACTCCTCCTGAGGCGTTGGATACCGGCGGAACAGGCCGATGAAGAGGGCGAGCAGGACCTTGATCATGTAGTAGGTCGCGCGCAGCGCGGTGATCGAGGAGTTGCCGGTCTCGCGAACGCGCATCTGCACCGGGACCTCGACCATGCAAAGGCCGTGGCGGGTGAGGAGGACGAGCGACTCGACCTCGGGATAGTCGTGGGGGTACTGGTCTGCGAACAGCCGGAGCGCCTTCCGATTGACCGCGCGGAAGCCCGAGGTCGTGTCGCTCACGCGCTGCCGCACCATGAGCGAGACGACGCCCGCGAAGATCCGGATCCCGACGCGGCGGACACGCGTCCCGCGGTAGCCCCCGCCCGTTACGAAACGCGTCCCCACGGCGAGGTCGGCCCGGCCATCGAGAATCGGCGCCAGCACCTGCCCGATCTCCCTCGGGTCGTGCTGCCCATCCCCGTCGACCTGGATGGCGCAGTCGAACCCGTGCTCGAGGGCGTACTGGTACCCGGTCTGGACCGTTCCGCCGATGCCGACGTTGAAGGGAAGGTTCACGACGGAAACCCCGGCCGCCGAGGCGACTTTCGCCGTCGCGTCGGTCGAAGCGTCGTTGATGACGACGATCTCGAGCTCGGGCTCGGCGGCGCGAATCTCCTCGAGCACCGTCCCGATCGAGTCGGCCTCGTTGAAGGCCGGCACGATCGCGAGCGTCCGGAGCCGCCGCCGTTGTCCTGCGGCGGGCGATGCCTGCAGGGTCTCTGTGCTGGTGGCCATCTGCGCCGCTGAGCTTAGCGGGGGGTCCGTTAGCGAATGGTAAGCGCTGGCTCGGCGTCGTTAGCCTGTCGCGCCGTGAGTGAGCGCCGTTCGATTCTCCTGCTCTGCGACGAAAATCGGAGCCACGCCGCAAATGTGCTCCAGCACATCGAGGCGCTCGCGACGCTCTCCGAGCACGACGTCTACCGCTTCAACCCGGTCGAACGGCCGGACGCGTGCCGGCTGCTCGACCTGAGCGAGTTCGACGCAGTGGTCATCCACTACACGATCTCTCTCGTGAGCACCCGGTATCTGCCGCCGCCGCTGCCCGAGCGGCTGGCGAGCTTCGAGGGCCTGAAGGTGCAGTTCATCCAGGACGAGTACCGCGCCGTCGATGCGGTCACCGCGGCGATGCGGAACCTCGGCGTCGACGTGCTGTTCACCTGCGTCCCCGAGCCGGCGGCCGGTCAGTTGTACGACTCGCGCCTCCCGGGGGTCACCCGCGTGTTCACGCTGCCCGGATACGTACCCGACGAGCTGGTCGGCCGCGAGGTCTCGCCCGCGGGGAAGCGGTCGGTCGACGTCGGCTACCGCGGCCGAGAGCTCCCGGTCTGGGTCGGACGGCTGGGCCGGGAGAAGATCGAGATCGGCCGGGACTTTCTCGAGCACGTCTCCGGCCGGGGGCTCCGCTGCGACATCTCCTCGCGCGAGGAGGACCGGATCTACGGCGAGGACTGGAACCGCTTCCTGGCGTCGTGCCGGACCACCCTCGGCACGGAGAGCGGCGTGTCGATCGTCGACTTCGACGGCAGCGTCGAGGCGCTTGCCAAGGACTACCTGGCGAGGCGACCGCACGCGACGCCGGAGGAGATCGAGCGCGACGTGACCGGGCCGTACGAGGGGAAGGTCGTGATCAATACCGCCTCGCCGCGCCTGTTCGAAGCGGCTGCGCTGAGAACGGCGATGATCCTGTTCCGGGGGACGTACGGCGGCGTGGTCGAGCCCGGGCGCCATTACATCCCGCTCGAGAAGGGCTTCTCCAACATCGAGGAGGTCGCCGAGCGCGTACGAGACACCGCGTATCTCGACGAGGTCGCCAACCGCGCCTACGACGATCTCGTCGCTTCGGGCCGGTACTCGCTGCGAACTCTGGTCGCGGAGCTGGATGCGCTCGTCACGGAGCGGGCCCGACCGCTGGGGCGACAGGCGAAGGACTCCTACCTCCGCGCCCGCAGGCGACGGCGGATCCCCACCGTCGCCGGCCCTTCACGGCTGCGCACCGCCGCGGGGGGTCTCCTCGCGCCACCCGCCGGGACCCTGCTTGCCGCGACCGACCCGGACCTCCGGCGCGTTGCCCGCGCCGCTCTCGGCCGGAAGCACCTGGCGGAGGACCTGCTCAGGTTGACGATGCTGCGCCGCGGCGTTGCCCGCTCGAGCTTCCACGTTGGCGCAGAGCTCGTCCCGGAGGAAGGGCTGCTCCTACTGACGTCGCGACCAGGAGCACCGGCGGCGGCACAGCGCGACCTGCGCGAGGCGGTAGCGGCAGCCTTCGCAGCCAACAAGGTCGAACGAATCGTCTGGAACCACACCCAGGTGTCCGTCGGGGCCGGAGTCGGCGGCGGCTCCCTGCTGGTACTCCCAGTCGGCTACCACGGCGTCGACGGCGCGTACGCCTTCCAAGTGCTCCCCGCTCTCGCGCGCTCGCGGCCCGATGTCGTGCTCGCCGCGCTAGAGCCGGCGGTCGGCGTCGAGGCCTGAGCGTACGCTTCGTCACATGTCGGCCGACGAGCGCTTGGTGATCGAGGCGGTCGACGGCATCGAGGTCGACGTCGTGGCACCGCCCGACCACGCACCGCTCGCCCGCCAGACGCTGGCCTACGGGCTGAGCGGCCTGCTCGTGCCGCTTGTCGGGATGATCACGCTCCCCGTCTTCGCCAGGGAGTTCACACCCAGCCAGTACGGCTTGCTGGAGCTCGGGACGACGGCGCTGACCGTCGCAGTCGCCGTGACGGACGCGGGACTGACTGCGGCCGCTCTGCGCAACTTCTATGACTACACCGGCGAGCAGGAGCGCGAGCGACGCAGTGTCCTGCTCACGGGCTTCCTCGCCACCTCCGTGATCGCCCTCGCGGTCGCACTGCTGCTGATCGCCCTTCGACACGAGCTCTCCCGCTGGCTGTTCGACCGGCCGGGCCAGGGAACGCTTGTGGTCCTGATCGCCGGCTCGGTGGTCGCAGTCAACACGTGGCGCTACGTCGGCGAGGTGATGCGCGTCAGCTTCCAGGCGTTCGGCTACCTGGCGATGTCGGCCCTCGCCGCGATCGTGACGACGGCGCTTGGCGTGACGGGCGTGCTTGCACTCGGCTGGCGCGTGGACGGGGTCTTCGTCGCGGCCCTCGCCGGAAACACGATCGCCGCGGCCTACGGCGTGTTCGCCGTGCGACGCTGGCTCTCCGGCCGCTTCTCGAAGCCCGAGCTGCGGAGCATGCTCGCCTACGGCCTGCCGCTGGTCCCCAGCGCGCTCTCCGCCTGGGCGCTGGCGCTGGTCGACCGCATCATCCTCTCGCGCCTCGGCAGCCTCTCCCAGGTCGGGCAGTACGCGGTCGCCAACCGGCTCGCGCAGCTGCTGCTGATCGGCATGACCGCGTTCCTGTTCGCGCTCAGCCCCTTCCTGCTCTCGACCTACTCGGAGGACCCGGAGCAGGAGAAAGCGGCTCGCGGCCGGACACTCACCTACCTGACCTTCATTCTCGCGATCGTGGGCCTGGCGGTCACGCTCTTCGCGAAAGAGATCTTCGACATCGTGGCCCCGAAGTACGACGATGCGTACCTGACGGTCGGGCCGCTCGCGCTCGGCACCGCACTCTACGGCATCGCGACGGTGCTCACGACGGGCCTTGCGATCGTGCGCAAGACGGTGCACCTCGCGGGGCTCGCGGTCGGAGCGGCGGTCCTGAACATCGTCCTGAACTTCGCGCTGATCCCACCGCTCGGGATCGTGGGCGCCGGCCTGGCCACGGCCGTGGGCTACGGCGCGCTTGCGTTGTCGTACTACTGGCTGACCCAGCGGCTCTACCCGACGCCCTACGAACCTCGGAAGGTGCTCACCATGCTCGCGGCGGCGAGCCTGCTCGGCCTTGTCGGCCTCGTCTCGTTCGAGCCTTTGGGCCTCTTGGTTGCGGTGAAGATCGTCGCCCTGGCGGCCTTCGTGGCCGTCTCGTGGCTGGCACGCGCGATGACGGGCACCGAGTTCCGCGAGCTGCGCCGCTTCGCAACCGGGATGCTGAAACCCGCGCGACCCTAGGCGGCCTTGTCGGCCACGATGTAGAGGTCGAGGCCGACGACGCGCGCGAGGTTCCCGAGGAACCACTCGCGCTTGATGCGGAAGCCGTAGCCGTCGAAGTTCTGCACGTCGATCTTCACCCCCGCGAAGTCGTGGAAGAGGCGCCGCACCTCACCGCGGGAGACGAAGTCGGTATGCGGTGCGGCCTCGCCCGTGTCGTCCGGGTCGTAGACACCGCGAAGCTCGTCGTCGAGGCTCTCTCCGCGCCGGCCCCCCACCAGTCGCCCGACCGCATAGCGGAAGCGGCGCAAGGAGTGGCGGTTGTAGAGCATCACGACCGCGCGACCGCCCGGAACGAGCACGCGGTGCACCTCCTGCACGCTGCGCTCGAGGTCGCCCGTGTGATGGAGGCAGCCGATCGAGTAGACGTAGTCGAAGCTCGCGTCCTGGAACGGCAGCTCGAGCACCGACGCCTGCACCGCGTGATCCTCGGGCAGCCCCAGCCACGAGAGGCGGCGGCGCATGTTCGCGACCGGGCCCTCGGCGATGTCGGCGCCGTAGTACTCGGCGTTGCGAGATGCGATCAGCTGCCCGAGCGTCCCGTACCCGAGGCCGACCTCGAGCACCTTCTTGCCGCCGAAGTCCTCGGGCACATAGCCCGCGAGGTACGGGTAGAAGCCGAGGTAGAGCTCGTCGAAGCGGCGCAGGTCGTCCTCGCCGCGGCCGGTGATCCCGGCGCTCTGCGCGAGGTTCCAGCCGCAGAGCGTGTCCCAGAAGGCGGCGTTCCGGGTGTCGACGGCAGGCTGGCTCATGGCTGCTAACAGGGCCCTAACAGGCCGCCACGTATTCTGTCGAACCATGTGCGGAATCGGGGGAGCCGTCAGCCTCTCGCTCAGCCCGCTGCGAAACGCCCAGGGAACGGTCGAGCTGATGAACGACCTCCTGCGGCACCGCGGCCCTGACGGGGAGGCGACCTGGGTGCACGACCACGGTGTCGCGGCATTCGCCCACCGGCGCCTGGCGATCATCGACCTCGAGAGCGGCGACCAGCCGATGACCGACGGCGGCGGCAACTGGGTCACGCACAACGGCGAGATCTACAACTACATCGAGCTGCGCGGCCTGCTCGGCAAGGATCGCTTCCATACGAGCTCCGACACCGAAGTGATCCTGCGCGCCTACCGCCAGTGGGGCGAGGGCTGTCTCGAGCGCCTGCGCGGGATGTTCTCGTTCGCGCTCTGGGACGAGGAGACCCAGACGCTGTTCGCGGCGCGCGACCGCTTCGGGATCAAGCCGATGTACTACACCGTCGTCGAGGGCGTCCTCTACTTCGCCTCCGAGCCGAAGGCGCTGCTGCCGTTCCTGCCGGAGGTCGAGACCGACCTCGACGGGCTCGCCGACTACCTCACCTTCCAGTTCCCGCTCGCCGGCAAGACGCTCTTCAAGGGCGTCCAGGAGCTGCTCCCCGGCCACTTCCTCCGTGTGCGCAACGGCACCCTGGAGACGCAGCGCTACTGGGAGGTCTACTTCGAGCCGGACTTCGACCACACGGGCGACTACTACGAGCGGCGCACGCAGGAGCTGCTGGCCGACTCGATCTCGTTCCACCTGCGCGCCGACGTGCCGATCGGCTCGTACCTGAGCGGCGGGCTCGACTCGAGCATCGTCGCCTCGCTCGCCTCGACGACGCACGGCCCGGGGATGATGGGCTTCACCGGCCGCTTCGGCATGCCGGGCTTCGACGAGAGCCGCTACGCGCGCAGCGTCGCCGAGGATCGCGGTTTCGAGCTGCACGAGGTCGAGATCGGGCCGGACGACTTCGTGGAGCGGATCGGCGAGGTGATCTACCACCTCGACTACCCCGTCGCTGGGCCCGGCTCGTTCCCGCAGTTCATGGTCTCGGAGCTCGCGGCGCGCCATCGCAAGGTCGTTGTGGGCGGCCAGGGCGGCGACGAAATCTTCGGCGGCTACGTCCGCTACCTGATCGCGTACTTCGAGCAGTGCATCAAAGGCGCGATCGACGGGACGACGCAGAGCGGCAACTTCGTCGTCACCTACGAGTCGATCATCCCGAACCTGCAGACCCTTCGCGAGTACAAGCCCCTGCTGCGCGAGTTCTGGCGGGAAGGCCTCTTCGAGGACCTCGATGCCCGCTACTTCCGGCTGATCAACCGCGCGCCCGACCTCGGCGACGAGATCGACTGGGCCCAGCTGGACGGGTACTCGCCCTTCGAGACCTTTAAGGACATCTTCCACGGCGACAACGTCAAGAAGGAGTCCTACTTCGACAGCATGACCCACTTCGACTTCAAGACCCTGCTGCCCGCGCTACTCCAGGTCGAGGACCGCGTGAGCATGGCGCACGGGCTCGAGTCCCGTGTCCCGCTGCTCGACCACCCGCTCGTCGAACTGGCTGCGACGATGCCCGCCGACGTGAAATTCAAGGACGGACACCTCAAGCACGTGCTCAAGACCGCGTTCGCGCCGGTACTTCCGGATTCGGTGCGCAACCGCCGGGACAAGATGGGCTTCCCGGTGCCGCTTCAGGAGTGGATCGGCCGCGCGGGCTCGGTGCGCGACTTCGTGACCGACACGCTGTCGTCGGATGCCGCACGGAACCGCGCGCTCGTCGACAATGCCAAGGTCGTGGCGAAGCTCGACCAGGAACCGCGGTTCGGCCGGAAGGTCTGGGGCCTCCTCTCGCTGGAGCTCTGGCAGCAGGCGTTCCACGACCGAGCGTCCTCGTTCCGCAAGAAGGCGGAGGCGCTGGCGTGAGGGTGCTGATCACCGGCGGGGCCGGATTCATCGGGTCGCACCTGGCAGACCGCCTGCTCGCGCGCGGCGACGACGTGCTCGCGATCGACAACTTCGCGACCGCGCGGCACGACAACCTGGGCCACCACGAGCGGCTGGAGCTGATCGAGGGCACGATCGTCGACCCGCAGCTCGTGAACAAGGCGTTCTCGGACTTCGAGCCGGAGGTCGTGGCGCACGCCGCCGCCTCGTACAAGGATCCCGACGACTGGACGGAGGATTCGGCCACAAACGCCGTCGGCACAGCAAACGTGGTCAAGGCGTCGGAAGCCGCGGGCGTCAAGCGGCTCGTCTACTTCCAGACGGCGCTCTGCTACGGCGTGCAGCCGCACGAGCAGCCGATCACGCTCGACCACCCGCTGAGCCCCGGCGACTCCAGCTATGCGATCTCCAAGACCGCGGGTGAGCACTACGTGCAGCTCAGCGGCCTCGACTGGGTGTCGCTTCGGCTCGCAAACGCATACGGCCCGCGCAACGTCAGCGGGCCGCTGCCGACCTTCTTCCAGCGCCTGACCGAAGGCAAGCCGTGCTTCGTGATGGACACGCGGCGCGACTTCATCTTCGTGCAGGACCTGATCGACCTGGTCGTCCAGGCGCTTGACGGCCAGGGCTCGGGCGGCGCCTACCATGCGTCCTCAGGCTCCGACTACTCGGTCAAGGAGCTCTTCGACGCGACCGTCGCCGCGCTCGCGCTCGATCCCGCGCCCGAGGTGGAGGTGCGCGACCGGAACCCGGACGACGCCTTTACGATCCTGCTCGACCCGAGCCGCACGGTGGAGGAGTTCGGCTGGACGCCCAAGACACCGCTCGAGGAGGGCGTCGCGGCGGCGATCCAGTACTACCGCGAGCACGGGATCACCGAGACCTACACGCACCTCAGGCTCGAGCCGGAGAAGCAGCCGGCGCAGTGAGCGAGCTCGGCGGGACCAGCGCCCTCGTCGTCGGCGGCGCGGGGTTCGTCGGCGGCAACCTCGTCCGCGAGCTGCTCGTGCGCGACGCGGCGCGCGTGCTGGTCGTCGACAACCTGCTCTCCGCCGAGCGCGAGAACGTGCCCGACGACGCGCGTGTCGAGTTTGTCGAGGGCACGATCGCCGACGACGCCGTGCTCGGCGGGCTCGACGACGAGTTCGACAACGTCTTCCACCTCGCCACGTACCACGGCAACCAGAGCTCGATCGCCGACCCGCTGGCCGACCACGAGCACAACCTGATCACGACGCTGAAGCTGTTCGAGCGGATCAAGGACTTCGGCCGCATCCGCAAGGTCGTCTACGCCGCCTCCGGATGCACACTGGCGCCGCACACCTACGGGGACGCAGAGGCGGTCGTCGAGGACGGGCCGGTGCCGCTCGACCTCGACAGCCCGTACCAGATCTCCAAGGTCGTGGGCGAGTTCTATTCCGTGTACTACCACCGGCAACACGGCCTTCCGACCGTGCGTGCGCGCTTCCAGAACGTCTACGGGCCGGGCGAGATCCTCGGCGCCGGCCGGTGGCGCGGAACCCCGGCGACGGTGTGGCGAAACGTGACGCCCGCCTTCGTATACCGCGCTCTCAAGGGTATGCCGCTGCAACTGGAGAACGAAGGCCGCGCCTCGCGGGACTTCATCTACGTCGGCGACATCGTCGACGGACTGCTCCGCTGCGCGACCGCCGGCGAGCCCGGCGATGTCTACAACCTCGCGAGCGGCTTCGAGACCTCGATCAGGGAGCTCGCCGAGACGATCAATCGCCTCGCCGAAAACGACGCCGGAGTCGAGTTGCTCCCGGCGCGGGACTGGGACCGGTCGGGGCATCGGTTCGGAAGCACCGAGAAAGCCCAGCGGGTGCTCGGCTTCGAGGCTCGGGTGCCGCTGGAGGACGGCCTCGCCCGGATGATCGACTGGATGCGGGCGAAAATGAGCCTGATCGATGCCTGCGTGCACCGGCACGCGCGACACATGGCGGGCTCAGCGGTGGGCGACGGCGTAGAGGTCGAGGCCGACCAGCCGGTCGAGGCCTAGGCGCATCAGCCGTTGCCGCGAGACTTCGAACGGGCCGAGCGGCACGCGGTCGATGCTGCGCCGGTCGATCCGGACGTCCCGAAAACCCGACAGCAGCCCTCGCAGCTCGGTCACGGAGACGAAGTCGGTGTGCGGCGCCGCGTCGCCGCCGGCCTGCCCGTCGTAGAAGTAGCGCAGCGTCTCCTCGGCGCTCGGAGCACCCGGCACGAGCCGTTGTCGAGCGGCCAGCAGCGGCCCGAGGAGCACGCGGCGGGCAGACCTGCGGTTGTAGACCATCACGACGAACCGCCCGCCCGGCCGCAGGACGCGCTGGCACTCGGCCACGGCGCCGAAGAGATCGCCCGTGTGGTGGAGGCAGCCGATCGAGACCACGTGATCGAAGGAGGCGTCTTCGAACGGCAGCTCGAGCGCGGAGGCCTGCGCGACCTGCTCCGGCCGCGCCCCGGGAACGCGGGCGAGCCGCGCGCGCATCATCTCGACCGGAGCGGCCGCGAGGTCCAGTCCGTGGTAGTCGGCGCCGAGCCGCGCCAGCGCTTCGCCGAGCGACCCGTAGCCGAGGCCGATCTCCAGGAGCCGGCGGCCCTCGACCGCCGCGCGGGGGAAGTAGTCGAGCAGGTACGGGTAGAGCGCGAAGTAGGCCTCGTCGAAGCGCACCAGCGACTCCGGCGAGGCGTCGGTGATCCCGAGCGTGCGCGCGAGGTTCGTGCCGCAGAGCTCGTCCCAGAACGCCGCGTTGCGGTCGTCGAGCGCGGGTTCGCCGGCCACGGAGGCAGGGTACAGCGGTGACCCCGACCTCGCGGGTCTGGCGCGGCGGCGCCGCTTGGACGCGCTCGGCCGTGGACGCGCCGCCGCGTGACTGGCTCGTCCTCTACCTGCACGCCGAGGCGGAGCCGATGCGGCCGACGACGACGCAGCACCTCCGCTTTCTCGAGCACTCGCTGACGCCGCACAACGTTCTCTACTGGAACGCCTGGCACGGCGTCCCCGGTTGGGTCCGCTCCTACCCGTACGACGTCGTCGTGCTGCACTACTCCCTGCTCTGCATGCGGTGGGAAGCGCCGTTTGAGCGGTGGCGCTCCTCGCTCGATTGGATCGCCAAGAGCGACGCTGTCCGGATCGCCATGCCGCAGGACGAGTACGTCTGCGCCGCCACCCTCGACGAGTGGCTCGGCGAGCTCGACGTTCAGTGCGTGTTTTCGGTGCTGGACGGCCGCCACTGGCCCGTGCTGTATCCGCGCGAGTCACAGCGCACCCGCATGGAGCGCACGTACACCGGCTTCGTCGACGATCGCGCGGCCGGCGCGGTGGAGGAGCTTCCCGCTCCGCACGACGAGCGCGAAGTGGACATCGTCTACCGCGCGCGCAATCTGCCGTACCACGTCGGCCATCACGGGCAGCTGAAGCACGAGATCGCGCACATCGTCGAGCCGGCGGCGCGCGCCCTCGGACTGCGAACGGACATCTCGACGGACATTGCCGAGACGAAGTACGGCGATGCGTGGTTCGAATTTCTGGCCAGCGGCCGGTGCGTGATCGGCACCGAGAGCGGCTCGAGCGCGCTCGACCCGGTCGGCGCAATCCGGCGCTTCGAGTCCGAGTGGCGGCAATCGCACCCGGAGGCGACCTTCGAGGAGTTCTCTGCGCTGCAGGAGCCGGGCTGGGACGACTTCGACTTCACGGCCATCAGCCCGCGGCTGTTCGAGGCCGCGCAGACGAAGACCGCCCAGCTCCTCGTCGAGGGAGCCTACGACGGAATCCTCGAGGCGGAGACGCACTACTTCCCGCTGCGCAGGGATCTTTCGAACCTCACTGAGGCGCTGGAGCGCATCCGCGATCCGGGCGAGACCGAGGCCATGGCGGAGCGCGCCTGGGAGGACCTGATCGTCAGCGGCCGCTATTCCTACGGAGCCTTCTCGGCGCATGTGGAGTCGGTCGTGGACGAGCTGGCCGGCGGGCGCGTTCGCCGGGGCCGTGGTCGGCCGTGGCGGTCGCTCAACGCGGTCGGCGACGCCTACGCAGGGCTCCGTATCCGTACGCCCAGGCTGGCCTACCGGGCCGCGATGCGACACGCGCCCTGGGCCGCGAACGCGATGGTCCGGGTCAGGGATGCCATGAGGCGCCTATGAAGCTGTGGCAGGCCGGCAGCCCGCGCTCGCTCGCGTTCGGCAGCACGCCGCGCCGGGTGCTCGTCCTCTACCAACACACCGCGCCGGGCCCCATGCGCTCGGCGCTGCGCCAGAAGGTGCGCGTGCTGGAGGCCAGCGCCACACGCCACGAGATCGTCTACTGGAACGCCGGCTACAGCGTTCCGCGCTCGATCCGGCGACTCAGCGTCGACGCGGTGATCCTCGACAACACACTGCTCGTCGCGCGCCGGGCGCCCGAGTTCGACGCTCGCCGGCCCACGTTCGACTGGCTGGCGGATGTCGACGCGCTGAAGATCGCCTTCCCGCAGGACGAGTACGGCCACGCGCACGTCCTGGACGACTGGCTGGTCGACCTCGGCATCGACGTCGTGTTCTCCGTCTACGGGCCCGAGCACCGCGAGCTGCTCTACCCGCGCCTAGGCGGGACGGCGCGGTTCGAGAAGTGCCTGACGGGCTACGTCGACGAGCTCGACGTCACGCGGCAGGCTGAAGTCGTGCTGCCGCACGAGCGGCGCCGGCTCGATCTGGCGTATCGGGCGCAGGCGCTGACGCCACGCTTCGGGCGGCTCGGGCAGCTCAAGCACACCGTCGCCGACGCCGTCGCGCCTGCGGCACGGGCTGCCGGCCTGCGCGTCGACGTCTCGACCGATCTGCGCGACGCCGTGCTGGGCGACCGCTGGTTCTCCTTCATCGCCTCCGCCCGGGCGGTGCTGGGTAGCGAGAGCGGTGCCAGCGCGATCGACCGCCGCGGTGAGCTGGCGGCCGCAGAGGCCGAGCAGCCGGGCCGGAGTTTCGCCGAGTTCGACGCGGCGATGCCCGCCGGCTGGGACGGGCAGCTGCCCGGCTCGGTCGGGCCGCGACACCTCGAGGCCGCCGCTGCACGGACCTGCCAGGTGCTCGTGGAGGGCACCTATGACGGCGTTCTCGAGCCGGAGGTGCACTATCTCCCGGTGCGGGCGGACGGCTTGGACACCGATGCGGTGGTCGAGCGCCTTGCCGACCACGAGCTGGTCGAGGCGACCGCGGCGCGCGCCTATGCCGACCTCGTGCTGAGCGGCCGCTACGGCTACGCCGCCTTGGCCTCGCAGCTGGAGCGGGTACTCGACGAGGAACGTCCTGCCGCCGGCCGCTCCGCCGGCTCGCTGCGCAGCGCCCAGGCCGCCGCGGCCGTCTACAACGTGGCGGTCGTGCGCCCGCCCCGTTGGGCGTACAAGGCGGTCGACCGCTTCGCGCCCGGGCTCATCCAGCGTCTCGAGCGCGAGCGCGTCCGCTGGTACCGCCGCGCCCCGTGGCACCGCCGCGCAGGCGGAGCTTGACCGCCAGGAGGCGAGGCACCAGACCGGGCGGCAGCAGCAGGCCCGCGCGCAACTGGAGGCGGTAGGCGAGGCGCGTCCAGAGCGGCAGCGGGTAGCGCCGGCGCAACTCCGGCTCGCGTGCGAAGAGCGGCGCGTGCCGAGTGCGCAAAGTCGCGTACTCCCGGCGCAGACCGCGCTGGGCGCCGCGGTTGCGGCGGCCGATGCCGTGCTGGCGGTAGTGGAGGACGACCTGCGGGACGAGCACGCCACGGCGATCCTGCTCTGCGAAGCCGAGCAGCAGGTCCCAGTCCTCGTAGGCCGAGCCTTCGGGAACACCGCCGACGGAATTCAGCGCCTCGCGCCGGTAGAGCGACGAGATCGCCCAGCGGTTGGAGTGCAGCAGGATCCACGGGTTCCAGGACGGCTGCCGCGCGACGAAGTCGACGTCGCCGAAGAAGTGGATCCAGCCGAAGGCGAAATCGGCGCCGGGGTCGGTGTCAAGCGCATCTGCCAACGTGCCCAGGGCGCCCGGTTCGGCCAGGTCGTCGCTGTTGAGGACGAAGACGTAGGGAGCGGTGGCCGAAGCCGTACCGGTTCGCAGCGCAGCCGCCACTCCTTTGTTTGCCTGGCGGATCAGCCGTACCTCGTCTCGGGCAGCGAGGTCGTCGAGGACGGCGATCGTGTGCGGATCGCGTGAGCCGTCGTCGATGAGCACGACCTCCACCGGCTCGTCCTCCACGATCGAGGCGACGGCATCCACCACCGTGTCGCCGTCGTCGTAGCACGGGACAAGCACGGTGATCCGGGGTGCCACGATCCGCATCGTACGCCGCGCCCTCGGCAACGGTTAGGCTTGCGAGTCCGGATGTGCCGCGCGAGCAGGGAGCTGGTCGCGTGCAGCTCGAACAACAAGCGCAAGACTGGAATGAGCTCGCCGAGCTCGACCCTTACTGGGCGATCCTGACCGCGCCGGGCAAGCGCTTCGGGGGCTGGGACAGCGACGAGTTCTTTGCCACTGGACCGCCCCAGGCCGACGCGCTGATGAATCGGGCCGCCGAGCTCGGGCATCCGCAGGAGCGCCGGCGGGCCCTTGACTTCGGCTGCGGTCTCGGCCGTGTGACGCGCGCGCTCGCGGACCGCTTCGAGGCGTGCGTCGGCGTCGACATCTCCGAAAGCATGATCAGACACGCGCAGGAGCTCAACAGGAATATCGGAGGTGTCTCCTTCGTCGTAAACCGCGACTCGGACCTAAGCGTCTTCGGCGACGCCAGCTTTGATCTCGTCTTTGCGAGCATCGTCCTCCAGCATGTCCCCGACCGTCGGGCCATCGAGTCGTATGTCGTGGAGTTCTGCCGAGTGCTGCGCCCCGGTGGGCTCGCTGTGTTCCAGCTCCCGAGCCACATTCCAGCCATCTTTCGCTTGCAGTGGCGCCGGCGGCTTTACCTCGGTTTGCGGAGCCTCGGCTTCGGCGCTCCGTTCCTCTATCGCCGACTGCACCTGCTGCCAATCGCGATGAGCTACGTGCCCGAGGGCGAGATCAGGCAGCTCCTCCAGTCGGGGACAGCGGCTCGCCTGCTGGACATCGAGAGGCATACCGCCTCGGGTTTGATGAATGCGGGGTTGAGGAGCAACACTTACTACGTCACGCGTTGAGCCGGTCGGCCGCTTTAAGCGGGTATGAATCGAACCTTCGACTGCGGATTCCTGTGCAAGGATCCCCGCCGTGCTCACCCCCCTCCACCGGTTGCGTCAGAGGTGGGCCAGAAGCGAGGGGGATGCTTCCGGCGCACGTCTCGAGCATCGCCTCCGCGACCGGCGTAACAACTTTGACGTCCTTCGGCTTCTCGCCGCCTCGTTCGTCTTGTATTCGCACTCCTATGCGCTCACGGCCCATCCTGAGCCGTTCGCCGACGTCAGCGGCTGGACATTCGGCGAGATAGGAGTGGTGATGTTCTTCGCGATGAGCGGGTTCCTCATCGCCAAGAGTTGGAGCGAACAGCCGCACTTCGCGCCGTTCGCCATCAAGCGCGGGCTGCGCCTGATCCCGGCGCTCGTCGTGGCGGTGTCCGTGACGGTCTTCGTGGTCGGGCCGATCTTCACTGTCCTGCCGCTCAGCAGCTATTTCACGGAACCCACGACGTGGATCTACCTCCTGCGCTGCTCCTTCCTCATCACGTTCTTCGGGAAGCTTCCGGGGGTGTTCACCACCAACCCGTACCCGGACGCGGTGAACGGATCACTGTGGACGCTGCCCGTAGAGGCGTGCTGCTACGCGATGGCGGCTGTGCTCGGCAGTCTTGGCCTGCTGCGACGAAGCAGGGTGCTCGTCGCGTTCGGCGTCGTGCTCGTCCTGTGCATCACGCCGCTGTCTTCGATCTCGCTGGCGCCTGCCGGCGGGACGACCAGCGGGAACCTCCCGCTCGTGATCATGCTGGGGGCGACGTTCGTGCTCGGAAGCCTCGCGTACTCGCTGCGTGCTCGGCTGCACCTGAGCTGGACGATCGGAGCTGCGCTCATGGCGCTCTGGATCCTGACCTGGGGTGGCGCCTGGGCGAGGGCGACCGGCATCGTGGCCATCGCGTTCGCAGTCCTCGTCCTCGCGTTCCGGACGCCGGCCTGGCTGCGACGCCTCACGGCGCCCGGCGACCTCTCGTACGGCATCTATGTCTACGCCTTCCCCGTGCAGCAGTCGGTGGCCGCGATCTGGGGTGCC
>Ga0307312_10000860_pt1 | contig 15000 bp, 11 predicted proteins | sample ER_DNA_202_FD_194489 | JGI IMG/M metagenome (GOLD analysis project Ga0307312, IMG submission 194489) | Bulk soil microbial communities from the East River watershed near Crested Butte, Colorado, United States - ER_DNA_202 | ecosystem: Environmental > Terrestrial > Soil > Floodplain | place...
AACCTTTGATAAGCCGCTCGAGTTCGCGCCCTTGATCAATATCGGCGGTGCCAAGGGTCCATCAGGCAGTTGCACGGGCTCAGGCACCGGCACGTGTGTGTTCGCTCGCGCCGATGGCAGTGCTAGCGAGGCCGTGCCCGCTTCCTACACCTTCGCGGGCAGCTATAACGGGACAAACTGTTTTAGCCAGTTCCACGTCGACGGCACCCTATCCACGCTTCTAGCCAATGGCCGATCGGTCGAAGTACCGATGCGGCTGAACATCTTGGAGATGGACGGAGCGACGGTTGGACAGCTCTATACAGACCCCGATCCGGTGTTTTTGCCTGCGCTGGTTCAGCCAAACGGCGGGGCCTGCGACGGCTGTACCGGCATAGACGTCACGGGGGTGTTCGTGTTCAGAGCCGATGCCCTGTCGGCCACAACTGTGCCGCACTGACGGGAGGCCACGGCCAGTTGGCTGGCACTCAGAAGCGCATCACGAGATGACGAAAGCTGGGCGCACGGCAGCTGGGTCTCTGGGAGGCGGCCTCCAGGAGACGGTCCTCGCCGCGGTGATCGCGTTGCTGCTCTTCTTAGCTAGTGGATGCGGTGGGGGGGATGGTTCGACTAGTAAGGGCGCAGTGGGTAGGACTGGGGGCGCAGCCGGTCGGCCCAGCCAGAGCCAGCTTGGTCACAAGCCACGAGTCTGTTTCACCACCCGGTCGCTGCGCCTCTACGGCGGCGAGGCCCTTGCTGGCATCAATCAGGAGGGCCAGGGCTCCGTATCCACGAACATTGTCAGGATCGCTCGACAAAGCTTCGCGCCGAACATCCGGGCAGCGGCGCACCGTCTCGAGAAGTTCGGGGCTAGGGACGCCAGAGCGGTGATCTCGGCGGCCAACCACGGCCTTGAGCTTGTCCTACAGGACCCGAAGCTGTTACTGAACGAGAACGCCGGGGAGCTCCGGCGGGCTTTCTCGCGTGCTCAGCGTCTGGCGGAACAGAACGGGTTCTCGAGACCGAACTGCTTGTATTAGGGCGCCAAATTGGCTCGGCGCTCTGTCGTCGTACGTGGGGTGTGCGAACTCCATTTCGTAGATCTGCGTGCCGGTCTTGTTGACCACTGTCGGTCCCTCAACGACGGCGGCGGAAGCGCCTCCACTTCGCCGCGGTCGTCGACGACGAATCACCAAAGGTTGAGGGCGCGTCGGACCCAGTCGGACACAGCGGCGCGCTGGCCTTCGAACGCCGGCGTGTCCGGCATGGCGAGGACGTAGTTCGCCTTCCGCCCTCGGGTCATTCCCGCCAGCAGCTGGCCGAGACCGGTCCTGAAGTCAAGTCCGACGGCGGCGGTCTCGCCCTTTGCCTCGATCACCCAGGTGACGCCCCTGTCCACGTCGAGGCATACGAGGTCCGCAGTCGTCGTCTCATCTCGCTCCCAGCCAGCGAAGTGCGCCTCGATCGCGCGCTGGACGAAGCCCTCGCGCGGGAACTCCTCACCGAGTGGATGCCTCACAGCCCTGCGGATCGTAGTCCGGCGCGTTGGCGTCAACCAAGGGGGGTTGGGGAAGACTCGCTTGAGTCCCGCTGGCGGGCGCTCGTCGGCGACCAGGACGTCGTACGCCGGCTCTGTCGAAGCTGCGCATGTGACGCGCGGGAGATCAATCGTCGCTAGTGTCTTATCGCACACGCCACGGCGGGCGAAGGGTCTACCGCGGAAGGTGGCAGGGGATGGATGGCGGCGTGAGCGCCAAGCGAATCTCGTCCGGAGAGGCTTGCGGCGGCAGGGGCGCCGCGCAGGCGGCACGCCCGAGAGGGCGACGCGGAAGCCCAACCTGGGGGAGGCCGGCGCCTTCTGCGCTTGATGGGGTGATGCCCGACCGCCCACCCCTGCGTTCTGCCCTCGCTCGAAGCGAAGGAGTTCCGTGAATCCCGGGTATCTCCGGGGTGGCCGGACGAGGCGGATGTGCGGCGGCGCATCTGTGCGACAGCCTCTGCCTCGTGGGCTTGCGGTCCTGGTGGGCCTGGAGAGCTGCGATGAAGGCGACGACACGGATTGAGCCCACGAGCGATCGGAACGGAGGGGCGGCGTCCTCGCCAGGCGGCGCCGCGACCGGGGCGGCGCCGACCGGCACCGAGCGCGTCACGATCTCGCTGGGGGAGTTTCACCGGCTTCGGATGCAGCTCGAGTCGTTCCTCGCAGAGCGGTTTCGCCGGCTCTCATCGGAGTGCCGGGAGGAGGTGGTGAACGACGCCTTCCTCGCCCTGCACAGGGCGCGCAGCCGCTCGAGCAACTTCAACGGCGAGCCGGCGCAGGCGGTCGCCTACCTGAAGCGGGCGGCAAGGTCGCTGGCGATCGACCGTACGCGGCGGGCCAGAAACCCGGCCCGCTCCGCGGAGCCGCACGATCCCTCAGGGCGGCTGCTCTCCGAGCTTCGCGCCGCGGGCCCCTCGCCGGAGGACCAAGTCGAGGCGGAGCTTTCCGAGCGCCAGGTGGCGGAGCTCGCAGAAGCTCTGTCGGCGCAGGAGGCCGGGGTCGTCAAGCGCTCGGTGCTCTGGGGCTGGACACCGGAGCTGGTGATGGCCGATCTCGGTGTGACCAGGAGGCGCTACGAGCTTCTGCGAGCCAGGGCGCTGCTGAAGGTCGCCAGGAGGCTCGAGGAGGAAGGCGGCGAGCTCTGGGCGCGCGGCAAGGCGCGCCTGATCGCCGCTCTGGTCGAGGGGACGGCGAGCGCCGCGCAGGCAAGGCAGGCTCGCGCCCTCGCCAAGCAGAGCGCCGAGTTTCGCCTCGCGCTCGCCAAGTACGAGGAGGCCCTCCACTCGGTGGCCGCGGCGATCCCCGCCGACGTCGCGCTTGGCGCCCACCACCGGGCGGGGCTGATGGAGCGTGCGATTGGCACGCTCGACCGGGCCCGGGATGCCGTCGGGGGCGTCGTTGGCGGCGGGGGTGGCGAGACAGCCCAGCAGACCCTCGCGCAGCAGGTGGGCTCGGGAGCGACGCGCGGTGCCGGCGCGGCCGGCGGTGGCGTCCTCGCCAAGCTCGGCGGCTCCGGGATCGGAGCCAAGATCGCCGCCGCATGCCTCGCCGGCGGTGGCGCCGCGGGCAGCTGCATCGCCGCCGGGGTGGTCCCCGGAGTCGACCTGCCGGGTCTCCACGGGAGCCCCACGCGCCCGAGCGCGGGTCCGGCGCCAGACGACGCGGGCGCCCGGCAGGGCCTGCCCTCCGGGGCCCAGCCCGCCAGCTCCGCGCCGGCCTCGGCCGACCCGAGGCCCGGCGATCCGGCCTCCGGGCCCGGGGCCAACCCGACGACCACCACGACCACGACCGTCCAGCCTGCGCCGCCGCCTCCGCCGGTGGCGACGGAGTTCGGGGCCGAGCCGAGCGCCGCCTCAAGCCCGACGTCGCCGAGCCCGGCCGGCTCCGGAGGCTCCGGCGGCGGGGGATCTGCCGTTCAGCGCGAGTTCGGCCCGTGACGACGGAGTAACTCGGTGATGAACCGCAACAGGCCTTCGACGCGAATCGGCAGGGTCGCTTGCCTGGCGGCCGGCGTGGCGGCAGCCGCTGCGCTCTTGGTCCCCGCGGGCGCTCGCGCCGGCACCTACACGCTGATCCAGTGCGACCCCACCTACAACCGCGGCGTCGACGGGCTCGAGCTGTCGATCGCCGCCCCCTACGAGTTCGCCAACCGGTGTGCGGACCGCGGCCCCCTCTCCGGCACGGACCAGTACGCGGCGGCCCGGGGCGACCGGGTTCGCTTCACCTGGCCAGCGCCGCCGGGCACGGAGCTCGTTCACGTCTACGGGCGCCGCAACCTCGCCAACGACCACGGCCACAAGGCGCGCATCTACCTGACCAACGCTCAGGGCGAGACGGCTCCCCGGATCGCCGACGGAGGCAGGGGGGGCGGCTGGCACGGGTTCCGGTGGTCGGGAAGCGGCCGGACGGGGTTATCCGTCCTGCTCGTCTGCGACCCGAAGAGCGGCGCGACGTGCCGCCACTCGAGCGAGGCCCACGCCCGGGTCAAGGAACTTCACATTCAGTTCTCGGATGTTGTGGCGCCCACCGTCAGCGCCAGCGACAGCCTCGTCGCCGGCGGCTGGCGGCGGGGCGCGCAGGGGCTTCACCTCGCGGCGTCCGACCTCGGAGGGGGGATCCGCGCCTTCCAGGTGTTGGTCAACGGCGTCGCCGTGCCGCCCTCTCAGGCGTTCGGCTGCCTGGGGCTGATCGCCGGGACCGCCCTCGCGAGGGAGTCCCCGCCCTGCGCCCCAACCGCGGAAGACAGGGCGGTCCTTCAGACGAGCGGCGCGCCCTTCCGCGACGGCGCCAACACGCTCTCGGCCTGCGCCCTCGACTGGGCCGCAGCGGGCGCGGCGAACCGCGGCTGCGACACCCGGACCGTGCTCGTCGACAACTCGCCGCCCAAGGTCGCCTTCCAGAACGCCCAGGACCCCAACGATCCCGACCTGATCCGGGCGCCGGTCTCGGATCCACACTCCGGCGTCGCGGGCGGGCAGATCTCCTACCGGCCGGCGGGCGCCACGGAATGGCAGCCCCTCGCCACGCAGCTGGTGGGGGGCGAGCTCGAGGCGCGAGTCGGGTCCCAAAACGAGCCGCCCGGCCACTATGAGTTCGTGGTCGGCGCGGTCGACCGAGTCGGAAACAGCGTCGCCACCACGAAGCGCCAGGACGGAACCGACGCGGTGCTCGAGTTCCCGCTCAAGGCCCAGACCGCGGTCCACGCCTTCCTCGGCGCCGGTCAGCACAGGCTGCGCGTCCCCTACGGGAGCTCGCGGCGCCTCCGCGGGCGGCTCCTAACGCGCGACGGCCAGCCTGTCGCCGGCCAGCCGGTGGTCGTGACCGAGCACTTCGGAGAAGGGACGCTGATCGATCGGCGGGTGCGGACGGTAACGACCGACGAGGGCGGGCGCTACAGATCGAAGATCCCGGCGGGGCCGTCACGCTCGATCAGCGTCGCCTATGGGGGATCGAGCCAGTACGGGGACTCAGGGACCGGGGGCCTTCACTACGCGGTGCGCAGCAAGGCGAGCTTCAAGACCTCGCGACGGCGTGTTCGGGAGGGACGCAGGGTGATCTTCCGCGGCCGGGTGCGTCACTACGCGGCGCGGATCCCCGCGGGTGGCAAGGTGATCGAGCTTCAGGTCAAAGACCCCGCCGCGAGGGGTGGCTGGAACACGATCAGCCAGGCCTTCGGGACCAACCAGCGGGGGCGCTTTCGCGTCCCCTACCACTTCGGAACCTACTTCTCGCGGCTCTACCGCCACCCCGTCACCTTCCGCTTCCGGGTCAAGGTCACTCGGGAAGCGGGGTGGCCCTACGCGACGCCGGCGCACTCGCGAAAGCGCAAGGTGACCGTGCTGCTCCACCACTGAGGGGTGGAAGGGAGGCTGCGGGCTTGCCTCCATGAAGGAATCGACCGGGACGGCGCCAATGGACCACTGGAGAGGAGACGGCATGAGGCTTCGAGAGCGGCTCAGCTACGCAAACGTGATGGCCACGGTGGCCGTCTTCCTGGCGCTCGGCGGGGGGGCCTGGGCGCTGGCGCGCGACCGGATCGGCTCGGGCGCGATCAAGAACGACTCGATTCGCAGCAGGGACATCCACAAGGAGACGATCCGTGGCCGCGACGTCGCCAGGAACTCGCTGCGCGGCGGCCAGATCAACGAGCGCTCGCTCGACGCCTCCGCGTTCGCGGGCGGAACCAGCGCCGCCGGTCCGATCTCCTGCGATCCGACCGCGCTTGGGACCTTCATCGACTGCGCCAGTGCGCACCTGCGGCTCCCCCATAGGGCGCGAGTCCTTCTGATCGCCACCGGTGGACAGGAGAGCGTCGCGGGGCCCGCGGAGGCAGATTGCCGCCTCCTCGTCGACGGGGAGCAGATCTCCGGAGCGACGACGCCGCCGACCATCAACCCCGGCGAGGCGGCGAGCGACAACACGGACGCCACCGCCACGAACGACTTCGCGATCGCCGCGGTCAGCGATCGCCTCGCGAAGGGCGGGCACGACTTCTCCTTGAGCTGCGACCAGGGAAGCGGGAACGTCAAGATCGACGATCCGAACATCGCCGCCGTCATGATCGGCTCGGGGTTGTACGTACCGTAGCCATCCCGACGTAGCGCAAGGCGCGGCCAAACAGCGCGAAGCCGCCCCGCGCGATTGGGGGAGACTCGCGGGCCCTGCGCCTTACCAGGCGATGAGGCTCTCAACGGCAGCGGAACGTAAGCGGTCTCTTTGCAGGCGCCATCTGTCGCGTCCCACGCCAAACGAGGCGGTGGCGTGACGGGTCGCCGCCGGGCTGCGCTGCCACGCCCGCTCCCCGACGAGGCGATCGAGCTGATCGCCGCCCGCTTGAAGGTGATCGCAGAGCCGACCCGGATCCGGCTCATGGGCCTGCTGAACGAGCGAGAGGCGACCGTGCAGGAGCTCACCGACCGGCTTCCCACGACCCATCAGAACGTCTCGAAGCACCTGGCGGCCCTCTACCAGGCGGGCATGGTGAGCCGGCGTACGGAGGGGTCGAGCGTTCACTACGCCCTGGTCGACTGGACGGGCTGGTGGCTCGTCGAGCAGATGGCAGCGAGCGTCGCCGCGCGCCTCGACGAGCTGCACGGCCTCTTCACCGCAAAGCCGGGCGATCGCGACGAGGGAGAGTAGCCCGCGGCACACGGGCTCGGGCGCGCGCCAGGAGCCAGGCTCACGCCGACCTGCGCGAGGCCGGTTCTACCTGCAACCGGGTGTTTGCGTGTTTGCGTGCCTGCGGGGTTGTGGCCTTTCGGTGCCGGCGGAGTTACTCCTCGACTCCAACATTGCCGGCCGGCCCAGGCCACGGGGTCGGGGGACCGGTCGGCCCGAATCGACGGAGGCCCAGCAGGTGGCAGACGAAGCGAAGACGAGAACCGAGCCGGCAAGGGTTGCTTGGCGTTCGCGCCTGCCGGGACGGGGCGCGGGCGGGGAGGGGCGGAGCGCGAAGGGCCCGGCCGCCCCGGCCGCTCCAGCCACGGGACACCGGGATCTACGAGGGGGCGCTCGCAGCCTGCGCGGCACCCTTCGCGGCGCCGGGCGGGTAGCGCTTTGGGCGCTCATCGCTCTGCTGCTTGTCCGCGGCCTCGACGACGTGCTCTCGGGATCGCTGGAGCATGCGGCGTCCTCTCCGGTCGAGCCGGCGTCGGCATTCACCGGCGATGAGGCGAGGGCGTTTGCGGTCGCCTTCGCGCGCGTCTATATAAGTAGTCCCTCCGCCGGGGCGCTCGGGCCCTATCTGGCACCGGGGCTCGCCGATCGGCTGCGCGCGCCTACGGCACCAGGCGGCGCGCGGGTTGCGCAGGGAGCCGTCGCCGGCGCTCGGCCGCTGGGTGCCGATCAGGCGCTCGTCACGGTGGCGTGCCAGCTCGCCACCAACCGCATCCTCTACCTCGCCGTGCCCATGGCGCGCGACCGCTCCGGCTCCCTCTCGGTGTTCGATCTTCCGTCGTTTGTGGCCCCGCCGCCCACCGGCCACGCCGAGGCCGAGGTCGGAGAGCCGATCGGGGGCCCGGGGTCGGCGGAGATCCGTCGCCTCGCTCAGAGGTTCCTCGCCGCCTACCTGTCGGGCGGAAGAGCCGGAGAGCTCTCCTACCTCGTCGCCCCCGGGACGGCGATCGCCCCGGTCGGCCGAGGCCTCCATCTGGCCGGGGTCACCGGAGTCGAGCAGCCGGGGTCCGGCTCCACAGCCGCCCCGCGAGCCGTGGTCGTGCGGGCGCGGGTGCGGGACGCGGCATCGGCCGCGACCTACCCCGTGGCCTACCGCCTGGAGCTGGTGCGCCGCGACCGCTGGTACGTCGCCGGCGTCGAGGGGGCGCTCCGGTGAGCCGTCGATTCGCGGTCATGGCCGCGGCGTTGGCTGCGTCGGCAATCGTGCTTTGGCTCGCGCCCGAGGCGCTCGCGCAGGCGGGAAATGACGTGGGCGAGAACCTCGGCGACCTGCTGAGGCGCTACGCGGGCCAGATCTACGGCGGGGTGATCGCGATCGTCTCCCTGATCTTCCTCCTCAACCGCCGCTACACCGACCTGGGCCTCTTCTTCCTTGCGGCGGTGCTGGTCGCCTGGCTGGTGTTCTCGCCCGACCAGGTCGCCCACACGGCGCGCGGGATCGGCGACCAGATCCTGCCGTGAGCGACGAGCCGGCCCTGATCCGCTCCTACCAGCGGATCTTCCGCCCCGAGCGGCGGCTCTACTCGATCGAGGGCCGCTCCCTGCCGATCCCGGGCGGGGTCCCGCTTCGCTGGCTCGCCTTCGCAGCCGGCACCCTGCTCGCCGTGCTGGCGCTGGCGGCGCGCTCGCAGACGGTGGCGCTGCTCGCCGCTGGCGGCGCGGGCCTCGCAGGTCTCTCAGCCGGCGGCCGGATGGGGGCTCTCGCCGCGGGGGCCGCGGCACTCGTCGCGGTGCCCCTCTCGGGCTGGGCGCTCGCGCAGCTCGACTGGCCGCTGCGGCTCGTCGTGCTTCCGGCCCTCGTCGCCACCTTGGCGACGCAGGCGACCCCGGACGGGCGCCGGGCGGACAGCTACGCGCGCTCGTGGCTCGCGCTGCGGCTCGCGCCGCGGCGCCGCTCGCTGGGCCGGGCCCTGCCGCTCGCGGGCCGGCGCCACCTGCTCTCGGGCGACCTGTGGGTGGCGCCGGACGAGCGCTGCCGCACGCTTCGCCGCGGGCGAGTCCGCGGCCCGGCGGTGGCGACCTTCGCCTCGCCCCTGCTCGTGCGGCGCGGGTGGCTGCGCAGGCGGCGTCTCGTGGCGCGTCCCCTCGGCCGGCGGCGCCGTCGCCGCCGCGGCGCGGTGGTCGACTCGCAGGAACTCGCCGCCGGCGAGGCGCTGGAGATGCGGGCGTGATCGCGTTCCCGCTGCGCTACGGGCGCGCGAACCTGCTCCTCGGCCGGGGCGGCGAGGCGGCGGCGCTCTATCGGCTCGGCACCGTGACCTACCCGTTCCTCTCGGGCGGGTCGAAGTGGCTTCTGCTGCGCCGGCTCGAGCGCTTCGCGCACGTCGTCGGCGCCGACTTCTCGCTCTGGCGGGTGGCGCGCGCCTACCCGGCCGAGCGCTACCTCTCCGAGCTCGCGCACCTCGCCGACCGCCGCCACGCCGATCCGGAGACCTGGCGGCGCTACCTCGGCCGGGACGAGGCGCGGCTGCGCGCGCTGGCCTCGCACGTGCCGGAGCTCTACCTGGCGGTCTCGCTCGCCGAGCGCCCGTCGGGCTCCGGCCTCCTGCGCTCGGTGGACCGCGCGCGACGGCGGCTGGAGGAGTTGGCGGGAGTGGAGGGGTCTCGACCGATCGCAGGCCAGGAGCTCGACTCGCTCGCTGTCGCCGAGCAGCGAACCTTCGAGCGGCTCTCCGGCGTGCTCGCCCTCGAGCGGGCCTCGACCCGCGAGCTTCAGTGGCTCCTTCGCCGCGCCCCCTGCCGCGGGATCGGCGAGCCGGTCCTCGACCCGTGGTGGGAGCCGGATGCGCTCGTGGTCCGGAGCGCCGACGGCTCGCTCGCCTACGAGCCGCTCGAGCACGACCTGTGGCGCTGCGTCAACGCGCCGATGTCGGAGGAGCCGGGTGAGCCCCCGTCGCTCTGCGTGGAGGCCGAGGAGGGGACCTCGTTCCAGGCCTTCCTGTGCCTGGGGTCGCTGGGCGAGGAGGCGGAGTTCCCGGGTCCGCAGGCGGAGTTGCTGTTCGCGCCCCTGGAGGGCGTCGAGTTCCCGGCCGACGCGGTGCTGCATGCACGCTGGGTGGGCAATCGCGAGGCCCTCTCGCAGGTCCGAAAGCGCATCCTCGACGTCGAGCACGCCTACCGCGAGCAGGCGCGGGGGTCCCCGGCGGGCCCCGGGTGGCTCGCCGAGGAGGACCGGGTTCTGGCGCGCGAGTACGAGGCGATCCTGCAGGGCTCGGCGCACCCGCCGATGCTCTTCGCCTCGATCTCGCTCGCGGTGGGAGCGCCCCACCGGGGCGAGCTCGAGCGGCGGGTCGGGGCGCTCCGCGAGCAGTTCGGCGAGATCCAGCTCCACCGCCCGCGCGGCCTGCAGCACCAGCTCTTCTTCGATCACCTGCCGCGCACCGACGGCGGGCTGACCCCGGACTACGAGGGCCAGATGACCGCGGAGCAGTTCGGCGCCCTGGTCGCGGTCGCGACGCAGCAGGTTGGCTCTCGGGGCGGCGCCTACATCGGCTTCTCGCCCGCCGGGGGCGGGCGCCCGGTGCGCTACGACCCCACGGCCGCCTCGCGCGAGGCGCGGACCTCGGCGGTCCTCCTCGCGGGCACGCTGGGCTCGGGGAAGACGGTCGCCGCGGAGGCGATCGCCTTCGCGGCCGAGCGGCGCGGGAGCCTCGTGGTCGACTTCGACCCCAAGCCCGACCACGGCCTCGACCGCGTCCCGGACCTTCAGGGGCGGGTCGAGGTGCTCGAGCTCTCCGGCGATCCGGAGCATCGCGGCAAGCTCGATCCGCTTCGCATCGGCCTGGCCGAGCTGCGCGAGGAGCTCGCCTCCTCCTACCTGCTGGAGCTCCTGCGCGAGCCGCCGCCGGCGTGGGAGAACCAGGTCCAGCGCGCGGTGCGCGACGCCGTGCGCGCGGGCGGGCGCAGCCTGATCTCGGTCGTCGAGCGCCTCCAACGCTCGCAGGTGGAGGCCGCGCGGGAGGCCGGCGACGCCCTGGAGGTGGTCTCGGACTTCGGCCTCGCCCGGCTCGGGTTCGGGAGCGGCGAGGAGGCGGGGCTCGAGGCCGCCCGCCCGGTGACCACGATCCGCACCCCCGGCCTCACCCTGCCCGACCCGGCCGCCTCGCGCGAGACCTACACCCGCTCCGAGCGGGCCTCGGTGGCGACCCTGTCGCTGGTCGCGGCGCTGGCCTTGCGCCTGGTCGCCGGGGACCGCTCGCGCCACAAGGTGGTGCTGCTCGACGAGGCGTGGTTCCTGCTCGCCTCCACCCAGGGGCGCTCGCTGCTGAACCGGCTGGTCCGCCTCTCTCGCGCCTACAACGCCACCGTCCTGCTCGCCACCCAGCGCCTCGCCGACCTCGGCGACCTCTCCGACCTGGTCGGCACCTACTTCCTCTTCGGCCAGGAGTCCGACGCCGAGGCGCGCCGCGCGCTCGCATTGTTGGGCCTCGACTCCGAGGACGCGGCGCTGCGCGCCCGCCTCAAGGAGTACCGCCGGGGGCGCTGCCTGATGCGCGACCTCGACGGGCGGGTCGGCGAGCTGCAGGTCGACCTCGCCTACCCGGAGCTGCTCGCGGCGCTCGACACGACGCCGGGGAGGCCTGGCCGATGACGGCGCGCGTCCTGGCTCGGGCCCCGGGGCGGCTGCGCCCGGCGCTGCGCGCGCTCACCCTGGCGCTCGCTCTGGTCCTGCTCGCCCATCCCCTGGCGAGTGCGGGGAGCGACGTCTTCGCCAACGTCGGGCCGGCCTCCCAGCTTCCCGCCGGCGGGCTCTCGGACCGCTACCCGCTCGGCAACTACGCGCTCGACCAGCACTTCGACGCGGTCGAGGCCTCGCTCACCGGCGGCGTCGACGTCTCCGGCGTGCCGCCGATGATCGCCCACTTCCTCGCCAACACGCTCTGGCAGCTGACCGCGTTCCTCGCCAACGCGCTCATCACCCTGTTCACCTTCGCCTTCTCGCTCGACCTGGTCCGCGGCTCGGAGGCGACCGGCGGCGCCGGGGCGCTGGAGCCGGTCGGGGCCGCGATCCGCTCCATCTACTCCGACGTCTTCGGCGCGCCGTGGCTCGCGGTCGCGATCGCCGTCGTCGGGCTGTGGGCGATCTGGCGGGCGCTCGTGCAGCGCCGCTACACCGAGACCGCCGGCGCGCTCGGGGTCTCGCTCGTCTACCTGATCATCGCGCTGGCGTTCGTCACCCAGCCCGAACGCACGATCGGGCAGGCCTCGCGGTGGACGAACGAGATGTCCGCGGCCTTCCTCTCCCTGTCCGACCGCGGGACGATCTCCGGCGAGGACGAGGCCAAGCAGGCGGCCGCCGATCAGCTCTTCTCGGTGCTGATCTACGACCCCTGGGCGGTGCTCCAGTTCGGGGGCCTCGAGCACTGCGCCCGGGACGGGACCGGCTCCGAGGACTCCGACCCGGTCTCGGTGCGGGTCCGCCCGCTCTCGCAGGACCCCTCCGAGGATGCCCGCCTCTCGCGCCGCCTGCAGGGCGGCACGCAGGTCCAGGCCGACGGCAAGGCCTGCATCAACAACCGCAACAAGTACGCGCCTCACTTCCTGCGCTTCTCGCCGGGATCCGACGAGCGGAACGCCGAGTACGAGGCGCTCAACTCGGGCGACGCCTCCGATCTTCCCGACGCGGACCCCTCGAAGCAATCGGGCGACTACCCGCTCGGGATCGCCGACAAGCCCGCCACCGACGCGATCGAGAAGGGCGGGCAGTACCAGCGACTGCTGATGGCGCTGGTCGTCTTCGCCGGCGAGCTCGGTGCCTTCCTGCTCCTCGGGGCGCTGTCGATCGGCGTGATCCTCGCCCAGGTCCTCCTCCTGCTCCTGCTCGCCTTCGCGCCCGTCGCCCTGGTCATCGGCGTGATCCCGGGGCGCGGCCACGACTTCTTCCGTGGCTGGCTCACGAGGCTCGCCGCGTTCCTGCTCCGAAAGGCCGCCTACTCGCTGATCCTCGCGGTTCTGCTCGCCGTCGCCGCCGCGCTCGCCGACGCCACGAGCAACCTCGGCTGGCTTCTGTCCTTCGGCCTGCAGGCCGTCTTCTTCTGGGCGGTCTTCCTCTACCGCCACCAGCTCACCGACCGCCTGCTCGCCGCCACCACGGGCACGGGACATCGCCTCGAGGGCGCCGCCGCCGGGCTGGCCAGCGTCTACCTCGGCACCCGGCTCGCCGAGCGCCCGCTGCGCGGGCTCCGCCGGCGCCTCCATCCCCGCGGCGCCAGCAGGGGAGCGGCGGCTCCCGCAGGCGAGCGGGCCACCGCCCCGGCCCCGGGCGAGCTCGGACAGCGCGACGGGAAGGGCGAGGGTCCTGGCGAGGATGAGCTGGGTCGACCCCCTCGGACGCCATCCCCCGAGCAGGCCGGGACCGCGGAGGCCGGCGACGGGAAGCGACGGCCGGCAGGCGCGCAGGCACCCGGGGAGGGGGGCGTCACGCCCCCGAGCGCCCCGCGGCCCCCGGGGCGGCGAGGTGACCCTTCGTCCGAACGCGCCACCGCTGAGGCTGACCTCGCCCGGCCGGGCACCTCGTCGTCCCCAGGACCCGACCCGCGCGGCGAGCCTCGCTCGCCCATGCCCTCGGGCGAGCCAGCGCGACCGGCCGATCCTCGAGCGCCGAGCCCGCTCAGCGAGGCGCTGCGCGCCGATCGGGAGCGCCTGGCTCGCCGCCCGCCGTGGCCTCGATCTGGCTCCGGCGAGGGCGGCTCTGGCGGGGAGCAAGAGAGGAAGCGGGCCAAGCGGCGGCCGGGGAGGAGCGAGCGGTGATCGAGCGGCTGCGCGAGCTGCTCGACCGCCCGATCTCCGACGGCGAGCGAAGGCGGCTATTCGCCCTCGCAGCCGTGGTCGTGCTGGTGGCCGCGGCACTGATGCTCCTGATCGGCGACGGCGGCAGGGAGGGCCAGCCCGCGGAGCGGCCCCAGCCGAGCCCGCCGGCCGCCAGCGCGCCGAGGCCGGAGCCGCCGCCTCCCGCGGGGGTTGAGGGCGCGACCGCGCGGGCCGGCGCCCCGGCGCCCGAGGCGAGGCGGGTCGCCCGGCGCTTCCTCTCCGGCTACCTCGCCTTCATCTACGGGAAGGGAGCCGCTCGGGCGATCGACGGCGCGGACGCCACCCTGATCACGCGGCTCGCGCGCTCGCGGGTGCGCGTGCCGCCCGCTGCGCGTCGCCGCGAGCCGCGGGTCGTCGAGCTGCGGGCAAGGGACGAGGGTGGCGATCGGCTGCAGGTGACGGCGCTGATCGACGACGGGGGGGTGGCGCGGTACCCGATCTCGCTCTCGCTGGCGCGGCGCGGCGACCGCTGGGTGGTCGCGGGGGTGGCGAGCGACTGATGGGCGCCCTGGCCGCACCCGCCGCCCGGCGCTTCCGCGCCCCGCTCGGCATCGCCGTGGGCGCTGCGGCAGCTGTCGTGGTCGCGCTCCTCGCGGCGCTGATGGGCGTCCTCGGCGCCGAGCTCTCCTGCCTCGGCGGCGGCTCGGGCTCCGGGCCCGCGCCCTCGCAGTCCGCGAGACAGGACATCCCCCCGGCCCGGCTTCGCCTCTACCAGGCCGCGGGGCGGCGGTTCGAGATCGACTGGGCGTTCCTGGCCTCGATCGGCGCCCAGGAATGCGGCCACGGCGCCTGCCGCGGGACCACCGGCTACGGCTGCGCTGGGCCGATGCAGATCGCCTATGTCCGCGGCTCGGCCTGCAGCCCCGGCCCGGGCCCGACGCTCTGGGAGCGCTACGCCGTGGACGCGGACGGCGACGGGGGAAAGGACGTCAACGACCCGGCCGACGCGATCTTCACGGCGGCGCGGATCCTGCGGCAGGACAAGGGCGCCCCTCTAACCGGCGGCAGCTACGAGCAGTACCGCCAGGCGGCATGCAACTACTACGGCGCCTGTGCCGACGCGGCCGCCGGCTACGCCGACCAGGTCATGGCCCGGGCGGTGCAGTACGGCTTCCGGGGCCCCGGGGCACCCCCGCCGACCGATCCGAAGGGCGCGCAATCCTCCCTCACCTCGACCGGCGGCTGCTCCGCCTCGGTTGCCGGAGGCCGGCCGGGCGAGGTGCGCCGCGCCTTCGCGCCCCGCAGCCTCGAGGGCCTCCCGGCGGGCGTCACAGCCGGCGGGCGGGAGACCTGCGACGCGCGGATCGTCCCCGACGTCGTCTACCTCGCCCGCCGCTTCGGGGTCCTGGTGACGGACTGCTACTCCCCCTCCGGTCACGAGCCGACCGGCGAGCACCCGCTCGGGGCCGCCGTCGACCTCGTGCCCCGCGACCGCGACTGGAGCCGGACGCTGCGGCTGGCCGAGGCGCTCGGCTGGGAGGGGAGCTGCGCGCTCT
>Ga0307312_10000861_pt1 | contig 14996 bp, 13 predicted proteins | sample ER_DNA_202_FD_194489 | JGI IMG/M metagenome (GOLD analysis project Ga0307312, IMG submission 194489) | Bulk soil microbial communities from the East River watershed near Crested Butte, Colorado, United States - ER_DNA_202 | ecosystem: Environmental > Terrestrial > Soil > Floodplain | place...
TCCCCGCGTCCCTCCACGCTCGCCGGACGGGCCTCAAGCGAGACCACGTGCGGCTTCGCGAGCCGGAGCTCGGCGGCGTCTTCGATCGTGATCAAGCGCTCCTCGTCGGGGATGAAACCCGACAACACGCCGAGGAGTGTGGTCTTGCCGCTCCCGGCGCCGCCGCTGATCACGATGTTGGCGCGACCCCGGACGCAGGCTGCGAGGAACCGGAGCGCCCTGGGGCCGATGCTGCAGGCGCTCAGAAGATCCCGCGCTTCGATCGCGACCTGGGAGAACCTTCGGATCGTCAGGACGGGACCGCGGAGCGAGAGAGGCGGAACGATCGCATGGACCCTGGAGCCATCCGGAAGTCGCGCGTCCACCCAAGGTGACGCTTGGTCGACCCGAAGACCCAGCGGCCCGACGATACGCTCGATCAGGTGCAGGACCGGCTCCTCCCCCTCGAATAACCGGTCCGGCACCCTCTCGAGCCGCCCCTCCCGCTCCACGAACACGTCGTCCGGCCCGTTGACCATGACCTCGGTCACCGACGGATCCTTCAAGAGGAACTCGATCGGTCCGAACCCGACGACGTCATCGGAAACCTGGTTCACCACCCGCGCGAGATCGCTCGCCGGCAAGATGGCGCCGCGCTCGCGCAACACGGCCATCGCTTCCTCGCGCACACGCAACCGTCGCTCGGTCGGCGGCGCGGCGGCGAGCCCGCGCGCATCGACCCGTTGCCGGAGCTGGTCGCGGAGCTCGCGACGGACCACCGTCAACGCGTCCCGGCTCACGAGGCGACCTCGGCGACCTCGGCGGGGCTCTCGAGGACGGTCCCCGCGAGCCGATCGAACGCACGGCCGATCCGCCCGCGGGGAGGCGCGAGTCGCCCGTGATCCTGGAGGCGACCGACCGCGCCATCGAAGGGCAGGACGACCAGCGCATCACGTTCGAACACCCGACGGACGTCGCCGGGGGTGATCTCGCTCCGAGCGGCGCGGTTGACCACGAGCCCGAAGCGGTCGTCGATACCGAGCGGGGCGAGGATCTCGATCGCGCGTGACGCAGCGCGGAACGACAGAACGTCGAGCGACACGACCTCGATGACGCGGTCGCTTTGCTCCAGGCACCATCGCGTGAATCCCGAGAGCTGACGCGGCAGGTGCGCGACGACGACCTCGGCCGACGCGGCGGCCAACCCGAAGGCGGTCCGAAGGATGTCCTCCCCCACGGCATCCACCATCGACGCCTCGCAACCGAGCACGACGTCGAACCCTGCGGCGTGATGGACCCTGACCCCATCGAGATGCTCGACCGTGAGCTCGTCCCCCACCGGGATCAGGTCCGCCATCGTCCGGACCTCCTGCTCGGCGAACCCGAGCACCTGGGTGAGATCGGCGAACGTCGGATCGCATTCGACCAGCAGACAGGAAGGGCCGCGTCTCGCGAGTGCCTGCGCCAGATGGGTGGCGACGAAGGTGCAGCCGGAGCCGCCGCGCGCCGCGTGCACGGCCACGACCGTGGCGCGGCGCTCGGGCACGCGGCGCGCGGCGGCGAGCGCGAGCACCTGCCCCAGGAGTGCCTGGCGCTCCTGGGGCCACACATAGAATCCTTGCGCGCCGGCGCCGATCGCGGCGCGAAGCGCCGCGATCGACTCGCGGGTCGCGAGCGCGAGGAGCGCCGCGCTCCCCACGCCGGCCGCCGCGATCGCCGGTTCGGCGACGACGGCGTCCGGCTCGAGCTGCCGAACGGCCTCGGCGAGCTGCCGGTCGTCCGCGGCGGTCGCGACGACACGTGCGCGACCGCTGCGATCGAGGAGGTGGAGCACCTCCTCGGCGACCTCCTGCGACCCGATCGCGAGGATCACCCGCGCGACGTCTTCCATCGTCGTTCCCTTTCGCGTGCGTGCGCCAGCCACGAGGGGAAGGAACGAGGGGGATCGTCGGAAGGAGGGAGGTCGTTCGCTCCGACGACCGCAACCCTATCCCCGAGGCTGCGGCCGGAACCATCCCCAGACCGGCCCATCCGCCGGTCTTGTCGGGGGATTCGCGTCAGCGATAGACGCCGTTATGACCGAGGCTGAACCGACCCGGTTGGGGGAAGTAAGCGAGCCCGTGCGGATCCCCGCCGACCTCGATCCGCCGGATCACGTGTCCATCCGTGGTGGAGATCGCCTCGACCGTCGTGCCGTAGCGGTTGGAGACCCAGATCTGCGATCCGTTCGGGGTGACCTGCACCATGTCCGGGCTTCCGCCGACGTTCCACGTGTGCACGACTTTTCGGGTGGAGAAGTCGATCACGGAGATCGTCCCCGCGAGCCGGTTCGTGACGTAGAGCTTCGTCGTGTCGCGGCTGATGGCCATACCGTGAGCGCCGTTGCCTGTCGGGATGAAGCCACGAACCTTCATCGTCACGGGGTCGACGACCGAGACGCCGCCGAGCCCCTGGTTCGCGACGAAGAAGACCTTGCCGTTCGGCGAGAGCTTGACGTCGACGGGCAGGCCGCCGACGTGGATCGTTCCCACGACCTTCATCGTCTTGAGAGCGACCTTCACGACCGTCCCGTCGAACTCGCAACCGATCAACAGGTACGAGCCGTCCGCCGAGAAGTCCAGGTGGTCGGGCCCGTTGCACGGGAGCGTCAGGGGTTCGATCAGCTTCCACGTGTGCGGATCCATGAAATCGATCCGGTCGTAGTACTCCGCGACGTCGATCGCCTTCGAGCCGTTGGGGGTGAAGTAGAGGTTGTACGGGTGCTCGACCCCGTGGATGATCCGGGCCAGCTTGCCCGTGCGCGGGTCGATCACCGCCAGCTCGTTCGTCCCATCGACGTCGACGTAGAGCCATCGCATGTCCCACGACGGCGTGACGTGCTCGGGGAACGACCGGTAGCCCAGATCGATCGTCCGCACGATGCGGAACGTCTTCGGGTCGATCACCTCGACCGTCCCCGGCAGGCCGTTCGGCACGTAGACGAAGGAGGGGTCGTTCGCCACGGAAGGACGCAACCGCTTCGTCGCGATCGCGGCGTACACGTTGCCGCCCTCGCTCTTGGACGCGCGCGAGCCGCCGTTCCCGTGCGACGCGGCCGGCGCGGTCTCGGCGCGCAGTGAGGCCCGGAGCACCTTGCTCGACGTCGAGGTGTTCCACCCGCCGATCAGCAAGATGCGACGGCCGGCCGCGACGGCGGCGTCGGCGACGGGCTGTCCGAGCGGTGGCTCCGCTTCGACGTGCCAGGTCGTGGGGTCGATCTCGCTCGCCCCCGCGAGCGCCGCGTTCGACGCGTTCCGCCCACCGACGACGTAGATCCTCCCGCCGAGGGTGAACGCCGCCGCGTGGGCGACGGGGGCGGGGAGACGAGCCGTCAGGGTGGTCGCACCCGAGCTCGGGTCGAACGTGTACACGTGGTTGACGGGACCGCTCGATGCGAGCCCCCCGGCGATCACGAGCCGCCCGTCGACCTGGGTCACCGCCGGGTAGCGCAGGCCGACCGGGAGGTGTCCGACCGTCGAGAACGTCGTCCCGTCCGCGGTCGCGTAGATCTCGGAACGCGGCTGGGTGCCGTCGTACCCACCGACCAGATAGGTGACGCCGCCGATCTGTGCCGCGGCCAGATCCGAAAGGGCGACCGGCAGGTGGCCCACGACCGAACCCGATCCGGTCGCAGGATCGAAGGCCTGCACGATGTCGCTGCCGGTCCCTGTGCCGCCGGCGAAGACGTAGAGCTTGCCGCCGATCATCGCCGCCGCGGCGTCGTGCACCGGCCGCGCCAGCGAGCCGAGCGGCGTCAGGCGTCCGGAGGTCGGGTCCATCGAGAAGACGCCACCCACGGTCGTATCCGCGGCATCGAGTCCACCGGCGATGTAGATGACGCCGCCATCCCAGACCGCGACGCTGCGCTGGATGGGTGCGGTCAGCTGGTAGCCGACCGATCTGACCGCCAATGCGGCGGCCTCGGGTGCCGTGCTCGGAGAGGGAGACCCGTGCGGCGTGGAAGCGGCCGGGGCCTGAGGGTTCGCCGTTCCCGCGCCGGCGCCGGTGCACGCGACCCCGAACGCCGTCATCACCGCGATGAGCGACCGATGAGACGCTCGAGAGCGCAACCGTGAAGAACCTGCGGCTTCGATGTCGCGGATGATAGTGGTCACTTGCTGAAGGAGCGCTGACTCACCGACGCCGGTCACGAAACCATCACACGGAAAGAACGACGTTCTAACCATCTTCGAGTCCGGCCTTCCGAGCACGCCCCTTGTCCTAACTCGTGACCCTTCGTAGGGTCGAGAGGACTCCATGACCCCCGAGGGAGGGAACACCATGTCGAGGCTCCGTGCTCGGTCCGCTCGTGCTCTGGCTTCGTTGGTCGCAGGCCTGCTGCTCGTCTTCGCGATGACTGCCGGAGCGGCGCACGCAGAGACCACCGTCCACGTGCTCGTTTCGTTCGACGAGTCGGCCGGCCAGAACACGGAAGGCATGGCGATCGACCGCACCGGCGCGATCTACGTCAGCGTCTCGCCGCTCGGCGACCTCTGGAAGATCCCACCCGGGTCGACGCAGCCGCAGCCGTTCGGGCACGTCGACGGGATCCTGCCGGGCGACTTCGGGATGCTCGGCTTGGCGGTGGACGTGTTCGGCAACGTGTACGCGGCCGTGCAATCGGCCAACCCCGATGCCGCCGGCGTGTGGCGCTTCGATCGCGGCACCGGCGACGCGAGCCGACTCCCCGGCACTCAGTCGATCGCGATCCCCAATGGGCTCGCCTTCGACAAGCAGAGGAACCTGTACGTCACCGACTCGTTCACCGGCGCGATCTGGCGGATCCCGTGGGGCGGCAGCGCGCAGGTGTGGTTGCAGGACGTGGCGCTCACCGGTGACGGCAGCCTGGGGCTCTTCCTCGGAGCGAACGGCATCGCGTATCGGAACGGGCTGTTCACCGTGACCAACACCGAGCGCCGCACCGTGCTGCAGATCCCGAAGATCGGCGGACAACCCGGCCCGATCAGCGTCCTCGCCAACCTGCCGCCGGGCGACAACCCGGACGGGGTCGCGATGGACGTCCACGGGGACGCGTTCATCGCGATGAACCTCCAGAACGCGATCGGCGAGGTCCACCCGGACGGTTCGCTGGACGTCGTCGCGAGCGGCGACCCGCTGGACTTCCCCTCGAGCGTCGCGTTCGGAACGGCGCGCGGGGGACGGACGAAACTGTTCGGGGTGAACTTCTCGATCAGCGAACTCTTCGGGTTGCCATCCGGCTCCGGACCTGGGGTCTTCTGGCTCGATGCGGGCGTGCCTGGGATGCCGGTGCCATAGCGAACGAACGAACGACGAACATCTGCCCTGCGATCCCTTCCGGATGGCGCAGCGTGGTGCTCCCCGTCCTATGGCCAGAGGAGTCGTAGCCTCGTAGCCCGATGACCCGGGTCACCCGCGCGCAGACGCGTCGCAGGCGGACGTTCACCGCGCTGATGAGCGTCTCCGTCCTGGCGCTCATCGTGATCCTCTGGCCGAAGGGCTCGAGCGATCAGTTCGCCGCGTCATCCCCGACAGCGCCCGCCGCCACGGGCTCGGGTTCACCCGCCGTCTCGACGACGAGAGCGAGCCAGCCCCTCCCGGCATGGCTCGCCTGGATGTCGGGCGGATTCCTATCCACGTTCCGCGACCGGATCCGAGGCGCGGACGGGCTCACCCGGACCGTCGTGATCGCCGGTGATACCCGCTGGATGACGTTTTCCCACGACGCGAGCGGCGACGTCGTCGACCAGCCCACACCTCCCTACATGATCCCGCTCGACGCCTTCGCGGTCGAACCCACGGAGTACGCCCCCTTCCTCCCCAGCGACCAGCGCGATGCGATCGTGACGGCGCTGGAGAGGGGCGAAGCGGTGCTCGGACAGACCTCGTCGGAGCTCCGAAGGCTCGGCCCCGGCGGTTCGCTCTCGTTCGGCAACGTGACCGTCCCGGTGGGCGCCGTTGCTCCGGACGACGTCGTCGGGTGGTCGGAGATGCTCGTGAACCGCGACGTGGGGCGGCGTCTCGGGATCACGGACGAACGCTACCTACTCGCGTTCGCGGACCCCGCCATGACGCTTCCGCATTTCACGACCGACGTTCGATCGCTCCTGCCGGCCGGCAGCTACCTGCGCACGGTCCCGCCGGGCGGCACGCGTTTCGTTCGGGTCGCGTCCGGCGTGAACCCCCCGGTCGTGATGAAGACGGTATTCGGCGAGTTCGAGGCCTATCCGCGCAGCGACGATCCCGCGTTCCTGAACATGGACCCTACGTGGTACGACGCGCACATCCGCACCCGAACCGTCCCACTCCTCGGCGCGGTCACCTGCAACGAGCAGCTGTTCCCCGCACTGATCGGCGCCCTCACGGACGTCGAGGCTGCAGGGCTGGCGGGCGCGATCCACGTCTATTCGGGCTGCTACGCGCCCCGGACGGTCGCGCGGTCGACGACCGCACCCCCCTCGAACCACGCGTACGGGGCCGCGATCGACATCAACGCGCCCGAGAACCCGTACGGCTCGACGCCCACGATGAACCGGCGCGTCGTCAAGATCTTCGAGCACTGGGGGTTCGACTGGGGCGGCAACTTCTTGATCCCGGACGGGATGCATTTCGAGTACCGAACGCCGCCCGCGAACGCGTGACGGCGGCTCGCGATAGGCTCGCCCGATATGCCCGTCGTGATCCTGCGCGCACCGCTGAAGGACCTCGCCGGAGGGAACCACGAGCTCCGGCTCGAGGGGGCCGACGTCCGTGCGGTCATCCGCTCCCTGGAATCCTCGTGGCCCAAGACGGCAGGCTGGGTCCTCGACGACCAGGGCCGCGTTCGTCAGCACGTTAACGTCTTCCTCAACGGGGAACGCGTACGGGAAGACGCGAAGGTCGCTCCGGATGACACGCTCCACGTCCTTGCATCCATCACAGGAGGGTCATGACATGCCTGAACTCTTGGTCGGAACGAAGAAGGGACTGTTCGTCCTCCGCGGTGAGCGGCCGGATGCACTGGCCGTCGCGACGCGGGCGTTCGAGGGCGACGTCGTCGAGTTCGCGATGCGCGACCCTCGAACCGGTCGCTACTTCGCGAGCGTGACGAGCGGCTTCTACGGACCCCGTGTGATGTGGACCGACGATCCTCTCGGCGAGTGGCAGGCAGCGAAGGGGCCCGCCTTCCCGGAAGGCACCGACACGTCGGTCGACCGGATCTGGGTCATCACGCCTGGGGAGGCCGACGGGGTCCTGTACGCGGGGGTCGCTCCGGCGGCACTGTTCATGAGCACCGACGGAGGAGCGACCTGGAGCCTCAACGAACCGTTATGGAAAGAGCGGATCGCGGGCGACTGGCAACCGGGGTTCGGCGGGCTCGCCTTGCACTCGATCTGTCCGTGGCCCGGCGAGCCGGAACGTCTCGCGGTCGGGGTGTCCGCGGCCGGCGTGTGGCTGACGGAAGACGGCGGCGCCACGTGGTCCACCGGCTACACCGGCCTCGTCCCCCGCTACATGCCGGAGGAGGCTCGCGCGGGGACGAACGCCCTGTGCGTTCACAACATGCATCGAGCGCCGACGGCGCCGGAGCGACTCTTCATGCAGTTCCACGGCAGCGTCTATCGCAGCGACGACGCCGGCTCTTCCTGGAACGAGATCGCCGAGGGGCTCCCGAGCGGGTTCGGGTTCCCGCTGGCGATCGACCCGGCAGACCCCGACAGCGCCTTCGTGATCCCCCTCACGGCCGACGCCGACCGCGTGACACCCGACGGGAAGGTCCGCGTCTTCGAGACGCGCGACGCTGGCGCCTCGTGGACGGCGCGCGGCGACGGTCTGCCCGGGGGCGACGCGTGGCTCACGGTCCTGCGCCAAGCGCTCGGGCGCGACGGCGAGGGCTCGGAGCTCGGCCTCTGGTTCGGGGCTACGAGCGGCGAGGTGTTCGGAAGCGCCGACGCCGGCAGGACCTGGACGACCGTGGCCCCCCGTCTGGCACCGGTGACGAGCGTCCGAGCGTCGTAGTCATCGGCCCGAGGGCTCCAGCCACAACGCGAGCGCGTCCCGTGTCAGACCCCGTCGGTACGGTTGCTGCATGGGTGATGTGGTCTCCTTGAGCGAATACCGCGCTGAGCGGGAGCGCGGCGCCGGTGCCTTCGGGCGCCTGGATCGGGCGGTCCAACGGCTGGACCCGCTCGTCCGCGCTCGGCTCGACCGCTTGAGCCCCACGATCCAACGCGAGCTGGTAGCCATCGCCCGCGCGGTCTCCGCGGGACGGCCCGCCCGGGCGGCCGAGCGTGCCGAACGGCTGGCGGGCATCCTCGAACACCCAGCCGCGTCGGGCTGAGCAGCTCCCGGCCCGTGCCGGGGTGCGGCTTACACTCGGCCACGGCCCATGACGCTGGACGATCTGACCCGCACGGCGCTCATCCGAGCGGCGACCGCGTTCGCGGTCGTCCTCGTCGTCGGATCGACCGCGGTCTACACCACGGCACGCCTGCGGGGCGGTTCGGAAGGTGCGCCCTCGCCGACCCCGGTCAGCCCATCCCAGGCGCAACCACCCGTGACCGGGACACCCGAAGCCTGGCTGGCCTGGGTACCCGGCGGCCTCCCGGACGGCTTCGGCGCCAGCATCACGGCGATCCCCGGGATCGCCAACACCACCACCGCAACGGCAGACATCGCGTGGCTCACGGGATCGTCCGACGCACGAGGACGACCCGTCGACCAACCGGTCGCTCCGTACATGATCCCGATCGACACGACGGGGGTGGAGCCCGGGTTCGCATCGTTCCTCCCTCAGCCGGAACGACGCCGGGTCGCGGGGCTCAACCCGCGGCAGGGGATCCTTTCGGAATCCGCCGCGAAGCTCCGACACCTCGGCGTCGGAAGCACGCTGACGTTCTCGACCGGGGTCGACGTCACGATCGTCGGCACCTTGCCGGACGCGCTGATGGGGGATTACGAACTCCTGGTCGACCGTGCGACCGCCGATCGGATCGGGGTCAGGCACGAGCGGTACGTGCTGTTCCAGAAACGAGCGTATGCGCACCCATCGGCCGAACAGCTCGCTCAGCGGTTCATCCCCTATCTCCCGATCGATGTCCCCTACCCGGTGGTCGAGGTTCGAGCCCCCGGGGAAACGAGGTACCTGCGCGCGAATGACCGGGAGGCTCCCCCGATCGTGCTCAAGGAGCGGTTCGGCGAATTCGATGCGCACCCGGACCCGACGAAGGCAGGGGCGCTCACGATCGACCCGGCGTGGGTACAGACGCATATCGCCTCGGAGGATCTCCCGGTCCTGCATACCGTCACGTGCGATACCCACGTGCTCGATCTCCTCCGGCGCGCGATGAACCAGCTCGCGTCCGCGGGTCACTCGAGCGACGTCTCGAGCGCCGGGACCTGTTACGTCCCGGTCGCCGATCCGACGGATCCGGACGGACCCCTCACCGCGAAGGCGTTCGGCGCTGCGATCGAGCTCAACCGAGGCACGAACCTCCCCGGCACCGCGCCAGAGCAAACGAAGACATTGATCGCAACGATGGCTCGGTGGGGATTCGGCTGGGCGGGTCGCGATGCCTACCCACAGGGAGCGTTGTTCCGTTTCCGCGTGCTGTCCGTGCCGCGAGACTAGGCGCGCCCCTTGTTCGTCAGGATGGCTCCCTTGCAAGGCGAAGGGAGCAGGTATCAGGCGCTTGTCCGCACGTGCCCCGGGAGCCGGGACCACGTCCCGGGTCCTGGGGCATGCCTCCGCGGCATGACTCGCGCGTGGGTTCTGCTCCCCTCGCGGATGCCTCTCGGCATCCGCCAGAACCGTACACCCGACGTCGTCGTTGCCGCAACGTGTCGTTCCGTCCGCGTCGTCAATCGGAGAGGCGACGATCCCGTGATCGGAGCGCCACCCAACCCAGCACCGCGGCGACCGCGACCACACCGACCGCCCCCGCCAGGTAGCTCGTGCGCGCGGACGGAACCGCAGAGGCGATCCGACTCCGCAATCGCACGGGGCTGCGGAAGTCGCGTGTTTCCCAGCCGCGATCTTCGGCCTCACGTCGCAGACCCTTGTCGGGGTTCACAGCAACCGGGTGACCGACCGCGTCCAGCATCGGGAGATCCGTGAGGGAATCCGAGTAGGCGTAGGAACCGGCGAGGTCGAGTCCGTCGCGAACCGCGAGCTCTCGGATCGCGACGGCCTTCTGCTCGCCGTAGGCGTAGAACTCGAGCTCGCCGGTGTACCGGCCGTCGTCGCCGACCGCCGCGCGCGTCGCGATCACACCCGCTGCGCCGAAGTGACGTGCGAGCGGGCGGACGATCTCCTCAGGCGAGGACGACACGATGTAGATCAGTCGGCCTTCGCTGTGGTGCAGAGCGATCAGATCCAGGGCTTCCTGATACACGTACGGATCGATCACGGCCAAGATCACTTCCTCGACCAGCCGCTCGAGCTGAGAACGATCCCAGCCCTTCGTGAGCTGGAGCATGCCCTCCTTCAGGCGCTCCATCTTCTGCTCGTCCGCGCCCACCAGGAGGTACACGAGCTGGGCGTACGCGCCACGCAGCAGCTGCCCGCGCGAGACCATGCCCGCGCGGTACAGGGGCCGCGACAACGCGAGCGAGGACGACCGCGACACGATCGTCTTGTCCAGGTCGAAGAAGGCCGCTTCCATCGCCCTGACATCCTAGGCGCGCGAGAACGGCCACCCGGGAAGCCCGACGGATCCGGACGAAGAACATCTCCTGGTCCGGGACCCGATACGCTCGAAGGCGGAGGCGTCTGGGTTCCTGGTGGGCCCCGCGGTCTTCAAAACCGTAGAGGGGGCGACGAGCTCCCTGGCGGGTTCGATTCCCGTCCGCCTCCGCTGCGTCTGACCCGCGAGGTGCGCTACGCGTCCGGCATCTTCTCCACGATCCGTCCCGTGTCGAGCCCGAAGTTATAGACATCGATCTCCGGCGGCTCCACACCGAGCGTCGTGAGCGCTGTGCAAACCTGACTCCGATGGTCGGTGCCGTGGTGCAGGGCCTGCGCGAGCCTGAACCCGACGGGAGCCCACCGTTGATACCCGTCGGTCTTGTCGACCTCGAGCACCATCGCGTCGGGGTCGAGCGACCGGGAGACGTACTCGGCCCATCCGGAGCCGTTGCGCTCCATGATGACGCGAGCCTCGGCGAGCGACACCTGTTCTTCGTCGATGTCGAACGCGACGTTGCCGGTCAGGAAGAACAGCTCTTCCGCGTCGCTGAGGACGACGTGGCGAAGCGTTTCGAGCATCGGCCCCCGCGTTCCGAGGACGCTGGTGTCCAGCTCTTCGACGCTGAGGTCGAGACATGCATCGATCACTCGCGAGGTTGCCCAAACGTGGTGTGCGAACGCCGCTTCCAAGGGCGAGCTACTCATGACGATCTCCTCTCCCCGACGCCGGACGTCGAACAGGGACGGTATCCGGGCCGCTTCGACAAGCAGCCGCTCACTGCAGCTGCTTCGGTCAGACCGGTCGTGCCCTAGGCCGGCAGTTCGTCGACTAGGACGTTCCTCCGTCTCGGTCGGCCGACGCGAGTGTTATGACCCGGTGGTGCTCGATGACGATCCGGTCAGCTCACCGCTTTCTTGACCAGCGCGGCGATCTTCTTCTCATCGGCGGCGGTCAGCTCCGTCAACGCGAAAGCGACCGGCCACATAGCGCCTTTGTCGAGGTTCGCCGAATCGTTGAAGCCGAACATCGCGTACCTCTCTTTGAACTTGTCGGCGCCGCGGAAGAAGCAGACGACCTTACCGTCCTTGGCATACGCGGGCATCCCGTACCAGGTCTTCGGAGAGAGACCCGGCGCGCTGTCTTTGATGATCGTATGGAGCCGCTTGGCCATGGCCCGATCCGATCCCGGCATCTTTGCGATCGCCGCGAGCACGTCCTGTTCCGCCTCCGCCTCGTTCGAGGCTGCCTTCAGCTCCCGGGCACGTTCCTTCATCGCGGCTCGTTCCTCCGCCGTGAATCGCGTGGACGAGTTGCGGGGCGCGGTGGTGCCCTTGGCGGTCTTCTTCGTGCCCTTCTTCGCTGGTTTCCTCTCAGCCATCGCTTCGATCTCCTCCGTTCAGCTCAGCGCATCTCCTAGATGCGGATCAGGTTGACCGCGGGATCGCACAGGCTACGTCGCGGCGGGTCTGCTGATCCCCTGGGCTAGCATGCTACGTCGCGCCGGAGGTGCCGAGGTCCGCCGAACCGCGACTCGACCCTGATCCAGCCGGCTGCCATGCTCGCCGGATGAACGAGCGGTCGCGGACCTTCCGCGCGGTCATGACCGACCCGAACCTGCGTCGCGTCGAGCTCGCGTTCCTCGGGTTCAACATGACCGAGTCCGCGACGTGGGTCGCGATCCTCGTCTACGCGTTCGAACGCGGTGGGGCTCGGGAGGCAGGGGTCGTGGCGCCGATCATGCTCGTGCCCTCGGCGATCGTCGCTCCGTTCGCCGCCTACGCCGGCGACCGTTTCCGACGCGACCGCGTTCTGCTGATCGACTACCTGGTGCAGGGCGTCGCGATGGGAGCGACGGCGGGGACGTTGTTCGCCGACGCTGCTCCGTGGGTCGTGTACGCATCGGCGACGATCGCCTCGATCAGCATCACCTTCACCAGGCCGGCGCAGAACTCGCTGATCCCTGCGCTCACGGAGACCCCGGACGACCTCACCGCCACGAGCGTCGTGACGGGCGTCGTCGAAGGGGCGGGGAAGATGCTCGGTCCGCTCGCGGCCGGCGTGCTCCTCGGCCTTTCGGGGCCCGGCGCTGTGTTCGCCGTCTTCGCGGGTGTCACCCTGCTCGGTGCGATCTTCGTTTCGCGGGTGCGGGCCGACCCTTCCGCCGTCACGCCTCCGGGGCGGGTTGGGGCGAGCGACGTCTGGCGCGAGACCCTGGCCGGGTTCACGACCCTCCGGCGGGAACGGGAGCCCCGCTTGGTCGTGCTTCTGCTCGCCTCCAGCGACATCGTCGTCGGGGCCCTCGACGTGCTGTTCGTCGCGACAGCGATCGACTTCTTGGGGATCGGGCAAAGCGGCGCCGGCTATCTCAGCGCAGCGTTCGGTGCCGGAGCCCTCATCGGTGCCGCCATGACGGTGGTGCTCGTTGGACGCAAGCGGCTGACCCCCCCGCTGGCCGCGGGAGCGGTGGTCTTCGGTGTGCCCATCGGGCTCGTAGCGGTGACGCCCTCAGCCGTGAGCGCACCGATCCTGTTCGCGGTCGCCGGCGGTGGGCGCACGCTCGGGGACGTCGCGGGCCGCACGCTGCTCCAACGCATCTCCCCGAACGAGGTGCTGTCGCGAGTGTTCGGGGTCCTCGAGGGACTCAGCATGTTCGCCCTTGCGGTGGGGTCCATCGGCGCCGCGGTCCTCATCCAGGTGTTCGGCGTTCAAGCGGCGCTCGTGGTGATCGGGGCGTTCCTGCCGCTCGTCATCCTGGTGTCGTCGAGTCACCTCCTTTCGATCGATCGCCGAGCCGTGGCACCGGATGCGGAGAGGCTTGCCCTCGTTCGGAAGATCCCCTTCTTCGCGCCGCTCGCGGCGCCCGCGATGGAGCGGGTGATGGCGAACATGAGCCCCCTGCAGGTCGATCCGGGAACGGTCTTGATCCGGGAAGGGGACGCCGGCGATCTCTTCTACGTGGTCGTCGAGGGCGAGGTCGAAGTGACGAGCGCTGGCACGTACCTTCGCACGCTCGGACCGGGCGCCTACATCGGGGAGATCGCGCTACTGCGCGACGTGCCGAGGACCGCCACGGTCGTCGCGAAGACCCCGCTCCGTCTGCTCGCACTCCAACGGGAGCCGTTCCTGCTCGCCGTCACGGGGCACCCGCAAAGCGTTCGCGCCGCGAACGCCGTCGCCGACGCTCGCCTGGGCTAGCTCCGGTCCCCGTTCGGATGATCGTCAGGCCGACGACCCTTCCCCCCAGAACCGTTTGAGCGCGGCCGAGCTCAACCGGGGTTTGGCACCCACGCCGATCTGAGGGCCGGCAAGCTCGAGAGCCATCAGGGCGGCGCCCACGACCGGAGGGATATCGAGCAGCTCCAGGTGTGCGCCGGGCGCGGCGCGGCGGGTCTCCAGCTCGAACTGGTCGAGCAAGTAACGGTTCGGCGTTCGGAAGAGGTTCCCGGAGCACACGACATCGAACTCCAGGTCGCGCATCTCGAGGCGGGTCGCGACGAGACCGGCGGCCTCGCCGAGCGCTTGGCCGATCCGCTCGAGGATCGACCGCGCGACGAGGTCGCCGCGCTCCGTCGCTTCGAGCACGAGCGGCGTGAGGATCTGCACCTCGGGCGAGCGGATCCGCGGATCCTCGCGGCAGAGCTTCTCCAGCATCGCGGCCACGGACTCCGCGCCCAGGTGCTCACAGAGCATCTCGGACAGCGCGGTGGAGGGACCGCGTCCCGTGTACTGGTCGGCCACCGCACGGACGGCGAGCTCCGACACGTCGAACTCGTCGCCGAAGTCACCGAAGATCGCGCCCTCGCCCAGCGTGCGGAACTCTTCGCCGGCCGGGTTACGCCCGGCGGCGACGGTGCCGGTGCCGGCGACCACCACGACGCCCCAGGGTTGGACCGTTCCGGCGCGCAGCGCCACGAAGGCATCATTCAGGATCCGGCACGGCCCACCGAGCCGGAGCGGGCCGATCGCTCCGAGCAGCCGATCGACGTCCGACGGCCAATCCACGCCGGCGAGACCGAAGACCGATGCGTCGATCGCCCCGCGCGCGATGCCCGCGTCGGCGAGCGCACCGTCGGCCGCTTCGGTGATCGCGTCGCGAGCGACGTCGACGCCGGCCATCTCCCAGTTCGAGGGTCCCGCCGCCCCGGCACCGAGGAGCGTGCCGAACGCATCGACGACGACCGCGTAGGTCTTGCGTCCACCCCCGTCGACCCCCAGGACGGTGGTCACGCGTCATGACCCGCCGACGCGTATGCGCGCTCCACGACCTCCATCACGACGCGACCGTCATCCCCCGACGGTCGGGGAGCCCTCCCTTGTTCGATCGCGCTCAGG
>Ga0307312_10000862_pt1 | contig 14993 bp, 18 predicted proteins | sample ER_DNA_202_FD_194489 | JGI IMG/M metagenome (GOLD analysis project Ga0307312, IMG submission 194489) | Bulk soil microbial communities from the East River watershed near Crested Butte, Colorado, United States - ER_DNA_202 | ecosystem: Environmental > Terrestrial > Soil > Floodplain | place...
CTGAGGTCAGGCGATGATGCGGTGCAGGTTCCTGCTTGTGATCTTGAAGGTCCCTGCTGAGGTGGCAGCTGTCAGCTCGACTGAATAGTCCGCGTAGCTCAGGGTGCCCGAGGTTTTCGAGCGGCACGCGCTAGGGATCGTCACCTCGAGAGTTGCGCTGGCACCGGCGCCAACATGGTCGGGCCCAAAAACCACCGTTCCAGCGTCGTACTTGTACCCCACTTGTTGCAGCCACCCACCATGGACCGCAGCCAAAGTCATCACCGCCGACACTGCCTTGATCGATATCGAGCTCGACGTGCCGTTGTGTGCCGTGATCGTGGCGTGAAGCTCGTATGGTGCATTGCTCGTGCTCGACGGGCATACATAGTTGGGTTGTACGTTGGCTGCGTTCAATGTGAACTCGGCGTTTGATCCGAATCCGCACCCGCTGAGGATGATGGCGGCAAGGGCCCAACCAGCTCCAAATCTCATGTCGCGGTCACTTGCGCTTGCCGCGCTCGGACGCAGTGGCCACAGCCATCAAAGCGCTCAGCACCGCGCCCTCGAACAAGCCGTAGAGGACCGAGCGAAACATCGGCTGGTTGAATGGGCCAAGGTTGATCACGAAAGTGAGCACCGCGAAGATCGGAAATGAGATGACGAGCTGAACCCAGGTCTCCAGCCCCTCCCACCAAAGCACAAGCCTCGGCGGCGGCTTCGGCTTGTCGGTAGGCTTCATCGCGGCGGAAGCACTGCCTGTGTTTGGGTCACCTGTGCCACGCGCCGGCCTTCGTGGTCCATCAGGTCAGTCTGCACAACGACTGTGCTCTTGCCCACGTGAAGAGGGCGGGCCGTCGCGTCGACGCGCCCGCCGCGCACAGCGCGGAAGAAGTTGGTCTTCGACTCGATGGTCGCGGTGCCGGCGCCAGGCGGGACATTCAAAAAAGCGCAGATGGCTCCCAGCGAATCGGCAAGTGCCATCAGTGCAGCCCCGTGCAGGATGCCATCGGTGGTGCAGCGCTCAGGCTGCCACTCGAGCCTGCCGTTAACCTCGGTCGCGCTCGCCGCGCTCACTTCGACACCCACCAAAGCGGCGAAGGGCATCTGCGACGTCCATTGGGTCGGGTCGTTCTGCATGGAGGCCTCTCCTCATATATCTGTAGGCGATTACCTTGAGGATATGCGCGGGCGCCTGACCAACGTTGCGCTCCTATGCCTGCTCGTCGCTGCCTTCACGAGTGGCTGGGTCGCATTTGAGCTCAGCGGGCAGCCGGCGCGTGCGGTTCTCGTCATCCACGCGGCCGCCGGCGTCGCGATGGTCCTCCTCGTCCCATGGAAAGCCCTGATCGCCAGGCGAGGGCTGCGCCGCCCGTGGCCGATCCGCTGGGCCTCAGTGGTCCTCGCGGTCGGTGTGTTGATATCGCTTGCCTTCGGGTTCGTTCACAGCTTCGGGCGTCAGGACATCGGCTACCTGACCGCAATGGACTTTCACGTCGGCGCCGCCTTGGCGGTTGTGCCATTTGTCCTATGGCACGTACTGGCCCGGCCTGCGAAGCTGCGCGCCGCGGACCTCAGCCGGCGCAACTTCCTCAAGGGCGCGGCGCTGTTAGGCGCGTCCGGGCTCGGCGTGCTGGTTTTGCCAGGCGCCCGGCGCGCCCCAACCGGATCCTTCAGCGCCGCCTACGCGATCCCAACGCAGTGGATGTTCGACGTCACACAGGAGGTCGACGTCAACACCTGGAGCCTGCAGGTGGCCGGACGACAATTGACGTACAACTACCTGCTGTCTTTCGATGACAGCGTCACCGCCGTTCTCGACTGCACCGGCGGCTGGTACTCCGAGCAGTCATGGGGAGGCGTGTGGCTGCATCGCTTGCTGCCGCCGGGCGCATCTGCCGGCTCGAGCATCAACGTGCGCTCGGAGACCGGCTACAGCCGCCGCTTCGCGATCGACGACGCGCCCCGCCTGCTGCTGGCGACTCGCCTTGACGGCACCACGCTGGACGCCGGCCACGGCTTTCCAGTGCGGCTTGTCGTACCTGGTCAGCGGGGGTTCACGTGGGTCAAGTGGGTGAGCTCGGTCGACGCGGAAGATCTGCCTTACTGGTGGCAGCCGCCCTTCCCGTTACAGTGACCTCGCGAGAGATGCGCCACCTCCAATCACAGCGATCCCTCCCTGCTTTCGGCACGGCGCCGGCCCTCAGCCCGCTTGCGAGGAAGCTTCGACTGGAGCCTCACCACAAGGTTGCAGTCCTCAACGCGCCTCTCAGCTACCTCGAGAGCCTGGCGCCCGCTCCCGCCGGCTTGAGCACCGAGCTCCTTGCGAAAGAGTTGTTCGACGCGGTTCAGCTCTTCGTCAGCGGCGTCGAGGAGCTTCGCGAGCTGGGACCTGCCGCAATCCATGCGGTCAAGGAGGATGGTCTTCTCTGGATCACCTATCCAAAAGGCGGCAAGACTCGAGGCGTCACGGATTTACCGGCCACACCGTTGTGGGTGAAGCGAGACGTTCTGGGAGAGATCACGGCCGAGACGGGATACAGGCCGGTCGCGTTCGTCAAGATTGACGACAACTGGACCGCGCTGCGGTTCAAGCGAATCGAATAAGCAATGCCAGTCGAGGTCACCGCCAGTGGAAGTCACGGCTGGAAAATGCCCCGCGCCGCGATCGTGGTGATGGGACTCATTCCCCGCGTGTACCGCCTTGTCAACGGTCGCGGCTTGGGTCGCACCCTCGTCCTGACCACCGTCGGCGCGAAAACCGGTCAAAAGCGTGACGCACACCTCACCTCCTTCCCCGAGGGCGACGGCTGGCTGGTGGTCGCCTCCAAGGGAGGCTCCGCCACACATCCGGCCTGGTACATCAACATGGCCCGCCACCCTGACGAGATCTGGGTGCAGGCCGGCAGCCGCCGTACACACGTCAAGGCCGAATCGTTGAAAGGCGCGGAGCGCGACAAGGCGTGGCGTCGCGTCGTGTCTGAGTTTTCCAACTACGGCGATTACGAGAAGAAGACCGACCGTGAGATTCCTGTCGTCAGGCTGACGCCCCTACCTTAGTCGCACCGGATTCGTTCAACAGACGTGCATAGTATTCGCCGTGCCGCCCCTTTTCGCTGAAGCGAAGCCGCCAGTACGAGGCGCCCTTGGCGGGAAGGTGGCCGTCATAGCCGGCGGCGGCAGCGGGGTTGGCAAGGCCGTCGCCAAAGCCCTGGCGCGCCAGGGAGCCAACATCGTCGTCGCCGACTTCGATGTGCCTCGAATGGAGAAGGCGGTTGAGGATGTCCTGAAGCTTGGCACCTGTGACTCGGCAATCGCTCTATCGACCGATGTCAGCAGCGACGCGTCAGTTCGTTCTCTGGTGCGCGACTCAATCAAAGCCATGGGACGAGTCGACATCCTGGTCAACGCGGCGGGGGTTCTACTGCAAGGCAAGCTCGACAAGATATCGAGCCACGACTGGACGTGGATGCTTGAGACGAACTTGCTGGGGCCGGTACGGACCGTCACCAACTTCCTACCTCACATGACCGAGCGCGGGTCGGGCCACATCGTCAATGCAGTCTCGTACGGCGGCCTGGTGCCAGGCGACCCGATGACCATTCCTTACGACAGCGGGCATGCTGCGCTGGCGGCGTTCACCGAAGGGCTGGCACGACAGCTGAGCGGCACCGGGGTTTTCGTCTCGCTCTACTGCCCGGGCTCGAAGAGCCCTCGCATCGGTAAGAACACGAGGTCGCGAGGCATAGGCCGCTGGCTGGGGGGCGCCGACCAGACGGATGACGGCTCGCGGCTCCTCGATCCGCTCGTCACGGGGCTTGTCGAGTCGATGCACCACCCTCGTTTCCTCATCCTCGGCGATCCTTCGGACGCCGATGCTCTACGCGCCCGCTGGGAGCACGTGAGCGCTGTTGCTCAGGTGACAACATGACCCCGCCGACAGATCTTCTATCGAGCATCGGAATCTGTGTCAGCGCCGCGGCGCTGCTTGCGGTTTTCGGCTGGCGCCTACGCCAACCGCTGATCCTTGCCTACCTCGTGACCGGCGTCTTGATCGGGCCGCACGTCCTCAAATGGGTGCCGAACCAGGAGAGCATCTCGACTGTCGCGGAGATCGGGTTGATCCTCCTGCTGTTCGTCATCGGCCTTGAGATCGACCTCAAGAAGCTCGCCTCGGCCGGCGCTCCTGTGCTGCTCACGGGGGCGCTCCAGGTCCCGATCTGCATTGCGCTTGGGCTCGGATTCTTCTACGCGATTGGCGTTCGAAACGGGCCAAACGACTACTCCCTCATTTACCTCGCGGCGTGCATGAGCCTTTCAAGCACCCTGGTCGTGGTCAAGCTCCTGTACGACAAATTCGAGCTCGACACCCTGCCTGGCCGCGTCACGCTTGGCGTGCTCGTCATCCAGGACCTGTGGGCGGTCGGCATGCTCGCAGTCCAGCCGAACCTGACGAACCCCGACCTGCTGCCCCTGGCGCTCTCGCTGTTGAAGGGTGCTCTGATGGTCGTGGGCAGCCTCTTCATCTCGAAGAACGTGCTCCCCTTCGTCTTCCGGTCGGTCGCCAAAGCTCCGGAGCTTGTCCTGGTGAGCGGGCTCGCATGGTGCTTTTTGCTGGCCGGTGTCGCGAGCTTCATAAAACTGTCCCCCGAGATGGGAGCGCTGATCGCAGGAATCAGCCTGTCGACCTTCCCTTACAACCTCGACGTGATGGCGAAGGCAGTCAGCATCAGGGACTTCTTCGTGACGCTGTTCTTCGTCGCGCTGGGAATGCAGATTCCGATCCCGACGTGGGACGTGGTTGGGATTGCCCTCGCGGCGTCGGTGTTCGTGATGTTGAGCAGGCTCTCAGTGGTCCCAATTCTTTACGCATTGGGGCTTGGTCATCGTGCGAGCCTTCTGCCCGCGATCAATCTCGCTCAGGTGAGCGAGTTTTCGATAGTCATCGCGTCCCTGGGTTTTACTCAGAAAGTGCCCCAGATCCCAGCCGACGTGGTCACTGTCGTGATCATCACGTTCGCGATAACCGCTGTCCTATCCACCTACATGATCAATGCGAGTCACCGCGTCCAGAAGGCATTGAGCGGAGTGCTCAGGCTTCTACGCGTAAAAGACCTGGATGCCGCTTCGACCGGTGAGGAGGCGCGTGAAGAGCGGAAGGAGACGGTCGTTTTCTTAGGCTTCTTCCGTGACGCGAGCTCGGTGCTGCACGAATTTGAGAACGACGGCGACAGCGTCGACGCCGGCGATTTCTTGCGCAAGATCCTTGTCATCGACTTCAATCCGACAGTGATGCGCGAGCTTCGCCGCCGCAAGATCAGCTGCATCTACGGGGACATCGCCCATGCCGACACTTTGCGGCACGCGAGCATCGAAAACGCGGAACTTGTGATCTCGAGCATCACCGACGACATCCTTCGAGGCACCAACAACCTGAGGATGTTGAAGAACATCCGGGCGAGCAGCCCAAATGCGCGCGTGGTGCTCACCACCGAGCACATCCCGCAGGCTCTTCACTTCTACGAGGCTGGAGCCGATTTCGTCTACATACCCCGGCTGCAGTCGGCGCCGGCGCTTGCGCGGATTCTCAAGCAGGGTCTGAGCGACGGCTTCCAGGCCGTGCGGGAAGCGGAGATCGAGCACCTGTCAAATCGCCACGAGGTCCTGGCCTAGCCCGGCTGAGGCAGCCTGAGACCGTCATGACAAAGATCCTCGCGATTGCCGATGAGGTCGACGAGGCGATGTACACCGGCAAGCTCGAGCGACTGCGTCCTGACCTGGTGGTTTCCGCCGGAGACCTGCCTTTCGACTATCTCGAGTACATCGTCAGCCGGCTCAATGTGCCACTCGTGTACGTGCCGGGCAACCACGATCCAGAGCTGCGGTCGCCGGATCCGACCTGGGCCCCGCTTGGGGCCGAGCGTCCGCTGCCAGGACCGCAGGGCTGCGAGAACGTGGACGGCCGCGTCGTCGTTGCGGCCGGGCTCCGCATCGCCGGGCTTGGCGGCTCGATGCGCTACAAACCAGGCTCGAACCAGTACTCGGATGCCGAGATGCGCTGGCGGGCGCTCAGCCTCGAGGTCCGCGTCAAGCTGAATCCATCCCGACGCGCTCGCAAGGTTGACGTCCTGCTGACGCACTCTCCGCCACTCGGCTGGGGGCAGGACGATCTTGCCCACCGCGGATTTTCGGCTTTCGTGCGGCTTGTCAAGGACCTCGAGCCAAAGGTGCTCGTCCATGGCCACGTCCACCCTTTCGGCCGGACCAAGCCCGAACGCCTCCTGGGCACAACGCAGATCATCAATGCCGTCAGCTCTCGGTTGCTCGAGATCTAGAGCGGGAGGGTGACGCCGACTCCTTCGGCGAGCGCCCGATCGTAAACCAGCCGCGCGGTGGCTGCGTCCTCGACCGCATGGCCAGTCGACTTGTAGACGGTGATGTCGTCTTTCGAGGTCCTGCCCGCCTTAGTGCCCGCAAGCACCTCGCCGACTTCGGTGATGCTCTCGGCGTCCATCCCCTGCAGCTCGTGAGCCCCGGCCGGCGGAGCGTTCAGGGCGGCGCCGCGCCATTCGACGAACACCTTGGCCGCGGCCAGCGTCTCGCGATCCAGCTCAGGGCCGAAGGTGCCGCCAACCGAGCTGACGTGAACACCTGGCCCAAGCCAATCGCGGCGAATGATCGGCTCACGCGCGTCGGTGCAGCATGCGACGACGTCAGCGCCGCGCACTGCCGCCTCGAACGAGGTTGCGACTCGCGCCTTCGGATGCCTGGCCGCCAGCGCCGACGCCTTCTCCTTGTCGCGAGACGCGACCCGAATCTCCTCGAAGTCCCGCACCCGCGTAAACGTTTCGAGGTGTGAGCCGCCCTGCACCCCGGCGCCCAGAATCGCCAGAACCTTGGCGTCGTCCCGAGCCAGCGCGCGCGCTGCAACCGCGGCAGTGCCACCGGTACGGATCGCAGTGATGTAAGCGCCGTCCATCAGGGCAAGCGGCGCCCCATCGTCCTCGTCAAACAGCGCAATCAAACCCTGGTGGCTTGCGAGTCCGCGCGAGTGATTGCCGGGGAAGACTGTCACCAGCTTGACCTCCAGCGCCACCCCCGGCACGTAGCCCGCCATCGCGCCGAGCAGGCCCAGGTCTGGAACGCGTGCCCCGATGCGTGGAGGGACCGATGTGATGCCAGAAGAGAAGATGATGAGCGCCTTCGCGAGAGCCTCGAGCATCGCGTCCACATCGAGCAGGCGCTCGACGTCCGCACGGCACAAGTAGAGAAGCTCACCCACCTCTCGGCATGATATTGCCTGCGGTGAAGGACTTCCTGCGCAACGGAAAGCTGCTGACCCTGATGCTCGGGCATCTGACGGTGGATACCTACGTGGGTGTCATCCCGGTGCTCTATCCGGTTTTGATCGGCCGATTTCAGCTGAGCCTTGCCACAGTCGGCCTTGTGAGCCTCGCCTACAGCGGCATGGCGGCGATCTCCCAGCCGCTCTTCGGCGTGATCGCCGACCGTTTCGGGACCCGCCTGACCGGCCTGGCTCTGGCCTGGACGGCGATCACCTTCGCGCTCATCGGTTTCGCGCCCACCTTTCCGCTCCTGCTGGTCGTCGCGTGCCTCTCAGGCCTGGGGTCCGGCGCGTTCCACCCCTTCGGGGCCCTGGACGTCCGTGCCCTGCTGCCTGCCTGGAGGCGCAGCTTCGGCATGTCGGTCTATGTGACCGCAGGGACAGTTGGCGTCGCCATCGGCCCTCTGGTCGGGATCGTGCTGTTCGGTGCGCTCGGCATCCACGGCACAGGTTTTCTACTCATACCCGGCCTCGCGGCAGGCCTATACCTCTTATGGAGGATGCGGGCGGCCCCGCTGCGCACCGCGGCGGCAGTGCGCGTGGTTGCGGGGCAAGCGGCGCCGGTCTTCGCCCTGGCCATGGTGATCGGCGTGATGATGTCCCGCAGCTGGACCGTCGGCGTTTTTCAAGCGTTCACCCCGACCTGGTACGCCCAGCTTGGCTATGGGCCGAGCTTCTACGGCCCTCTCGTCACCACCTTTGTGCTGGCGAGCGCCATCGGCACTGTCGGATGCGGCTCACTGGCCGACCGATACGGCCGCCGAACCGTGATTCTCGTGACGCTGGTCCTGAGCGCGCCGGCGATCCTGCTCTACACGCTGTTCCCTGGGCCGTGGGCTTTCCTCAGCGCGATCCTGATCGGCGTGCTGGCCGCCTCGACAGCCCCGCTGATGCTGCTCATGGCGCAGCAGCTGATGGCCTCGCGCGCCGGCCTCGCATCGGGTCTGGTGATGGGTCTTGGGTTCGTGACTGGAGCTATCGGAGTGCCGATCAACGGAGCGATTGCGGATGCGATCGGCCTTCAGAAGTCGCTGATGACCCACGTCATTCTGGTTCTCGCGACGATCATCCTCGCGTGGTTTCTGCCTCGCGAGGATGAGATGGAACGCCACACGGTCGGCGCACGTGAGGCTCAGCCGGCGGTGACTCCATGAGAATGTGAGCTGTGCTGACGACTGGCGAGCAGATGGAGATCGTGGTCCATGATGACGCGGCCGCCCTGGCGAAGCTCTTCAAGCTGCCGGTGGCCAAACGTCTTGGCGCGCTGGCCCTGATGCGTGGCATCTCCGAGTTTGACGAGCCCGAGATGAAGCGTCTGAAGCAGGTGCACGAGCAGGGCGACGGATTCAGGGTGGGAGTCGACGACCCTCGCTATGCGACTGCCCTCGCGCGCCTCGTCGAGGCAGACGCATGGGGCCAGCTGCGGCGAGAGCTGGCGCGTGCATGGGAGTACCAGCGGTCGGTCCTGCCTGGAATTCACCATGCCGAAAGTGTTGACGTCACGCTCACCCTGGGGAACCCTGACGACCCGGTTTTCATCGAGCGCACGCGCGGGTATTACGGGATGGGCTCCATACCGGGAAGCATCTGGATGGTGGCGTGGCCGACTGACTACAACGTCTCGCGGATCGGCGCGTGCGGGGTGCACGAGCTGGCCCACAACCTTCGCACGCCGAACGTCGAAGGCCATTTCGACCTCGCCGAGTGGGTGATCCACGAAGGCCTCGCCGAGGTCTTCACAGTCGAGGTCTGCGGGCCTGACTCCACAGGAGCGTGGTACTCGTCGGTGGCCGGAAAAGAGCTGGACGCGGCATGGCAGAAGGTCACCGCTGCATTCGGAACCGGCCGGTCGTTTCCAGACTGGACTCCGTACGTCCTCGGTGACGAGGTGGCGGCGCGGATGGGCTTGCGACCGGTGGGAGTTCCCCATATGGGGGGCTATGCGGTCGGCAGGGCGATCATCGAGCGCTACCTTGCAGCGACGGGGCTGAAGGCGGCACAGGCGATGGTGCGACCGAAGAACGAGATCCTGGCGGGCGTCGGGCTCGCGCGCAAAGACAAGAGATGAGCGCCCTGCCGAAGCGTTGATCGGGAACGTTTACGAGGCGGCCGGTGGACAGGAGACATTCCGGCTCCTTGTTGAGCGCTTCTATGCAGCGGTGGCGGATGACCCCTTGCTGAGACCGATATACCCGGAAGCAGACCTGGCGAGCGCCACCAAACGTCTCACCATGTTCCTCATCCAGTACTGGGGCGGGCCGTCAACTTACAACGAGCAGCGCGGCCATCCGCGGCTGAGGATGCGTCATCAGCCCTTCGCCATCGGGCAGGCGGAGCGTGACGCGTGGCTTGGCCACATGACGGCGGCTGTCGACTCGTTGGAGCTCAGGCCGGCCGTGCGGAAGGCGCTGATCGACTACTTCGAGACAGCATCCACAGCCATGATCAACCGGCCGGCTCCGCGCTGATCGGAGCGACGGAAGGTGCGGGAGCTGCGTTCGGCTCTGGCTTGACGAGGTCCTCGGCAACCGGGGATGCAGCTTCCAGCTCGATCGTCAGTGTGTGCCCTGACGCCTTCGCGCGGCGGAGCGCCGCGCGCAGGCGGGGGATCTCCGCGCGCAGAGGCTGCTCGACCCAGTCGAACGCGATCACGCGCTCGTTGACCTCCCAGAAGAGGCCGTTCTGCATCGACTCCATGCGATCCAGCGCAGCATCGACGAACTCCGGTGGCGCCGCCGCGATGCCTTCGACAAGGATGTGGGCGACATCCTTCTGGTCGGCTGCCATGGCCCAGAAGGTGAGCTTGGCCACGCCTTTGAACAGTCCGTTGAGGCCGATCGGGCGGGCGTTGGGGATCAGGTCGAGGAGGTTGCGGACCATCAACAGCGCAAGCCGCTTGGTGACCTCCGGGTCGCGCGCCCTCGCCTCGATGGCGAGGTCTGCCACGTCCTCCGCCGCCGCGCCGAAGATCGCAGGCATTCCCGCCTCGTCGAAGTGCCGGCCGTAGCGGAGCAGATGAGCCGCGGCCTCGACGGCAAGGTCGGGCCGCCATTCGAGCGATCCGATCGCCAGCCTGCGGTACTCGTTCATGATCGCCGAGGCGAATGTTGGCGCCGACTGGTTGATCGCCCCGCGCAGGTAGGTGTTGAAGAAGCGAACGCACAGCTCGGCCACCTCCGAGTCGCCCTGTTCGATGGCGGCCAATCCGACCTTGCGCGTGGCGACGGCGATCGCATGCACCGCCTCCTTCCTGTGCACTGGCGTGAGCCCGATCATGTCGACGAAGCTGGACATGATCGTGTAGGTGAACCAGGTGCCTGCGCGATTCACCTCGGCAAGAATCTGATCCGACGCCCCAGGCAGCTCGGAGTGGCCGACCTTCAACCAGTCGGATTTCAAGTCCTTCTTGATTGGAAGGTAATCCTCGGCGAGGAGCTGCCCCAGCACCTCGATGCTGAGGACGCATATCGGCACATCGCCCAGCTGGATCGAGCCGAACGCGATGTCGGTCACTTGCGCAATCGATGTCATGAGCTCGCCGCGGTGGCGCCGGCTGTGCTTGCTCTTCACGGCCGCACGCAGCTCCCGTCTGGCTCGCCGGATGATGCCGCTCACCAGCGTCTCAGCGCGCATTACTTCGAAGATGTAGCCGACGTAAGGCAGCAGGATCGCGAAGTTGATCAGCGCCAGAGTCACCGCGGCCGCGACGCTCCACCTCGGTACGTAGTCGACCTTGACCTCTGCGCGAACCAGGAACGTGTAGAGGATGGATGCCAGAGCGAAGCTCAGCACGAGGGCGTTGAGCGGGTTGCGCGTGAAGATCCCCATGATCCGTGGCGAGTAGCGCGACGATGTCGTCTGGATGCCGAAGACGACCGAGACGATGACGATGCTTAGCGTGACGCCCTCGGCGCCTCCGACCAGTCCGAGCGTGCCGGCGGCGGCCGCCGGATCGGGAGTAAAGAAATCGACGATCGACCTGTAATGGATGGCGTCGAGGAAGCCGAAGAGGATGACCAGCATGAGCGAGACGGTGACCAGGGCAAGGCCTGACAGTCCTGCGCCGAACCAGCCGCGAGCGTTGCTGTCCTTCACCTGCCGCGCCGCTGATTTCGGCGCGTCTTCAGCCATCGATTGATCCCAAGCTCACGGCACGGCGATCCTAAGCGATCGGCACGCGCCTAGCTACAGTTGATAGCCGTGTTCCGCGCGATCGTCTTCGACTTCGACGGGCTGATCCTCGACACAGAGGAGCCGATCTACAGGTCCTGGCTCGAGGTGTACGAGGCCCATGGCGAGGCGTTGCCTTTCGAGCGGTGGGTGCAGACCGTCGGCTCGACGACCGCCGAGTTCCATCCACAGCACCACCTCGAAGAGCGCCTGGGACGGCCGCTGACTCAGGAGGTCATCGAACGCCGGATCGGGCGCCGGACCGAGATGATCCTCGCCCAGCAGCTTCTGCCTGGAATCCTCCAGCACGTCGACGCGGCAAAGTCCCTGGGGCTCAAGCTTGGAGTGGCGTCGAGCTCGACGCGGGATTGGGTAAGGGGCCACCTGGACCGGCTCGGCATCCTCGGCAGGTTCGACTGCGTGCGCTGCCGCGACGACGTCGCCAGCGCGAAGCCGGCGCCTGACCTCTACATAGCGGTGCTCGATTGTCTCGGCGTCAGCCCTGCGGAAGCGCTGGCCCTAGAGGACTCGCCAAACGGCGTGATCGCCGCCAAGCGAACAGGGATGCGGTGCGTTGCCATCCCCAACAGCATCACCGCCCAGCTCGACCTCAGCGCGGCGGACATCGTGCTCCCCTCGCTCTCCGAGGTTACCCTGCCCGAGTTGCTGCAGCGGCTCGACTCCCGCCCCAGCCTTTAAGAGGCTGGGCCGGAGATGCCAACCGGTGCTTCGGCGCCCATGCGGCCCATCTGCGTTGTTGCGACCTGCGTTGCTCGCTTACGCATCCACGGATGCGCGCGCTGCGCTACTCGGCCACTCCACTGGGGTCCCCATCGCGCAGCGATGGGAGGGACCCCTGGACACCGAATCTCTCGGCCGGCCCTCCAGCCCAGCCTCTAACCTAAACGCGTGCGAATCGGAATCCTGACCGGTGGCGGCGACGCGCCCGGGCTTAACGCGGCCATCCGAGGAGTCGCGAGGCGCGCCTTCCAGCTCGGCCATCGCGTGAGCGGAGTGCAAAACGGATGGGCCGGGTGCATCGAGGACGGGCTCATCGAAGAGCTCGCACCTGAGGGCGTCCGCGGGATCCTTCACCTGGGCGGCACGATCCTCGGCACCTCCCGCACCAATCCCCTGAAGATGAAGGACGGCATCGCGACGGTGATCCGTGTCCTCCGGCGCAGCGGCATCGACGGGATAGTGCCAATCGGCGGCGACGACACTCTGAGTGTCGCGGCCGCGATGCACGATGCGGGATTCCCGACAGTGGGAGTGCCCAAAACCATCGACAACGACCTCTCGCTGACCGAGTTCTGCATCGGCTTCGACACTGCCGTCGGCGTGGTGACGGAAGCACTGGACCGCTTGCACACCACCGCATCCGCACACCATCGCGTGATGGTGGTCGAGGTGATGGGCCGCGACACGGGCTGGGTGGCTCTGGTCGGGGGCCTCGCCGGTGGGGCCGACCTAATAATCATCCCCGAGTTCGAGTTCACGCTGAAGGAGGTGGTCAGCCACCTCTACCGGCGCCGTGGCGATGGCAAGCTTTTCAGCATCATCGTCGTCGCGGAGGGTGCCCACATCCCCGAGCTCGAGGACGAGGCGGGTGCGGGCCAGGCGACAGACGCTTTCGGCCACGTGCAGCTGGCCAAACGTGGCATCGGCGATGCGCTGGCGAGAAGGGTCGAGAGCGAAACCGGGTTTGAGACACGCGTGACTGTGCTCGGCCACCTTCAGCGGGGTGGCTCACCCACGCCCACAGACCGGATCTGGGCCACGCGCCTTGGCGTTCGGGCCGCGGAGCTGATCGCCGAGGGCAAGAGCGGAGTGATCCCGATCCGGCGAAACGGTGACGTGGAGATCGTCCCGCTCGCAGACGTCGTGAAAGAGACGCGACGCGTGCCCCGCGAGCTGTACGACTTGAGCCGGGTCTTCGAATGAGCAGGTCGCCCACAAGAAAGAAGCGGATGCTGGACCTTGCGGGCGGCGGCGACGACGGGTCAACAGGCCTTCTTGGAGGTGGGCGCGCGCGCAAGGACGATCCGCGCATCGAGGCCTACGGCACCGTCGACGAGGCATCAAGCGCGATCGGTCTAGCTAAGGCTCTGACCGAGCACGCGCGCGTGCGCGCGATCTGTGAAGAGCTGCAGCGAGGCCTCTACGCAATGGGTGCGGAGCTGGCCACGAACCCTGACTCCAAAGTCTCTTTTGGCAGCACAACTGCGGCGGGGGTTGAGCGCCTGGAGGAATTCACGGCGGAGCTCGAGCGGACCGTCCCGATGCCTGACGGCTTCATCCTGCCGGGCTCGACGCCGGCCTCAGGGGCCCTTGACCTTGCGCGCGCCATCACGCGTCGGGCGGAGCGCCGGTGCCTCACGCTCGAGCGCGCGGGAGGGTTCGACAACCCTCAGGTGCGCCGGTGGCTCAACCGTCTCAGCCTCCTGCTCTTCGTGCTCGCGCGCTACGAAGAAGGGCTCTCAGGGCGTGCGTCCAAGGCGGCAAAACGCGTTCGAGCTAAGCTTCCTGGGGGATAGCTGCAAATGGCCTACGTCGCCTTGGCCGCCGCTGGTTTGCTCGTCCTGTACGTGGTTGTCTCGTACGTCGTGTACCGGCGCGCGTTCGTCGCCGCGAAGCCCGAGTTCTTAGACGACTTCACGTTCACGCCCTTCGAGTTCCAGGCCGACTCCGAGGAGGCCGAGCTCGTGACCGCCGACGGTGTCAACTTCGGCGCCTGGCATTTCCGGCAGCCTGGATCACCACAGACCGTCATCGTCTCCGGAGGACACAAGGGTCAGCGCACCAACTCACTTGGCATCTCGGCGGCCCTGTGGCGCAAGGGCTTCAACGTCATCCTTTATTCGTATCGCGGCATGCCGGGCAGCGATCGCGCGCCAATCACCTTCGGCATCAAGGAGGTGCTCGAGCTGCAGGCGGTGATCGCTTTCGCCAGAAAACGCATCCCGCACGCAAGGATCGGGCTCCTCGGCTACTCGATGGGAGCTGTGGTTTCCCTCCTTGGCGCTGCGGGCGAACCTGGCGTCGAGGCGCTGGTGCTTGACAGCCCGTTCAGCGATCTGCGCACTTTGCTGGCCGAGAACGTCAGGCACGCGACAAAAGTTCCTGGCGCACCTTTCGTCTGGTTGGCGGGAATGATGCTTCGAGCGCGAAGCGGAACCCGGCTTTCCGACTGCAGCCCTCAAGCAGTCTTGAGCTCGCTCGAGCCGCGCCCTCTGTTCTTCATCCACGGCGGCGCCGACGACATCACCTCGGTGAACCACAGCCGCCGTCTCTACGACGCTTACCGTGGCCCGCGCGAGATCTGGATCGTGCAGGGCGCTCCCCATACAGGCGCCTACTTCGCAGATCGTCAGCTGTACGTGGAGCGGGTGGCCGGCTTTTTCGCAAGGCACCTGGGCCTTGACGTCAGCGGCCACCTCCGCCTGGTCGAAGAGGAGGAAGTCAGCTAGCCGGCCAGGGTGCTGCTCAGGTGGATCCC
>Ga0307312_10000866_pt1 | contig 14962 bp, 17 predicted proteins | sample ER_DNA_202_FD_194489 | JGI IMG/M metagenome (GOLD analysis project Ga0307312, IMG submission 194489) | Bulk soil microbial communities from the East River watershed near Crested Butte, Colorado, United States - ER_DNA_202 | ecosystem: Environmental > Terrestrial > Soil > Floodplain | place...
CCAGACCTGAAGAAAAATTTCCTGTAAGACGTCGTCAGCTTCGGCTTCTTCGTGAACGACGCCATCAATAGTTGCTCGCAATCTTTTACGATGCCGGCCGTATAACTCGCCCAGCGCGTCCGGATGCCGACGCGAAATGTCTTTCATGAGCACCTCGTCGGACACTGACGCTGCGCCGGGCTCATCAAGAGTAGATCCAATCATACGAGAACCCTTTGCCGGCCGCGCTGACGCAGGCGTGCGGCGGTACCGTTATTATCGAGGCGACACCGATGGTCCGATTTAATTACGTGAGAGACCAGCGGCGTTGCTGGGTAGATCCACAGATGCGGCGCGGAATCGCAGTTTTCCGTCGGGCAGTGCAATTGATATTTGCGATTGCCCACGCGCCGAATTTCCACCTGGCGGCCGTTAAATTTTCTCTTGCAGATAATGCAAAGACGCTCGTCGTCGAGCGATCTCCATTTCCTCAATCGATCTTGAGCACGCAGAGCCGAGAGCCGATCGTCGAGTTTGAGATGGGCGATCATGATGCAGAGAGCAGTCTGCTCACTGCGTCGAGGCGCACAATCGGGGCGGCGGATGATTGTATGATCGGACAAAATCCTACGACATCACATCTGTCGAATGACGCTCTGTTTGTTGACCTCGGTTCACATTCTCGGCTAGAACGATGCACTGTGGGCCCGGCCCAGGGCTCAGGCCCGCAGGAGTTCGAGGGACAGCTTAAAAAGCGTGCATGAAGTGGGACGCGAACTCGCGCAAGCGCGATGCGATGCCGTTGTGGCCTCTGTTGGGGCGCTTAGAACTTCCATTGACGCGACTAGCAGCTTTTGATGCTGCAGCTTTGCGTTCTTGGGCGGCCATCATCTCCACGATGGCGATGATTTCATCCGTAGGCAGCACCCAATCCATCGGAATTGAGTTACATCGCTCCGTCGGACAACTAAGCCGTAGCGGTCCTTCTGTTCCGCCCGCGACATGGATTTGCCGGCCAGTAATGATTCTGCCGCAAACCAAACAGTAACGTTTCTCATCGAGTGAACCCCATTGCCGAAACTGATCGAGCCGACCCAGCGCATCCAGTTTATCCGCGTCGGACAATGTAATTGGGGAAGATAACGCCACGCTTCAAACATATATGTTCCCTCCGAGTAACCGCACAATCGGGCGCGCGGCGGATTGTCCTATCGGTGAAAATCTTATCGGGCCAGTCACAAGATGAAAACCCCATCCAATTCCGCCGAGGCATGCGTTCTAAACGCAAATGAAGAAAAATAACGGTCACATTTCGGGTGGGCGCCGAGCGATGGATCATGCAGCGACAGCGATGGAACAAATGGAGCTTTATTGCACAGCTCGTCCAGGCAGCCCGTCGGCGGTGCGCCGCCCGCGACTGTTTTTTCGTAACGAGCTTTGGATCGCATTGTTAGGACCAACCATCGAAGAAGGTATTGTTGGCATCGGGCCTACTGTCGCAGCAGCTCTGCACGCGTTCGATGCGCAATACTTGGCTGGGCTGCATCCACCAGTTAACGCCGCAGCGACAATCGGGGCGCTTCGCTGGCCCGACGCCGCGCTGCCGCGGCCCCATCGAAATGCCAAATCCAATCCAAAATCTCACGCAGAAGTTTCACGCTTTGACCGGCCGTCGTAACGGATTGCTCGGGCCGTTTCAGCAATTCGGGGGTTCAATTTGGATAGAAGATGCGAGCGAGCTGCCGAAGGGTTTGCCAAAACCGCTCCGACGTTGTGATGCGAACTCCATGAAAAGGAAAGAAATCACAAAGGGGGGGAAACGTTGATGGGAGCAGGACGACGAAGGCACATACGCTCGCAAAAGTCGAAGTCCGGTCGCAGACCGCAAAAATCGAGCAAACGTTCGGAAGTATTATGGCCGGAACCGACGGATGATGAATCTGCCCAGGTTGAAGAAATTGACAGGCTTCTCTTGTCGTCGCTGAAGTACTGGGAGGTTGAGCGTGATCTAATCGAAGAACGTATGGCCGCAAGTAGGCGTTGACCGATTCTTCGTGACGAACTTTGGGCGATCACCGCGGCGATACATCGCAGCGCGATCTCGGATTAAATCCGCTCCAGAATTTCGCGCAGGAGCTTAAGATCGCGCTCAGCCGTGACATGGACGCTTCAACCCGTTTCATCAACTCAGTTTCGACCTTGTCCCGTTTGCGGACTAGTTGCCAATGACGGCACGATCGGTCTTCTCAACTTGCAAATAGCAGACCAAAGCCCGCATTCGCCGAGATTTGTTTGTAAAGTCTCTGAACGTGAGTTGAATCATTGATTCAAATTTTTGACGCAATCCGCGATTGGGCTTTGTTGCGTTACCATGTTTGTGAAAGCAGTGAACATCGAAGCCGCCAGAGCTCCGCAGAAAATGGAGACTTCTAAACCCTCGCATCGAGCGACGGGCGAAGCGCCAGAGAATTAAAGGGGCACGAATGAAAAGGCGAATGCAATCTCCTCGCAACCGCAACAGAGGTTCGCGCTCATCCCATTCGCGCTTGGAGGGCCGCGCCGACGAGCGCTGCTCCACCGGAGTCGAAGGGCTGGACGATATCCTTGCAGGCGGATTGCCGCGCGGCGGCTTTTATTTAATTCAAGGGGACCCGGGCTCTGGCAAGACGACGCTGGCGCTTCAGTTTCTCCTCGAGGGACTACGGCGCGGCGAGAAGGTCTTTTACATCACGCTTTCGGAAACCAAACAGGAGTTGCTGCAGGTGGCGCGATCACACGGCTGGTCGCTCGACAAAATCCCGGTGTTGGATTTGTCCGTCGTTGAAAATCTGCTGCGGCCCGAAGCGCAGATGACGGTGTTTCACCCATCCGAAGTCGAGTTGACGAAAGTCAGCCACCTACTGCTTGATGAAGTGCGCAAGACGCAACCAGCCCGGGTCGCTTTCGATTCGCTCTCTGAATTTCGATTAATGGCCGAAACCGCTTTGCGGTATCGGCGCCAACTTCTGGCGCTCAAACAGCAGTTCGCAGCATTCAATAGCACGGTTCTTTTGCTTGATGACAAGATGAACGAGACCGGGGTGACCGATCCGCACGTCCTCAGCCTCACGCACGGCGTCCTTGAGATGGAACAACTCTCGCCCGACTACGGCACATCGCGCCGCCGAATGCGCGTTTCGAAATTGAGGGCCGTGAAATTCCGGGAAGGCTATCATGACTACATTATCGGCACAGGCGGATTGCGCGTCTTTCCGCGCATGATCGCGGCCGAGCATCGTACTCAGTTCCGGCTCGAAGCCGTTTCCAGCGGCATCAAGGAGTTGGATGCCTTATTTGGCGGCGGGCTGGATCGAGGAACAACCACTCTCATACTCGGCCAGGCGGGCACTGGGAAATCCAGTCTTGCTTTGCAATACGCCATCCAAATGGCCGATCGAGGTGAACGCTCCACTGTGTTCGCATTCGACGAAACGCGCAGCGTGATGCTGAGTCGAGCCAAAGCGCTGGGGTTCAAGTTGGAAAAAGGCATCGAAAACGGCATGATTACGGTACAGCAGGTTGATCCCGCCGAACTTTCTCCCGGCGAATTCGCGGTTCGCATTTTGCGCGATGTGGAGGCGGGTTGCAAACTCGTCGCGATTGACAGTCTCAACGGTTATCTCAACGCCATGCCGGGGGAAAAGTATCTGAACAACCAGCTGCACGAACTCTGCACCTCTCTCAACGAACAGGGCGTCGTTACGATCCTCATTTTAGCCCAGCATGGATTGGCTGCCGCCGCCGCCGAAGCGCCTGTGGACCTTAGTTATCTTTCCGACACCGTGGCAAGCCTCCGATATTTCGAGGCTTATGGAGAAGTAAAACAAGCTATTGCAATGGTTAAGAAGCGTAGTGGACACCATGAGAAAGCCATCCGCGAATTCAAATTGATCTCGGGCAAAGGTATCGTTGTCGGTGAGCCGTTAAAACAATTTCAAGGGGTGCTGACCGGCGGGCCCATCTTCCGTGGCAGAGAAAAACAAATGATGAAGGGTCGCTGAAGGCAACGATGCGATCGCGTAACAATTTCAATTCCCATGCGCCAGTGGCCGATCCGTTGATGAACGATGCCACTCGCGACAAACACGCAGGCATGTCGCGAACGCACAAAGACGAGCGCGTGATCATCATTGCGCCTGTCGGGCAGGATGCCGAAGCCATGGCGGCTTCGCTCGACACGAAAGGTTTTGAAACACAAATTTGCCATGGGTTAGATGAATATTGCCGACAAATCACCGATAGCGCAGGGGCGCTACTGCTTACCGAGGAAGCACTGGAATCAGCGCAGGGTTCGCTTCTCTTGGACGTCCTTAAAACACAGCCGGCCTGGTCCGAATTACCGCTAATCATTCTCACAAGCGGAGGCGAATCGCGCCGGGCGGGATTACTGAATTTGGCGGCTGCGGCTGCCGGAACTGTAACTTTGCTGGAGCGGCCCATCAGCACTCTGACGCTGATACGCTCGGTGCAGGTCGCATTACGTTCTCGCCGGCGGCAATATCAGGTGCGGGATCTCGTCACCCAGCTCGCGAAATTGAACGAAACGCTTGAGCAGCGCGTGCGCGAACGAACAGCGGAATTATCCGCGGCAAATAGGGAACTGCAGAAGGAGATCGAGCGTCGCAAAGGGCTGGAGGGACAAATACTCGAGATTAGCGATCGGGAGCAACAGCGGCTGGGCCAGGAGTTGCACGATGGGCTTTGTCAGCATCTTACCGCGGTCGCATTCATGGCGCGCTCGGTCGCGTTGCGGTTGAAGAACCATCGCGTCATTGAAGAACATGATCTCGAAAAGATCGCCGAACTGGTCAACGATGCTGCGACCGATACACGCAATCTTTCCCGCGCCTTGCACCGGGTTGACGTCGATGCGACCGGCTTCGTCGCCTCATTGGAAGGTTTGGTTGACCGGGAAATCTGGAAAACACCGTGCCGGCTGGAAGCTAACCCGTCATTTCACATCGGGGATGATGCGGTTGCAGCGCAGCTTTATCGCATTGCCCGTGAAGCGGTCATCAACGCGAATAAGCACGCACAAGCGAGGGAAATTGTTATCAAGCTGGAGCGATCGGAACAGGGAATGGCTTTGCGGGTAATCGATGACGGCGTCGGATTTTCTAACGCACCGAAGTTGAAGCAAGGCTTGGGTTTTCACATCATGAATTACCGGGCCCAGTTGGTCGGTGGCCGTTTGGAAATCGAATCTCCAAAGGGAGGGGGTACCTGCGTTTCCTGTTACTTGCCCGACAATGCGCGCCGACTACAGAAATCACGCAAGCTAGAAAACGCTGCACCAAAACGATTCCACGGTAAAATCGCGAAAGCGCTGGCAACATTAATTTAAATTTACCGCATCTGATCGCCTGCTGAGCGGCGAAATCTTTTGAATGGGAGCGGAATAATATGCCGCGCAGAAGCCCCGGTGGAGCAGAAATCGGTCTTGCAAGATTCCGATTTCGGTCAGAAAGCGCTTGGCGATTAAAGCTTAAGAATGAAATACGCTAGATCCACTAACAAGAATCCGAAGTGCGACCTGCCGGACGCGAAACGGATTGTCATTGTGGATGATCATCCGTTGTTTCGAAAAGGCCTCGAGGAACTGATTCATTCCGATGGGGCCTTCGCGGTCTGCGGCCAAGCCGGCAATGGCTCGGAAGCGATGGAAGTGATTCGGAAACTGCATCCCGATCTCGCGATTGTCGATCTTAGTTTACCAGGCGCGAATGGGATCGAGCTTATCAAGAACGTCCGCGCAGAATTTCCGAAGCTGCCAGTTCTGGTGCTCTCAATGCACGATGAATCGCTCTACGCATTGCGGGCCCTGCGTGCCGGAGCTGACGGCTACGTCATGAAACATGAAGCGATGGCGAATGTGATCCAGGCGATCCACGAAGTTTTTAACGGACGTCCCTATCTCAGCCCGGCCATGGCGGCGCAGGTAATTACCAAATTCGCACATCGTCAGGCTGAGGGCGAAACCGACGCTGTCGAGAGACTTAGCGATCGCGAGCTTGAAATTCTGGAATTGATCGGCAAAGGCAACGAAGTGCGTCAGATTGCAAAGCTGTTGCATCTCAGCCCGAAAACCGTTGAAACCCACCGGGCGCACATCAAAGACAAACTTGATCTGAAAAATTCGCGTGAAGTCGCGCGTTTCGCTCTGCAGTGGCTCAGCGCGCGGGGCGCGTGAGGCGCAAAAGATGCCCACCTTGTAGCCGAGGGCGCTGACCTCGGCAGACTCAGCGCTGCCATTCGAGAAGAACCGCCGTCAGCGCCCGCGGCCAGACACGCGCAAGTGTGGCCTCCGCGCCACAGTTTCTCTTTCGTTGAGCAGGAAGGAGGCGCATATTTCGTGCGATGGATTCGACGAACCGCGACGCGGTTGAGGAACTGCTCCAGACCTATGGTGAAACCGGCGGCATAAATTATCTCGCCGCTGCCGCCACTCTCCCCTCTCGACTCGCGATCGAAGCGACTTGCGGGGAATTGATGAGCTTGATGTTTCCCGGTTTTCGCAGCGAAGCGCTGGTGAGCTCCGGAGACCTCGCTGATACCACGCGCACGCGCATTAGAAATTTGCACGCACGATTGAAAACAGAAATTTGCAGAAGCCTCGGCAAAATCCCGCCTGACCAGGGAGCGGAAACAAAAGCGGAAGAAGTCTTGAGCGTCTTTCTAAGGGAATTGCCGTGCGTACGGCGTGTTCTTTGGACGGACATTGACGCGGCGTACGAAGGCGACCCGGCTGCGACGAGCTACGAGGAGATCATTCTCGCCTATCCTGCGCTCGAGGCGGTCGCCACTTATCGAATGGCCCATCTGCTTTACAACAAGGTGCCATTGATCCCACGCATCATGACGGAGTGGGCACACAGCCGCACCGGGATCGATATTCACCCGGGCGCGCGAATTGGCTCCCATTTTTTTATCGATCACGGCACCGGCGTCGTGATCGGCGAGACGACGGAGATTGGTGCGCGTGTTAAGCTTTATCACGCGGTCACCCTCGGCGCGCGCAGTTTTCAAAAGGACGAGCACGGGAAGATTAAGAAAGGCGGTAAACGCCACCCAACGGTGGAAGACGACGTCACGATCTACCCAGGGTCAACGATTCTGGGAGGCGAAACCGTCATTGGCGCACGATCGACAATCGGTGGCAACGTTTTCCTCGTGCAAAGTGTACCGCCCGATTCGCTCGTGTATTACGAAGAAAAACAATTGCGCATCGTGCCAAAGCGAAAGAAACGCCCAGCCAGCACGCGCGAAGAGTTCACCGAATGATTTACCTCGATTACAACGCAACGACGCCGCTATGCGATGCAGCGCGCGAAGCGATGCTGCCGTATCTAGAACGTCGCTTCGGCAACCCGTCGAGCGTACACGCAGCCGGTCGTGTGGCGCGCGCCGCAATCGACAATGCGCGCGACAAGCTGGCAGCTTTGCTGCATGCGAAACCAAACGAGATCATTTTCACCAGCGGCGGAACCAATCATGCAACCTCGCCGTGTTCGGTCTCGCGCGCCGTCAATCAGCACCCGGCGGCCACATCATTTCAGCCAAAACCGAACATCACGCAGTACTCAACGCGGTCGAGCATTTGGAAAAGAACGAAGATTTCGAAGTAACGTGGCTGGGCGTTTCGCGCGATGGCGTAATCGATCTCAATCAGCTTGCGAGTGCGATTCGTCCCGAGACAAGACTTGTTTCGATTATGACCGCGAACAACGAGACGGGCGTGCTTCAGCCAATGCGTGAAATCTCCCAGATTTGCCGCGACCGCGGCGTCTTGCTGCACACCGACATGGTGCAGGCGTTCGGCAAAGTGAATGTTGATCTTTCGCTTGTCGATGCGGCCAGTTTTGCCGCCCATAAATTTTATGGGCCGAAAGGCGCGGGGTTTCTATTCTTGCGCAGCGGGTTGTCGATCCAGCCAATTATGTTCGGTGGCGCGCACGAAAATGAACGACGGCCTGGGACAGAGAATGTTGCCGCGATCGCCGGAATGGCACCGGCCGCCGAGTGGACGTTGCGCGATCGGGACAGTGAACAGGAGCGTGAGACGCGGTTGCGCGACGAACTCTGGACGCGAATTTTTGCGAACGTTCCGAACGCAAAACAGAACGGCGCGAACGCTGCGCGGCTGGCAAACACATTGAACGTGAGTCTGCTTGGACTCGATTCCGAAATGCTGCTCATCGCTCTCGATTTGGAAGGCGTCTGCGCCTCCAGCGGCTCGGCATGCATGGTCGGCTCAGTCGTCGCGTCGCACGTTTTACTTGCGATGGGTTTGCCGATCGAGCACGCGCGCTCCGCAGTTCGATTCTCACTCGGAAAATGGACAACGGCTGAGGAAATAATGGCCGCTGGAGACGCGGTGCGAAAGATTGTCGATCGTCTTGAGACGCGAAAAAGCGCCTATGCCGTTGCTTAGGCAGCTTGAGTTCGCGTTCCGCACTCGGGCTGTAGCCGGGATCGGTGATCCCGGCCGCGTCTACACGTCACGAGATACCGGGGTCACCGACCCCGGCTACAACAACGTCGACCGAAATCCCAGTCTTGAAACAAAAGCGCGCAGCTTATTGCGCGCCAACGGCGGAGGACGCATCGCCAACGAGCTTCGCGTCGAATGGAATTTACGCCTCAAGACAGCCGCCGGACACGCTGATTACCGCCAGAAACTGATTTCGCTAAACCCGCGGTTGTCTGAGCACCCAGACGAAATTGATCGAACCTTGCGCCACGAATTGGCCCATCTTCTTGCACAATTTCGCGCTGGCCGTCGCAGAATTCTGCCACATGGAGAAGAGTGGCGCACTGCCTGTCGCGACTTGGGAATCGCTGACGAGAAGCGCTGTCACAATCTGCCGTTTCCTGCACGAACTTGCTCCGCGCGGTTCGTCTATCGCTGCCCGAATTGTCGTCAGGAGTTTCCACGAGTCCGCCGCGTGCGCCGCGCAGTCGCATGCCTTGCCTGCTGCCGCAAACACAACGGCGGGGAATTCGACGCGCGTTTTCGATTACGACTTGTAAGCGCTAGTTGTAGCAGCGTTTGTGTCAAACGCTGAACCACAGGTGCTCGCCGCGGCGAGCGCCTCTACAATTCTTCTTCGCCTTTGGTGTTTTTCTCCCCGCGCAATTTCGCCTGCATAAACATGTCGATGTCGCCATCCATCACATCCTGCACATTGCTGGTTTCCGCGCCGGTGCGGTGATCTTTCACCATTTGATACGGCTGAAAAACGTAGGAGCGAATTTGGTTTCCCCATGCAATCTCGCCTTTTTCGCCGTACTGGCGTTCCATCTCAGCGCGTTTCTTGTCTTCCTCGACCTGGTAAAGTTTTGCTTTTAACATTTTTATCGCCAGCTCGCGATTACGTCCCTGGCTGCGCTCGGCCTGGCAGGCAACCACAATTCCAGTGGGCTTGTGCAATATCCGCACGGCAGTTTCCACTTTATTGACGTTCTGCCCGCCTTTGCCGCCGCTCCGAAATGTGTCGATCTCTAGATCGGCCGGATTGATTTCGATCGGGGCGGTATCGCCAATTTCAGGAACAACGTCAACACTCGCGAAGGAGGTGTGGCGCCGTTTGTTTGCATCGAACGGCGAAATTCGCACGAGCCGGTGCACACCGCGCTCGGTCTGTAGGTGTCCGTAGGCATAATCGCCAGCAACGAGGAGTGTCACCGATTTGATGCCGACTTCTTCGCCCTGTTGAATGTCCACGGTTTGAGATTTGAAACCGCTTCGCTCGATCCACCGCTGGTACATCCGCAGCAACATGTCGGCCCAGTCGCACGACTCGGTGCCGCCAGCGCCGGAGTGAATCGTAAGAAACGCGTTGGCGCGATCGTTTTCACCGGATAGAAACTGGCGCAGCTCGAATTCCTCCAGCTTGTGAACCAGGCGGTCGTGTTCAGCCGCGACTTCTTGCTCTGCATGCGCGCGGCTCGCCGCGTCGCTTTCTTCCGCAGCTAATTGTTGTAATGCGCCAAAATCTTCAATCTCGCGTTCCAGCTCCTGAAACGGATTAATCAGCGAGCGTAATCGAGAGACTCCCTCGACATCGGCTTGAGCGCGTTCCCGATTCGACCAGAAATCGGGCGCAGCCATGCGCCCTTCAATTGCGGCTAAATCTTTCTGCAGCTTCTCGACGTCAAAGAAACCTCCGCAGCTCGCGGACTCGCAATTTCAAATCCTCAGCATCGGGGATGGAGATTTCTGTTGGCATGAACAAAGATAATTTAACTCACTATGAAGCGCAAAATCGTGTAGAGGCGTTTGTGCCAAACGCCGGGGTCCAAATCAATAGGCGCTTATCTTCGCGCGGACTCGCTGGGCGGTTTCGGTTTTGCGCGCGCTGTCTCGAGGCGAAAAATTGTCTCGCCTTCCTTCATTAGATCCAGGCGATCACGAGCAATCGTTTCGAGATAGGTCACATCCGTCTTAAGTAAACTGACTTCGCGCGTCTGACGGGCGAGCAAAGTTTGCTGTTCGTTTACCTGTTGTTGCAGGTTGTCGATCTCTGCGCGGCTCTGCATTAGTTTTTTGTAAGGCGGCACAAACAAGCTCACGATCACAAGCCAGATCGCGATCACGAGCAGGACGAGAAGAATCTTGTTCAGCCGCTGCCAGACGGAGGCCTCGCGACGCGCGCGGAAATCGCCGTAGCTGTGATGCACTCAGCGGAGTGTAGCGCCATACACCGCTTTGTCACCAAGTTCTTCTTCGATTCGCAACAGCTGATTGTATTTCGCGATGCGATCGCTGCGGGAAAGCGACCCTGTTTTAATTTGACCTGCGTTGGTCCCCACCGCGATGTCGGCAATGCTTGCATCTTCGGTTTCACCAGACCGATGACTAATTACTGTCGTGTAACCGTTCGTCTTTGCCAGATCAATGGTCGCCAATGCTTCCGTCAGTGTGCCGATCTGATTCACCTTGACCAAAATGGAATTGGCCACGTGTTCGGCAATTCCTTTGCGGAGAAATTGGACGTTCGTAACAAAGAGATCGTCACCGACGAGTTGAATTTTGCGGCCCAGCTTTTCCGTCAGCTTCTTCCAGCCGTTCCAGTCGTTTTCGGCACAACCGTCCTCAATTGAAATGATCGGAAACCGCGCACAAAGATCGGCATAATAGTCGATCAATTGTTCAGCGGTTTTTTTTGAACCATCCGACTTCTTGAAAATGTAAAGGTCGTTTTTGCTGTCGTAGAATTCGGAGGTGGCGGGGTCGAGCGCGATAAAGATTTGTTCGCCCAGTTTGTAGCCGGCCTTATTGACCGCTGTCGCAATCGACTCGATCGCGTCCTCGGCGGAATCAAGCTGCGGCGCAAAACCACCTTCGTCCCCGATCGCCGTGGAAAGATGTCGCTCTTTAAAGACAGATTTGAGCGCGTGAAAAACCTCGGCGCCATAACGCAGCGCTTCGGAGAAGCTCGGCGCCCCGCGCGGCACAATCATGAATTCTTGAAAATCGATCGGCGCATCCGAGTGCGCGCCGCCATTGAGGATGTTCATCATCGGCACCGGCAAGACTCGCGCTTCATCTCCACCGAGATATCGAAACAGCGGAAGATTTTCCGCTGCCGCGGCGGCGTGAGCGACCGCAAGTGAAACGCCGAGCAGCGCGTTTGCTCCCAGCTTCTTTTTGTTGGGCGTACCGTCAAGCTCGATCAGTTTGTTATCAATCTTCGCCTGGTCGCGCGCGTCCCAGCCTTTGAGAATCGGCGCAATTTCGTTGTTAACATTGGCGACAGCTTTCCTCACGCCCTTGCCGCCGAAGCGACCCTTATCGCTGTCCCGCAATTCCCACGCCTCGTGTTCGCCCGTGCTCGCCCCGCTTGGCACGGCTGCTCGTCCCAGTGCGCCGCCTTCAAGGTGCACATCGACTTCAACTGTCGGATTGCCGCGCGAATCCAAAACTTCACGCGCGTGGATACGGCTAATGCTGGTGCGCGCCATACGATTCTCGTCGGATTAGAACAGCTTTCGTCTTGCGAGGCAAATCAGCTTTTCGGCCTCTCATGCACGATCGAGTAGCGCAGGCAATTCAGCCCTGGGTATGTGACGGAAATAATCGCTTATCAGGAGAGGTGAGCACGAGCTCCTGAAGAGCACCATTCGGGGTGCCTGAGATTCCCATTGGCATTTTGACCGATGCGCGCATAATCATGGACGATGATTCGTGTGGCAAACCTTGGCGTCCTTACATTATTCATCGGCGTCTTCGCAGCCGCGGGAGCCGGCGAAACCGGCCATCTCTCGGCAGATCAACTGGCAAAAGCCGGCAGAAGCGATTCGATCACCATCCCGACACCGGGCGAGCTTTTCGCCGCGCTCGGAAAGACAGGGAAGACAAATTGGTCAGGTCAGTATCGCGGGCCAATACCGGTGACGTACAGCAATCGCGCACAAATTGCGCTGAACCTCGGTGGGTTGATTGCTGACGGTTTTATTGCTGTCGAAGCAAAGGACAGTCAGCAGGTCAAAAATATCGGATCAGACATCATCAAGCTTGCAAAGGCGCTCGGAGTCAGCGAGAAGCTGCTCAGCCGCGGCAGTAGCATCAACGAATTCGCCGAGCACAACGAGTGGGACACGCTACAGGAAGAACTGGAAGCGACGCAAAACGAGGTAAAATCCTCAATGCAATCCCACGCCGACCAGGACCTGGTGATTCTGATGACTCTCGGCGGCTGGATTCGTGGTACCCAGGTCGTCACCGCAGCGATCGTGAAGGACTACAGCGAAGGCAGCGCAAAAGTCCTGCGGCAGCCAGCGCTGGTTCACTTCATGCAGTCAAAAATCAATGAAATCTCGCCCGAATTGCGGGGGGAACCTCTGGTGAAAGATGTGAGCCAACAGCTTGGCGAAATTGAGAAACTCGTTTCTTTCCCGCCGGACAAGGCGCCGACTCTGGATGAAGTGCGAAAAATCAACACATCGGTTGCCAAGATGATGACAGAAATAGAGAGCAAAGAACTGCCGAAATGAAACGCTGTCTTTGGATTTTCATCTCGTTTTTTATGCTGGAAACCAGCATTGCCCTGCACGCTGAGACAGATGCGGAGGTGGCTGCTCGCAGAGACGCGCTCGATATCGCGGGAGCATTTTCAAACGAAGGATTCAAGATTAGGGACGGACATTGGTGTGGGGTTGTTAAGCCGCACGACAACGCCTTGGTAGCGGTGAATCTTTATGCGGGAAACCAGTACTGGTTCTCTGTCGGCGCGACCGAACCAGTGAAAAAAATTGGCGTCACCGTTTATGATGAGGCGGGGAAACAGGTGACCACAGACAGCTACGATAATGGGGATAAAGCCGCCGCCGGATTTTCACCGGCGTACAGCGGTCAGTACTTTGTCTCAGTTGATCTCGTTGAAGGCGAGCAAGGCAGCTTCTGTCTCGTCTATTCGTATAAATGAACCGATGAAGCGAGACCAGTTTCTCGATGCGTAGCGCGGCGTCTGCCATCCAGCAGACAGGAAGATCTCAGCAGGCAGCGGCTATGATTTCGCTCCAAGTCTTCTACGAGGGAAATGTGCAAGGCGTCGGGTTCCGGTGGTCGGTACGCCACGTCGCCAAAGGCTTCGACGTAACGGGGTGGGTCCGTAACCTGCCGGATGGCCGCGTCGAACTTCAGGTTACGGGAGAAGAAGACGAGGTGCGCGCGTTCCTCGATCACGTCGCGAAAGGCGAACTGCACTCGCTGATTCGCAACCAAAGCGAAAATAGATTGGAAAAACCGATCGCTGCGCGCGGCTTTGAGATTCGCTATGACTAATCCGGCGATCGCTGTTCACGGACTAACCAAAATTTTTCCCGTTCCGTTTCATCGACAATCGATTGTCGCGGTAAAGGATCTCAACCTTCGGATCGAACCCGGCGAGGTATACGGGCTACTCGGACCGAATGGTTCCGGTAAAAGCACTACGCTCAAAATTATTCTCGGCCTTGTATCTCCAACTCGCGGCCGCACTGAAATTTTTGGCCGTGATAGTCGTCTCGTAGAGAGCCGCGAAGCTGTCGGATTTCTTCCAGAGAACCCGTACTTCTACAAATATCTTACCGGAAAGGAAACATTGCGTTTTTTTGGGCGCCTGTGCGGACTGAGCGGCAGCGCATTGAAAAGCCGTATCAACGAATTGCTTGATCTTGTCGGATTAAGCAAGGCGCGCAACCGTCGGCTGGGCACTTATTCGAAAGGCATGTTGCAACGCATCGGTCTTGCGCAAGCATTGATTCATGATCCCAGGCTCGTGGTACTTGACGAACCGACCGCTGGTGTCGATCCGGCGGGCTCGCGGGACATTCGCGATTTGATTCTGAACCTGAAGCGACGAGGCATTACGGTGCTGCTTTCTTCGCATCTGCTCGCGCAAGCGCAGGAAATTTGCGATCGCGTCGGCATTCTCGCCAATGGCCTGCTGGTGCGCGAAGGGCATCTACAGGAATTGATCGCAATCGAAAATCAAACCGAACTTGTCATCGCCGATGCTTCCGATGAGCTCATCCGGGAAATCGAATCGTCTGTTAACCGGTCAAGAGCGAAACTAATCGAGCGACGCAAATCGACGACGACGTTGGAGAGACTATTTCTCGACGCCACCAGAAATGACGACGCTCGAGTTTCCAACGACGAACGAGTAACGAAGAAGAAATGACCACCGGCGAAGACGCTACAGCACTTCAAGAAGTGACCGCTTCAACGTATGCGAAGCGATATCGACCTTTTTCTTTCTCTCGCATTTACGCGATTACGATCAACACCGTCACGGAGCTGACCCGCCTGAAAGTTTTCTACGTCCTCCTGGTGTTCGCACTTGTTTTGATCGGCAGCTCGATCTTTATGGCGCAGTTCTCTTTTCAGCAGGAATTTCAAATTCTGAAGGATGTTTCGCTCGGGGCGATCTCCATCTTTACCTCGCTTCTGGCGATCGTT
>Ga0307312_10000874_pt1 | contig 14922 bp, 16 predicted proteins | sample ER_DNA_202_FD_194489 | JGI IMG/M metagenome (GOLD analysis project Ga0307312, IMG submission 194489) | Bulk soil microbial communities from the East River watershed near Crested Butte, Colorado, United States - ER_DNA_202 | ecosystem: Environmental > Terrestrial > Soil > Floodplain | place...
CGGTCCCCAGCCCCTAGTCTCGTCGCCCTGTCCAGGCCGCTCCACTTTGATCACCTCGGCGCCCATGTCACCCAACATCATCGCACACAGTGGGCCGGCCAAGACTCTCGAAATATCGAGCACTCTCAGGCCATTCAAGGCATTAGTATTACTATGGTGTCGGTATGCAGTTTGCATGAGGGCGTGGTATTGCGCGCGATATTGCGAAGGCAACTATGATAACAATTCGGCGGCAGGGCGTTTTTTGACCCCCGAAAGACTTGCGTAGGCTTCGAAAAATCATATACTTGCCGCCGTTCGGGCCGCTGCGCAAGCGCGCTCGATGGATCAGCGCACCGAGGCGCGCACCGGGACGTGCCGGCGCGCCTTCCCAAATAGCCTCCCGTGCGGACGGAGCAGGATGACAATGCCGGACAAACCACAGGTCGAAGAAGTGACGCCTCCCGTTGTCGAGGGGGCGCCGGCGACTCCTCCCGTTCCACGTCGAGGTCCTGGTCACCGAGGTGCCGACGTCCGCGACACGGTCGCGGAAATGACGGAGAAAGCGCAGCAGCTCAGCCTCGAGGCGGGAAGCAAGGTCGCCGCCGCAATGAAGGAAGTCATTCACGCCGCCGCCGGTCTTACGGGATTTGCGTTGGAGAGCGCCCGCGACCTCGTGCAGTACATGGTCCGCCGCGGCCAGATGCGTCCCGAGGAAGCTGAGAAGCTGTTGCGGGAGGTAGAAGAAGCGCAGTCGAAGCGGAAGCCGGGCAGTATTCCCGCCCCCGCCGCACCACTACCGCCCCAAGCCGCGCGAGTGCCCGAGCCGCGTTACGTGCCGCCGCGCCCGTCCGAGCCGATGGTCTCGACTGCGATGCTGCACACGGCAAAACCGGCCGCGAAGGCTGCGACGCCGGCAAGGCCTGTCGCGTCAGCCAAGGCCGCTGCTCCTGCGAGGGCCACCGCCCACGCCAGATCCGCGCCCTCGAAGGCATCGGCGAAGAAATCGAAGCCGGCCAAATCCGCGTCCAAGGCCTCCGCGAAGTCGCGCAAGCCAGCGCCCAAGAAGGCAACCGCCCGCAAGCGTTAGGCGGGGCGAAGTTCCCGGTCAGCGCCAATGCAGGCGTATTGGCCCATCGTAGCCCACCGAGGCGCTCTTCATTTCCGATCCCCGCCGTGTCATAAATTGAGTTCCGCCACACGGAGCTCGGGAATGCGACACACTCTGGCCACACTCGCCGTCGCGACGCTCGCGGCTGTCACCGCGTGCACGCCGCGCCATCTCGAGACGCCGACGGCCGCCGAGCGGGACACCCTCGCGCGTGAGGTCACGGCGATGCTCTCCACCTCGGCGAAAGCGTGGAACCGCGGCGACATCGACGCGTTCATGACGGACTACTATCCAGGTGAGCGCACGAGCTACGTCACGAGCCGTGGAGTGATTCACGATCCGGCGCGCATCCGCGAGCGCTATGCGCCGCGGTTCGCGCCCGGTGGCGTGCGCGATTCGCTCTCCTTCGAGAATGTCGAAGTCGATCCGCTCGCTCCCGGTGTCGTGCACGTCCTCGCGTGGTACGTGCTCTCGCGCGGCGACTCGACCGTCGCTCGTGGCCCGACGTCGCTCGTCATGCTGCGCCACGACGGACGTCTGCGCATCGTCCACGACCACTCGGGCTGATCACCCGCGAATGCGGACACTGGTCGCGCGCGCGCCGACGCGCATCGATTTCGGCGGCGGCTGGACCGACGTGCCGCCGTATCCCGCGGAGCGCGGTGGCTTCGTCTGCAACGTCGCGATCGATCGCTATGCGACAGTCACCATCCGTGACGGTTCGCCGGCACGGTCGAACGAGTCGCCGCTCGTCCGCGCGGCGCTCGCCCGCTCCGGATTGTCGGGCGTCACGGTCAGTCTGGACTGCGACTTTCCAGTCGGTGCTGGACTCGGCGGATCGAGTGCCGCGGGTGTCGCGCTTGCCGGTGCACTTGCCGCGTGGAAGGGTGAGCGCCTGTCCCCAATCGCGCTCGCCGAACGTAGCCGCGCGACCGAAGTCGCCGACCTCGGCATCGCCGGCGGTTGGCAGGACCACTTCGCCGCTGTCTACGGTGGCGTGCAGGCGCTGACGTTCGCCGCCGAGTCGACGACGGCGGTCAAAATTCCGGTTTCCGAGTCGGTGGCGCGTGACCTCGCCCGGCGATGTCTTCTCTTCTATACAGGTGAGTCGCGGATCTCGGCGCGAGCTATCCAGCTCGTGATCGATGCCTACACCGGCGGTGACAAGCGCGTGACGACGAGTCTCGCGGCGATGAAGGAGAGCGCGCAGCGCATGGCAGCGGCGTTGCGCAACGGAAGCAGTGACGCCATCGACAGGCTCGGCGGACTGCTGCGCGAGCATTGGGAAAAGCAGATGATGCTTCATCGAGAAATAACGACGGATAGAATCGACGCCATGCAACGAACCGCGTACGGCGCTGGTGCGCTTGGACTGAAGGCGCTCGGCGCGTCGGGGGGCGGGTGCGTCGTCGTGGTCACGCGCGCGGGAGCGGAAGACGCGATGCGCGATCTTCTCCAGCCGCTCGGCGAGCCGCTGGCGTACTCGGTCGACACGGTGGGCTTCACCGTCCTCGAGGACGGTAGTGCCAATGGCTAACCTCGCGATCCCGCGCGGCGACGCGGTAGCGCTGACGCGTGCCCTCGTCGCCGTCGACTCGCGCAACCCGGCGCTTGTGGCCGGAGCCCCGGGGGAGGGGCCGGTCGCCCGCGTCCTTGCCGACGTGCTGCGCGCCTGGGGCATGCGCGTCGAGGTGTACGATGCGCTGCCCGGCAGGCCTAACGTCGTCGCGCGCGTCGGCCGTGTCGGCGCGCGAGCGCTGATGTTCAACGGACATCTCGATGTCGTCGGCACCGACGGCATGACGCACGCGCCGTTCGTTCCCGAGGTTCGCGGCCCGCGACTCTACGGCCGAGGGTCGACGGACATGAAGGGAGGCATTGCCGCGATGTGCGCCGCGGCGGCGCTCGCCGGCGATGCTGCGCTCGACGCCGAACTGATCGTCGCCGCGGTGATCGACGAAGAGGAGGCGAGTGCGGGTACGCGCGTGCTACTCGAGCGCGGCGTCAGGGCCGAAATGGCGATCGTCACCGAGCCCACGGAGCTTGCCGTCATGCCGGCACATCGCGGCTTCGTCTGGATCGAGATCGTGGTCGAGGGCCGCGCAGCGCACGGCAGCCGGCACGACCTCGGCGTCGATGCGATCAGGCATGCCGGGCTGCTCCTCGCCGAGCTCGACGCGCACGAGGAGCGCGTTCTCGGCACCCGCCTGCACCCGCTTCTCGGTCGCGCGTCGCTGCATGCGTCACACGTGCACGGTGGAATCGGCATGTCCACCTATCCTGATCGTTGCACGCTCTCGATCGAGCGCCGAACGATCCCCGGCGAGACGACCGGTGACGCCCTGCGCGAAGTGGAGAGCGCGATCGAGCGTGTCCGCGCGCGCCGGCCGGCGATGCGCGCGTCGGCGCGGGTGTTGCTCGCCCAGGGACCGAGCGACGTCGCCGTCGACGCACCGGTCGTGCGAGCGTTGAGCGATGCATTGCGCACAGAAGGCGAAAGGGTGCGCGTCGAGGGCATGAGCGCGTGGACGGATGCGGCGTTGCTCAACGACGCCGGGATTCCTGCCGTCTGTTTCGGCCCGGGCGACATCAAGCTCGCGCACGCAGCAGAGGAATGGATCGAGATCGCCGAGATCGAGCGAGCGACGGCGGTATTGACGCGCCTGGCTCGTCAGTTCGGCGCGCGAGCGGTGTAGACTTCGAGTATGGCGCAACTGACGCACGACCAGTACGACGCGCTCGAACGCGCGATAACAAACGGCGTCCGCATCGCCGTGTGGAGGCGCGGTACGGAATACATCGTCGTTCCGCAGCGAATACGGCTGAATGATGGACGTGAAGCGATCGAGGCGATGCATCCGACGACCGGGCACGAGTTGACACTCTATGTCGACGAGGTGGACGCGATCGAGGTGGTGCGGTGACCGCCAGCCCGCTCATCGCGGTGTATGCCGACGAAAGCTGCCTCGGAAACGGTCGGGAAGGGGACAATCCTGGCGGTGCGGCGGGACTGATCGAATGTCTGCACATAGGGACCGGGGAGCTGATACGCCGCGACTTCTGGATCTCCGACCCGGCGACAACCAACAACCGAATGGCGCTCCGTTCGGTCATCGAAGCGTTGCGGATCCTCGGCGCGAAGGGGCGCAGCCTGCGGGTCGTGTTCACGACCGACTCGAACTACATCGTGCAGGGAATGAACGAGTGGGTACCCGTCTGGAAAGAGCGGGGCTGGACCCGGAAGGGCGGCACGATCGAGAACCTCTCTCTATGGAAGGAGGCCGACGAAGCAAGGCGCCAGCATGACGTGCAATTCGTGTGGGTGCGGGGCCACGATGGCCATCCGCAGAACGAGTACGCGAACGACCTCGCGATGAGAGCGGCGCGCGAGCTGACGTCGTCTGGAGGCGCAGTGGAGTCGGGGTTCGCGGAGTGGCTGGCCTCGCGCGAGGCCCGCGGCGCGACCCGGGCACCGACGGAGTTCCCCCCCGAGGTCTTACGCGCGTGGCGGTCGTTACCCAGAGGGTAGCGAGGCGTCAACAGAGGAGCGCGGTGCCGCCATCGGCGGCACCAATCTGCGCATGCACCGGCTGCTCCCACGCCTCTCACTCCGACTCCAATGAAGCTCACTATTTTCGCCCTCGTTCTCGGAATCGCGATCGGCTACGGCTACGGATTCCGGGATGCCAAGATCCACAAGAAGAGCATCGTCGAGCGCACGATCGATCGCGTCGGCGGCAAGAATCGCGGCGCGTACAACAACGATCTCGACAAGGCAAGCGCGTCCGCCGAACGCTAGGCCGTCGTAGCGCCGGCCCGGGAAATACGCACGGGGCTTGCGGAGAGACCGTCTTACTGCGCCCATTTCGGGGGCGCCATCAACGGCTGACCTTCCGCTAGCAGTCCCTCGCACCACCCCGTAGCATTTTTCATGGACGAGATCGATCGTATCTTCCGTCTCCTCGTCGAGACGATTCGCTCGCAGGAGCCTGAGCTGCTGTCGCGACCCTTCGAGGTTGCCGACCTCTATCAATCGCTGCTCCCCTACAGGCTGCACCGTCGCGAGCTCGAGTTGGAGACGAACTCCGACTACGAGATGGCGCTGCTGCGTCTGCTCTCAGGTGAGCGCGGGTACCTCGTCGGCGACGACGAGATGCAGGAGGCGCTGCGGCGCGAGCTGACGACGCCGAATCCGGATCCTGGCGCATTTCGCGCCTACGCGATGTCCCACGTGTCGCTGGCGGCGGATGCGGTGCGGCGTCTCGAGCAGGGCACCGTTCGCAGCGCGGCGCCGGCGCCGTCCGCGGTTCCGTCGCGCGCCGCGCAGCCATCGGGCGCGCCGATGTCGCCGCGCCCGACTTCACCGCCGGCGGCTGCAGCGCCGGTCATTGCGCCCATGCGATCGCCTGTCTCCTCCCCATCCCACCAGAGCAACATGGCCGCTCCGACGCGTTCGACCACCGCCGAGGCGCTGGGCGGCCGTTGCCGCTATTGCAGCGGAGCACTGCCCCAGGGACGGCGCCTGACCTTCTGTCCGCATTGCGGTCAGAATCTCACCGTGCAGCACTGTCCGGCGTGCAACACCGAGCTCGAGGTCGGATGGAAATTCTGCACGACGTGCGGCCGCGGCGTTCAGCCGCCGGATTAGCCGTGGCCCACACGTTAGGCATGTCGATGCGGCACGGCATCCACCGTCTCCCGTGCACCGTTCTTCTCGCCGCACTGCTCGCCTCGGCGTGCACGGGCGGCAATCGCGCCGACGCGACCGCGGACAGCGCGCTGGCGGTACCCGGCGGCGACACGACTCTTCACCGCGATTCCGCTGTGGCGTCGACCACGACGACCGTGACGACGGCGACCGGCGCCGTTACACCAACGGACTCCGTCATCGCGCCGCGCGACAGCGCTCCGATTCTGCTCCTCGCCGCCGACAGCGCGGCCGGCGATTATCTTTACCACAACTCGCGCGGGCGTTGCATCACCTGCCACGGCACGCGCGGCGTCGGTGGCGGCAGTCTCGGACCGAGCCTGCGCGACTCGGTGTGGGTCGACACCGACGGATCCGCGAACGGCATCGCTTCCATTATTCGCGACGGCGTCGCCGAGCCGAAGGGAGGGACCGCTCGAATGCCTGCCTTCGGGCGGCAGCTCGACGAGACGCAGATCACGCGGATCGCGGTCTACGTCTACTCGCTCTCGCATCGCGGAGCGATGGCAAAGGACTCTGCCTCGGCGCGCGCGGCCGCAGGCCCGTAGCGCCGCTGAACGCGGCCGTCCCCCACCAGCGGCTCCGATGGGCACTCAAGGCACCAATACCGACATCGTCTTTCTCTCCGCGGTCCGCACGCCCTTCGGTACGTACGGCGGCTCGCTGAAAGACATCTCGGCGATCGACCTCAGCGTGCTCGCGTCGAAGGCGGCGCTCGAGCGGGCTGGCGTGCAGGGAACTGACGTCGCTCACACGATCTTCGGCAACGTCCTCCAGACGTCAGCCGACGCCGCGTATTTCGCACGCCATGTCGCGCTCAAGGCGGGCTGTCCCGACGAGACGTCGGCGCTGACCGTGAATCGACTTTGCGGTTCCGGCTTTCAGGCCGTGATCAGCGGCGCGCACGAGATCATGCTTGGCGACGGCGATCTCTGTCTCACCGGTGGCGGCGAGTCGATGTCGCAGGCGCCGCACGTCGCGCGTGGTATCCGCTTCGGGACGCCTCTCGGCACGTCGCCCGCGCTCGAGGATACGCTGTGGTCGGCGCTCACCGACACAGTTCCGAACATGAAGATGGGCGAGACAGCTGAGAAACTCGCGATACAGTACAAGCTCGATCGCTCCTGCGTCGACGAGCTCGCGCTGCGCTCACAGCACCTCGCACGCGACGCGTGGGCGGCGGGCGTCTACGACAACGAAGTCATTGGGGTGCAGGTGAAGAACCCGAAGACCCGGCAGATGGAGGAGTTTCGTCGCGATGAGCACATGCGTCCGGAGACGACCGCCGAAGGACTCGCCAAGCTGAAGCCCGTTTTCAATCCGAACGGTGTCGTGACGGCGGGGAACGCCTCAGGCATTGGCGACGGCGCCGCGGCGCTCGTCATCACAAGCGCCGCCTTCGCGAAGAAGCGCGGCCTGCGGCCGCTCGCGCGTCTCGTCTCGTGGGGCGTTGCCGGCGTCGATCCGAGCATCATGGGCATCGGTCCGGTGCCATCGTCGCGCATTGCGCTCAAGCGTGCCGGCCTCACCCTCGAGCAGATGGACCTTGTCGAGGTCAATGAAGCGTTCGCGCCGCAGACGTGCGCCGTCGAGAAGGAGCTCGGCATAAAGCGCGATCGGCTCAATATTCATGGCGGCGCGATTGCGCTGAGCCATCCGCTTGGCGCGTCGGGGGCTCGTATCACGGCCCATCTGGTGCATAGCTTACGCGCGGAGGGGAAGCGCTACGGCCTCGGCACCGCGTGCGTCGGCGGCGGCCAGGGTGTGGCGGTGATCATCGAATCACTGAGCTGAGGAATCCGCCAATGCACGGTCGTCATGCGGGCGCATCGTCTTCATTAGTAGTCGTGCGGATTGTCGTGCTCTTGCTCGTGGCCGGCAGTCTCGCCGGCTGCGGCGGAGCGTCGCAGGGAGCGGCGGCGACGCCGGCACCAGAGAGCGCCGGTGCGGCGACGGGCGCGGTCAGCGACGCACCGTGGCCGATCAAGACGCGCGAGCATCTCGACCTGTGGCTGCACGGGTTCGCGATGCTGCAGGCGGACACGACGAAGATTCCCTATTTCCGTCGCGGCTATCGCGACCAGATGATCGTCGAGCACAATCGCCGCGGCGTGTCGACGCAGCTCGACCAGAATCGCTCGGCCCTCAGCGCCCGATTCGCCGTCAACCGCAATCTCGTCGGCGCGCAGTTCGTCGCGCTGTACTTCGGATCGTGGGACGAGATGTCGCGCGCGATCGATCTCTTCCTGCAGGCACGCGGCGACCCTGGGCGCGCGACGGACCAGGGCCAACAGGCGGTGATCGCGTTTCTTGCCAATTCGTTTCCCAGCCAGCAGGACCGCGACTGGCTCGCTCTCTTCAAGCAATCGTTGACCGACGAGTACTCGCGGTTCTATCACGAGTACTGGCTGGCCGAGCAGCGCACGCGCGCGCCGGTGCTCGCCGCCGCCGACAGCGTGTGGCAGAAGGTCTATCGCCCGAAGTTGCAGACCTTCCTCTCTCGCACTCAGCAGCAGACGGGCGACCTCGATCTCTCCCTTCCTCTACAAGCAGAGGGACGCACAGTTACCGCGGGCAAGCGCGCCAATGCCGTCGCCGTGATCTTCCCTGACCGGCGGGACGCAGCAGTCGAGGCGGTCTACGCCGCGGCGCATGAATTCATCGGCGCGATCGCGAATACGGCGATTGCCGACAACGTGACTCCCGCCGAGCGTCGCGAAGGAGTCGTCGACCGCATCGCGAGCAATGCGCTCGTGCGTGGCGGTGCGCTTCTTCTCCAGAAGACGGCACCCGAGCTCGCCGACGGGTACGCGCGCTTCTATCTGCGTGCCGCAGGCGTGTCGGCGACTGGCGACGCGCAGGCGACGCTCGTGCGCGAGTTCCCACTCCCGGAGCTGATCCGCGACGCGATCAACCGCCAGATCGATTCAGTGCTCGGAGGCATTTGACGGATACGCCGGCGCCCACTGGTCCGCAGCCTGGCGATCGGCCGTCGCTCCCCGCTCGTCCATCGCTCGACCGCACCGCGCTCGAGCGCGTCCTCAAGCGCGCGGGCGAGTTGCAGGCGCAGGCGGCCGAGCCCGGGGAGGAGATGACCGAAGAGCAGCTCGTGGAGCTCGGGAAGGAGGTCGGTCTCTCCACCGAATACGTTCGCCAGGCAATCGCCGAAGAGCGAACGCGCATCAACGTCGAGGAAGACCAGACGCGCGCCGGACGCTGGATCGGTCCGGCGATGGTTTCTGCCCGACGCATTGTACCAGGGACGCCGGCCGACGTTCTCGCCGCGCTCGACCGACGAATGCAGCGCGACGAATGCCTTCAGGTGAAGCGGCGGTTCGGCGATCGCGTCGTGTGGGAGCCGCGCCGCGACCTGCTTGGCAACATCAAGCGGGGTCTCAACGTCGGCGGGCGGGGCTATCACCTCACTCGTGCGCTCGACGTCGCCGCGACCGCGGTCGTGGTCGATCAGAAGTCCGTGCTCCTCCGTCTCGATGCCGATCTGTCGAACGTGCGAGTGTCGCGCATGCGCGCCGGCGGTTTTGCAGCCTTCGGCGGTGTTGCGTGGGGCGGCGCGATGATCGGCTTCGGCGCCATCTTCGCGCCCGCGGTGCTGCCGTTCGTCGCGCTTGCGGCGATACCAGCGGCAATTGGAGCAGGAGGGGCGATGGCGATCTTCCGCAGCCACCGCGGCGTCGCCGAGCGGACGCAGCTTGCGCTCGAGCAAGCACTCGACGCGATGGAGCACACGCCGCCGTCCCTCGCCAACCCGGCCGCCGCACTGCTGGGCGCTCTACTCCAGAAGCCAAAGCGTTAGGCAGAACTGCGGGCGGTGGGCGGTAGGCGGTGGGCGGTAGTAACTGCCATCGGGAATTCGCTTCGGCGCACGAGACTCAAAGGAGCCGTCCCTCGTTTCAGTATGGTCCGTCATTCCCGCTCCCCGTAGTATGATAAGTCGGCCATTCCGTCTCTAACTCCGGATCCCCGCAGTTGAAATGACGAACCGCACCATCGGCGTACTGGGAGGTGGCCTGATGGGCAGTGGCATCGCCCAGGTGGCCGCGCAGTCAGGATTCCGGACGATCGTCCGTGAGGTGTCCGACGAGCTCGCCGAGAAGGCGCGCGCGAACGTTACGAAGACGCTCGCCAAGGGAATCGAGAAGGGCAAAGTCACGCCCGAAGATCGCGACCGAACGCTCGGCAATCTTGAGTTCGTGACGAAGCTCGACGCCTTCGCCAAGTGCGGGCTGGTGATCGAAGCGGTCGTCGAGAATCTCGATGTGAAGAACGCACTCTGGCGGGAGCTGAACGGAGTGTGTCCGCCGCCGACGATCTTCGCGTCGAATACGTCGAGCCTCACTTTGGCGGCGATGATCGGCGCGACGGGACGACCCGACAGGCTCGTCGGCCTGCACTTCTTCAATCCCGTCCCGATCATGAAGCTGGTCGAAGTCGTGCGGACGGTGACGACGAGCGATGCGACGGCGGATGCCGCGTTCGCCTTCGCGCGCGCCCTTGGCAAGGAACCGGTTCTCGCCAAGGACAGCTCGGGCTTCATCGTCAACCTGCTCCTCGTTCCGTACATGCTCGACGCCATTCGAGCGTTGGAGCACGGCGTCGCGAGCGTGAAGGACATCGACACCGGCATGGCACTCGGCGCGGGGCATCCGATGGGACCGTTTACGCTGCTCGACTTCGTCGGTCTCGACACGGTCGCCAGGATCGCCGAGATCATGTTCGACGAGTATCGCGAGCCGCGCTACGCTCCACCGCCGCTCCTCAAGCGCATGGTGCTCGCCGGAATGTTCGGCCGCAAGAACGGCAAAGGCTTCTACGATTATTCGTCGGAGCCTCCCAAGCCGAGCGAGTTGGGAATCTGAACTACAGGCGGTAGGCGGTGAGCGGTAGCCGATAGCCGGTGGCAACGACAACGACAACTGCAACAGCAACAGCAAAGCGAAACTGCCTCAACGCGGATGAGACAGATGAGCCAAATCATGTCGGAAAGGCGTCGAGAAGCAGCTTTGGAAACTGCGTGAAGCACCCCGAGGCAGTATCAAAAAAGCCTTGGCCGTTTCAATCAAGTGAAGTTGTTGTCCTGCATTTGCATTTTGCATTTAGTATTTCACGCCGGCTTCGACTGATTCGAATCATCCTCTCATCCGCGTCGATTTGTTTCGCTTGCCGTTGCTGTTGCTACCGGCTACCGGCTACCGCCTATCTTTATGGCGTGCTACTGACCCTCTCACCGCCCCCGCTCGAACTCGCGCCGGATCCACCTGCGCGCGTCGCCGACGCTGAGCGATTCGCGAAAGGCATCTTGCCTGGCGTATCGAGGACGTTTGCGCTCAGCATCCGGCTTCTCCCCGGCACGCTCGGGCGGGCGGTGCTTGCGGCGTACCTGCTCTGTCGCATCGCCGACACCGTCGAAGACGATCAGGCGATGTCGCCCGAGCGGAAGGGCGCGCTCCTCGATGCCCTCGTGCGCGCGCTCGACGACGCCGCCGAGGCAGAGCGTCTCCCCGCGGTCGCGAACGAGCTTGTCGCCGGAGATCCGGCGCACGTCGAGTTGGTGCGCGGCGCTGATTCCGTCTTCGTGCTCTATCGGTCGCTGCCCGAGCGCTCTCGCCTTCGAGTCCGCCACTGGGTGACGGAAATGGCCGTCGGCATGAAGAAGTTCGCGCAGCGCTATCCGCGTGGCATTCGCATCGGCACCCTCGACGAGTACCGCGAGTACTGCTACTACGTCGCCGGCACCGTCGGCCATATGCTCACCGATCTGTGGCACGAGCACGCGCGCGCGATCGGCACCGCCGAGTATCGCATACTATGGAAGCGATGCCGCGCGTTCGGCGAGGGGCTGCAGACCGTGAACATTCTCAAGGACATCGCCTGGGACGCCACGCGCGAGAACGCGATCTATATCCCGGAGGAGGCGCTCCGTGAGCGGGGTGGCAGCCACGCGACGCTGCTCTCGCCCGAGCATGCGGCCGCGAGCCACGCGGTCGTCGAGGAATTCATCCAGCTCGCCGGGCGCGATCTCGATCAGGCACTCGAGTATTTCGTCTCGATACCGCGACGGGCCGTCTCCGTTCGCGCGTTCTGCATCCTGCCGCTGCTCTTCGCCCACGCGACGCTGCGTGAGCTCGCACGTTCGCGCGCGATGCTCCGCGCCGGAGAGACCGTGAAGATCTCGCGCGGTGAGGTGAAGTCGCTGATGGTCGCCGGTCTCGCGCTCGTCATGAGCAACGCAGGCGTGCGCCGCCTCGTTGGACGGGTGCGACGAAAGCGCTTCTCGCTGCTGCCCGGAGCGGCGTGAAAGCGCCGCGGGACTTCCGCGGCGTCTGGCGCGACGACGACGCGGCCCGCGCCGTCTACAGCGAGGCCGCGGGCATCCAACGAATTCTGCCGCGCGCCATCGCCGTCCCCGCCGACGCGGACGATGTCGCGACGCTCGTGCGGTGGGCAGCCGAGACGACGACTCCCCTCGTGCCGCGTGGATCGGGCAGTAGCATGGCGGGTGGTGCGATCGGCGACGGAGTGATCGTCGATCTGAGTCGCCTCGATACGATCGGCGAAGTGGATACGGGCTCTCGGTCGGTGCGTGTCGATCCCGGCGCGGTGCTCGGGGCCGTCAACGAGCGCGCCCTCGCGCGCGGACTTCGCTTTCCCGTCGATCCATCGAGCTGGTCGTTCTGCACGCTCGGCGGGATGGCGAGCACGAACGCCGCCGGCGCACGTACCGTCCGCGTCGGATCGACACGACCGTGGATTCGCGCGCTTGACTGCGTCTTCGCCGACGGTTCGCGTGGCGAGGTGAGGCGGGGGCGCGCGATGCCTGACGTTCCGCTCGTGCGACATTTCTTCGCGGACGTCGCCCCGGCGCTGATAGCCGCAGAACGCGAGCGACCGTCGGTCCATGACGGCGTGCGCAAGGAGTCGTCCGGGTACGGCCTCGCTGCTTGGGCGCAGAGTGGGGAGCTGGTCGATCTGCTCGTCGGCAGCGAGGGCACGCTCGCGCTCATCGTCGGTCTCGAGCTCGCGCTCGATCCCATGCCTGCCGCGACGGCGAGCCTGCTCGCCTCGTTCCGCGATCTCGAGAGCGCCGTCGCTGGTGCGACGGCCGCGCGCGAAGCGGGCGCCAGCGCGTGCGAGCTGCTCGACAAGACATTTCTCGACGTCGCCGCTGCCGGTCCGCTACCTGTCGAGATTCCGATCGGCACCGAGGCGGTCCTCATCGCGGAGGTCGAATCCGAAAGCGCGAGCGCCGCGTCGAGCGAGGCCGAGGTAATCGCGCGGAGCTTCGAGCTGGCCGGTGCAAGCGCGGTCCGTCACGCCGACACCGAAGCCGCGCAGCATCAGCTGTGGGCGCTGCGCCACGCGGCGAGCCCGATCCTCGCGAAGCTCGATCCGTCGCTCAAGTCGATGCAGTTCGTCGAGGACGGCGCCGTTCCTCCGGCGCGTCTCGCCGAATACGTGCGCGGCGTGCGTGCCGCCCTCGAACGACACGGTCTGCGAGGCGTGATCTTCGGCCACGCCGGCGACGCCCACATGCACGTCAATCCGCTCGTCGACGTTCGCCTCCCGGATTGGCGAGCGCGCGTTGAAGGCCTGCTCGACGAAGTGACCTCGCTCGTCTCGGCGCTCGGCGGTACCGTCGCCGGCGAGCACGGCGACGGCCGGCTGCGTGCGCCGCTCATGCCGCGCGTCTGGAGTCTGCACGCCATCGCGCGATTCGCCGCACTGAAGCAGGCCTTCGATCCGCTGGGCATTTTCAACCCGGGCGCGAAGGTCGCGGTCGCCGCTGCTGAGCCGCTTGGTGACGTGAAGTACGATCCGGCGCTGGCTCCGCTTCCGGCGACCGCGCGCGCGGCGCTCGATCGCGTCGAGCGTGATCGCGCCTACGCGCACTTCCGTCTCGACCTCCTCCGCTCGTAGCTTTCGCGCCGCTAGTGCGTTGTCGTCGTCGTCGTCGTTGCTACCGCCCACCGCCTACCGCCCACCGCCTGCAGTGTTCTACTCCGAGCCCAAAGTCTTCGTCCTCTCGCGGCCCGCGTTCGCCGAGCCCGCGCATCTTCCCGTCACGTGGCTCGGCGAGAGCACTGACGGCGAGCGCCTCGCCGAGTTCGCCGGGCGCCTCTGCTACATGAGCCAGCGAAATCCGGCAAAGCGCAACACCCGCGAGTATCTCGAGAACATCAAGAAGCAGGGACATGGCAGTGTCCTCGAGCACGCGAACTACTCTCTTCTCCTCGAGGGCGTGAGCCGCTCGCTGACTCACGAGCTGGTGCGCCATCGCGCCGGCTTCGCCTACTCGCAGCTCTCTCAGCGCTACGTCGACGAGAGCGACGCGCACTTCGTCATTCCGCCGGCGATCGCCGGTGAGGAGGCACTCGAGGGAGCGTGGCGCCGGCAGATGGAGCAGGCGCTCGCCAGCTATGTCTCGCTGGTCGAGCAGCTCATCGAGCGATACGGCTGGGTGGCCGACAAGATCCACCGCCGGAAGATGGCGCGCGAGGCAGCGAGGGGCGTGCTTCCCAACTCGACCGAGACGAAGATCGTCGTCACGGGGAACGCGCGTGCCTGGCGCACGATGCTCGAGCTCCGGTCGAGTGAGGGAGCAGAGCTGGAGATTCGCCGGCTGGCAGTCGCGGTGATCAGAATTCTCAGCGAGGAGGCGCCGGCCTTCTTTTCCGACTTCGAGATCTACGTCGCCGAGGATCGGCGCGAGGCCGCCCGCATCGGCTACCACAAGGTCTGAGCGGTCGACTCCTCGAGGAGAAATACAGGCGAGCGGCGCGGCCAGGAGGTCGCGCCGCTCTTTTTTTTCCGGCCCTGCTCCCCGGACCTCGCGCCGTGTGGCACCTCCGGCCGGATCTCGCGTTACGCTCGGCGAGGACAGTCGTTCTCGCTCTGAATGGAGGACCGTGAAGAATTTCGGGCGGCGATGTCCGGGGTCGGTCGGCTTCTCGGCCGCGAAAATTTTCTCGTGAGGCTCTCCAAAAAAAAAATCCGGAAAATTTTTTCCGGAATCAAGAAAAAATCGTTGCGCTAAAAAATCGATGCGCGTATTATGCGTTCCAGTAAATCGATGGCATTCGAGTTGCGCATCTCGTCTGCACCCTTC
>Ga0307312_10000876_pt1 | contig 14913 bp, 12 predicted proteins | sample ER_DNA_202_FD_194489 | JGI IMG/M metagenome (GOLD analysis project Ga0307312, IMG submission 194489) | Bulk soil microbial communities from the East River watershed near Crested Butte, Colorado, United States - ER_DNA_202 | ecosystem: Environmental > Terrestrial > Soil > Floodplain | place...
CTGCGCGACGTCGAGCGCTTCGTCGTCCTGCAGGTCGTCGACGTGCGCTGGCGCGAGCACCTCGAGAACATGGACTACCTCCGCGAGGGCGTCCATCTGCGCGCGATGGCTCAGAAAGATCCACTCGTCGAGTACACGACGGAGGGCGAGGCGATGTTCCGAGAGCTCGGTCTCGCCATCCGCGAGGAGGTCGTCGTGACGCTCTTCCACGCGGAGATCACGGTCGACGAAGTCGACCAGCTGCAGCAGGCCGCCCAGGAGATGGACGGGGGAGCGATGTCGTACGAGCACGAGTCCCTGGCGGGCTCGGACGTGATCGCGGCCGCTGGAGCCGGGGCGCTGGTCGGCGGCAACGGCGGCTCGATGGCCGGCTCGCTCGATGCGGGCGGCGGCTCTGTCGCGACACAACAGCGCGTGGTCTCGGACCGCGACAAGATCGGCCGGAACGACCCGTGCTGGTGCGGCAGCGGCAAGAAGTTCAAGCGCTGCCACGGCGCCTAGTCCCGATGGCCGACCAGACCACCTCGCAGCCGCTCGGCGAGCAGCTCAAGGAGATCGGGGCCCAGCTCGCCTGGGTCCGTGATTACCTTTGACCCGGACGCGCTCGAGAAGCGCGTCGCCGAGCTGGAGCAGGAGCTCGGCAGCCCCGGCTTCTGGGACGACCGCCAGCGCGCGGCCCAGGTCTCGGCCGAGCACGCGCGGCTGAGCCGCCGGCTGGAGCGCTACCGCCGCCTGACCCAGGACTACCAGGACGCGCAGGAGCTCCTCGCGATGGACGGGGACATGGCCGCCGAGATCGAGTCGTCGATTGCCCCGCTGCGCCAGGAGCTCGACCGCCTGCAGGAGGACGCGCTCTTCTCGGGCGAGTACGACGCGGGAGACGCCCTCGTCACGATCCACGCGGGCACCGGCGGCACCGACGCGCAGGACTGGGGCGAGATGCTCCTCCGGATGTATCTCCGCTGGGCGCAGAGCCGCGGCTTCCGGACCGAGCTGCTGGAGGCGAGCCCCGGCGAGGAGGCGGGCCTCAAATCCGCGACCTTCACCGTCCACGGCGAGAACGCCTACGGGATCCTCAAGGCCGAGCGCGGCGTCCACCGGCTCGTCCGCCTCAGCCCGTTCGACCAGGCGCACCGCCGGCACACGAGCTTCGCGCAGGTGATCGTCAGCCCGCTCCTTCCGGAGGACGTCGAGGTCGAGATCGACGAGGGCGACCTCCGCATCGACACGTACCGGGCGAGCGGCGCCGGGGGCCAGCACGTGAACAAGACCGACTCCGCGGTCCGGATCACGCACCTCCCGTCCGGGATCGTTGTCCAGATCCAGAACGAACGCTCGCAGAGCGCGAACAAACAAACCGCGCTCAGAACGCTCCAGTCCCGGCTGCTCGAGCTCGAGCAGGAGAAGCGCGAGGAGGAGCTCGCCAAGGAGCGCGGCGCCGCCCAGGACATCGGCTTCGGCAGCCAGATCCGGAGCTACGTGCTTCAGCCCTACCAGCTCGTCAAGGACCACCGCACCGACTACGAAACCGGCAACACGCAGGGCGTTCTCGACGGCGCGCTCGACGACTTCATCCGGGAGTACCTGCTCGCGAAGGCTGCCGGAAAGGTTCTCTAGCCGCTCGTTCCGGTAGAGTGGAGCGCCAAGTCGTACCGGCGCCTTGCAGCGCCTTTTTAGTTATGGCCGTGCAGGAACCGGACCTCCAGCACACAGACGAACCCTCCCCGACGGTTGTTCTCGAACACGAGCCCGTCGCGCCGCCGCCTGCGCCGGCGAGCTCGCCGATGGTGGTCTTCGAGAACGTCACGAAGATCTACGAGCCCGACGTCGCGGCGCTCCGCGACGTCTCGTTCGCCATCGACAAGGGCGAGTTCGTGTTCGTCGTCGGCGCGTCCGGCTCCGGCAAGACGACGGTCATCCGGCTGGTGCTGAAGGAGCTCGAGCCGACCTCGGGCAAGATCATCGTCGGAGGCCGTGAGCTCGGCCGTCTCAAGCGCTCGAAGGTGCCGCTTCTGCGGCGCAACGTCGGCTGCGTCTTCCAGGACTTCAAGCTCCTGCCGAACCGCACCGCGGCCGAGAACGTCGCCTACGCGCTCAAGGTGCAGGGCGAGAGCAAGACCGCGATCCGCCGCAAGGTCCCCGAGGTGCTGAACCTCGTCGGCCTGGCGCACAAGATGGCCTCCCTCCCCGACGAGCTCTCGGGCGGCGAGCAGCAGCGCGTCTCGATCGCGCGCGCGTTCGTGAACCACCCGCCGCTCCTGATCTGCGATGAGCCGACCGGGAACCTCGATCCCGACACCAGCGTCGGGATCATGCAGCTGCTCTACCGGATCAACCGCTCCGGGACGACGATCCTGATGGTCACGCACGACCGCGAGATGGTCGACAAGATGCGCAAGCGCGTCATAGCGCTCGAGGAGGGGAGGCTCTCCCGCGACGAGCGCCGCGGGGGCTACACCTCCGAATGATCGCGCGCGTCAAGCTGATCGCCGCCGAGGCAGTACGCTCGCTCGGGGCGAATCTGTCGACCACCTTCGCCGCCATTACGACTGTGTTGATCGGCATGTTCATGCTCGGCCTCGTCGTCGGGCTCGGCAGCTGGGCGCTCTCGCTGAGCGACCACTACAAAAAGCAGCTCGTCGTCAAGGTCTATTTCTGCACGACGCTGATGTGCAAGACCGAGGCCAGCCCCGACGAGATCGACAAGGTCCACAACAAGCTGATCGCGCTCCATCAGGTGAAGACGGTGCGCTTCATCTCAAAGGAAGAGGCGCTGCGAATCATGAAGAAGCAGCGGCCCGACCTGGTGCGCCAGGTCCCCGGCAACCCGTTCCCGAACTCGTTCGACGTGATCCCGAAGCAGGGCGATGACATCGATGCCATCACGCGGCAGCTCAACCCCCTCCCCGACGGCGTGCAGCAGATCTGCCCCCCTGCGCCGGGAACGAAGGCCGCCGCGTCCGGCATCGGCCAGAGCTGCAACCGCATCACGCACCGCGTCTTATCCGTGGCGCGTTACCTCTGGATTGTGGTGCTGATCGCGTTCGTCGTCCTGCTTGTGTCGTCAACACTGCTCGTGGCGAACACGATCCGGCTTTCGATCTTCGCGCGACGACGCGAGATCGAGGTGATGAAGCTCGTCGGCGCGACCAACTGGTTCGTCCGGGGGCCGTTCATGATCGAAGGACTGCTCGCGGGGCTCGGCGGCGCGGTCGCGGCGCTTATCCTGCTGTTACTCGGACGGACGCTGTTCCTCGGGCACGTCGTACACCTGAACGAGACGGACGTCCACGCGTGGCCGTTCGGGCTGCACGTCCTGATCGTCCTCGGTGCGGGGCTGCTGCTGGGCGCCGCCGGCTCCGGCCTGACCATCCGCCGTTTCCTCCAGGTCTAAACCTGTCGTAGTAGAGCTGGCGAGGCGCGGCAAGCTCCTCGTCGGAGAGCCCTACTTCATCCCGGGCGTTCCGGTCACGATCGACCGGAAGGGCAGCGGCGAGGCGCGGCCCGGCGATCTCGCGCTCGTGCGGGTCGGACGGGGCCGCGCGAAGGCCGAGCGCGTGCTCGGCCGGGCTGACCGGATCGAGAACGTGCTCGAGGCGTTGCTCGTCCAGGAGGGAGAGCGGGGCGAATTCGAGCCGTTCGATGCTCCTGAGCCGTCCTTCGAGGGGCGGGTCGACCTTCGCGGCGAGCTTGCGTTCACGATCGACCCGGAAACCGCGAAGGACTTCGACGACGCGCTGACGCTCTACGACGACCGCGTCCTCGTCCACATCGCGGACGTCTCGTGGTTCGTCCCTGCGGGGTCGCCGCTCGACCGGGGCTCGGCCGAGCGCGCGTTCTCGGTCTACGTGCCGGGGCTCGTCGCGCCGATGCTGCCGCCGCGGCTCTCGGACGACCTGTGCTCGCTCCGGCCGGACGTCGACCGGCTCTGCGTGACCGTCGAAGTCGAGCTCGCCTCCGGCGAGGCGCGGTTCTACCGGTCGGTGATCAGGAGCAAGGCGCGGCTCACGTACGGCCAAGCAGAGGCAATCCTCGCCGGTCGGGAGCGAGTCGAGCCGGCGCTCGAGGAGGCTCTGCGGCGGGCTGAGCGTGTGACGACGGAGCTGCGCGACCGGCGATTCGCGCGCGGTGCTCTCCGGATCGAGAGCGCCGAGACGGCGTTCACCTTCGACGGCGACGGCGGTGTGGCCGAGGCGGGCCGCGAGGCCGAGCCACATGCGCACATGCTGGTCGAGGAGCTGATGATCCTCGCGAACGAGATGGTCGCGGAGCTGCTCGCAGGGCGTCGGCGCGAAGCGCTTTACCGAGTCCACGAGCGGCCCGACCCGCAGTCGGTCGAGCTGCTGCTGGCGAAGCTGGCCGACCTAGGCGTGCCGACGCCGCCGGTGCCGGAGCACCTGGGGCCCTCCGATGCGGCAGCGATCGCCGGCGCGGCGAGCGAGCAGGTCACGGAGTACGTCTCGCGCGCGGGACGTGGGAGGGACGCGTTTCCGGCGCTCGTCCTGCGGGCCCTCAAGCAGGCGCGGTACGACCCGAGGAACCTGGGCCACTCCGGCCTGGCGAGCACGGCGTACTGCCACTTCACGTCGCCGATCCGTCGCTACCCGGATCTCGTGTGCCATCGCGCGCTGTTGCGCGAGCTCGGCGCCTCGGACGATCCGCTACCCGAGGATCTGGCGGAGCTCGCCGAGCATGCCTCCGTCCGCGAGCGCACCGCGGCCCAGCTCGAGTACCTCGCGGATGAGATCTGCCTCGCGTGGCTGCTCGAGCGCCGACTGTTCGAGCTCGGCTGGGAGACGGTGTTCGAGGGCGAGATCGTGGGACTGATCCCGTCAGGGCTGTTCGTCCGCTTCGCGGAGGTGTTCGAGGGCTTCCTGCCCGCGCGGCGGCTTCTGGGCGACTACTTCGAGCTGAACCCGCTAGGGACGGCGCTTGCCGGCCGGCGGAGTGGGAAGACGTACCGGCTCGGCGATCCGATCGAGGTGCGAATCGAGGAGATCAGGCGCAGCGAGGGCAAAGTCGAGGTCGCGCTTGCCCGCCGCGGCCCTATCTAGGTTCACGCGCGCGCGTCCCCACCCGGGTGGGGATTGAAGGTCCACCCGCCTCCCGCGTCGAGCGTAACGACCAAACCCGCACGTGTGTGAAACGGACTTGCGCCGAAAGTGTCACAACGAGCCACACCTACAATCGTCCGCATGGCGAAGACTCAGGGCGAGAAGCTGATCGCAGAGAACCGCCGCGCGCGGCACGAATACCATTTCCTCGAGCGGCTCGAGGCCGGCCTTGCGCTCACGGGCAGCGAGGTCAAGTCGCTCCGCCAGGGACAGGCGACCCTGCAGCGCGCCTACGCGGACGCGCGCGACGGCGAGCTCTGGCTCGTCGGGCTCCACATCCCGGCCTACGAGCAGGCCTCACAGCCGCACGACCCGGACCGCGACCGCAAGCTGCTCCTCCACCGCCGCCAGATCGACCAGCTCAGCTCGAAGGTCGCGGAGCGCGGTCTGACGCTCGTCCCGACGCGGCTCTATTTCAAGGACGGCCGAGCCAAGGTCGAGCTCGCCCTCGCCCGCGGCAAGGAAGTCCGCGACAAGCGCCGCGACATCGCCGACCGCGAGAGCAAGCGCCGCATCGAGCGCGCACTCAAGAGCCGCAGATAACCCGGGCACGGATCGGCGGGCGGCGCCGTCGAGGGGAGGGGCCCCTGAAGGACTCCGCCCGCCACGGGGACGAATGCCAGATGTAGAAATCTCAATCCAGCGGATTACGAACGGATCGCACAGCTGCGGCGCCGGGCAGGTCGGAGCGCTCAGGCGGCGCTGACCGCGTAAAGCCGCCACTCGCCGGGCACGCCCTTGAGCGCGGCCGCGCCGCGGTCCTCGAACTCCAGGCCCGACCCCGCCACGAGATCGCGGACTGTGCTCGAAACGAGCACCTCCCCGGGATCTGCCCGGCCGGCGACCCGCGCGCCGATGTGCACGGCGATCCCGGCGAGCTTCCCGCCCGCGACCTCGCACTCGCCGGTGTGCACGCCGGCACGGATCTCGAGCCCGAGCTCGCCGACGGCGTCGACCGCCGCCCGCGCGCAGCGAATCGCCCGCGCCGGCCCATCGAAGCTCGCGAGGAACCCGTCACCAGCGGTGTCGATCTCGCGCCCGCGAAACCGCTCGAGCTGGCGGCGCACAGTCGAGTGATGCGCCTCGAGCAGCTCGCGCCAGCGCCGGTCGCCGAGCTCCGTCGCGCGCTCGGTCGAGCCGACGATGTCGGTGAAGAGCACGGTCGCGAGCACCCGGTCCGGGTCGGGTCCCTCGCGCACGCCGGTCAGGAACTCGCGGACCTCCTCCAGGATCTCGCTACCGCGGCCCGCCCAGGGGATGTGGACCGTGCCCGGAAGCTCGACGTACCGGGCGCCGGGGATATTCGCGGCGAGGAAACGCGCGTTCTCGACGTGGCAGACCGGATCGTCGGCCCGATGGACGATCAGCGTCGGCACGTGGATCGACGTGACCACGTCGCGGACGTCGATTCCCATCCCGACTCGCATGAAGGCCACCGCGTCGCGCGGTGTCATCGAGGCGGTCTGAAGCCTGCCCAGCCACCGGCGCATGCCTTCCGGATCGGGATCGTCGGGGAAGAGCACCGGGGCCCCCAGGCCCTTTCCCCAGCGTTCGCCGAGTCCTGCCACGTGCTCCTCGAACTCGTCGCGTGTCACCTCGCCCCACGGCCAGTCCTCGGTTTTCTCCTCCTTGACCTCGGCTCCGATCAGCAGCAGCGCCTCGGTGCGCTCGGGGTACGTGGCCGCGAAGAGCATCGACATCGGCCCACCCTCGGAGACGCCGATCAGCGCGGCGCGCTCCGAGTCCGCGGCGTCCATCACGGCGCGGACGTCGTCCATGCGCTCCTCGAGCGTTCCGAACCGCGTGCGCTCCGAGAGGCCCATGCCGCGCTTGTCGAAGAGGATCAACCGCGAAAAGGACGCGAGCTGGTCGCAGAAATGGCGATGGCCGGGGTGCTCCCACATAACGTCGAGGTGGGTGAACGCGCCTGCCACCCAGACGACGTCCCGAGGCCCCTCGCCGAGAACCTGGTAGGCGATCTCGACGTCGCCGCTCATCGCGTAGCGGATCGGCGGCGCGCTCACGCGAGCGGCCCGCGCAGGTAGATCCGGCCGATCGTCGGCTGGTAGCCGAACTCGCGGTTCAGGTGACGGATCGGCGCGTTGCGCTCGTCGTTGCGCGTCCGCAGCTCCTCGTAACCGTTCTCCTTCGCCCAGCGGATCTGCGTCGCCTTCAGCGCCCGCGCGATCCCCCGGCCGCGCCAGGCGCGCTTCAGGCCGGTGAGGTCGTGGTGCGCCGTCTTCGGCTGTGCCTCGGTGAGCGAGAACTTCGCGTAGCCGACCACCTCGCCGCCGGCGAGCGCAAGGAACGTCGCGTCCGGCCTGTCGCCCGAGCCCTGCATGTCGTTGACGAGCCAGCGCTCGAACGGTTCGACGATCTCGTCCTCCCACCCCGGGACGTCCGGCGAAGCCTCGAGCGCGACCTCGTAGATCCCGCGCGAGAGCTCGGGCCGCTCCGCCCACGAGACGATCTCGACCCCCTCCGGTGGCTCGACCGGCGGCGGCTCGATCTCGGCCAGCCGGAGCGCGACGCCCTTCTCGCGCCGGTCCTCGACGAAGCCGCGCCTCTGCGCGAAGGCGAGGCTCTCGGGATCGTCGTCGCTGACGACTGCTTCCAGCTCGGAAAGGCCGTGTTCGCGCGTCCAGTTCGAGACGGCTGCGTAGAGGTCGGTGCCGGCCCCGCGGCCGCGCACTTCTGAAAGCACGGTGATGAGCGTGGTGGGCAGCTCGGGCCGCTGCGGCATGATCGCCGCGAAGCCCGAGCCGACCGGGTCGCCGTCGATCCAGGCGACGAGATCGATGTGGTCGACCATGGCCGCCTTGAAGTGGGTGACCTCATCCATCGTGACCGCCTCGTGCGGCCAGACCGCGTTGAAGACGTCGAGCGAGACCTGCTCCTCCCGCTCGTCCGCACATGCCCGGACGTCGACCATTTCGGCCACAATAGACCTACCCACGCGGTGGGGTTGTGGCCCGCCGGGGTGGGAGATACCCTGGATCGAGTCCCCACCGTGTTGTCCTCAGAGACTTTCCGCACCCGCATCGGGTTTGCCGCAGCCGTAAGTCTCGTCGCTCTCGCGACGACGTCGGTGCTGCTTGTGCTGCTCGGGGACCGAACCTGGAGGATCGTGGCCGCCGCAGGGATCTTTGCGGGAGCCGCGGCGCTCCTCGGGTGGCTCGTCTACCGGGCTGCCGCCAAGGAGCGCGCGCACCGGGCCGAGCTGGCCCGCGCCGAGGCGCGTTACCGGGCGCTGCTCGACGGCCTGCCGCTCGTCACGTGGCTGACCGATCCGGGCGACCGCAGCTCGTCGCTGTACGTCAGCCCGGCGATCTCCGAGCTGACCGGCTATTCCCCGACGGAGTGGCTCGAGGAGCCGGGCCTTTTCCTGAAGCTGCTGCACCCCGAGGACCGGACGCGAGTGCTGCAGGAGCTCGCGGGCACGGCGAACGGGATCCCGGTGCGCACCGACTACCGGCTGCTCGCGCGCGACGGCAGGGCGGTCTGGGTGCGCGACGAGACGGTGACCGTGCGCGACCCGGCCGGCGAGCCGCTCTACACGCAGACGTTCCTGCGCGACCTCGGCGAGCTGCGGCGCTCCGAGGACCTGCGCGAGCGACTCGAGGTAGCCGAGCGCGCAGCGACGGACGAGGTCGCCGAGCGGCAGTCACGCCTCGATCTCGTCCGCCGCGTGGGCCAGGAGCTGAATTCGACCCTCGACCACGAGGCGGCGCTCTCTCGCGTCGCCGACCTCACCGTCCGCGAGCTCGCCGACTGGTGCGTGATCGACCTGATCGACGAGGGGGATCTCAAGCGGGCCGTCGTCGCCCGCGCGGAGGCGATCCGCGACGGCGCCAAGCTTGCGGACAGTCCCGGCAGCGGGATCGGGGCCGTTGCCCAGAGCGGCCGTGCGCTCATCCTGCCGACACCCGGTGAGAGCTCGAACGGCGAGCCGGTTCGCCTGCTCGAGGGTCTCGAGGCGCGCTCGGTGATCTGTGTCCCGCTCCGTGCGCGCAAGCAGCCGCTGGGAGCGCTCACGGTCGCCCGCACTGCGCGCGGCGAGGCCTTCAACGCCGACGATCTCGCACTGGTCGAAGACCTCGCGGTTCGGGTCGGGCTTGCGCTCGACCGCGGCCGGCTCTACCGCCTGGTCGAGGAGCGCGCCGACGCGGCGCGGGTCCTCGAGCACGTCGGCGACGGCATCCTCCTGCTCGACCGCAACGGCGTCATCCGCCTCTGGAACCCGGCCGCTGAGGCGGTCACCGGGATCGACGGGAAGAACGTCCTCGGCCGCCCGGCGGTCGACGCGATTCCGGGCTGGCAGAACGCGGCCGATCAGGTACCGGTGCTCACGGCGCCCGATCCGGGTCACGACGAAGTCACGATCCCGATCGACACGTTGCGCGGCGAGCGCTGGATCTCGATCTCGGGCGTCCGCTTCTTCGGCGGCACCGTCTACGCGTTCCGCGACCTGACCGACGTGCGCCGGCTCGAGGAGATCAAGGCCGACTTCATCGCGACCGCCTCGCACGAGCTCCGGACGCCACTGGCCGCGGTCTACGGCGCCGCGCAGACGCTGCTCCGGCACGACTTCGCCCTCGACGAGACGGGCCGCGAGCGCTTCGTCTCCCTGATCGCCGACGAGTCGGAGCGCCTCGGCCGGATCGTGAACGAGATCCTGCTCGCGAACCAGCTCGACGCCGGCCGCGTGGACATGGAGGTCGAGCCGTTCGACCCCGCCGATCTCGTCGAGCGGGTAGTCGAGGCCACGCGGGCCCACACGCCGCCCACCGTCACCGTGAGCCACTCTGCGGCCGAAGACCTTCCGAGCGTCTCCGCGGACGCGGACAAGGTCCGGCAGGTGCTCGTCAACCTGATCGAGAACGCGATCAAGTACTCACCCGAGGGCGGACACGTCGAGGTCGACGTGGGCGAACACGACGGCGCCGTCCGCTTCGGTGTCCGCGACGAGGGTCTGGGGATCGCGCCGGAGGATCAGGACCGGATCTTCGAGAAGTTCTACCGCGCCGACCCGCAGATGGTGCGCGGCGTGGGAGGGACCGGCCTCGGCCTCTACATCTGCAAGGAGCTCGTCGGCCGCATGGGCGGCAAGATCTGGGTCGAGCCGAACAACGGCAAGGGCTCGGCGTTCTTCTTCGAGCTCCAGACCGCAGACGTGCTCGCGCACGGGCCGACCGACCCCGGGCGGCTACAATTTCGGCACTGACATACGGGGGCGACCTGGTTTCGACGTGGTCGGTTCTCCGGCAGAGCTGCAAGCCGAGGTCCCCGGTCGGCCTCGTAAAACAACCGGGACACAATGCAAGTGCGAAGAACGATCACGCACTCGCTCTCGCTGCCTAACCCGTAGCGAAGCGCGTCGCTCCGAGCTCGGCCCGTGGCCCGGGTAGCGGCGTCAGAAAACGGGCTCGGCACCAAGGGAGAGCCAATCGCCTGAGGTGCGACACCAAAGGATGGCTAGCCCGGCGGTTGGTCGGCTGCCAACCGGCCGACGGGCGAAACTCAACGGCAGCCTAAGCTTGTAGACGTTCTGCACGGGGCGTCCGCGGACGCGGGTTCGATTCCCGCCGCCTCCATTCGTCGCTCGAAGTCCGGCTCCGCTGGCGCAGAGCCATGACGACTTCGAGCGATTTCTCGTTCTATCGACGGGCCGAGGCGAGCCGACGCCGGCAAAGCCGGCATCGGCGGCCTGTGGACAGGTTTTGGCAGTCTCGGAGCAGCGGACCCCTTGACGCAAGAAGGTGTCCGACACCGTTTTCCGCCACTTGGGCCTCTGCGGCCCAAGCCGAAACCTTCAATCGACGAACTTCCGCTCGAATAGCGCCATCCGTTCGCTCATCAGCGCGTCCCAGCCGGGCGTACTCCTGCGGAACTGAAAGCGGGGCGTGGGGAGCCGTCGCCTGTGCGAGTGATCGGAAATGTCTCCTGAGCTGACTATGCCGCCCGGCAATCAGCTCACATGGTGATGATGACTTTTCCTCGGGCGTGTCCCTCTTCCAGATGACGGATCGCCTCGGGAACTTCGCTGAGCGGGTACGTCGTGTCGATGACCGGCACGACCTTGCCTGCCTCGATGAGCTCCTTGAGCACGACCAGGTTGTCGCCCTTCTGCTTGGCGATGAACGTCCCCAGCTTCTGGCTCACGAACGGTGACAGCATCTGGGCGCGGAGCTGGCGATCGATGCCTCCGAACCACCGTCCGCCCCCTTCGCCTCCCACGATGACGAGGGTTCCCCTGGGGGCGAGCCCTCGTCGGAGGTGTGACAACGAACGGTTTCCCGCGATGTCGAGGATGAGGTCGTAGCGTTGCCCCGTCTCCGCGAAGTCGTCGCGCGTGTAGTCGATGACGTCGTCCGCGCCGATCGATCGGACCAGCTCCACCTTCGTCGTGCTGCACACGCCGGTCACGTGGGCTCCGAACGCCTTGGCGATTTGCACGGCGAACGACCCCACGCCTCCCGCCGCGCCGATGATCAGCACTGTCTGCCGCGGCTGCACCTTTCCGGCGTCGCGGAGAGCCTGAAGCGCGGTGGAGCCAGAGGTGGGGACGGCCGCCGCCTGCTCGAAGGTGAGGTTCGCCGGCTTGGGCGCGATCTTGTCCTGTCGAGCGGCCGCGTACTCGGCGAATGCGCCGTCGCAGATCCCGAACACCTCATCGCCCGGCTGGAACCGGGTGACATCCTTGCCGATCGCCTCGACGCGACCTGCCACATCGGTGCCCCGGACGCGGGTCTTGGGCGCACGGAGCCCAGAGCCCGCGATGCGGAACAGGTACGGCAGGCCCGTCATGAAATGCCAGTCCCCGACGTGTGCGCTCGCCGCGTGAACGCGGAGTAGTACGTCGCCGCTCGCCACCTTCGGCTCGTCGACGTCCTCGAGTTCCAGGACATCGGCTGTGCCATATCTGTCTTGGACGATCGCTTTCATCGGATTCTCCCGCCCCGTTGGCGTGCAGCTACGGGGCGATAGTGAGTCGCGTGATCTGTTGGCCAGCGATGGTGAAGTCCCACTTGAGATCGGCGGTGCCGCCGGGGAAGTTGCCGATCAGGCGGCCGGTGACAAGGTAGCGGTCGGGGCCGAGTGCTTCTGTACCGGTGACCTCGGTCGTGTAGGTGTATTTCGAGGCTGCCCCGGTCTGCCAGCCTCGGATCTCGGCCGTACCGTTTCGTTCTTCGCCTTCGTCGATCACGGTGGCGTCCTCGGCGAAGAGGCTGACAATCGAGTCGATGTCGCGATGGGCATCGCGTTCGAAGTAACGCGAGATCACGTCGGGGAGGTTGGTGGACATGTGTCCTCCTTAGCCTGTGGGTCTACGGTTGGAACCCCTGAGTCAGCTAGGAGTCCGTGCAGCAGTGCGCGGTCGCTCGCCTCCCTCGGTGCCGACTCGGCCGCCAACGGCGGCTCCTCCTGGGATGTCGGCAACGCAGGAAGCCGATGGTGGATCGCCACTACGAAGCTGACGCCCGAAACCCGATAAGCGTACGCACGAAGCTCACACGTCCGTCACGCAACGTGAGTATGTCGATGCCACGGACCGCGGGACTGCCCGGCGGCCCGAAGCGCCAGGGCATGGCGGCGGTGTCAGAACTTATGTAACCCAGGCCGTCCTCCTCCAACACGAAGTCGGACGGAGCATCGTCAAGAATCTTCTGAGCGCGCTGGTTCAGCGCATGCCGCCCCACGACCTCGCCCTCTGGATCGATGAACCTCACGTCTTCGAGATATGTCCGCTCGATGGCCGCCCGGCGCTTCCCAGGGTCCCGCTCGGAAAAGACCTCGTGCAGATTGCTGTACAGCAGCTCCTTCGCGTCGGCCATGTCGGTGATCCTTTCATCGCTGTGTACGCGTAGCGGAAATGAAACTATGCCGTGGAGCGGTGCCGCCGAGACGTCGCACGCGCGCCCGACATAGAGGCTCGTCTTGGACGCTCGGCGTTCTCGGCCAGCCGCGTCGTACCCGCTGGATCGTCGAGCGCTTCAGCGACTCCCGCCCGTTCTGCGCGGTTCGGCTAGAGAAAGGCGGGCAGCGTACTGGCCTGGTCGAGGGTCCTCTCATCTGAGCAACGCGATCACAGTGACTCCTCGCCGCGACCCCTTCCTCGCCGCGACTCGTCGTACTAGTTAGACGCGCGCGCGAGGCAGTTTACGGGGGAGATAGCCGGGGCGGGCTCGGCAGTTCGGCCAAGTCTCTTCGCGAAAAGCCGGCGAGCTGGCGCGTCCGGAGCGACTCTCTTGAGGTAGCCCTGGGCAACGAGCCTCTCCTGGGTTGGTTTCCGACCAAAGCCGCCTTGCTGCGGACGCGGGTCGATTCCCGCCGCCTCCACCTCAGGGTTCAAGCCAAAAATGGATCGCGACGGACTTATCCAAGGGTCCCCCAGTGCCCTGGTCGTAGCAGGGCACCGGGGGCGAGTCCTGGCTAATGCCGCCTTCAGCAGCCTTGAGAACCCGTGCGATCACGGGCAAGGCTGCACGCTGTCCTCGATCCGGAAGACGGGCGGGTCGGCACTCGGCGCAACGAACGTCGCGTAGACCGTCGCCCCACCGGCGCTCGAGACCTGGACCGGGTCCTCGTCCTCGACGAACACGCCACCGTTCTCAGAGGTCGGCCCGTACGTCTTCGAGCTGCAGTCTGAATGCGTCAAGGTCACCAGACCTGACTGCACAGCCAGGATCACGATGCCTGGGTGGTGATGCCATCCGCTGAAGCCGCCCGGAGCGATGTCGAACTGTTGGACGCGGACGTCGGTCGGGCCTTTCGTCTGGAACTTGACCCGGTCGCTGTTCACCTGGACCTCGTCGTCGAAGTTCGCGGTGACGAGTGGCGTCAGCCCCACGAATCCGGACCCCGGCGATCCGAGAGCCACGGTTACGAGCGTTCCGATCACCGCAACGCCCAAGATCGCGGCACTCAACTTCTTCCTCGAACGAAATACACTCAACAGTTCCACCTCCTTGGGCCCCTGCTCGCGCAACGGTCCCTCGTCGACATTCACCTGCGGCCGTTGTGTCAATCGCCGCCCGGGAGCGGCTGCCAGTCAGACTCGAAGTCGAACGCCGAGCCCTTGGTCAGCCTCAGCTGGTCGCTGCCGTCGGCGTTCATCGTGAAGATGTTGTAGTCACCGCTGAGATGGACGATCTTCCGCCCGTCCGGCGACCAGGCGCTGAAGAAGTCGCTTCCCTTGTGGTTGGCGGTCAGATTCGTCTGGTTCGTGCCGTCGGCGTCCATGACGAAGACCTCGGCGCTGTCGGTCCGGTCGGAGGTGAACGTGATCTGCCCGCCGTCCGGTGACCAGTTCGGCTGGAACTCGAATCCGTCGTTGGACGTGAGCTGCCGGACGCTCGAGCCGTTGGGCCTCATCGTGTAGACCTCGAGGTCGCCGTCGCGGTCGCTCAGGAAGGCGATCCTCGTTCCGTCCGGCGACCAGTTCGGCGAGCTATCTCGGACGCCCGGCGAGCTCGTGAGGTTTCGCTGCTCGCTGCCGTCGGCGTTCATCGTCAAGAGGTCGTCGTCGGTCTGGCCCCTGATCGGGTCGAGGTCTCTGACGAAGGCGATCCTCCGGCCGTCTGGCGACCACGCCGGTTCCTCGTCGTCGAGGGCGTTGAACGTGATCTGCGTCTGGTGCGATCCGTCGGCGTTCATGACGAAGATCTCGAAGTCGGCTTCGGGGTTCGTCGCGGTGACGCGGTCGCTCATGAACGCGATCCTCTGCCCGTCCGCCCGCCAGTTCGGAGCCAGGTCGTCCATCTTGGACGCCGCAGTCAGGTTGACGAGGTTCCCCCCG
>Ga0307312_10000877_pt1 | contig 14913 bp, 13 predicted proteins | sample ER_DNA_202_FD_194489 | JGI IMG/M metagenome (GOLD analysis project Ga0307312, IMG submission 194489) | Bulk soil microbial communities from the East River watershed near Crested Butte, Colorado, United States - ER_DNA_202 | ecosystem: Environmental > Terrestrial > Soil > Floodplain | place...
CTCCGGCTCTCCGACCACCAGGACCGAGTTGCCGAGGGCTTCGATCTGGTTGCGAATCACTTCGACGTCAAGCCCGTTGCCCTCGATGAGGAACTCGGTGCAGTAGCCCCATCCCCCTTCCGGCAGGTCGAACGCCACCTGGGATGCCGGCGCTTTGGCCACCGGATGCGCAGTCGCTACGAACGCCGACTCCTCGACTGTCTTCAGCATCCCCTCGAGGATGATCTGCAGGCCGAATCCGCCGGCGTCGACGACTCCCGCATCGCGCAGGATCTGCAGCTGGCTGGGCGTTTTCAACACAGCGTCACGCGCGCCGGAGGCGGCGGCAGCGATCACATCCGCGACTGTCGCTTCTGGGCTCGCCGCGGCGGTGGTTGCCGAACGACCCGCTTCTCGCGCCACCGTCAGGATCGTCCCCTCGGTGGGCCTGTTGACCGCGCGGTATGCCGCGTTGGCTGCCTCCTCGAACGCTGCAGCCAGCTCTCGTGGTGTCAGCGAGCTCTTGCCCTCGACCGCACGCGCGAACCCCCGAAAGATCTGCGACAGGATCACGCCCGAGTTGCCTCGAGCGCCCATAAGGCTGCCGTGGGATGCGAGCTTCGCGATCTTGCTCACCTCGGCCGCGTTGGACTCCTTGATATCCTCGACCGCCGACTGAAGGGTGAGAAGCATGTTGGTGCCTGTGTCGCCATCGGGGACCGGGAACACGTTGAGGCGGTTTGCCTCCTCGTGATTGGCCGCCAGCCAGCTCAGGCTGCTCAGAAGCGCCCGCTTGAAAAGAGGTCCGTCCACTCCTGTGGCCCTAGTGGGAGCCATTGCTCAGCGCCGTTCTTCCCTGACGCCTTGCACGTTCACGTTGACCTGGACCACCGGCACGCTGACCGAGCGTTCCACCTCGAACTTCACAGCCTCCTGCAGGTTGTGGGCGACCTCCGAGATCCGGATGCCGTACTGGACGATCACGAAGACGTCGATGGCGAGGCCCCCTTCGACCTCGACCACCACCACTCCCCTATCGACGTTGCCCCTGTGCAGCAGCTCGGCCACGCCGTCTCGCAGGCCCCGCGCGGCCATCCCTGTGATGCCGTAACAGCCCATGGCGGCATGGCCGGCGATGGCGGCGACAGCCGAGGGGAACACCTCGACTCTCCCCCACTGTCGAGCCTGGCCGAGCGCTGTCGGAGTCTTCGAGGCCATCGAGAGCCCATGGTACAATTCGAGTCGCCCTGCCGGGAATCGATGGTCCCTGCGCGGGCTCTACCGAGTCAATCCCAATCGGAAGGTGCCTCATGGCCAAGCGCTGCGCGATTTGCGGCAAGGAGCCGCAGTACGGACACCACGTCAGTCACGCCAAGAACCGGGTCAACCGGAGGTTCATGCCCAACCTGCAGATGGGCCGTGTGACCGTGGCGGGGCGCTCGGTGCGAGCGCGGGTTTGCACGCGCTGTCTTCGCACTTACTCCGCGTAGGAGAGCGCTGAGCCAAAGCGCGTTACTGGGCCTGGGTCTTGTCGCGTTTCTTGTCGCATTCGCTGTCGAGTACGGGCTCTATCACTTCCTGTTGCGCGGCCAGCTGCTGACCCGCGACCCTGCGCAGGTGCGCGCGGCGCTGAAACGCTGGATCAAGGTCATCGTGGTGTGGCAGGTGCTGGTGTTGGGCGCATGCGGCCTGTACCTCGTCGCGCTCGGCTCCAGTGGGGGGCACAGCTTTGCTTCGATCTCGCCGGCCATCGGGGCCATCTTCGGCACCGCCCTGCCACTGCAGTTCGTGGTGATGGCGATCCTACGTTCCTTGCGAACCTAGAACAAAGTCCATCCCATGGACCTCGCCGAGGCGGCGCAGGTCTTTTTTCAGCGCCGTCATCACGCGCTCTTGCGCTTCGTCGCCGGGGACTACCGTCGACGGATCGTTGATGTCGGCCGCGAGGTCGGGTCGCTCGACCATCTCCGCGAAGAAAAGCGTCCACGCGCGCGGCACCACCTCATAGATCGCGTAACCACCTCCGCCCAACGCGAGCCAGCGCCCGTCGCACAGCTCGTGGGCCAGCTCGTGAAACACGCGCCCGACACGCGGCCAGATGCGCGTCGTGGCGGCGAGGTGCGCGAGCGGATCGAGGTAGTGGGTGTCGCATCCGTCCTGGGTGACCAGGATCGTCGGTTTGAATCCGCGCAACATCGGGGGCACGACGGTCTCGAAAGCCTCGAGCCACGGATCGTCCCATGTGAAAGGAAGGAAGGGAAGATTGACGGCGGTCCCCTTGCCGTGGCCTGCTCCACTGTCCTCAGGGAACCCGGTGCCGGGAAAGAGGTAACGGCCGCTCTCGTGCAGGCTGATCGTCAGCACGTCGGGATCGTTGTAGAAGATGCCCTCGACGCCATCCCCGTGGTGAACATCGACATCGATGTACGCGACGCGGTGGCCGCGATCTTTCAACCACATGATGGCGATCGCCGGGTCGTCGTAAGTGCAGAAGCCGGAGGCTCTTGACCGGTGCGCGTGGTGGAGACCACCGGCCGGGCTGAACGTGTGCAGTGCAGCTCCACTCTCGATCGCCTCGGCGGCGACAAGGCTCGCGCCGGCGACAAGGGATGCGCCCTCGTGAAGCTCGTCCGAGATCGGGTTGTCGGCTGAGCTGAACCCTGCCGCCTCGATGCGATCTGGCTCAATTCGGCCTCGTTGCGCGGGATCGCTCAGCTTGCGGACCAGGTCGACGTATTCGGGGGAATGAACGAGCTCCAGCTCTTTGATGGTTGCGCGACGCGGCGGCAACAGGTGACAGTGCTCGATGAGGCCTGTCGACCTGATGAGGTCCATGGTGAGCTTGACGCGGATCGGCTGCAGCGGATGCTGATCCGAGAGGTGATGTTTCATCAGCTCGTCGCCGTAGACGAGCGCAACCGGGCCGGGCACGTCCACTTACGCTAGCAGCCGAGTGGAGAGCGACAGCCTTTTCGAGTCGGTCCCAAACTTCTCCGAAGGGCGGGATGCCAAGACGGTCGCCGCCATCTCCGGCGCGGCTTTGCGAGCTCACGTTCTCGATGTGGATGCTGACCCTGACCACAACCGCGCGGTGATCTCGCTCGCAGGGCTTGGCCCGAACCTGCTCGAGGCGCTCGTGGCCTCGGTGAAGGAGGCGAGCTTGCGGATCGACATTCGGCAGCACAGCGGCGTGCACCCGCGTGTCGGCGCCGCCGACGTTGTGCCGATCGTGCCCCTCGGCGCCACCGAGCTCAGCCGCTGCCGCGAGCTTGCGCACAGGGTCGGCGAGCGGATCTGGAGCGACCTGGGAGTTCCTGTTTACTTCTATGGCGAGGGACAAAGCCTTGCCGACATCCGCGCGGGGCGCGGCCGCCTCGACCTGGGGGGCCCGGCGCTGCACCGTACCGCGGGCGCTGTTTGCGTGGGGGCGCGGCCGAAGCTCGTCGCCTTCAACGTGATCCTGCCTGGGGTGGATCTGGGTGTGGCTCGTGGAATCGCGCGAGCGCTGCGGGAATCGGCCGGCGGCATGCGCGGTGTGCAGGCGCTCGTGTTCTCGCTGCCGGGGGGCCGCGTGCAGCTCTCGATGAACCTGTTTCGCCTGGAAGAGACGGCGCCGGCGGCGGTGGTCGCCGAGCTGAAGCGCCGGGGGGTGGTCATCGGTTACCAGCAGGTGATCGGATTGTGCCCGGCGGTGGTGGCCGGCGACGCAGCTGCGGGAAGGCTGCTCGAGGCTCGTCTCGCCGCATCAGCCGCGAGGGCAGGGGCTGTGCTTTGCGCCGAGCGCGGCGACGCGGAGCATCTTGCGCTCGCACGCCGGTTGCGCAAGGAGGCAGAGTCACTGGCTGCGCTCGACACCGACCAGGACTCGCTTCTCGGCGGTGCGGAAAGGGCAGCAGCTTTGGTGCCGGTGCTGAAGGCGGCCGGCGTGCTCGATGGCGAGCTTCGGGCGATGCTCCAGGCCGCCGCGGCCGGCTTAAGTCAGGCGATGACCCCGTCTACGCGTGCGGCTTATCCGGCCCGAGCCGCCGCACTCGATCGGAAGCTCGACACCTCGACCATCGAGTGATTGCAGCTCAGCCGGATGGGGCGTTCGTGTCAACCGTGACGGTGGAGGCTCCGCCGTCGACTTCGATCCGGTAGGCGTCAGTCGCATTGTCGTAACCGTCCGACTGCCACTTCGCGGCGCCGATACCGCCAACACGATGGCCGTCGCCTGTGAGATTGACGGCTCCGCCGTTTACCTGTGCAGCGACCTGTGTCCCGGCCGGCCGGTGGATGCGGACTGTAAGAGCGCCGCCGTCGATCGAGATCGGAACTATCCCTTTTGGCGGGCCGAGCGTGATGTCCTCACGACTGGCTCCTGAGTTGAGCTCGATCGACCTGACCTTGACGTCGCTCAGCTTGAAAGTGTCGGTCGAGGCTCCGCTGTCGACCGAAATGCTCCAGGTGACTGCGGTGTTGATCTGCAGGTCGAGGACGAAATGACGGTTGCCGAAGAAGAAGACGCCCTCTTGCGAGATGTGCAGCTCACCGGTCGACTTGTCTAGGGTCACTTTTGGGGTGGGCCCCGTGTACTCGATGTGAGCCCTGTAAAGGTCATTGCCGAGCGAGGTGTCTCCCTGCACATTGATGGTCGCCGCACCGACATCAACTGCCGCTGTCGCGCTGGTCAACGTGCCGACCTGGCCGGATGCGTCGAGCACGCGCGTTCCTCCGGGGATCGCCGGGCCCAGTGCCACGTACGCGAGGGCTCCTCCGCCGGCGATGAGAAGAATGAGCACGGTCGCCACGTCGACAGCAACTCCCTTGAGGGCGCGGCGTGTGATGAGCTCGAGCCCGATCACGATCAGGATCAGCGGCCAGAGGTCCGCCAGGCGGTACAGGCGATCGGTCGAGATCACATTGAGCTGGACCAGCAGGGCGATGAGGCCGACCACGATCAGGACCAACGGCCAGAAGAAGCTGCGGTAGCGCCGCTGCATTTGCGCTATCCGGGACGCGTGCGCTGGCGGATGATGAGCCATGCGCCGAGGAGGATCAGGAGAACCGGCCAAACGATGTCGCCGTTGAGCCATTCGAGCAGGCCGACGTTGCGGAGGAGGAAGTAGACCCCGAGGACGATGAGGACCACAGGCCAGAAGTAGTCGTGGCGCCAGAAGTTCATGGGTGGGATTCTGACAGGCCCGAGATCCTACCGGCGATCAGACAGGCGCCACCACCTCGAACAGGCCTGGGCGCTCCTTTCGCGCCGCCTCGACAAGGTCTTGGCCCGCCACCGTGGCCTGCACGGGCCGGCCACCCTCGAGATAACTCTTGGTTACGCGGCGAAGGTCGGCGGCGGTCACGTTTAGAAGCCGCTGCTTGAACTTCTCGCGCTCTTCCCTGGTGAATCCGGTCAGCTTGTTGATGGCTTCCCGGCGACCTTTGATGTCCGGCGACTCGAGGGGATCGACGTCGCCACATGCGCCGAGGATCGCCTCCTTCAAGGCTTCCGGCTCGACCTCGCCCTGGGTCACCCAGGTCACCGCCCCATCGAACGTGTCGTAGGTGCGGATGATGTTCGGGTCGCGGTAGGAGCCAAGGTAGAAGGTCCCGCCTCCGGTGCTCGCCTGCGCATAGGCGCCGTAGGCTCCACCCTTTTCGCGGAGCTCCCTGTGGAGAAACGTGTCGCGCAGGTAGTTGGCCAGCACCAGCAGCACTGGCGCGTCAGGGTGTTGATAGCGCACCGTCTTGAACGTTCTTACGTTGAACGCGACCGGCAGCGGGGCGGTCCGGGCTTCGGGGATGGGGTCGAGCGGTGGGGGCTTGACGGGGTGGCTGTTGAGCGCGCCATTGGGAAGCGCCTCGTCGAATTTTGCCAGCAGCTCCCTCAGGGTCTCGATCATCGACTCCTCGCAGGTCACGACGACGGCGACCGATTCTGTTCGGAACAGCTTGGTTCTTATGGCGTCGAGCTTTTTGACAAGGTCGCCAAGCTCGGACTCCTGGAGCTTGGCCAGGCCGCGCATCGTGTGCAGCATCCCGATCCCCTGGAGCCTGTCGTTGATGGCGCCCTCCGAGCTGAGCTTGGACTGGGCGAGCAGGATGGCGAACTGGAAGCCCAGGTTGGCGATCGAGCTCTCCAGGCGGGTGGCCATCTCGGCAATGATCTCCTTGAGCCGCTTTGGCTCGACCTCAAGGCGCGCCGTCAGGTCTGTAAGCAGGTCTACGAACGGCTTCGCGTTACGATCGAGCGCCTTGCCTGAGATGACGAATGACTGCAGGTAATCTTCTTTGCCGGCCAGGGGTTGGACCTGGGCGGCGGCGCCCACGCCTCCTGTGTAAGCGGCGATGCGCTTTGCGATCTCCACGTAGTCCTGGCCGGCTGCCCCGGACTGGGTGAGCACGCGGCCGAACAGCGGCAGGAGGTCCTTCTCTTCGGAGGTCAGCGCCGAGAAGTCGGATCGAATGTCGATGTAGGTGACTCCGTTGGTCGGCTGCGGGAAGAATTCGCTGGTTGCCGCGCCGACCGTGGCCTCTCGGCTGGGGACGTCCTCGAACTTCATCGGGATGTCGCTCAGCTCCAATGTGGGCAGCGTGGAAAGGTCCTGCTTGGCTTCCTGGTCTTGCTTGAGGCGCAGCGCTTCTTTGACGATCTTCTGTTTTTCGTCGTCGGTCAGCTTGGCCTCGATCGCGGCCAGGCGCTCGAGCTCCTTACGGCGCTTTCTCTCCTCGAGCTCGGGGTCGGGCACCACTGTCAGCAGGCCGCGGTGCAGGTTGTCGAGGAGCTCGGTTTGGATGAGGATCTCGAAGAAGCGGCCTTCTTTGCGGTCGCGTTCGAGACGGGCGAGGTCGGCGTCGAAGTTCAACGCGCTGTAGGGGTCCCCACCGTAGTAGTAGGGGGCGAGTGCGGTGAAGAGGACTTTGAGCGCGTAGGGAAAGCCGGCGTTGGAGCGCTCGCGCTTTTCGAACTCGAGGTGGTGGATGGCCGCGTCGACCTGGGCTTTGTCCACCCCTTCATCGACGAGGCTCTGGAGCGTGTCGAGCACGACTTTCTCGACCTTTTCCGCGTCCTCGGCAGCGATGTCTTTGAGGCCTGCGCCGAAAACGGTTTCGCGGAAATCGTCCTGCAGGCCGCTGCCGTCGGCCATCGCGGTGCCCAGCTTCGAGTCGATCAGGGCTTTGCGGAGGGGCGAGCCGGCGTTGCCGAGCAGAACCTCGCTCAGGACCCTCATCGCCAGCAGGCGGAAGGAGTCACCGGTCGGGACCGTCACCCAGCCGACGAGGGCTTGTGCTTTTCGTGTCATGTCCTCGCCCGGGGTCGCGGGGTAGGGCTCAACGGCCTTCACCGGCTGCTTGAAGCGCTTCACGTCGGGGATCGATGTGTCGACCTCGATGCGCTCGAAACGTGAAAGCGCGTTCTGCTCGATCGTGGCCAGCGTTTCGGCCAGCGGCTTGTCACCGTAGGTGTAGAAGTAGGCGTTGCTCGGGTGGTAGTGGACAGCGTGGAAATTGCGCAGCTGTTCCCACGTGAGGTCGGGTATGTGCTCTGGATCGCCGCCAGAGACATGCTCGTAGGTGAGGCCGGGGAACAGGGCTCGGCCCACAACTCTCTGGACCGCCGCTTGCGGTGTGGCGAGAGCGCCCTTCATCTCGTTGAAGACGACCCCCTTGTAACGCAGCCCGCTGGTGGGGTCTGCGGGGTCTTCGAACTCAAAACGGATGCCCTCTTGCTGGAAAGAGTCTTCGTCGAGGCGCGGGAAGAACGTTGCGTCGAGGTAGACCTCGAGGAGGTTGATGTAGTCCTTGGCGTTGCGTGTGCTGAAGGGGTACATGGTCCAGTCGGCGCTCGTGAAGGCGTTCATGAAAGTGGCCAGGGAGCGGCGCGTCATGCTGAAGAAGGGGTCGCGTACCGGAAAGCGCTGCGAGCCGGCGAGGGCGACGTGTTCGAGGATGTGGGCTACGCCGGTGTGGTCCTTCGGGACGGTGGGAAAGAACACGGCGAAGGAGTTGTTGTCGTCGGGGCACTCCACGTGAATGTGTCTGGCGCCTGTGCGCTCGTGCTCCAGCTCCAGATAGGTGCCTTCGAGACGCTCCAGGCGCTCGCGACGCAGGACTGTGTAGCCGCCGATGGTGCCGATTCCCCGCGTGCTGGTCCTTGCCATCTGGAGATTTAGCAGTCTACGGGGGGACGGGTTGGCGGCGCCCCGAGGGCTAGGATGGGGGTCGGATGCTCTTCACGCCGAGCGAGCTTGAATTTCTGCGATCGCAACGGGTCGGGCGCGTGGCCACCGTCGGGCCGTCGGGATGGCCGCACGTCGTGCCGGTGATGTACGCGCTCAATGAGGATGGCGCGTTTGAGTTCGACGTCGACGGGGTCAAGCTCCGCAATCTGACCAAGGAGCCACGGGCCGCCTTCGTGGTCGACGCGATGGGACCCAAGCGCGGCGTGGCGACGCAGGGCCGCGCAGAGCTGATTGCCCCGGAGCGCGCCCGTCTAACCCCGGTTCGCAAGTTCAGCTGGGGTTTTTAAAAGGCTAACCCTGCACCTCGCGCATCAGGTTTGCCATCTCGATGGCGGCCTCGGCTGCGTCGGCGCCCTTGTTGTTCTTGGGGCCTGAGCGCGCGAGGGCCTGCTCCTTGTCCTCGGTGGTCAGCACTCCAAACGCCACAGGCACGCCAGTATCCAGCTGCACCTGCATGATTCCTGCCGCCGCCTGATTCGCGACGACCTCGAAGTGATAGGTCTCACCGCGAATCACGCAGCCCAGACAGACAATGGCGTCATGGTTGCCTCGCTCGGCGAGCGCAAGCGCCGTCACAGGTAGCTCCAGAGATCCAGGGACCCAAAGCACGTCCGGATCCTGAACTCCGTGCTCCTCGAGCGCTGCCAGCGCCCCGCGAAGAAGGCGCTTCGTGACCTCCTCGTTGAAGCGAGAGACGACAACGGCGATCCGCAGGTCGCCTCCATCGAGGTTGGGTTTGGCGCCTTTCTCACCCACCGCGCCCTCGCTTAGAGAAGGTGCCCGAGCTTGTCTTTCTTGGTCTTGAGGTAACGCGCGTTGTGCTTGTTCGCGGCGATGCTTATCGGCACGCGCTCGGTGACCTCGAGACCAAAGCCCTCCAGGCCGTAGATCTTTTTCGGATTGTTGGTCAGCAGCCTGATCTTGCGCACACCGAGGTCGTAAAGGATCTGACTGCCAATCCCGTAGTCGCGCTTGTCGGCGGGATGGCCGAGGGCCTCGTTCGCCTCGACTGTGTCAAGCCCTCGGTCCTGGAGGTTGTAGGCGTGGAGCTTGTCCAGAAGCCCGATGCCCCTGCCTTCCTGGTGCCGGATGTACAGGATGACGCCCACGCCATCCGCTGCGATCGTCTCCATCGCCGCATGCAGCTGAGCCCCGCAGTCACAGCGAAGGCTGCCGAAGATATCGCCGGTCAAGCACTCGGAGTGAGCACGCAGCAAGATCGGCTTCTGTGGGTCGATCTCGCCAAGGACGAGGGCGAGGTGGTTCTCGTGGCGAAGCACGTCCTCATATGCGTAAAGCTTCCACTCGCGAGGGTCCTTATCGCCGATCGGGATCACCGCTTCAACCCGGCGGGCGACAAGCTTCTCGTTTCGGCGCCGGTACACGATCATCTGCTCGACAGTGATGACCTTGATGTCGTGCTCGCGCGCAAAAGTATCGAGGTCGGGCATTCGGGACATCGTGCCATCCGATTTCATCAATTCGGTGATCACCCCCGCGGGGTAGAGCCCGGCCAGGACCGCGAGGTCGACAGCCGCTTCGGTCTGCCCGGCGCGCGTGAGCACACCGCCCTCGGCGGCTCGCAGCGGGAACGTGTGTCCCGGCATCGAGAAATCGGATGCCTTGGAGGCCGGGTCAAGCACCTTGCGGATGGTGGATGCGCGGTCGTGGGCTGATGCTCCGGTCGTCACGCTGTCCTTGGCATCGATGCTGACGCTGAACGCAGTCCCGAGCCGGCTTGTGTTGCGCTCCACCATTGGTGCGATTCCAAGCTCGTCAAGACGGCGGGAAATGATCGGCATGCAAACGAGGCCCGAACCGTGACGGGTCATGAAGCTGATGTGCTCCGGTGTGACGAGCTGGGCGGCGACCACGAGGTCGCCCTCGTTCTCCCGGTCCTCGTCGTCGACGACGATCACGAACTTGCCGGCTTCGATGTCGGCAATCGCCTCCGGAACGGTGGCCAGGGTCATGGCTCGTAGATATTACCGGCGGAGGTTTCGGGCTACGTAGCGCGCAATAACGTCCGCCTCGAGATTGACCACGGAGCCCTTTTTGTAACTGCCGGCGATGGTTGCTTCGAGCGTGTGCGGGATGAGCGCCACCCCGAACGTGCCGGGTGGTTTGTCGACCGTGGCAACCGTCAGGCTCACCCCATCAACGGCGATTGATCCTTTGACCGCAACGAACCTGGCCAGTGTGGCGGGAAGCTCGATGATGACCTCGCGACCTGGGGCCACGCGCTGGATGGACTTGACAGAGGCTGTTGCGTCGATGTGGCCCTGCACCAGATGGCCGTCGAGCAACGAGCTTGCTCCGAGAGGCAGCTCGAGGTTGACCTCGACTCCGGGGCGGAGGGCACCCAGATTGGTGCGTCGTAGCGTCTCGGGCACGACGTCGGCGAAAAAGACCGGACCGCGCTTCTTGACCACCGTCAGACAGCATCCGTTCACCGCGACGCTGCCGCCGACCTTCAAGTGACGTGCGATCCATGCGTGGTCGATGCCGATGCGTTTGCCGTCCGCCTCGACCACCTTGGCGACCGCGCTAACTATCCCTGTGAACATCCACGTACCCCGTGATCAATAGATCGTCGCCTAGCCGCGTCGCATCGAGCTCTCGCAGCGGGATCGCTTCGGCCAGGCGCTCGACACCCGCTCCTCCGAGGGCCCCCGGCGCATCGCGCCCGCCGATGAGCCGCGGTGCAACATAAGCGTGGACCTTGTCGACGAGGCCCTGCGCGAAAAAGGAGGCGTGCACCTCTCCGCCGCCCTCGACCAAGAGGCTGAGGATGCCCCTCTTGCCGAGCTCGTCGAGAAGCGGTTCGAGGGCGACCCGGCCGTCAGGCGCCGCCGGGAGACGGAGAACCTCGGCAGCTCCCATGCGGCCGGCGCGCGTAGTAGCGATCAGCGTGTTGGGTCCGACGACCCTGGAGGACATGCGGAGGCGTAGCTGGGAATCCAGAACCACGCGCAGCGGCTGGCGCATATCCTCGCCTTCGAGACGGGCGGTGAGCTCGGGGTCGTCGGCGATGACAGTGTTGACCCCGACCAGGATCGCGTCGTGGATGTGGCGCAGCCGGTGGCCGTGGAGGCGAGCATCCTCCCCCGTGATCCAGCGTGATTCGCCGGTGCGCGTTGCGATCTTGCCGTCCAGGCTCATCGCGAACTTGGCGCTCACGAAGGGGCGGCCTGTCAGGCGGTGCTTCACGTAGAACTCGTTGAGTCGCATGGCGCGCTCTTCGTGGACACCCACTTCTGTGGTGATGCCCGCGGCCTCCAGCTTGGCGATGCCCGCGCCCTGCACGCGCTCGTCAGGGTCGGCCATCGAGATCACGACGCGGCTCAAGCCGGCCAGGATGATCGCGTCCGCGCAGGGCGGGGTGCGATGAAGGTGGGCGCAGGGTTCGAGGTTGACGTACAGCGTGCCGCCAAGGGCGTGGTCGCCGGCTGCCTCCAGAGCTTCCTGCTCGGCATGCGGCTCGCCCGCGCGGCGGTGGAAGCCCTCGCCGGCGAGGTTGCCCGCGCTGTCGATCACGACCGCACCGACCATTGGGTTTGGGCTCGTCCTGTAGTCGGCCCGCAAGGCCAGCTCGAGGGCGCGCGCCGACCAGTGCAGGTCAATGCTCGGATCGGGATCTATCGGTGGCAGTCCAGGCAATATATCCGGCCACGCCGCGCGTGGGCGCCAGCGACTGACAACCGAAGTAGGTCTATGAGAATCCCCAGCTTGCTTTCATGCGCTGGATCCGTAAATGACGTGATCTCACTCAACAACTGAAGAGTGAGTTATAGGTGAACAAGCCCTCGGGCTATTAGTACCGGTCAGCTCAAAGCATTGCTGCTCTTACACCCCCGGCCTATCAACCTAGTGGTCTACTAGGGCCCTTACCTGGTTAACCCAGTGGGAAACCTTATCTTGGAGTCTGCTTCGCACTTAGATGCTTTCAGCGCTTATCAGAACCGGCCATGGCTACCCGGCGCTGCCACTGGCGTGACAACCGGTACACTAGCGGGCCGTTCAACCCGGTCCTCTCGTACTAGGGTCAACTCTCCTCAAGTTTCCTGCGCCCACGGCGGATAGGGACCGAACTGTCTCACGACGTTCTAAACCCAGCTCGCGTACCGCTTTAATGGGCGAACAGCCCAACCCTTGGGACCGACTCCAGCCCCAGGATGCGACGAGCCGACATCGCACGTTCTCTGCCGTTTCTGGCAGCGCAGACTATATCTTCACCCTGCTTGATTAGAGCGAGGGGTCGGCGTGTTGTGACAGTCATAGATTTGCCGGTTAGGCACGGACTGCCACCGTGGCAATAAGCCACAGTCGTTACGGGGTCAATCTCTCGCGAGACGACTTCCCACGGTATTGCCCACCACCATATCCAAGGTGGCTAGGGGTTCACCGTTATAAGCCGATACTTCGACGGCATTTCTGCCGCCTCACCCCAAATTGAGGTGCCAAACCGGGCCGTCGATGTGAACTCTTGGGCCCGATAAGCCTGTTATCCCCGGGGTAACTTTTATCCGTTGAGCGACGGCCATTCCACACCGAGCCGTCGGATCACTATGCCCGACTTTCGTCCCTGCTCGACTAGTTTGTCTCGCAGTCAAGCTCCCTTATGCCATTGCACTCTGCGCCTGATTTCCGCCCAGGCTGAGGGAACCTTTGGGCGCCTCCGTTACTTTTTGGGAGGCGACCGCCCCAGTCAAACTACCCACCAGGCACTGTCCGGAACCCCGATCAGGGGCACCGTTAGAACTAAAATTCAACGAGGCTGGTATTCCACTGTTGGCTCCACCCGAGCTAACGCCCGAGCTTCACAGCCTCCCAGCTATCCTCTACACGCTAAATCCCAGTCCAATGCCAAGATGTAGTAAAGCTCCACGGGGTCTTTCCGTCCTGCCGCGGGTAACCTGTATCTTCACAGGTATTGCAGTTTCGCCGAGTATCTGTCCGAGACAGCGCCCAACTCGTTACGCCATTCGTGCGGGTCGGAACTTGCCCGACAAGGAATTTCGCTACCTTAGGACCGTTATAGTTACGGCCGCCGTTTACCGGGGCTTCAGATCAAGCCTTGCAGCTCTCCCCTTAACCTTCCGGCACCGGGCAGGCGTCAGCCCCTATACGTCCCCTTACGGGTTCGCAGAGACCTGTGTTTTTAGTAAACAGTCGGTTGGGCCTCTTAATTGCAACCCTCAACGGCTTCGGAGGTAAACTCCTACACCGCCAAAGGCACCCCTTCTCCCGAAGTTACGGGGTTATTTTGCCGAGTTCCTTAGACAGATTTCTCTCGATCGCCTTGGAATCCTCTTCCCATCTACCAGCGTCGGTTTGCGGTACGGTCACCTGCGTTCTTCCTAGAGAATTTTCTCGGAAGTTTGGGATCAGCCACTACGCCTCCATCGCTGGAAGCTCCCCATCAGTTCTCAGAATTAACGCCCCAACGGATTTACCAATCAGGGCTCCCTACAACCTTGGCCGGACACATCCAATCGTCCGGTTGGCCTACCCTCCTTCGTCCTCCCATTGGTATAACGAACGCGAGGTGGTACTGGAATATGAACCAGTTGTCCATCGCCTACGCCCTTCGGCCTCGGCTTAGGCCCGACTGACCCTGGGACGATTAACGTAGCCCAGGAAACCTAAGATTTACGGCGGGCGGGTTTCTCACCCACCTTTACGCTACTTGTGCCGGCATTCGCACTCGCGGACGCTCCACACGGACTTACGTTCATGCTTCACTGCGTACGCGACGCTCCTCTACCAATCGCAGCTTGCGCTGCAACTCCATGGCTTCGGTGGAAGACTTGAGACCCGATCATTTTCGGCGCCACTTCACTCGACCAGTGAGCTGTTACGCACTCTTTAAAGGGTGGCTGCTTCTAAGCCAACCTCCTGGTTGTTTGTGCGAAGCGACCTCCTTCGCCACTTAGTCTTCACTTAGGGACCTTAGCCGATGGTCTGGGTTGTTTCCCTTTTGACCGTGAAGCTTAGCCCCCACGGTCTCACTGCTGCTGTATAACCTGCCGCCATTCGGAGTTTGGTTGGGTTTGGTAACGGGGGAACCGCCCCTAGCCCATTCAGTGCTCTACCTGCGACAGCCCACAACAACGCTGCCCCTAAAGGCATTTCGAGGAGAACCAGCTATCTCTTGGTTCGATTGGCATTTCACCTCTACCCACAGTTCATCCGCTCAGTTTGCAACCTAAGTCGGTTCGGACCTCCACGGAGTTTTACCTCCGCTTCATCCTGACCATGGGTAGGTCACCAAGTTTCGGGTCTACTGCCTACGACTACAGCCCCTTGCGGGGTCGCGCCCTATTCGGACTCGCTTTCGCTACGGCTCCGGGTGTAAACCCCTTAGCCTCGCCACAAACAGTAACTCGCCGGCTCATTCTACAAAAGGCACGCCATCAGCCTGTGCACTCCCCGAAGGTTGCGCACCTAGGCCTTTGACAGTTTGTAGGTCCAAGGTTTCAGGTTTCTATTTCACTCCGCGCCTGCGGTACTTTTCACCTTTCCCTCACGGTACTCTTCACTATCGGTCACCAAACGTATTTAGCCTTACACAGTGGTCTGTGCGGATTCCCCCAGGATTCCGCGTGTCCCGGGGTACTCGGGTGTCGTTACGAAGTCCAGTCAGCTTCGCCTACAGGGCTGTCACCTTCTGTGGCGCAGGTTTCCACCTGCTTCGGCCCACGACCAG
>Ga0307312_10000878_pt1 | contig 14912 bp, 11 predicted proteins | sample ER_DNA_202_FD_194489 | JGI IMG/M metagenome (GOLD analysis project Ga0307312, IMG submission 194489) | Bulk soil microbial communities from the East River watershed near Crested Butte, Colorado, United States - ER_DNA_202 | ecosystem: Environmental > Terrestrial > Soil > Floodplain | place...
TCGAAAACTTGAGCCTGCATGGGATGCGATTCGCTACGACGCGGAAAAAGCCCGCGCGGCCCCCCAGCGGGAAGGGCTTTGCACCCCAGGTCTACCGAGCGGTGAACCAATGGGCCAAGCAGTTCGAGGTGCCGCTGCTGTCCCTCATGCCGATCGATACCATTCGCCAGCTTGCGCTGAACCCCACCCAGCTCACCACCATTCGGGAAGCCCAGTCGCTCCTGACGCGAACCGACTCGGTCCGAAAGGGACTGGAGCAAGGATTTCAGCAGCTGAATATCGGACCCACACTCGACTCCGCTCGCGCAATGGCCCAGCGACTCGCTGCCACCGACCCGAAGACGCTCGGCCTTGACGGCACCCGACAGGCTATCCAGTCGGTCCAGCAGACGCTGAAAGAGGTCGAGAACGCCAAGAAACGAGTGCAGGCGCTGGAGCGGAACGCACAGAGTGCAGGGCAGTTTCTGGGGCAGGGGATCCAGGGTCTCGACCAGGCCCGGCAGAAGGACTTCGCGTTTGCGAAGTCGTTACTGAAATTACCGACCTTCTCCGCTCCCGAGATCGGGGGCGCTCTCTTCGGCAAGGTAAGCATCGATCGCTTCAAGCAGGCGGCATACTGGGCCGAGCTGGCTCAGCAGTACATGCCCCCCGGACTTCTGCCGCGTCCTACGCCGGGCCCCAAGCGGCTCCGAGCCGCGGGAGAGACGATCGAGTTCCCCAAGGCGAAGGAGCTGCCCCGGTTTCTGCTGGAGCAGGGCCAGATCGATTTCACCATCGGTGGGACCAGCCCGATCCAGGGGGCCTACACAGCCACCGTGAAGGGTCTGACGTCGACTCCGGCGCTCTATGGCCACCCCGCGGTGATCACGGCCAGCCGCCGTGCTGCCGGATCGGCGCTCGCCTCGATTGACGTCGGCGGGGTTCTCAACCACCTGACCGCACGTACCCACGACTCTGCCAGTGCTCGTCTGCAAGGCATCAAGCTGCCTTCCTTCGACCTTCCCGGTCTCCCGTTGCGGGTCGACCCGGGAATCGGGTCGAGTAGCCTCATGTTTTCGATGAGAAACGCCGGCGCCGAGCTGCGTGGGCGTTGGGCAATCGGCTCGAACAAAGTCAGCTGGATTGCGGACAGTGCCGGACGGCGATTGAACGATATCGAGCGACTGGTTGTGCGGGTCGTGTCGGGGCTGAGCGATTTACAGGTCGTCGCCGAGCTGAGTGGAAGCATCGCGTCGCCCAAGTTTTCGGTCTCCAGCAACCTCGACCAGGCGATCGCCCAGCAGCTGAAGGCGGTCATCGGGGAGGAAGTGGCCAAGGCCGAGAAGATGGTACGGGCGAAGGTGGACAGTCTCGTGGCCGACAAGGTGGAGCCGGTGAAGCGGCAGGTCGCTGCGGTCCAGACCGAATCCACTCAGCGGATTCAGGCCGAAAAGCAGCGAATCGACGAGGTGCAGAAGCAGTTGAACGCCGAGCTAAAGCGGCTGACCCGCGGGTTGGCGCCGGGGATTGAGTTACCCAAAATCAAGTTGTAGGGGAAGTCCGGTTTACACGTTCACTACTCAAAGTGAAAATCCATGCGCATCGGAGTCCCCAAGGAGACTTCGGCGGGCGAGCGCCGCGTAGCGCTCGTACCCGAGTCGGGTAAGAAGCTGATCCAGGCGGGCTACACCATCGCGATGGAAGCCGGGGCCGGCGATGCGGCCGGCTTCTCCGATTCCGCATACCGCGAGGCCGGGGTCACCATATGGGACGACCCGGCTGCATTGCTGAGCTCGGCCGACCTGGTGCTGAAGGTGAACGCCCCCAGTGCCGGAGACGGCCAGGGGAGCGAGACCGATTGGATGCGGGAAGGGGCTATCTACATCGGCTCTCTGATGCCGCTCCGGAATCTCGAGGCCGTGCGCGCGCTCGCCGCCCGGCGGATCACGGCGTTCTCCACCGACGCTATTCCCCGCACTACCCGCGCCCAATCGATGGATACACTCTCCTCGATGGCCAGCATCTCCGGGTACAAGGGAGCGCTTCTGGCAGCCGCCGAGCTGAACAAGTACTTCCCCATGCTGATGACCGCCGCCGGCACGGTGCCACCGGCCAAGGTATTCGTCATCGGCGCCGGTGTTGCAGGACTGCAGGCCATTGCGACGGCGCGACGGCTCGGCGCCAACGTCTTCGCCACCGACGTGCGGCCCGAGGTCAAGGAACAGATCGAGAGCGTCGGCGGGAAATACGTGGGCATCGAGCTGGCGGGCGGTGTCTCGGCGGGAGGTGGCTATGCCAAGGAGCTCACCGAGGCCGATCAGTTGCGCCAGCGCGAGCTCCTCGCCGCGCAATGCGCCCAGTCTGATACGGTGATCACCACGGCGCTCATCGGTGGTGTCTTCGCGCCCCGTCTCATCACCGCTGACATGGTGAAGTCGATGAAACCAGGCTCGGTAATCGTGGATCTTGCCGCCGACGGCGGCGGCAACTGCGAGCTCTCCCGTCCAGGAGAACGGGTCAGCGTTGGCGGGGTCACCATCCTCGCTCCACTCAACCTCCCGGCGACGATGCCTCTGCACGCGAGCCTTCTCTTCTCCCGCAACCTCACGGCCTTCATTCAGGCCTTCACCAAGGACAACGCTTTTATGGTGGACCTCACCGACGACATCCAGCTGGGCTCGGTGATCACCCACGAAGGCGCGGTGAAACACCAACGTACCCGGGATGCCTTGCAAAAGGTGGCAACATGACCGAACCGCTCGACTTCTGGTCTATGCTCTTCGTCTTTGTACTTGCCTCCTTCATTGGAGTGGGGGTGGTCCGGCGGGTGTCCCGGCTGCTGCACACGCCTCTGATGTCGATCACCAACGCCATCTCGGCCATCGCCGTGGTCGGGTCGATCATCGTGACCGGTGCCGACTACCCGCGTGGGATCCGGATCATGGGCGCGATCGCACTGTTCGCGTCCATGACCAACATCGTCAGCGGCTTCCTCATTACCGACCGGATGCTGAAGATGTTCAAGTCGGAGCGTAGGCCGGGAGCGGACGGCGGCTCATGAGCCACGGGATCGTCCAGCTCGCGTACCTCGTCGCCACGGTCCTGTTCATCTTCGCGCTGCACTGGATGAACACACCGGATACGGCCCGCAAGGCCGTGTATTCCGGGGTCGTCGCGATGTCCATCGCGATCATTGCAACCTGGGCTCAGCCGGAGGTGGTCCATCACGGATGGATCGTCCTGGCGATCATCGCCGGGTTCGTCGTCGGCGTGCCGCTGTCCCGAGTGCCGCTCACCGCGGTCCCCCAGCGAACCGCTCTCTCCCATGCGTTCGGCGGCCTGGCTGCCGGCCTGGTCGGCACGGCCAAGTATTACCTCTGGGCGTCCGAGGGTCCCGAGAATCTGACCGCGTTCAGGATGGTCGCCATCATCGTGGAGGTCCTGCTCGGCTACCTGACGTTCACTGGAAGCCTCATGGCTGCGGGCAAGCTGCAGGAGATCAAGTGGATCCCGCAGCGACCGGTCACTTACCCGATGCAGAACCTGACCAATCTCGGCCTCCTGGTGGTTGCCTTGCTGGCCGGCACGGCACTGGTTCTCCACCCCGCCGCTGCATGGGGCCCGGCCCTCTTTCCAGTGATCATCGCGCTCGCCTTGGTGTTTGGGGTCCTGCTGATCATACCCATCGGCGGCGCCGACATGCCGACGGTGATCGCGATCCTTAATTCCTACGCCGGCCTGTCGGCGGTGGCCATGGGCTTCGTGTTGGACAACAAGCTGCTGATCACGGCCGGCGCGCTGGATGGCTCGAGCGGCCTGATCCTGGCCATCATCATGTGCCGGGCAATGAACCGGTCGTTCACTAATGTGCTCTTCGGCGCCTTCGGCCAGGCCAAGCAGGTCACGGCCGGTGGCGATCAGAAGGCGTACAAATCGGAGACCATCGAGGGCGGAGCCCAGGTTCTGGAGCAGGCCAACCTGGTGGTGATCGTGCCCGGCTACGGCATGGCCGTCGCCCAGGCCCAGCACAAGGTTCGTGAGCTGTATGACCAGCTCAAGAAGCGCGGGGTGACCGTGAAGTTCGCCATCCATCCGGTGGCGGGGCGGATGCCGGGGCATATGAACGTGCTGCTGGCCGAGGCGAACATCCCATACACCGATCTGGTGGAAATGGACGAGATCAACCCCGAAATGCCCCAGTGCGACGTTGCCCTGGTGGTAGGCGCCAACGACGTCGTCAATCCCGCAGCCCGCACCGACAAGAACAGTCCCATCTTCGGTATGCCGATTATCGATGCCGACCGGGCAAGAACCGTCTTCGCCATCAAACGAAGCAAGAATCCCGGGTTCGCCGGTATCGATAACGAGCTGTACTTCTCGGAGAAAACCTGGATGCTCTTCGGGGACGCCAAGAACGTGGTTGGCGATCTGGTCAAGCAACTATCCGGCGGTGGCGTGCATTGAGATCTCAGTGCACCCGCCGACCGCTCTTCCTCTTTCTCAGCCCTGAGGCCGTGATGCGATTGCCCGCTCTTTCGCTGGTTCTCCTGCTGGCCGCAGCCCCTGCCGTCCGGGCCCAGGATTGCCTCCAGCAAATCAAGTTTCCCAAGGTCGGCCGTTGGGCCGAGTACAAGGCGCTCTACAATGGAAAGGACCCCTACACGGTCCGCTACAGCGTAATCGGGAGCGAGAAGCGGGGCGGAGCCGATCTGAAATGGGTCGAGCTCCGGATGGTGGGGCAGGACAAGGACAAGAATTTCACGTACCAGGTGCTGGTACCGGGATCGCCCACCGAGATGGCCCAGGTTCAGGAGATCATCATGAAGGCCGGCGACAGGCCTGCCATGAAGATGAACGGCATGATGCTAAAGATGATCCGCGGCCAACTGGACAAGCAGAACTTTCTGGCCGACGTCTGCAAGCAAGTAACCTTGGTTGGCAAGGAAAAGGTCACCGTTCCAGCCGGCCACTTTCAGGCTACGCATTTCCACAGTGCCAAGTACGGCTCGGATAGCTGGGTGGCATCGTCGGTACCGTTTGCGCTGGTGAAATCAGTGGGGAAGAATTACCAGATGGAACTGGCTGTCTATGGCAACGGGGCTAAGTCGTCCATTACCGAGCAGCCGCAGGAGATGCCGGGGATGGGAGGACCCTCAAGCCGGTAGGCGTCGGTTAACTACAGTTACCCCCCAGAGTGTTCCAGGTAGGGACACCTTAGCGACCTCTCTGGGTGTCAGACTGGCAAACTTGCATACATGGGCAGCTATAGCCAGCCTGGTGAATTGTCCGCCGCAACTCTCCATCCAGTCATACTTTAGCTAAGGTGTTGATTTTTCGCATCTTAGGCAGTATATTGGCGCACTCAAAATTTGGCTCGGCTTCAGTCGTGGCTGGCACCCGAGCAGGGGACGGGAGTCCCATAGGAGGCTAGAAGCGTGACAATCAAAGCACGTAGCAAGCGTCGCCCGGTGCGACCGGCGCAGATCGCTCGTGCAATCGATGAGGGCCGCGAGAGTCTCGATCTGTATCTAGACGAGATCAGCCGGGTTCCCCTCCTCAACCGTGAGGAGGAGATGGAGCTCGCCCGCAAGGCATTCAAGGGCAATGTGACGGCCCAGGAAAGGCTGGCTCGCCACAATGTGCGCTTTGTGGTCTCCGTGGCCAAGAAGTTCCAGAATCGCGGGGTCCCCCTGGTGGACCTCATCGGCGAAGGGAACCTCGGTCTCATGACCGCGGCTCGGAAGTTCGACCCCGATCGTGGCGTCAAGTTCATTTCCTATGCGGTGTGGTGGATCCGGCAGGCGGTGCAGGCCGCCATCGCGCGGCATGGCCGTCCGGTCCGGGTACCGCTCAACCGTACGGCGGATCTCAGTCGCCTGGGTCGGACCACCACCCTGCTGAAGGATCGGCTGGGCCGGATGCCGACCACCGAAGAGTTGGCCCGGGCAACCGGACTGACGGTCGAGGCGGTGCGTTCGCTGAGCGCCCTCAATTCCGAGGCGGTACGGCTCGACCATCCCACCAGGGACGGCGAAGGCAACGAGCGGATCGAACGTTTCACCAGTGGCGAGCAGGAAAGCACCGACATGACGACCATGGCCAACAGCCAGACGCGGGATATCGAGGCGGCTCTCGCCGCGCTCCCGCCGCGGGATGCCAAGGTGCTTCGGCTCTACTTTGGGCTGGACGACGGCAACAGCCGCACGCTCGAGGAGATCGGCCGGATGATGGGGGTTACCCGTGAGCGGATCCGTCAGCTGCGGGACCGCGCCCTCCTCCGCCTGCGCGAAGGCGAGACCGGAGATCGGCTGAAGGATCTGGTTGCTTAGGAGGCTATTCGCTATTGGCTGTGGGCTATTGGCTGCTCCCATGTCTAGAAACCCTCCGACGATCCGGAGGGTTTCTATTTTCCCATAGCCCATAGCCCATAGCCCATGGCCACCATGAACCCCATCCCCCACGCCATCAACCGGCGCGACGACGGCCTCCTCATCGAGTGGGACGAGCGCGGTCACCTGGGATTCTTCCCTGCTCGTTCCCTTCGCCTGGCGTGCCCCTGCGCCGGCTGCGTCGAAGAGGTGAGCGGGCGACCTTTGCTCGATCCCGCCAGGGTGCCGCCCGATATCCGACCGGTGTCGGTCCAGTTGGTCGGCGCCTACGGTCTGCGCATCAACTGGAGCGACGGGCATGGGACCGGCATCTACACCTTCGATCAGCTGCTCCGAAACTGTCCTTGTCCTGGCTGCAGGGGCCAGCCTGCTTCGGAGTGACCCCGGAGAAGGTGACTCTCGCGTCTTGCGCTCTGGAGACGCCTCCCCCAATGTGTACCCATGCTGGATGACTCCCATTCGGTCATGGCGGAAGGGACCGACGTCGGCATTATCGGGGGCTTGGCTGTCGCTACCTGGTTCCTGATCCTCGATACCATCGCGGGCCACCCCTTCCAGACCCCGAGTCTGCTGGGCCAGGTCGTGCTCTTCGGCGACTCGACTCCCGACACCAGTCACCTCGTATTCGGGGCAATTCTGGTCTATACCGCTTTTCACTTCGCGGTGTTCGCGCTGCTCGGGATGGGACTGGTCGTCCTGGTGCATTGGGGCGAGCGGGATTCAGTGGTCCGATACGCCCTGCTTCCGGTCTTTCTCGTCTTCGAAGTGATGTTCTACGGCCTGCTCGAGGTCTTCTCCGAGCGAACCAACGAGCTGTTCCCCTTCTGGGCCGTCGTCACGGCCAACACCCTCGCCGCGGTCTCGATGGGGCTGTATCTCTGGTACAAGCACCCGGAGTTCCGTCGCGCCTGCCGGGAGACCCCGCTCGGGGACGCTCCATGATTTCGTAGGGCCCCGACCCGAGTTACCTTCCAGCCTCAACTACTACGGCTGGGGTCTGTGCGTCGCGGATTGCTCTCCATAGGTCCCGCTTTCCTCCTGTTGTGCGTCCTTTCGACATCATCGCTCCTGGGGCAGCTCGAACCACCGTCCACGGGCGGCGCGGTCGCGCTCGACCAAGAGCTTCGGATGCTGGGGCACTACAAACGGGTCCTGATGATCGGGGCCCATCCCGACGACGAGGATACCGAGCTGCTGACGATCCTCGTCCGCGGCCTGGGCGCGGAAGCGGCCTATCTCTCCCTTAACCGGGGCGAGGGTGGACAGAATCTGATCGGCCCGGAGCTGGGTGAGGCGCTCGGGCTGATCCGCACGGAAGAGCTGCTTGCCGCGCGCCGGCTCGACGGCGCCCATCAGTACTTCACCCGGGCCTATGACTTCGGGTACTCCAAGAGCATTGATGAGACCTGGCAGCACTGGCCGAGGGATGAGATCCTGAAGGATGTCGTGAGGATCGTCCGGAAATTCCGGCCGCAGATCATCGTCTCGATCTTCAGTGGAACCCCTCGCGATGGTCATGGGCAGCATCAGGCGGCGGGGTGGGTAGCACAGGAGGCGTTTCGGGTGGCGGGGGATTCTACTCGCTTTCCCGAGTTATTCGGTCAGGAAGGGCTCCTTCCCTGGACTCCGCTCAAACTTTACCGCAGCGCCCGTTTCGATACTGCCGCCACCACACTCACGCTGAACGGGGGAGTGCTCGATCCAGCCGTCGGGAAGTCCTACCACCAGATCGCGATGGCGGGACGGAGCCTGCATCGGTCTCAGGACATGGGCCAGCTCCAGCAGATTGGACCGTCCAAGGTTCGCCTGGCACTCTGGGAAGACCGCACCGGAGGCGGGTCCGCCGGGCTGTTCGCGGGCATCGATACGACGATGGCCGGCATGCCGCTGGGGGAACGACGCCGAGTCGGAGGGGCAGCCAGGCTGGTCCTCCGCACTGACACGCCTCCCGCACTCCACCGGTATGTCGCCCGCATCGACTCAGCCATTGCCGCCGCTGGACCCAACGAACTTTCCCGCCGGCGTCTTCTCCTGGCCCGTGCCACACGAGATCTCGAGGAGTCGATCGTCGAGACCCCGGGCGCCGATAGCACTGACAAGACGTTGTATTACACTCGTGGCGTCGAGCTCTCCGACCAGCTCGCTCATCTCAATGATGCGGCGTGGAATCTGGCGCGGGTGGTGTTCGATGCCACCGTAGACGACGATCGGGTCGTGCCGGGGCAGCCGTTGCGCTGGAGTCTATCGCTCTGGAACGCATCCACCATCCCGCATTCGGTCCAGATGACGGTGACCCAGTGCATCCCCTTGGCTGAGTGTCATGGGCCCGAGCGCAATCCGGATCGAGCCGTACCGCCATCGCAGGCCAGGGCGGATACGGTCGACTTTGCTGTCCTCCAGGACCAGCCGCTGACCATGCCATACTTCCTCAGGTCGCCCCGGGACGGCGACCTGTATACCTGGCCAAGAAACAAGGTCAGCCACCTAATCGGGGCGCTTCCGTACGGCGATCCATTCGAGTGGCCAGACTTCGCCGCCTCGAGCGAGCTGACCGAAGGTCTGGCCGATAGCGCTGAAGCGGGCTTCTGGTCCGAAGCGGTGTTTCGCTTCAACGATCAGGCTCGGGGAGAGGTGCGCCGGCCAGTCACCGTGGTGCCCCGCATCGATGTGAAGCTCGATCCGGCCACCGAGGTGTGGCCCACCAGCTCGCTGACGCCGCATCGCTTCACCGTCACGCTTACCCACGGCGCCAAGGACTCGACCTCCGGGACTGTGCGCCTGCAACTCCCTCGCGGCTGGCCAGCGCTAGCGCCGCACCGCTTCCACTTCACCCGGGAGGATGAGCGCGAAAGCTTCGTCTTCGAGGTCCGACCCCCGGCTCGCCTCGCTCCCGATAGCGGCCAGATTCGCGCTGTGGCGCAGGACCTGGCAGGCACGACGTACGAGGTAGGCATGTACGCCGTCGACTACCCTCACATCAGGCCCCGCTCCTACACCAGGCTGGCGACGGCCACGCTCCGGGTCGCCCCGCTGATCGTCCCCCGCCTCACCCGCGTAGGCTACATTCGAGGCGCCGCCGACAGGGTGCCTGAGGCGCTCGCCAGCGTGGGAGTGCCCGTCACCCTGCTGGGCGGAGCGGCGCTCGAGCGCGGGAGGCTCGATCGGTACGATGCCATCGTGGTCGGGCCGCGGGCGTACGAGACGGATTCGGGATTGGTGGAGAACAACCGGCGCCTTCTCGACTACGCCCGGCGAGGCGGTCTCCTCATCGTGCAGTATCAGCAACACCAATTTTTCGACGGCCGGTTTGCTCCCTATCCGATGACGGTTGGCGGGCAGCCGTTGCGCCTGGAGGAGTCGGCGCCGGCCCGGCCGGGGTCTGCCGTCACGCGGGCTGCTCCGCCGGTGAGCCACGATCGGGTCACCGACGAGAATGCGCCCGTGAAGCTGGTGGCACCCAACGATCCCGCGGTCCACGCGCCGAACCGGCTGAACCCAGCGGACTGGAAGGGTTGGGTCCAGGAGCGTGGACTCTATTTCGCTCGGACCTGGGACCGCCGGTACCGGCCGGTTCTCGAGACCCACGACCCCGGCGAGGCGCCGCTTCTAGGAGGGCTCCTCGTCGCGCCGGTGGGGAAGGGAACCTACGTGTATACCGGCTTGAGCTTCTTTCGGCAGCTGCCTGCCGGCGTGCCGGGCGCATTTCGGCTTTTCAGCAATCTGCTTGCGCTGCCGCATGGGCGGTGACGGGAAGGTCGGGAAAGTCGGGAAGGGCGGGAGGGGTAGCGCCAACGCGCGGCGTCATTGGTACCGTTGGTTTCTTTCTTTCCTTCCCGTCTTTCCCGTCCTTCCCGTTCTTCCCGCCTGCAACCACGACACTCGGACCCCAGTGGTGCTCTATTCCCCCCATGGTCGGGATCAGCTCCAGCTCCTCGAGCACGCGTTCGAAGCGAAGCGTCCCGACATCGACGTGCGCTGGCTGGATATGGGCTCGCAGGAGATCCTCGACCGTTTGCGTTTCGAGCGGGTCAATCCGCAGGCCGATGTTTGGTTCGGGGGGCCGGCCTCGATCTTCGATCGCGGGATCCAGGACTCGCTGCTGGTGCCTTACCGTCCGGTGTGGGCCGGCAACGTGGAGCACCGAGGAGCCGGGCCTCGGGATCTCTACTATCCGGTCTACCGGACGCCGGCGGTGATCGCCTTCAACAGCCGGGCGGTGCCTCGCCGGGAGGCGCCCCAGGACTGGGACGACGTGCTGGAGCCGCGCTGGAAAGACAAGGTCATCATCCGGGATCCCATGGCCAGCGGAACAATGCGTGCCATCTGGGGGCTCATCCTGCTGCGCAGCCTGCGTCAGACCGGAGACACGGCCCAAGGCATGGCCTGGCTTCGGCGGCTGGATGGCCAAACCAAGACCTACACGATCAGCCCTGCGCTGTTATACGAGAAGCTGGCCCGCCAGGAGGGCCTGATAAGCCTCTGGGATCTTCAGGACATCCTGATCACTCAGGCCAAGGGCATGCCGCTGGGCTACGTCTTTCCCCGGAGTGGCACGGTGGTCATCGACGATGGCATCGGACTGGTGCGCGGTAGCCGGCACCCTGAGGCCGCCCGCGCGTTTATCGACTTCGTCGGCGGCCAGGAAGCGCAGCTGCTCACTGCTCGGCGGGTATTCCGGCTTCCGGCTCGCACCGACCTTCCGGCCGATTCGGTGCCCCCATGGGTGGCCGATGTCGAGCGTGACATGGTCGTCGCCGACGTGGATTGGGCCCTGTTCTCCAAACAGGGGCCGGCGTGGATGAGCTACTGGGATCAGCGTGTGCGCGGAACGGGAAAGAGGTGAGAGGTGACCTTCTTGCGGCTCGAGGGCCTGACCAAGCGTTTCGACGGGACGGTGGCGGTCGACGGCCTTTCGCTTGCCATCGAACGCGGCGAGATGCTGGCCTTGCTGGGCCCGAGTGGGAGCGGCAAGACCACCACGCTCCGGCTGTTGGCCGGCTTTGAGACGCCGGACGCCGGGCGGGTATGGGTGGAGGACGAGGATGTCACGGCGGTCGAGCCGGTGGCGCGGCGCTTCGGCATGGTGTTCCAGCACTACGCCCTGTTTCCGCACCTCGACGTCGGCGCAAACGTGGCATTCGGCCTGGAGTCGCTCCGCATTCGCGGGGGTGAGCTCGATCAGCGGGTGGCGCGGGCACTTGCTCTGGTGGATCTGGCCGGCTTCGAGCGCCGGCGCATAGCCCAGCTCTCCGGAGGTCAGCAGCAACGTGTCGCGCTGGCTCGGGCGCTGGCACCGGAACCGCGTGTGCTGTTGTTGGACGAGCCGCTCTCGAATCTGGATCCGTCGCTTCGGGAGCGAACCCGGGGCGAGATCCGGGAGCTGATCCGCCGGGTAGGAATCACCACGGTGCTCGTCACCCATGAGCAGGACGAGGCATTCGACCTTGGCGATCGGGTTGCGGTACTGCAGGGAGGCCGGCTGGAGCAGGTCGGCTCGCCGGAAGATCTCTACGCGACCCCCGCCAACCCGTTTGTCGCGGAGTTCGTCGGCCGGTCGAGCCGCATCGCCGTGACGGTGCTGGGGCCGACCGAGCGTGGCGTGCGGGTCTCCCTGGAGGGCGTGGAGTGGGAGCTCACCGATGGCGCTTCCCCGCAGGGAGCCGTTCCACCGCAGGGGGAAGCCTTGATGGTGGTGCGCCCGGAGGCACTCCGATTGATGGCGCCCGCTCCGGGTGCCGTCGCCGGAACCGTGGCCGAGCGGCGATTCACCGGCGCGGCGAGTCTGTTCACCGTCGCGACCGATGGTGGTGCCAGACTCGAGGTCACCGGCCCGCCCCGGTCGGTCCGGCCCGGCGATCGGGTGGGGATCATGCCGAGCCGCCGGTCGGGTGGGGGTATCCACCTCTTTCCTTCGGGCGACCGGTGACCGGCGGCAGACGCGCGGCTCTCCTCGAAGTGGGGCTACTGGTGCTCCTGCTTTGGCTGATCGTGTACCCGCTGGTGCTCGTCCTGGTGGAGGGTTTTCGCGGCGCGGATGGATGGACGGTCGACTTTGTGCGGCAATTCTTGGAGCGGGGGAACGAGGGGCAGGCGCTCTGGGGCAGTCTGTGGATCTCGCTCGCGACGGTGGTGCTGGCCGGAGCGATTGGGATCCCCCTCGCCTTCCTCTTCTCGCGCTACGACTTTCCGGGCCGCCGTATCGTGGGTGGTCTGGTTGCCCTGCCGGCGGTGCTTCCGCCGCTCGTCGGCGTGCTTGCCTTTCTGTTCCTCTATGGCGAGAGCGGATTCGTCTCCCTCCTGATACAGCGACTCTTCCAGCTGGATACACCGCCGTGGCGGCTGCAGGGTCCCGGAGCCATTCTGCTGGTACACGCCTATTCCATGTACGTGTACTTCTATCTGTTCACCCGCGCAGGACTCGCCAGCCTGGATGCCTCTGTGTTCGAGGCCGCCGCCAGCCTCGGCGCGGGACGCTGGCGCACGCTGCGACGAGTCGTGCTGCCGCTGCTGATGCCGGCACTGACTGGTGGCGCCCTTCTCACCTTCATGACCGCACTCGCGTCCTTCAGTGCCCCCTACATCTTCGGCGGCGGATTCCGGGTCATGACCACCCAGATCGTCGCCACCCGGCTGAATGGTGATGACCAGCTTGCGATGATCGAGACCGTCTCGCTCACCCTGATCGCCCTTGTGGCGCTCTGGCTGTTACGGGGGACCGCCGCGTTCGAGAGCGCGGCCGGTGGACGCAAGGGCGTGGCTCCCGCCCTGGTGCCGGTCAAGCGGCCGGCGGTGCGTCTCATTGTGGGGGTACTCGGCTGGGGGCTGGCTCTGCTCCTCCTGCTGCCACACCTGACCCTGCTGCTGGTCTCCTTCGTGCCGGCAGGGACCTGGACCACGGAGCCGCTGCCGCCCGCGTATACCTGGCGGAACTACCTCACCTTGATCGAGGATCCGGTGCGAGCCAGGCCGCTCCTCAACAGTCTGTGGCTCGCCAGCGCGGCGACCATGGCCGCGGTCGGTATCGCCGTGGCCGCGGGAGTCCTCTCCGTCCGCCGGCGGGCGAGATTCGGACGGACGATCGAAGGCCTGCTTGCGCTGCCCTGGGCGGTCCCTGGCACCGTCTTCGCGATCGCGCTGGCCACTGCGTTCAGCGTGCACGCGCCCCTGGCCGGCCGATTCATTCTGGTGGGCACCCTCTGGCTCCTTCCGCTCGCCTACCTCGTAAGGAATCTGCCGATCACCAGCCGCAGCGTTCTGGCGGGCTTCCGCGCGCTCGACCTCTCGCTGGATGAGGCAGCCGCGACGCTGGGCGCCGGGCGCTGGCGAACGCTCCGCCGGGTGACCCTTCCGCTCCTCCGCCCGGCAATCGTGGCGGGAGCAAGCCTGGCCTTCGTGACCGCATTTGGGGACTTCGTGACCTCGATTATGCTCTATACCTACGACACCCGGCCGATCTCGCTCGAGATTCTGTCCAGCCTCCGGCAGTCCGACGTCGGCGTGGCCGCGGCTTACGGTGTGGTCCTGATGGCGATCAGCGCCGCCGTATTCACGCTCGGCGCCGACCGGGGAGGGACCGGATGAAGCGGAACTCCGCCGATTCCCGCAACCAGTTCCGCCGCCTCGCAGTCCTCATCGCGGTGAACTTCGTGGACATGATCGGGTTCATGATCGTGCTTCCGCTCCTGCCGTTCTACGCACTCAAGCTCCAGGCAACGCCGGAGACGATCGGCCGCCTGATCGCGTCGTTCTCCATTGCCCAGTTGCTGGCGGCCCCGATCTGGGGACGGGTATCGGATCGGTACGGTCGGCGGCCCGCCCTCCTGATCGGACTCAGCGCATCCGCGATCGCCTACGTGGTCTTCGGGCTGGCGACCAGCGTCTGGCTGCTCTTCCTCTCCCGGCTGGTACAGGGCGCCGGCGGGGGCACGACCGGGGTAGCCCAGGCCTACGTGGCCGACACAGTTGAGCCGGCCGATCGCGCACGCGCCCTCGGCTGGCTCTCAGCGGCGACGTCGGCCGGTGTCATGGTGGGGCCGGCGATCGGTTCCTTTGCCGCGCATTTCGGCCAGGCCGCCCCCGGGATGATCGCGGCGGCGCTCTGCCTCATCAACGTTTTCTTCGCCTGGAAATGGCTGCCGGAATCACACAAGGAGCCGGCACCGGTTTCCGCGAAGGCCCGCAAGCCGATTTGGCATCCGGCCTGGATGGCGCTGCGCCACCCGACCACTGCGATCGGTCGGCTGCTCTGGATCTACGGCGTGGGAATGCTCGCGTTTGCTTCGATGACCTCCGTGCTCGCCCTCTATCTGGGTGCCGAGTTCTCGATCGATGAGACGACCATTGGATACGTCTTTCTCTATGTCGGGGTGCTCTCCTTTGTGATGCGCAGCCTGCTCCTCGGTCCGATCGTAGACCGGATCGGGGAGACCTGGGCCATGCGGATCGGTACCGTGCTCCTGGTAGCCGGCCTTGCATTGTACCCGCTGCCCCGCGATCTCTGGACACTCGCCCTGATCATTCCTCTGGTGCCGATTGGTACAGCGC
>Ga0307312_10000879_pt1 | contig 14907 bp, 10 predicted proteins | sample ER_DNA_202_FD_194489 | JGI IMG/M metagenome (GOLD analysis project Ga0307312, IMG submission 194489) | Bulk soil microbial communities from the East River watershed near Crested Butte, Colorado, United States - ER_DNA_202 | ecosystem: Environmental > Terrestrial > Soil > Floodplain | place...
AGGCCATCGCCGCGGCCTCGTCCACCAGGCCGGCCGCGATCATGCCACCGGCCACCGAGTCATCGCGGGTGAGCAGCCGGGACTCGTCCGCGGGCTGGCCCAGCCAGTAGGCGCGGCTGTCGCCGAGCCAGCACAAGGTCACCTCGTAGCCGCTCGCCACGGCGGACACGAACGTGGTCGCCGAGGTGTCGCCGCCGGGACCCTGCAGGTCCGCTATTGCCTGGCGAGCCGCCGCCACCGCGGCCCGCGAGGCCTCGCCGAGGTCACCGCCCGCCTGCACCGCCGCCACCAGGATCGGCAACCCGGCCTGCGCGGCCGCCTGGGACGCCTCGTCGGGACGGGCCGAGGAAGAGACGCCATCGCAGACGACGGCCACGACCGCCGGGCCGTCCGCGGCTTGCTCGGCGGCCAGCGCCATCGCGTCCTCGTTGCGGTGATGCCGGAGGCCCCTGTCGCTGACGCCGGCAGCGGGACCAAGGTCGACCTCGGCATGGTCTCGCGAGGACGGGTTGGTGATCATGTGCATACGTTAGTGCCTGCAATCGTCCGTCGTTGCTAACCCTGGTGCACGGTGATCGTGGTCCAGGCGCCGAGGTTGATGCGATCGCCGTCGTGTAGGGGTACCTGGTCGCCGACGCCGATCTCCGAACCGTTGACCAGCGTGCCGTTCGCTGAACCCGGATCGAGCACGGCCCAGTTGCCGTCCGGCGTCGCGATCAGCACCGCGTGCAGCCGGCTGATGCCCGGATCGGCGGGCGGCCCGGTCAGGTCGATCTCCGGGGCCAGGCCGCGCGATACGCTCCGCCGCCCGATCCGCATCTGGTTGCCCACGAGCTGGAAACGGCGTTCGGCGTAGTAGGAAGGGAAAGTGACAGCCGAACCCTCCGGTCCGGTGACCGCCTGCACCCGCTCGTAGTAGGCGCGGTCCGCACCCACCACCGCGGTCCAGGTGGCCTGCGGATACGGAAACGAGGACATCGACGGCTGGGCCGGGTCCGGGGTGGCTGGCGGGCCTGGCTCCCGCCATGGGTCCGATGGGGCGGGGGGTGCCGCCTGGGCCGAGCTGTAGCCGCCGGAACCAGGACCGGGCTGGCTGGAACTGTAACTGCCCGTGCTGGGGCCGGGCTGGCTGGAGCTATAGGCGCGTGGGGCCGGCGGCGGAGGGGCGGACGCGGTGGTGGGGGTGAAGCGGGGGCCGGCGAAATTGTAGCCGCAGGCCTCGCAGAACTGGCCGTTCCTCGGGGTACCGCAGCGCGGGCAGGGTTCGGCCGCGGGAGCGGAGGCGGCGGGATCGGGCCAGGCTGCCGGCGGAGCGCCCGATGCGGGCGATGAGCCGGTGGCGCGGCTGCCGGGCTGAGGACTCCCGGGCGGGGGGCTGCCGCCGATGCGCATGCCGCAGGTGTCACAGAAGTCATCGCTGGCCGAATCGTGGCCGTTCGGACATACCGCCATCGCCGCCTCCTTCCGCGTTACTTCTTCACCCGGACCGTCTTGGTCGAGCGGGTGTCGAGGGCCATCTCGTCGGCGTCCTCGACCTTCTTCTTCAGCCGGACCGTGCCCGACTCCACATCGACCACGTCTACCACCTTGGCCAGTAGCTTGGCGGTGTCCTCGTTGCCCGACTCGTGGGCCAGGGCCACCGCCCGGCCGAGCCTGGCCGTCGCGGTCTCCTCGTCGCCCTGCTTGCGCGCCTCCAGGCCCTCCTGGATCGCGTCGGCGAGCTCGGCCTGGCCAGTGTAGTGGGCCACCCGAGGGTTGATCTTGGTGGAGAGCGCCTCGTCATCGGTCCAGATCGCGCGGATCAGGCCCTGGCCGAGGATTTCGGTCCCGGCGACCAGGCTGATCCGGGCGGCCAGCATTTCCTGCCCGACGCCGGCCGCGGTGACCTCGACGCCGACGTGGTAGTCACGGCTCTCCCCCGGCCCCCACGCCCCGGTCGGATAGTCGCCCGCCTGCGGGCCCGCCTGGGTGCGTCTGCCGGTCAGGTCCTCGACCGCGGGCGCGACCTGCTTGACGAACTTGAGCGTGGCGGTCTGCGGCGTCCACACCCGCAGCGACACGTCCGCGACCTGCTTGCCCATCGCGCTCTCCATCATGGCCGCGAAGTCGGCGGCCAGTCCGGACGGGTCGGGCACGATGTCCACCGTGCCGAGCAGGGTGGTCGAGACCGTGCGCAGCTCCTTGACCTCCCAGTCGGTGCCGACGCCACGGCAGTCGCAGCTGAACACCCCTTCGCACTGGCTAAGCTCGGCGGCCAGCCGTTCGGGCGTCTCGTGCTGGTTCTTGCCGTCGGTGAGCAAGATGGCGTGCCGCAGCTGGGCCGGGTAGCCCGCGAAGATCTGCCGGGCCAGCGCGAGCCACTGGCCGATGGCGGTGCCGCCGTTGGCGCGCAGCGCGCCCACCGCCTGCTTCGCCGCGGCGCGCGACGACGGGCTCGCGACCGCCATGCTCCCGTCCGGCGGGAACACCGGCCAGGCGGTGCTGGTGCCCGCGACCACCGCGAACCCGACACCGTCCCGCACCACGTCGATCGCGGCGGCGGTGGCCACCTTGGCCTGGGACATCTTGGTCGGCGGATAATCCATCGACCCCGAGCAGTCGATGATGATGATCTCGGCGCTACCCGCGCCGCCGCCCGGCGCGGCGATGGCGACGTCCGCCCCTGACGACACGGTGGCCACCGCGCTCACGTCACGGCCGCCCTCGGGCAGGTACTGGTTCTGGTCGACGTCGATGGTGAAGCCGGAGTCGGTCATGGCGGATTCTCCTTGGTAACGGCGCCGGCCGTACGAGCGGGAAAGGGATCAGCACGATGGTGATGTTGTCCATGCCGCCCGCGTCCAGGGCGAACTTCAGCAGCGCGTCGGCGGCGCTGGACGGGTCGTGCAACGCGTCCGGGAACGCGATCTGGGCCAGCCCCGCCGCCTCGGGCTGGTAGTTCCACAGCCCGTCGGAGCAGACCAGCACGACCCCGCGGCCGGGCGGTTCGAACCTGGTCACGTGCGGCTCCGGCGCGGCCACGTCGGCACCGAGCCAGCGGGTGATCACGTGCGCCTGCGGCGAGGCCATGGCCTCGGCCTCGGTCATCTGCCCCTGGGCCACTAGCTCCTCGGCGAGCGAGTCGTCCCTGGTCAGCCGGGTGGATTCGGACTCGGTGGCCAGCCAGTAGGCGCGGCTGTCACCGAGCCAGCAGAGCGTGACATCCTCCGGGCCGACAATGACGGAGACATAGGTGGCCGACGGCGCACGGGACGGCGAGCCCAGGATGGTCATGGCCTCATGCGCCTGGCGCACCGCCGCCATGGACGCCTCGTCCGGGTCGTCGCCGCGCCTGATCGAGCTGAGCAGCATCCGCACCGCGGCCTGCGCCCCGGTCAGCGACGCGTCCTCCGGGTTCGGCGAGGAAGACACCCCGTCGCAGACCACCGCGATCGCGACCGGGCCGGCCGGCGACTCCGTGGTCGCCAGGGCCATCGCGTCCTCGTTACGAGGATGCCGCAAGCCGCGGTCGGTGACCCCGGCCAGCAGCTCGAGGCTGAGCTCGACGTGATCGCGGCCGGACGGCACCTTGCGGCCGCACGACTCGCAGTAGCCTTCGGCGCTGATCGGGCCGGGTTTGGCCGAATCGTCGAGCGAGCACACCGGGCACTGCGCGGTGTAGCCGGGCGGGCCGGCGCTGCTAACGGGCGGGGCGAGCTCGGTCCCGCAGGACTCGCAGAAGCTGTCCGCGGCGCCGGCGGTGCCGCCGCAGGTGGGGCAGGTAACTCCCGTGTTGCCATCGTGCATCAGGCCATCATCCAGGGCAGGGGTCATCATGTCAGCGTCCGGGGCCGGATTGCGTTCGCCATGTCGATAAGTTTCATCCACTCGAGGCCGGTTTCGCCGCGGGCCGGCTGGGCGCTGGTCGTCACGGCTGCACCCCCAGCACGGCCTGCTGGTAGGCAGCCACCGCGGCCTCGGCCGCGGCCAGGTCGCATGGCGCCGTCCAGAGCAGGTCCCGGGCTTGGTCGTAGTGCTGCGCCAGGCCGGAGTCTTCGGCGCCGCCGAGCCGGGCGGCTTTGGCCTTGTAGGCACCGAGCAGCCCGCGCAGCTCGTCACGTTTCGCCATGGCCGCCACCACGGCCCGTTCGGCCGCCTTAAAACCGGCCGTCGCGGTGGCCAGCTCGCGCTCGAGCAGGTCCAGCTCGGACGCCAGGCGCGTCCACCGCCCGTCGGCCAGCAGCGCGCCGAGGTCGGCCAGCCGACCGGACAGGTCCGCCATGTCCGGAAGCGGGGGCGGCAGCGCTTCGGCGGCGATCTTCACCGCGGCCTGCTGCCGGGCCGCGACAGCATCCTCGCGGGCCGAACGGGCCGTGGCCGCTGCCGTCGTGACCTCGGCGACGCGCTGGTGGGCTTCGTCCCGCAGCCGGGCCAGTTCGTCGGCCCGGCTCGCCGTCGCGGTGACCTGCTCGGCGAGGCGGTCCGCTCCCGAGGTGTCGACCGTGCCGTCCGGCTGCCACAGGGCCAGCGGGTCGGAGTTCAGCGTGTCGCGCAGCCGGGCCAGCTTGCCCTGGGCGGCGGTCAGGTTGCCGGTCAGCGCCTCGTCGCCGAGCGTGGCGGCCACCAGCGTTGCCCGGGCGAGCTCGGCGCCGACCGCGTCTAGGCGGCCCGCCACCTCGGTCCAGACATGCTCAGCGGCGGAGACCACTTCGGTCACGGCGCTGAACGCGCCGCGCATGCGCGCCACCGCGGTCGCCATGGTCAGGTCCTCACGGCCGGGGTCGGCCAGGTCACGGCCGGCCAGCGGGGCGGGACCCGAGGCCAGCTGAACCGAACGGCCGGCCAGGAGCCCGCTGATAGCGGCGAGCTCTCGCGGCCCGAGATGCCTGGCCGCGGTCTCGGCGGACTGGTCGACCACGGCCGAGTAGGCTTCGAAGACCTGCCACAGGGTGCCCAGCGTGGCGGAGGTGGCGTCCCAGCGGTGCTTGGTGGTGCCGGTGAGTTCGGCCCCGGCGAGCAGTTGCTTGCCGAAGCTCGAGTCGAGTTCGAGCAGGTTGGCCTGGATGGCGTCACGCTCGGCCACGGCCGCCTTGACCGCGGCCGCTGCCTGGTCCCTGGTCATCACCGGAGCGCTCATCGGTACTCCGCCAGCCGCCCGGTCATACCCGCCATGCCGCTCCCGTCATCGGAACCATGACGTTTACCATTTTGCCCGCACTCAGAGGGTCCTTTGGGTTAACGCACACCGACGAGATGGGGTTCACCGGCCGCCCGCCGTCCTGACCCGTCACGACCAGGTTTTCGGCCGGACCGCGTTGGCCATGTCGACCAGCTCGATCCGGCGGCTGCGGTCCGACGTCAGCCGGGCCAGCGCCCGGTAACCGCGTTCCAGGCCGAAGCGCAGCGAGCGCTCGTTCGGCTCGCAGCCGAGGATGAGACCGTCGCCGGAGGTGCGGGCCGGGGCCCGCCCTGAATCCCCAGCCCAGCCGAGGGCGGCCCGCAGGATCTCCACGGTGAGCTGCTGGCGGCGTGCCTCGTCCAGAGCCAGCCGGCCCAGGCGGCCGCTGGCCTGGTGCAGGTCATCGCCGGTCATCCCGGATGACACCAGGATCCGGACCGCGGCGATCTGCGCCGCCGCGTGGTAGCTGGACGTCTCCGGTACCGCCGCGAGCGCCGCGATCGCGCCGGGCCGGTCGCTGATCGCCAGGCAGGCTCGGGCCAGACCGAACGCGGCACTGATGCACGACCGGTCCACGGTCCAGACGAGCTTGAAGTAGCGGGCGGCGGACGCGGCGTCCCCGGCGGCTTCGGCCGCGAAGGCCAGCGCGAGCTTGGGTGCGAGCTCGCCAGGGAGGTCGTCGTAGACCGCGCCGAACGCGCCCCGTGCGGCCGCCGCCCCCGCGCCATCGGTATCTGTCTCCCCGGCAGCCAGTTGGCGCAGGCCGTCGGTCCAGGCGATCCGCCAGTCGGCCGGATCCTCGGCGGCCAGGTCGGCCAGCGTGGCTCCGGCTCCGTTGTAGTCGCCGACGTCGAGCTGGGCGCGCGCCAGCGCCAGCCGCGTCTCGGCGGAGGTGGCGACCTCGGCCGGCACGGCCGCGTCGCCCGACACCGCGCCGGACAGCGCGGCCGCTCGCTGGGCGGAGTCGAGCCCGGCGAACGTGGCCAGATAGCCGGCCGCCGGGTCGGCCCGGTCCACCTGCGGCATCGGCATTCCCGCGATGATCTCGGCGGCCCTGGGGGGCCGCGAGAGGGAGCCGGAGGCGTCGTCCCCCCCGGCCAGCACAGCCTGGAGCTCGGGACTGAACACGGTGGAGAACGCCGGCCGGGGCGCGCCGTCGGCGGTCGCGAGCACCTCGCGCAGCACCCCGGTGAGCTGCTCGGCCATCTCCCCGGCCGAACCGAACCTGCGCTCGGGGTCCCGGTGGGTGGCCCGGCGCAGCAACCGGGCGAACGACTCCTGCTGCTCCAGCAGCGGCACGGCGTCGGGGAAGGTGAACTTGTAGTTGCTCTGGTAGCCCCTGAACTCGAAGGTGAGCACGGCCAGCGCCCGGCCCACCGTGAACAGGTCCGAGGACACCGACGGCCCATCCGTCCCGATCTCGGGCGCCTGGTAGCCAACCGTGCCGTAGATCGGTCCTTCGCTGTCGACACCGCGCACGCCGCCCATGTCGATGAGCTTGAGCTGCTCCTCGGTCTGGATCACGTTGTCCGGCTTGAAATCGCAGTACACCAGCCCCCGGTCGTGCAGGTACCCCAGCGCCGGCAGCACCTCGACCGCATACGCGACCGCATGGACGAGCGGCACCGAGCCGCCGTCACGCCGGGCATCCTGCAGGATCTCCTTGAGCGACTTGCCGCCCACGTACTCCATCACGATGTACCCGGCCGACTCCCCCGTCCGCCGGTCCGCGTGCTGCACGAAGTTATAGATCCGCACGATATTCGGGTGTTCCACCTGGGCGAGGAACTGGCGCTCGGCGACCGCGGCGGCCATGGCATCGGCGTCGCCGGTATTGAGCAGGCCCTTGAGCACCACCCAGCGGTCGCTGACGTTGTGGTCTTTGGCCAGGTAGATCCAGCCGAGTCCGCCGAAGGCGAGGCAGCCGAGCACCTCGTACTGGCCGGCCACCAGGTCGCCCGGTTCCAGCTTCGGGCTGAACGAGAACCGGGTGCCGCAGTTGCGGCAGAAACCCTCGGTCAGCCCGCCCCGGCCGTCCTGACCGCGCCCGACGGGCTGCTCGCAGGTTGCGCAGAAGCGGCGGCTCTCCGGGACCTGCGGATCGGCGAGGATGGCGCTGGCCGGGTCGCGGTAGGGCACCGGCGGGATCTCCACCAGCCCCGCGCCCAGCCGGCCCCGCGCCGACCGCCCGCTGGTGCGCCGCGATCCCCTGGTTCCCCGGGTGCCGGCGGTCTGGCGGCTGCCGGCCGTCCCGGATCCTGCCGTTCCCGATGCCCCGGACGCCGATCCGGACGGGCCCGATCCGGCAGGTACCGAGGCCGCCGGGGCGGCGGCCAGGCCGCAGACGTTGCAGTAACCGTCCTCGATCGTCCCGCCGCAACTGGTGCAGGTGCTCATGGCCACCCCGCTCCCCTCGTCAGCCCTCCGCATCGTCTGCTCGTCATCGGTCAGCCCGCGTAGCGTGCCTGCGGCGGGTCTTGAACCGGATGGCCCAGCCAGTGCGCGTAGCTAGCCTTCCACTGGCCGTCCGTCCGCAGTTGCTGCAGGACCGCGTTCACGAACCGGACGAACTCCGGGTGCTGCTTGGAGATCGCCAGGCCATAGGGCTCGTCGGTGAGCGGCTTGCCGATGATCTTGGTCCACGGATCCTGCGCGGCCAGCCCGTCCAGGATCGAGTCGTCGGTGGAGATCGCCGCCACGCTTCCCTGCTGCAGCCGCACCAGGCAGTCGGTCCAGTACGGCACCTCGACCGCAACAGCGTGGTGCTGGCGGATGCGGTCGACCGAATCGGACCCGGAGGTCGCGCAGACCTTCTGGCCGTGCAGGTCGTCCAGGCTGGTGGCGCTGGAGTTCTTCAGCACCAGGACCTTCTGGTGCGCCTCGAAGTAAACGCTGGAGAAGTCGACCTCGTTCAGCCGGTCGCAGGTGATCGTCATCGTGTGCGCCACGACGTCCACCGTGCCGTGGGTGGTGTCCGGGATGCGCTGCGCGTCGGAAATCGCCTTGAATTGCACCTTGCCCGGGTCACCGAAGATGGCCTTGGCCACCGCCCGGATCATGTCGATGTCGAAGCCCTCGATCTGGCCGCTGAGCGGGTTGAGGAAGCCGAAGTGGTACGTGCTCTGGTCCACCCCGGCGATCAGGTAGCCGCGGGCGCGGATCTTCGCCATGAACGAGCCCGGCGTCACCTGAGGCGGCCCGGACGGGCGCAGGCTGCTCGCCGTCGGATCGCAGGCGTCCACGGCGGGCGCACGCACCGCCTTGGCTCCGGTGGCCGCCCGGACGGCGGGCGGGTGACCAGGCTCGGCCGCGGCCGTCGCGGCCCCCAGCGCCAGCCCGGACGCGGCGATTACCGCCAGGACCGCCCGCCGCCAGGGCACGCCGGGACGCGTCCGCGCGTTCACCGGTACTCCGTGAGCCGGCGGCTCAGGCCCCAGACGCAGCCGCCCACCATTACCAGCGACGCCACGATCATGCCCACGGCGAGCCCGGTGAACGCGTCCCGGCCGCTGCGGGCGCTGACGGCGAAGACGGCCTGGTGGTCGTTGATCCCCTCGCTGAGGGTCACGGACAGCCGCGCGAAACTGGTGGCGGCGTCACCGCTCAGCGCAGACTGCACGGCGGCACCGTGGCTCCCGGCGTCGTCCTTGGCGCGCAGCGCCGCGTGCGCCTGGTACCAGGCCCGGGCCTGCGCCGCGACGTCGGACCCCGGACCCCCGGCCGCCTGTACCGCCGCGAGCAGCGTGCCGGGTCCGGGCCCGAGGAGCTTCTGCTGGGCCAGGTAGTCCTTCTGGTAGGAGTCGTCGCCGCCGTTGTCGATCAGGGTGAGGCTCTCGTCCGCGTGCGCTTGCAGCGCCGCCACCTCGGCCCGGGCGAACGCCTGGGCCGGCGCGGAACCCTGCTGCTGCGCGTGCAGCAGATCGCCCCGGCCGACCACGAACGCTGCGACCAGCCACACCAGCGAGACCAGCCCGGCCAGCGTGGCCAGCAGCAGCCCGTAGTTGACCACCCGGTGGGTGTGCCGGGACAACCACCGGGACGAGCGGAAGAGCACGTAGCCGAGGCCGAGCCCGGCCACCGCCGCGACCGCGATGAGCGGCAGCCCGGTAGCCTGCGCGCTGGCCGAGGTCAGCAGCGCGCTCTCCCTGGTGTAGATGTCGCTGGCCGCGGGGAGCAGCGTCCCGCGCAGCAGCCCGGAGGCCTCCCTGAGGTAGGCCGCGCCGAGCGGAAGCCCGAGCCGGTTGTCGGCCCGGGCCGTGCCCACCTCATCGGTGTAGGCGGGAAGCTGGCCCGACAAGATGGCCAGGTCGTCACCCACGGCCGTACCGGCCGCCGACGCCTGCTTCGCCAGGTGAGCGGGCAGCTGGGTCCGCGCGGCGGACGAACCGACCAGGGCGCTGGCCGCCTCGATCCGGATGGCCGCCTCGGTGATGTCCGCCTGGTAGCGCTGCCTGGCCTTGGCGGGCTCCAGGCCGCCGGCCAGGAACGCGTTGGCCGCGGTGGCGTCGGCGTCGGACAGGCTGGTGTAGATCTGTTCGGCGTCCAGGCTCAGCGGCTCGCTGACCGCGACCACGTCCGCCGCCGCCGAGGCGTGCTGGTCAGCCGTTAGCGCGGCGAGCACGCCCCAGGCCAGGCTGAGCAGGATCAGCAGGGCGAGCAGCAGCCGGAGCCTCGAGGGCGTCGTCGCCCCGTCCAGGCGGGGCCGCCACCAGGCACGGCGGACCGCTGGCGCGGGGGTAACCGGGCCGTGCGAAACGCCGACAGTGGTTGTCATGGGCCGACCGCCAAAACCGCTCTCGTCGCACCGGTTGCCCGGTGCTATCTGGCTTTAAGTACGTTCATACCAGAGGACGGCGGCCAACGGGATAATCGCGCGCGCTTCGCCCGGTTCCATGGCGTCCGGCATCGGACCGCGTCTAGCCGCGGTGCATCGTGATGACGGTCCATGCGCCCAGGTTGATCCGGTCACCTTCGTGCAGGGTGACCCTTTCCCCGACGGCGAGCTCGCGGCTGTTGACGAAGGTGCCGTTGGCCGATCCGGGGTCGCTGATGAACCAGGTGCCGTCCGATGCTGAGGCAAGGACCGCGTGCAGTCGGCTGACGCCCGGGTCTACCGGCTTGTCGGCCAGGTCGATCTCCGGCACCAGGTCCCGGGCCGCGCTCCGCCGTCCGATGCGCATCTGTTTGCCGACGAGCCGGATCCGCCGTTCAGAGGTGTGCGCCGGAAACTCGACGGCCGAGCCGAACACGGCGCGCGACGCCTTCATCCTGTTGTAGTAGACGCGATCCGAGGCAACCAGCACGGTCCAGGTGACGTGGGAAAGGGAGGGTATGGGCGTCGTCGGCGGGGCCGAGGCCGCGGGTGGCGCGGGCCGGACCGGTGGCGCGGGCGCGGCCTCGGCACGGACTAGGGGCCCGGTGGGCGGCTCGGACCGGGACATGGGCCGCGGCGGGGCCGCGGCAGGCTCCGGGGCCGAGTACGACGGCTTCGGGCGGGCTGCGGGCGGCGGCGACGCCGACGGCGGGGGCGGTGAGGCCGGAGCGAGCGACGGTTTCCGGACGGTCGGCGTGAACACCGATTCGAACGGAACGACCACCGTGGGCTCGTCCGGCGACTCGGGTGCCTCCGGCACGCCGGCCGCCTGGCCGACGGGCGCAGGTGACGGCGGCGGCGGGCTGGGCGGGGAAGGCGGCGGCTGCGGCCGGCTCCAAGCCGAAAAGGGCGGCTCGGGCCTGGACACAGGCGGGAACGGCGATTCGGGCGGGCCGGACGATGCCGTGCCGAACGGCGCCGTGCCGGACGGTGACATCTCGCGCGCTTCGGCGGGGGCAGCGGAAGAACGCTCCGTCTGATGCCCGAGAGGGGCAAAGGGGCGCCGGGCGGAAACCCGGAATCCGCACGCCTCGCAGAACTGGCCGACCACGGCCGACCCGCAGCGCGGGCAGCTCTCGCTACCGCTGGCCACGAACCGGCCGGGCGCGTGATGCTTCCCGGTCATGCCGTCCGGCCGGCTCGGCGAGCTGCTGATTCTCGTCCCGCAAACGTCGCAGAAGTCACTGCTCGCCGAGTCGTGACCTTGTGGGCACACTGTCCCCATAGCCACCCCTTTGAACCGACGATTCCTTTAGTTTCGCCCAGAGAAGGATATGTGCCTCGATGGTGTTTTACGTGCTCTTTCTCTACCCGTGACGTGAGACTCAGGTCAGCGGGCGCGCGGTGGGCGGGATCGGTGCAGGCAGTTCGCTGATTCCGCCCAGAAAGCGGTCGACAGCCGCGGCGGCGCTACGCCCCTCGGCGATGGCCCAGACGATCAGCGACTGGCCGCGGCCCATGTCCCCGGCCACGAAAACCCCTGGCACCGAGGTGGCGTACGAGCCGTCCCTGGCGACGTTGCCCCGCGGGTCGAAATCGACGCCGAGGCCGGCGAGCAACCCGGGTCGTTCGGCCCCCGTGAATCCCATGGCCAGCAGCACCAGGTCACAGGGCAGCTCGCGCTCGGTGCCGGGAACCGGGTCGAACCGGGTCGCGTCCGCCAGCTGCAGGGCGCGCACCCGGCCGGCGGCGTCACCGAGGAACTCCAGCGTGGTCACCGCGTAGGTGCGCTCGCCGCCTTCCTCGTGCGCGCTCGAGGTCCGGTAGATCATCGGGTACGTCGGCCACGGCTGGTGATCCGGCCGGGCCGCGGGCGGCCGGGGCAGGATCTCGAGCTGGGTCACCGAGGCCGCTCCCTGGCGGTGCGCGGTGCCGAGGCAGTCCGCGCCGGTGTCGCCGCCGCCGATAATGACCACGTGCCGCCCGCGTGCGCTGATCGGCGAATCATTGAACAAGCGGTTGGCCGGCGGCAGGTACTCCATGGCCTGGTGGATGCCGTCCAGCTCGCGCCCTGGCATCGGCAGGTCACGCGGCACCCTGGCGCCGCCCGCCAGCACGATGGCGTCGAAGGACGAGCGCAGCGTTTCCGCGGAAACGTCCGTGCCCGCCTCGACGCCGCAGCGGAACTCGGTTCCTTCGGCCCGCATCTGGTCGAGCCGCCGGTCCACGTGGCGCTTTTCGAGCTTGAACGCTGGGATGCCGTAGCGCAGCAGGCCGCCGGCGGCGTCGTCGCGCTCGAAGACGGTCACCGCGTGCCCGGCCCTGGTGAGCTGCTGAGCGGCGGCCAGTCCGGCCGGGCCGGAGCCGATCACGGCGACCGTCCGCCCCGTCCGCACCGCCGGGGGCATCGGAACGACCCAGCCCGACGCGAACGCCCGGTCGATGATCTCCACCTCGACCTGCTTGATCGTGACAGGGTCCGCGTTGATCCCGAGCACGCAGGCGGCTTCGCACGGCGCTGGGCAAAGCCGCCCGGTGAACTCGGGGAAGTTGTTGGTGGCGTGCAGCCGGTCCGAGGCATCGCGCCAGTCGTGCCGCCAGACCAGGTCGTTCCACTCGGGGATCAGGTTCCCCAGCGGGCAGCCGTTGTGGCAGAACGGGATGCCGCAGTCCATGCACCGGCCCGCCTGCCGCTCCAGGCGGCTGGACGGGAACGGCTCGTACACCTCGCGCCAGTCCATCAGCCGCAGGTCGACCGGGCGCCGGACCGGGATCTCGCGCGGCGTGGACAGGAAACCCTTCGGGTCAGCCATGCGATGCCCCCTTATCCGTGCGCCGCGGCCATGACGGCCTCGTCGATATCGCGGCCCTCGCGCTCGGCCTGCGAGGCGGCGGACAGCACCCGCTTGTAGTCCTTCGGCATGACCTTGGTGAACCGGCCGGGATCCCAGTCCGCGAGGAGCCGGGCCGCCACCGCCGAGCCGGTTTCCGCGTGGTGGCGCTCCACCACCTCGCGGACGAACTTGGCGTCGTCCTCTTCCACCTGGTCCAGGTCGACCATCTCCATGTTCACCCTGATCAGGGGCAGGTCGAGCACGTAGGCGACGCCGCCGGACATGCCCGCCGCGAAGTTCCGGCCGACCGGGCCGAGGATCACCACCCGGCCGCCGGTCATGTATTCGCAGCCGTGGTCGCCGGTGCCCTCGGCGACCGCGAGCGCGCCCGAGTTCCGCACGCAGAACCGCTCGCCCACGATGCCGCGCAGGAAGATCTCCCCGGCCGTGGCGCCGTAGCCGATCACGTTGCCCGCGATGACTTGCTCCTCGGCGGTGAACATGGCCTCGGCCGGGGGCCGGACGATCAGCCGGCCGCCGGACAGGCCCTTGCCCAGGTAGTCGTTGGCGTCGCCGTCCAGCCGCAGCGTGACGCCGCGCGGCAGGAAGGCGCCGAACGACTGGCCGGCCGAGCCGCGGAACGAGATGTCGATCGTGTCCTCGGGCAGCCCCTCGCCACCCCAGCGCCGGGTCACCTCGTAGCCGAGCATGGTGCCGACGGTCCGGTTGACGTTCCTGATCGGCAGGTCCAGGTGGACCGGGCGGCCTTCCTCGAGCGCTCCCTCGGCGAGCTGGATGAGCGTGTTGTCGAGCGCGCGGTCCAGGCCGTGGTCCTGGCTGGTGACGCAGCTCAGTGCGGCCCCTTCGGGCAGCGGCGGGGTGTAGAGGATGGGCGAGAGGTCCAGCCCGGACGCCTTCCAGTGCTCCACCGCCACGACCGTGTCGAGCAGATCGGCCCGGCCGATAATCTCCTCCAGGGTGCGGAACCCCAGCCGGGCCAGGTACTCCCTGACCTCCTCGGCGATGAACTCGAAGAAGTTGACCACGAACTCGGGCTTGCCGCTGAACCGGGCGCGCAGCTCGGGGTTCTGGGTGGCCACGCCGACCGGGCAGGTGTCCAGGTGGCAGACGCGCATCATGATGCACCCCGACACGACCAGCGGGGCGCTGGCAAAGCCGAACTCCTCGGCGCCGAGCAGCGCGGCGATGATCACGTCGCGGCCGGTCTTGAGCTGGCCGTCGGCCTGCACCACGATCCGGTCCCGCAGCTTGTTGCGGAGCAGCGTCTGCTGGGTCTCGGCCAGGCCGAGCTCCCACGGCGCGCCCGCGTGCTTGATCGAGGTCAGCGGGGCCGCGCCGGTACCGCCGTCGTGCCCGCTGATCAGCACCACGTCGGCGTGCGCCTTGGACACGCCGGCGGCCACCGTGCCCACGCCCACCTCGGACACCAGCTTGACATGCACCCGGGCCGCCGGATTGGCGTTCTTCAGGTCGTGGATCAGCTGGGCCAGGTCCTCGATCGAGTAGATGTCGTGGTGCGGCGGCGGCGAGATCAGGCCGACGCCGGGCGTGGAATACCGCGTCTTGGCGATCCACGGGTACACCTTGTGCCCGGGCAGCTGGCCGCCCTCGCCGGGCTTGGCCCCCTGTGCCATCTTGATCTGCAGGTCGTCGGCGTTGACGAGGTATTCGCTCGTCACGCCGAACCGCCCGCTGGCCACCTGCTTGACCGCGGAGCGGCGCAGGTCGCCGTTGGCGTCGGGGATGAACCGGTCCGCGTCCTCGCCGCCCTCCCCCGTGTTCGACCGGCCACCCAGCCGGTTCATGGCGATAGCGAGGGTCTGGTGGGCCTCGGCCGAGATGGAGCCGTACGACATGGCACCGGTGGCGAACCGCCGCACGATGCTGGCCGCCGGCTCTACTTCTTCGACCCGAACGGGCCCGGGTGCCTGCTCATCCGTAGCCTCGTCCACACCGCGGATGCGGAGCAGTCCGCGCAGCGTCATCAGCCGCCGCGACTGGTCGTCGACCAGGTTGGTGTACTCCTTGAAGATCTCGTACCGGCGGCTGCGGGTGGCGTGCTGCAGCTTGAAGACCACCTC
>Ga0307312_10000881_pt1 | contig 14905 bp, 15 predicted proteins | sample ER_DNA_202_FD_194489 | JGI IMG/M metagenome (GOLD analysis project Ga0307312, IMG submission 194489) | Bulk soil microbial communities from the East River watershed near Crested Butte, Colorado, United States - ER_DNA_202 | ecosystem: Environmental > Terrestrial > Soil > Floodplain | place...
GTCGACCCAAACAACAAGGATGAAGGGAGGCAGAGCACGAAGGCGTTAGAGGCTGCCGATCTAGTCGGATACGATGGCAAGCGTCTCAGGAAGACTACTGATCGTGTCCTCGATGCAAACGATAAACGCAATCAGGACATCCAAAAGACAATAGATGATAATGAATGAGGCCTAACTAGACGCTGGGGCCAACACCTAGCCGCGTCGCGTTACTTTTATACGACCGTCTTCCCGTTCTTTTTACCTGCTGTCCAACCTCAACGGCGTTCGGGGCGGCTAAGCTTGGCGTTAGGCCGATTCACACTTATGTCACGATCGATTCTTACTCTCTTCGCGGCGATGCTGCTGCCATGTTTGGCATCTGCCAAACGTGCTGCCCCAGCAGAGGTAGAGCCCGTCATTCACGAAGGTGTCCGATACGTCGCGCCGCATGACGATGGCCGCCACGGATATATCGAAGCGTGGGATGTCCAAACTAACAAGAAGCTCTGGGAGTTGACTGTCTTTACGAACCGGATTGATCCAAAGCTGGAAGAAGACGTTCAGTGGGTTTTTGTTAAGGCACTGAGTGTTCAGGATGGCGTGCTCACGGTTACATCCGAGCGCGGGAAGACGTATCAAGTTGATTTAAAGACGAAAGCCATAACGCAATCGGATCTAGCGCTGTCGCCAGCATTGGAAGCGGCTGCCCAACTTCATGAGATTCCTGAGGCCATCCAGAGGGCCATTACTAATGGTTCGCTCGCGAAGGGATACGACGTCTCTTTCGGTGTGCACCCGTTCTATCTCCGAGGAGATTTTAATGGCGATGGCAAAATTGACGCGGCTGTTTTGGTGAAGCAACGCTCGACCGGAAAGATCGGGATTGCGATCGTCCATGACTCGGCGAAGAAGGTAACAATTCTCGGCGCCGGGACTGCCATCGGTAATGGTGGCGACGATTTCCAGTGGATGGATATCTGGCAGGTTTATTCCAAAACGCGTGCCGCCAAAGACCGTGCTGAAACAAAGGTCCCACACGTGCGCGGTGACGCGCTCCTCGTAGGCAAAAGCGAGGCAGCCAGCGCCCTGATCTATTGGAACGGCAAACGGTATGTCTGGTTTCAGCATGGCGATTGAGCGAAATTAAAAAGGAGTGACCCCGAGAGAAGCCATCGCTTTCGTGGAGCGTCATGGAGTGGTGCTCCAGACCGCGCGTGGTCCAGTTCCGAGCCTCGCGGAGGCGATTGCCGGGGAACCAATTCGAGGCAGTTGGTGGGGACACGGTAAAGGCCGGGAAATCTTTCGAGCATCGCGTGCCGTTTGTGAATGCCCCAACGTTTTGGTCTGCAAGTTAGTTGATGGCAAAATCACGTACATTCATCGGCGGCTTTGGCCGGCTCTCATAAAGCTTGCATCACGTTTTGGAAAAGAGAGGCTCGCGAGAGTTTGGGATGAACACACCAAGAGCGGTGCGCACGTGTCTAGACAGATTGTTTTTCCTGACTGGGTACCTTTGGACGTTATGGAAGAGGCACAGAGATTGTCGACATTAGAAGCGGAGCGAATTCTATCGACGGTGTTGAACGCCAATACGACTAGCGGGTGATCACAACGTAACCTCTCCCCTGCTCTTCTTTTCGTTCAGTTGATTTCAATTGAGAAAGAGTAGCACCTCGAAGCTGCGAAATCAGCGTTGGCGCTTTCTCTGTGGACGCAACCAGCGCGTCGACATTTCCATTGTTCCATTCCGTAATAGCGGCGTCTGGCTCGGTGAAATGCGGCTTCCGCAAATAAAGAAGCAGTCCCTCGTCCTTGGCGGACACAATCTCGTAACGCCAGTGATGTGCTTCCGCCTCGCGGCGAACGTTCTTTCCAAACACAACGAGCGCGTCACGATGCTGGCGATATCCGGCGACCACCTTCCAAATCGTGTAGCTGCCGGTGAACAACAAGGCGACCACGAGCGCTATAGCCACGTAGAGACGCAGCCCCGAAGCGTCCGATCGGCGCGCAGCGCCACGCCTATCAATTTGCGCGGCCAACAGCAAACAGAGCGGCGGTATAATCGGAAAAATTCTATCGACGCGCTTGGATGGAATTAACGACATCACAACCAAGCCGCCCAGGCTCCAGCAAAGCAGCCAGAAAGTTTCAGGAGACATGTCGCGAAACGCTGAGCGCAACCGCCATTTTCGCGAATGAAGTTCTACCAGGGCAATGGCGATCATCAGCACGCTCCACGGAGCGAATTTGTGCAGCAAATGCGGCCAATAAAAATAGAGTGGTTGCGGCCGATGAATTGTTTCGCCAAAGCGGCCTACAAATTCACGCATCACGACCTCATCGAAAAACCCACGCTGGAAGAAAATTCCACCGATCACCCATACGAGGAAGACAGCCAGGGATGCGACCCATGGCCACCAACCGGGCCAGGCGCTCCGTCGCAATTGTATGTTGTAAGAGTTGCCGGGGTCACCGACCCCAGCTACAACAGCGTGTTTCCTGCGCCACCACTCAAACACTCCAATTCCAGGTAGCAGAAACGCGTAAACAATCGGGCCCTTGATCAGCATTGCGACTGTAAGCAAAGCAAAGAGGTAAATTCGATCGCGCGGTTTCCATTCTTCCTGCCTTTGGATTTTTTTCCAAATCAGCACGCCGATCAGAAAAATCACGAACGCGAGCGGCATGTCGGTGCGCACGAGCGTTGCCAGGCGCGGACTGAGCAGATTCAATCCAAATGCGGCCAGCGCAACCAAACCGGCAGTTAATCCACACGCTGAACGGGCAGAGTGAAACAACAACACTGCCAAAGCAACCGCAGCGAGAAATGACGGCAACCGCCACGACAGCTCCCATGATCGGGTCAATCCAAAAAGGCCAGCTGAAATCCATCCGATGAGTGGCGGCTTAGTGGCTATGTGTTCATGCGGCGTTTGCTGATACAACCAGCGGCCTTCCTTGATCATTTGGAAGGAAGTGAACGCCTGCTTCGCTTGATCGTAATCATCGAGTTGCCAGGGCAAATTACCGATCAGAAACAAGAGAGAGCTTATGGCAACAATCATCCAAACGGTGCGCTCGTCTTCGAGCACGGTGCTTGTCATGTCGGTAGGCTGTAGTGTGCGCTGTCCTCAGCGCATTTTCTTCTGGCGCGACAAGGGGAGCTCCGCTGAGGACAGCGGACTCTACAGCGCATGCGAAAGGGATAACGCATCGCTTATATTCCCAGCTTAGTCGCGCCAAAGAACGGCGCGGACTGGCGCGCCGTCGGCACCAGCGATTTTCAAAGGCAGCGCCGCGAGATTGTAAATACCCGCAGCGACATCGCTGAGATCGAGCGATTCAACGATGGCAATGCCGGCGCGCGCAAGCGCATGATGATTCTGTAGCGATTTTGAATCGATCTCATCCATCGACGGCAAATCCAATCCGAGCAGCTTAACGCCATTTTTCTGCAGCCATGCCGGGACATCGGCTGCGATCACGGGAATTTGATTTGGGAAAACTGTGGAGTCGGTCCATCGACCGGTTTTAACGAGAAGCCGCGAGGTCGTTGCGATCGCTTCGGCATGCAACCGAAGATCTTCGAGCGTGATCAGATGCTTGTCTCGCGATTGCGAAAAACTTTGAGCGAGATCGACGACGGTTGCGCGACCGAGATAAACCTCGAGCGGCGCTTTTTCGATCGATGCGCCCTTTGAGTCGAAATGAAATCGCGCGTCGGCGTGGGTGCCGTTGTGCACGCTCATCGTGACTGCGCTCAGATTCACGGTCGCGCCTTTTGCGATTTCTTTCGTCAACCGATTATGAAACGGCTCGTCACCGGGCCATTCCGCAAAGTCGTTCGAAAGCGTTCGTGAAATGTCCCAGACTTTCATCGTGTGACCAGACGACCTTCCATGGTGCTTTCTCCGATTTGTTTCAGGATCGCTCGTGCGGCTGTTTCGCTGGCTTCGCCCCCGCCTAACTTGCTGGTGACCGAATCGAACTCCGAAATCATCTGTTTGCGCGCGTTTGTATTTTCCACTAAGAGGCGCACCGCACGGGAAATCGCACCCGGCTTCGCCTGGCGCTGAATAAATTCCGGAACGACTTCTTTTTCTGCCAGCAAATTGGGCATTCCAAGATAGTTCACGTTCACGACGGCGCGTGCTGCGAGGTACGTCGGCCATGCCACCTTGTAAATCAGCACAAACGGCATCCGAAAATATGCAGCCTCAAGCGTCGCGCTTCCCGAGGCAACCATTCCCGCCCAGGCGCGCTGCATGATCTCTGCTGTCTCGCCGATTCCGATTTGGATCACCTGGCGACCTTGCAATTGCCCGAACGCCGCAGTGGCAGGGCTCATTTCTTCCGCCAGTTCATCGGATGCCGCTGCAACGTCAAAGTATAAATTGGGGTTCGCTTGCAAAAGCTGGCGCGCTGTTTCGACCATCACCGGAAAAATTTTTCGCACTTCTCGCATGCGACTACCCGGAAACAAGCCGATCAAACTCGGATCGCGCTCGGCATTGATTCTTCGCGCCCGCAATCGTTCGATCATAGGATGACCAACGAACACCGCGCGTAAGCCTGATTGGTTGTAGAGATCGGCTTCAAAGGGAAAAATGCACAGCACCAGATCGATCAAGCGCGCCATTCTTTTAATGCGGCCACGATTCCACGCCCAGACCTGCGGGCTGATGTAATAAATTATTTTTTGCCGCGGCGATTTTCTTCGCACTGCCCGCGCAAGCCGCAAATTAAATCCTGGATAATCGATCAACACGACTGCGTCCGGCTTGTTGTCGAGAATTTCTCTGAGTGTTTCGCGAAATTGTTCCCGAAAATAACCATACTTTCTGAGCACTTCCCACAAACCGAGAACGGCTGCGTCGCCGATCCAATTTTTGAATTGATTGCCGGCGACCTGTTGCATTTGCGGACCGCCGCGACCGATCAACTTAAGTCCGGGGTCCAATGCGCGAAGCGAGCGCATCAATGCCCCGCCATGGTTGTCTGCACTCACTTCGCCTGCGACGAAATAGATGGTCTGAAATTTCATGTAGCCGCCTCGCTGTGTCGAGGCGCTCCGCTGGCGTTGGTCCGACCGGCACGGAGACGCAGCGCCGTGACTACAACGCCAGAATACATCAGCACACTCCTATCCACTCGCTGCGATGTGCTTCGTGATTTTGACTGCCAAGTCCAAAGCCGCCGTCGCCTGAGAACCCGAAACGCGCGGCTGGCGTCCGGTGCCGGCGCATTCGATGAACGAAGCGAGTTGAAGCTTGAGTGGCTCTTCGTGTTCAACACTGACTCTGTCACGCCAAATCTGTTTCCCGACGCGCCGATAGACTTCGCCGCTTTGATTCTGATAATCGAGCGACAGATACGCGTCTTCCTGGAAAATGCGGATTTTGCGTATGCGCTCCGGACTGATTCGGCTCGAAGTCACATTTGCCACACAACCGTCTTGGAAGTGCAGTCGCACGTTGGCGATATCTTCGCTGCGGCTAAGCACGGGCACGCCCACCGCATCAATACTCCACAGAGGCGAACGCACGAAATGCAAAATGACTTCCAGATCATGGATCATTAAATCGAGAACGACACCGATATCGGTACCGCGTTCCGAGTAGGGTCTGAGCCGATGCGCTTCGATGAATCGCGGATGCGTCAGATTTTTTTCAAGAGCGCCCAAAATCGGATTGAAACGTTCCACGTGGCCGACCTGCAAGGTCAGCCCGTTGCGAGCGGCCAAATCCGCCAGTTCGGCAGCGTGCGCGGTGTTGTCAGTAATGGGCTTCTCGACCAGCACGTGTTTGCCCTTTGTAAGGAGAGAACGCGCAACTTCGTAGTGCGTGTTGGTCGGCGTTGCCACTGAAGCTGCGTCAACCATCCCAATGAATTCATCCAGCGACCTGGCAGGCGCCGCGTGGAACTTGGTCGCAATTGTGCGGTTCGTGATAGTATTCACATCATACACCGCGGTGAACTCAGCGGACGAAAGCTCTGCATACAACCTCGCATGATTGCTTCCGATATGACCAACCCCTACAACGCCAACGCGCAAATTTTTCATCCCTTAACCAGTCAACGACGGAAAGATTTCGTGGTCAAACCGCAGCTGAATCCCATAACTCTCATGAGTCGTGTCATTCTTCTGGCGATGGATCAGTATCTCTACACGCAGTTTGCGCGAAACCATTCATACGTCCGAGCAATGCCGTCTTTCAGTGAGATCGCCGGCTTCCATCCGAGCGCGCCAAGCTTGCTCACGTCCAAAAGTTTTCGAGGCGTGCCATCCGGTTTACTCGTGTCCCAGGCAAGTTCACCATTGAAACCGACCACGTCACAGATCAGTTCCGCCAGCTCGCGGATCGAGATGTCCTCGCCATAGCCAACGTTGATGATTTCTGGCGAGTCATATTTCTCCATCAGCAAAAGACATGCTGAGGCAAGATCGTCCACATGCAAAAATTCGCGGCGCGGTTTCCCACTTCCCCACACGATGAGGTTTTGCTCGTTCCGCATTTTGGCTTCGTGCGCTTTGCGTATGAGGGCGGCGAGTACGTGTGACGTTTCCAAATCGAAATTGTCATTCGGGCCGTAAAGGTTCGTCGGCATCGCTGAAATGAAATTCCTCCTGTGTTGACGACAGTACGCCTGGCAAAGCTTAATGCCCGCGATCTTGGCGATCGCGTAAGCTTCATTGGTCGGCTCCAGCGGTCCGCTTAGCAATGCTGTTTCCGGAATGGGTTGCGGCGCAAACTTCGGGTAAATGCAAGAGCTTCCAAGGAAGAGAAGCTTGCGAACGCCGCTCTCGTAAGCCCAGTGAATGACATTGTTCTGAATGCGCAAATTATCGAGGAGGAATTGCACCGGATAATCATTGTTAGCCTTGATGCCGCCGACTTTTGCGGCCGCGCAAATCACTACCGTTGGTTTTTCTTCTAGAAAGAATTTCGCGACTGCAGACTCATCCATGAGATCGAGCTGCGATCGGTCGGCTGTCAGCACGTTGTTGAATCCTTCGGCTTCGAGCCGTCGAACAATCGCGCTCCCAACCATCCCGCGATGGCCGGCGACAAAAATCTTACGCGATCTATCCATGAATTGGCCGATGGAAACTCACGGCGCAAAAATCAACAGCACAAATACACCGAAAAGGAGCAAGTGGACGCAGCCCTGCAAAACATTTGTTTTTCTGCTTGTAAACGTGACGACACTCACCGCCAGGGTTAACAGCAGCAGCGGAAGATTACCGCCTTGCACACCAAGTGTGACCTGTCGTTTCGTGATAAGCCCAATTGTGAGCACCGCGGGAATTGTGAGTCCAATGGTCGCAAGCACGGACCCGAACAGAATGTTTATCGAACGCTGCAACTGATTTCGCAAAGTCGCCTCGACGGCGCCTATTCCCTCTGGCGCGAGCACCAAGGCTGCGATTATTGCGCCGCCAAACGCCTGAGGTAGGCCAAAGTGTTCGATGCTGTTGTCCAACGGAATAGCGAACTTCTCCGCCAGTAAAATAACCGTTATCAGGTAAAGGAGAAGCATCCCCGCATGGAACCCGGTGGAGTACACCTGGACCGGATGATGCCCGGAGTTCACCGCTACTACTGCCTCCTTGGATTCCACGAAATAACGGCGGTGTCGCATCGTCTGGATAAGTAGAAAAATCGCGTAAAGCAATAGCGACATCACGATGAGAAAGACCTCCTGCTCGGTGGAAAATGTCGGACCGCTCGTCGACGTAGTGAAATTCGGCACGACCAATCCGACCACTGCCAGTGTCATGATGACGTTGAGATAGGAGTTGACGCCCTGCAGGTTGTAATACTGCTCGCGATACCGTAATCCACCGATTAGCAGGCAGAGGCCAACGAACCCGTTGAGAGCAATCATGATCACAGAAAAAATGGCGTCACGTCCGAGCGTGGGATTATTCGCGCCATGCAACATTGCCGTCGATATCATGACTACTTCAATGCTGATGGCGGACAGCGTCAGAATTAAAGTTCCGTAAGGTTCACCTAATTTGACGGCGAGACAGTCTGCATGCCGCACCACGGAGACTGCCGACCAAAGGATAACCGCAAACAGCCAGAGAAAGACAACAATCACCGCGACGGGATGGCCGATGATTTCGACGAAGCGACTTCCAGCTGCGAAAAAGATCGCCGCAGTTCCCAACGCAATAAACAGCGCAAATTCACCGCCTATTGCGTCTCCGAAATGCTGGGTGCTTTTGGCTTGGCGGGTCGGTTCTCCCTTTCGAGACATGCGCGCGAGGATAACGAGTCCGCCTCCGCGATGCAATCAGTGCGTACCCGATCTGAAAACGGTTCTTGGGCAGAGATTCGAACGCTCTATCGGATGAGGCGATTTGCATCCACAACAATTAAACCGTAGGGAATGGACGTGCGCGACGCTTTTGAAACTGGGTCGACAACTAGAACAGTGGTGAGCGCTTTCGTAGTCATTGCGCTCGCATCCCTCAGCTCGCCGACTCTAAAGACTGTACATCGTTCGGCAAGGTCCGTTCAGCATCATCAGGAGCAATTTGATCACAAGGGAAAAATGGAGCTCTGCGTCCTCGCCAAAACTTCGACCAAGGTTTGTAGTCGAAAGGGCAGCGCACAACAATCGTTTCAGGTTTTCTATTCTGTCAGTGATGTTTCGTTGCGCCGCCTCAACCTTTCTGCGCGTTCGATTTGCGCGACCGCAATTCATTCCGAAATTGCTGGCGGAAACAGCACGTTTCGCGAACGCGCCCCGCCGGTCTAAATCTGCGTCCGGCTTGTTGGCGACGTTAAGTCGCCGTCTTTCCCAGCGCGCCGGTCTGCGACCCTAGTCGTTTGTGACGACGCGTGGTCGCACGACACGCCAACCACTCTGCGATCTCGCAGGACATTGGCAGATCCAAAATCTCTTCAGCTCTTACCCAATTTATGAATCCTGGACATACTTTCTTAACGGGCATTTTCTTGCTTGCTCTCTTCGGCTGGTATTTCGCGACGGGTCGCGCGCGGCGCAAACGCATTCTCGGCACGGTCCTCACCGTTTTGCTCGTCGCGTTTTGCCTAACGATACTTTATCCGCCGAACAAAACCATCCGGCTCGGCCTTGATCTGCAAGGCGGTACATCTTTTCTGATCCGACTCACTCCGGAAGGTGAACGCTCGATCAGCGCCGATACTCTTGATCAGGCGGTCGAGGTGATTCGGAAGCGCGTCGATCAGTTCGGCGTGAGCGAACCTATCATCACGCCGCAAGGCAGGGACCGGATTCTTGTGCAAATTCCGGGGCTCGATCCGGAACAGATTGCGACAGCGCGCCAGCAATTGGCGCAGGTAGCCAAGTTGGAATTCCGTCTCGTGCATCACGAGAGTGACCGGCTCATCGCGCAAATCGCGGACGGGACCGAAGTGGTGCCGCCAGGCTATCGCGTTGAAACGCAAACGGAGACGAGAGAAGGAGAGCAGATCGAAGAAAAGTTGCTTGTAAAAGTGCGCCCTGATCTTCTCGGCGACCGTGTCACAAAAGGCATCCCAACCTATGATGAGCAAGGCTGGGGCGTTGCTCTCCAACTTGATGGCGAAGGCGCGAAGCTTTTCGGACAATTAACGGAAACACATGTCGGCAAACGCTTCGCCATCGTGCTCGACGGCAAAGTGCAATCCGCGCCGGTGATTCGCGAGCCGATCTACGGCGGTCACGCTTCGATTACGGGCCACTTCACGGAAGAAGAAGCGCGCAATTTGGCGAGCGTGTTGGAAAATCCGCTGCAAACGCCAGTGACGGTGGAAGAGGAGCGGAGCGTTTCTGCGACTCTTGGCGCTGATTCCATCAGGAGTGGCATCTATGCCGGGTTGCTTGGTCTCGCGCTCACTTTTATCTTTATCATAATCTATTACCGATTTGCTGGCCTGGTCGCCAGCGTCGCGCTGATTGTTAATCTCGTGCTGCTCTTCGGAGCGATGGCGATGTTCAACTTCGTCCTGACGCTGCCGGGAATAGCCGGCATTATTCTAACAATCGGCATGGCTGTGGACGCGAACGTGTTGATTTACGAACGTCTGCGTGAAGAACTCGCAACCAGTAAACCGTTGAGCGTCGCCTTGAACGCGGCATACGACAAGGCGTTCAGCGCGATCTTTGACTCGAACATTACCACACTCATCACGGCGCTAATTCTTTTCTGGAAGGCGACGGGACCGGTCAAAGGCTTCGCCGTCACGCTCACTATCGGTATCGTCGCGTCGTTGTTTTCCGCCCTGCTCGTGACGCGCAATTGCTTCAACTGGGCCATCGCGAGCGGCATTCTCAAACGCGTGACAATGTCGAACCTGATCAAAGCGACGAACTTTGATTTTCTGGGCAAGCGCCGGCTCTCGGTGGGAATATCTGCCCTCGTGATTCTCGTGTCGGTCAGCGTTTTTGCCGTGCGAGGCGGGAACAATTTCGGCATCGATTTTAAAGGCGGCGACCTGCTCGTGCTGGAAGCGCAGCAGAAGGTGCGCGAAGGCGACGTTCGCGCGGCGCTCGAGCAGATCGACTTGCAGGAGAGTGTTGTGCAAACGGAGAAATCGGCGGCAAGGGAATTCCTCACCATTCGCAGCGCCCCGGGCACGAGCGAGCGAATCGAGAAACTACTCGATGAAAAATTTCCGGAGGCGAAATTCCGCGTCGAGCAAAGTGACAAGGTCGGCAAGGTTGTTGGTGACGAGCTGGCGCGCAATTCGCTGATCGCGCTCAGCCTTGGAATCATCGGTATTTTTATTTACGTCGCTGCGCGATTTGAACTCGCGTTTGCTGTGGCTGCGATCATTGCCTTGTTGCATGACGTAATCTTGACGATCGGCGCATTTGCTTTGTTCGGTCGCGAGTTGTCTCTAATTATCGTTGGCGCGCTGTTGACGATCGCTGGTTATTCGATCAACGACACAATCGTAGTCTTCGATCGGATCAGGGAGGGAATGCGCAGGAACGACACGCTCTCGCTGCGATCCATTATGAATCGCGCGATTAACGAAACGCTCGGTCGCACGATTTTGACTGGCGGCACAACCGTGCTGTCTACTCTCGCTCTTTACTTTTTAGGTGGTCCGGTGCTGCATGATTTTGCATTCACGATTCTGATTGGCATCGTCGTCGGAACCTACTCGTCGATCTTCATCGCCTCCCCAATCGTGCTCTGGTGGTCGCGCTGGACAGGGCAAAAGCACCGCGAATCACAACCGGAGACGGCATTGGCAGCGCACTGATGTATCTCCCGCAATTTCTGTCGGCAAACGCTCTCCCCCATAACCAATGCGTGACGCCGTGCCTCGAAATCCAGCATTTGAGTCACCGAGTATCAACTGCCATGGAGTAAGCGGTCATGCACGAAGTCACCTTCCTCCAGGACCTGGCCATAGTAATGGTCGTGGCAGGGCTCGTGACGGTGTTATTTCACCGGCTCAAGCAGCCTGTCGTGCTCGGCTATGTCGTCGCCGGTGTGATCATCGGTCCGCACACGCCGCCCTTTCCGCTCATTTCGGATCAGCATACGATTCAAACATTGTCCGAGTTGGGAATCATTTTCTTGATGTTTTCCCTCGGCCTCGAGTTCACTCTCGGAAAACTCCGTGAAGTCGGCGCGACTGCTTTGATCGCCGCATTATCGGCCATTGTGGTCATGGTATGGGGCGGTTACTGGGTCGGTCGCGCTTTTGGGTGGGGCACGATGGATTGCATTTTTCTCGGTGCGATCCTCTCAATCTCTTCCACAACAATCATCGTTAAAGCACTCCAAGGCCTCGGCAAAACAAAGGAGAAATTCGCGACGCTGATTTTCGGCATCCTGATCGTCGAAGACATTCTCGCCATTATCATGATTGCGTTGCTCTCTGGCTTCGCAACCTCAGGCTCGTTCTCCGCCAGAGATGTTGCCATCACCGTGATCAAGCTGGGCGCATTCCTCGTTACTCTATTCGTTGCGGGTCTGATCATTGTCCCGCGACTGCTCAATTACGTCGCGAAGTTTAAAAGTAATGAAATGCTTTTGGTAAGCGTTCTGGGGCTTTGTTTTGGCGTCTCGCTGCTGGCGGTGAAGCTCAACTATAGCGTCGCCCTGGGCGCCTTTCTGATCGGGACCATCGTAGCGGAAGCCAGACAAATCGGTCGCATCGAAACGCTCATGACGCCGGTGCGCGACATGTTCAGCGCGGTTTTCTTCGTCTCCATTGGACTATTGATCAATCCGGCGCTTATCTGGCAATACGCGTTGCCCATTCTGGTCATCACGGTCGTGGTTATCCTGGGCCAGGCGATCACATGTTCCGTGGGCGCATTCGTAGCCGGGAACGACATGCGCACGTCCCTGCGCGTAGGCATGGGACTGGCGCAGATCGGGGAGTTTTCCTTCATCATCGCTTCGCTAGGACTGAGCTTGAATGTGACCAGTGAATTCCTGTACCCAATCGCCGTCGCCGTCTCCGGGATTACGACACTGATCGCGCCTTATCTAATTAAGAGCTCAGATGCGTTGGTGGGAGCGTTTGATCGAACCGCGCCCCCTTTGCTGAAAAACTATCTCGACCTCTATACGCGTTGGGTTGGCGCTCTCGGGCAAAACGGAACCGAAAATGTGCCCTTTAGATTTGTGAGGAAGCTGGGCTGGCAGATCGGACTAAATGTCATTCTGGTGACGGCTATTTTCATTGCCGCAGCTTATTTCCAGCGACGATTTCCGGCGGTTTGGCCCCAACTGCCTGAAGGTGAGAATGGCGTAAAGGCGCTGCTTTGGTTAGGCGCGATGTTGTTCAGCCTGCCAATTCTGATTGCAATTTTCCGTAAGATGCAAGCGCTCTCGATGCTACTCTCGGAGGTTAGTGTGACCAGATCGGCGGCGGGAGGGCAAACGGCAATGCTGCGCGCAATCGTGAGTAATACGATCCTTGCGCTTGGTTGCACCGCGCTGGTGTTCCTGATCTTAATGCTTAGCTCCACGATTTTGCCATCCTGGAACGTCTTCCTCGTGCTCGCGTTGATCGCCATCGCCGGTGCGATTCTTCTGAGACGTTCGGCAATTCGAATCTACGCAAAAGGCCAGGTCGCTCTGCGCGAAACTCTGTCCCAGCCGCCTGAGCCCAGGCACTCTATGCCTTCGCCGGCGTTACCTTCGTTGTTAAGCGCGGCATCGCTGAGATCGATTATGATTTCGCCGGGCTCGCCCGCGGCAGGCAGACTGATTGGCGAATTACGTTTGCGATCCGAAACCGGCGCCAGTGTCGTTGGAATTGAACGCGACGGAAGCAGCATCCTCAATCCTGGCCCTGATGAAGAACTCCGTCCAGGCGATAGCGTACTTCTGCTCGGCAGCAGCGAGCAACTTAGAGCGGCGGCCGCCCTCTTACACGCCGAAGAAAACAGCGCTAACTGGCGACCTTATGATCCTGCGTGATTCTTCAGGCGATATTATAAAGAGCGATGCAATCAAGCGATGACGGTTGCCACAAAGAGGTGCGCTTTCACAAGCGCCCTCCGTGGTCTTCGATCTATCACGGCTTGATGGTCAACAGACTCTACAACGCGGAGCAGTCTGGCGTTATCGTCTGCGTCCTACTCTTTCTTTTGAGCCAGTGGAAGAAATTCCTCGCGCGCGACTTTACCGTCTTTCACGGTATAGATTCCCACCTCTGACATCTGCATTCGTTTCTTAGACGCCTTCTCGGTTACATCGATATCGAATTGCACGACGAAGGTATCTCTGGCCACAAACGGCCCGCCCACTTTCGCGTCATGCACTTCCATGTTCTTCTCCCACCACTCGGTCTTACCCCGTACTTGATCAATGCCACGCATTTCCGCCGGCATGTTTTCCATCTCGTGGGCTTCCACGCTCACGATGTCTTTCGCATACAGACTTTCCATCGCCTCTCTGAATCCGCCTTTGCTGCAGAGCTCCACCAACTTGTTTGCAACTTCTTCAGTATTCATATCTCCTCCTCTATTTTTGATTGGGAATTGTTCAACCGATATTTCTCCAATTGGTAGGGACGGCGCAGCGCGGCGTCCCTACCTGCTAACCACCCGCGATCGCGCCAATTATCAGAAACGGTTCGGCCCCGTTTGCAATCGGGTCGGGCAGTGGAGCATCCGGCGATTTATGGGATAAGTCCTCGCCGCAGGCAAAGAACCGCACCAGCGGCCGCCGGAGTTGAGTGCCATGATCGCGCATCGTCCCACACAGCATCGGGTATCGGGTTTCAAGCGCGTCGAGGACCGATCGCTGTGTGACCGCACCATCGACGTCGAGTTGCACTTCGGCGTCAACGCGCGCGAGCGTGCGCAGATGGGGCGGGAGAACCACGCGAATCATATTTCAAATCCTAAATTCGAAACTCGAAACAAATCTGAACGTGGGCAAGAGTTAACGAAGCACGAATGTCGAATGACGAAAGAAGCACGAAGCCCCAATGACAAAGAAGCAGCGCCACAATTCCTTAACATTTTATCATTCGTCATTCTTTCGAGCTTCGTCATTCGGATTTCGTCATTCGTCTGTTGTTTGGGATTTGGTGCCTGGGATTTGGGATTTCATTTCAGCGTTTGCACCTCGACGGAGAGAACAGCCGGAAGATCCCGGACGATGGGCTTCCAGTTATCGCCCGCATCGGCCGACGCGTAAATCTGTCCGCCAGTCGTGCCAAAATAAACGCCGCACGGCTCGAGCGAATCGACCGACATCGCATCGCGCAACACATTTACGTAGCAATTACGTTGTGGCAGACCTTTCGTGAGCGCTTCCCATTCGTTCCCACCGGTCCGGCTGCGATACACACGCAATCTACCCTTGGGCGGGTAATGCTCCGAGTCGCTCTTGATCGGCACGACGTAAATTGTCTCAGGCTCGTGCGCGTGCACGTCGATGGGAAATCCAAAATCGCTC
>Ga0307312_10000884_pt1 | contig 14875 bp, 17 predicted proteins | sample ER_DNA_202_FD_194489 | JGI IMG/M metagenome (GOLD analysis project Ga0307312, IMG submission 194489) | Bulk soil microbial communities from the East River watershed near Crested Butte, Colorado, United States - ER_DNA_202 | ecosystem: Environmental > Terrestrial > Soil > Floodplain | place...
CGCGCGATAGAAGATCGAGTTCCAACAAGGTTCCGTGCTCGGCCAGTCGGGCGCGCCAGCCGTCTGGAAGGTCGGGCCGAGCCGTCGCCACGATCAGCAGCGGTGCCTGCAGATCGCTGGTGACACGCTCCACGAGGTCGAGCAGTGGCTCCTCGGCCCAGTGGAGATCCTCGAGCACGATCAGCAACGGCTGGTCGCGCCCGAGCGCAGCAAGCAGGTCGATCCACGCCTCCTCCAAGCGCTCCCGTGCCGCCATCGGGTGGAGATCCCCTGCGACGTCTGCGCCAAGCGTGAGACCGAGGATCGGCCGCGGTCCGAGCCTCTCGAGCACCGTGACAGGCGCGTCACTCTCCAAGAGCCGAAGCGCTGAACGCAGGATCTCTGCGAGTGGCGCATACGTGATCCCGCGCCCGTACGACGGGCAGCGGCCGACCATGCGGAAAGGTCGTGGAGACTCTCCGTCGAGCTTTTCCCACAGGTGCGAAGCGAGAGCCGACTTGCCGACGCCGGCCTCGCCAATGATGGTCAGAAGCCGCGGTCTGCCGACGGAGACCGTCCGACGATACTCGTCGAGCAGACCGTCGAGCTCTCGTTCCCTCCCGACGAACACCGGTCGCAGGTTTCCGAAGCCTCGACCGCGTCGACCGTCGAACTCGCGGATCAGGCGGCGATAGACAATGCCGCGTCTTCCCTTCGCGTCGATCGTTTCGGGATCGGAGAACTCGAATGCGTCGATCGCTGCCGACGCCGTCCGCTCGCCGACGACGATTTCCCCAGGGGCAGCGTTCTGCTCGAGCCTCGCGGCGACGTTCACAGCATCGCCGGTGATAAAAGAGCTCCCTTCGCGACCGCCGCCGACAACCACCTCGCCGCTGTTGACGCCGATCCGCAGAACGAGCTCGTCACCGAACAGCTCGTGCAGTTTGCGCCGCATGGCCATCCCCGCATGCAGCGCGCGCTCGGCATCGTCCTCGTGTGCGGTCGGCGTGCCGAACGCAGCCATGACGGCATCGCCGACGAACTTCTCGACGGTGCCGCCCGCCGCTTCGATCTCAGCGCTCATTGCTTCGTAGAACCGATCGAGCATCGCTCGCGTCCGTTCGGGATCCTGGGAGGCCCCGAGCTCCGTCGAACCCACCAGGTCGGCGAAAAGGATGGTCGCGATCTTCCGCTCCTCGGTCGGCGAATCAGGCGTCGTGCGAGCCCCGCAATGAGGACAGAACCGAGCCTGTTCGGGAACCGAACCTCCACAGTGAGAACAAGCGGTCACGGCGATGAGTTTGACCCAGAAAGCCCTCGAAGTACACGTTTGCATTCACTCATCGCCGCCGATGCCGGCTGCGCCGGCGTCGGCCGCCAGGGCCGGAATCGATGGGCGAACCGATCGAAGTCATCATGGCTCTGCGCAGCAGAGCCGGACTTCGGTCGGGAGTGGAGCGTACCGGGATCGAACCGGTGACCTCCGGCTTGCAAAGCTGCGCAAACTCGCCACTGCATGCCGAGATATGCCGTTGATACGGCGCTAGAAGCCAAACTCGCCGCGACGCCGTGCGCTGATCCGGCATGCTGCGGCACCGCGCGGAAGGCTAATGCTTGCAGAACGCTTGCAGTTTCAAGATCGAATTGCGGGCGCGTCTCGCCGATTTGCGGTTTCTGGTGCCACCAAAAAGACTGCTTCTCACGCGGGAGGTCCCTGGTTCGATCCCAGGTGCGCCCATGGCTCGACAAGCGGTCTTGCGCGGCCCCTAGGCAGCGCGGAACGGCGGCGTGGTCAGAATGGTCAGTGACGGATCAACTAGAAGGTGATTCAGTGCCTGATGTCCCCACATCGGCGATCGTTTCCGCGGCCAAGGCAGCTTCGAAGATCCGGCCGTGGATCACGGTAAAGCGGCACGACCGGCTGGTCTCCCAAGAGCACGAGGATCTCATCACGTGGGCGCGCGACGATCTACGCGAGGAAGCCGAGGCTCTGCAGAGACTGAGGAACGAGCTGGCAGCTCGAGGGATGCTCCAGAGCGGCGAATTGGGCTCTGGGCTGCAACGGACGCGAGACACGTTCGCGCGCCGCTGGCGAGACCGCAAGCGTGCATCAGACCGGCGACTGGCCGAGCTTCGCGAGGCGGAAGGCGCCACCGTCAGGATGTGGAGGAAACTCCGCCGCAGGCCGTGGCCCACCGATCCAAACGCGGAGGAGCTCGCCGCGATCACCGTCGCGTGGGAGGACGAGGAGCGTCGGCGCCAGGCGGTACTGAACGAAGTAGAACGAATCGGCTAGTTGGTCGCTTAGCGGAGCCAGGCGACGGTGAAGGCTTTGCGCCAGTCTTGCTGATGGACGGGCGTCAGGGACCCGATCATCGTCGCAGTCAGCAGAGAGCTGTACTTTTCGAGTAGTTCGCCAATCACCTCAATCGCCTCGTTCAGCTCTTTGTAGGTGGGCGCGCTGTCCCGCCAGAGCTCATGCCCGACCGCGACCGCAACGATCACATCAAGTGCCGCCGCAGCCGTCTTCGAGGTTCCAGATGTGTGCGATCCGGTTTGCGGCGAACTGCCGCCGCGTGATCCCAAAGAGCAGCTTCTCGAAGACCCGCATCTCGCGGTCGTACTTGTGCGCCTCCCGCTCGTAGAGAGCGAGAATCCGCTCCGTCTCGCGCTCGCGACGCTCAAGGATGTCGTCGGACATTGGGAGTAATAATCGCTGACGCCTGACGCCGGAACGAACGTTAGAATGTTTGTATGACTGACGATCGCTGCGAGCTTCTCTGCCTGGACCTGCAGGTCGCCGAGCGACTGCGCAAGCAGCGGCTTGCGCCCGAAGAGGCAGATGTCGCGGCGGGGAAGGCGCGCGCGCTGTCAGATCCGACCCGGTTGATGCTGGCGGCAGCGTTACTCGAGGCGCGCGAGCTGTGCGTTTGCGACCTCGCCTGGATCGCGGAACGTTCGCAAACGCTTGTCTCCCATCACGTGCGCGCGCTGCGCACCCACGGAATCGTCCGTTCGCGGCGTGAGGGCAAGATGGTCATGTACTCGCTCACCGAGGAGGGCCAAACCCTGCTCGCGTCCGTTCTGCCGGCGCCGACGATGCGACGCAGCAGGCGCGTGCATGCCTGAGCAGGGCGCACCGCTAATGCAGCTCGGCGAGGCGCGGCCGCTGACGGTTCCCGTCCCTGCAGCCGGTCCAGCACCGGCCGAGCGAGCGCGGCTCGAGCGGCGGACGCGACTGCTCGCCTGGGCTGGGATCGGCTGGCACATCGTCGAGTTTGCGATCGCGCTCGCGGCTGGGGTCGCCGCCGGCTCGATCGCACTGATCGGCTTCGGAGCGGACAGCCTGATCGAGGCGCTCGCCGGCGGTGTTGTGCTCTGGCTCTTCACCGGCAAGCGGCGTGGCTCCAGCACCGCCGAGCGGCGCGCACAACAGCTGATCGCCGCCAGCTTCTTCCTACTCGCCGGGTACGTCGGCGTCGAGGCGCTACGCACGCTCGTCAACGGTGATCATCCCGCCGCGAGCTGGGTCGGGATCGGCCTGGCTGCGGTCACTGCGCCGACGATGCCGCTGCTCGCCTACGCGAAGCGGCGGCTCGGCAACCAGCTCCATTCGGCCGCGACGGTCAAGGAAGCGGCGCAGACGCAGCTCTGCGCCTACCTCTCGATCGCGCTCTTACTTGGCCTTGGTGCGAACGCGCTCGCCGGCTGGTGGTGGGCCGACCCGCTCACCGCGCTCGTCATCGCCGCGGTTGCGCTCAAGGAGGGGCGCGAGAGCTGGCGCGGCGAAGGCTGCTGCGATGCCTGCTGACGGAATGAAGCGTGCGCTGTTAAGCAGCGCGCCGCAGCAGCCGTAGCCGTACCTCTTGCTGCACCGTCACGGCTGACGTGGTGGCCGCGAGTCGCTGCGCCACTCCGGACGGGACACGCGTTCCGCGCCAGCCGCTCACGGTTTCCAGGCACTCGGGCCCCGTTCTCGTAGGTGTCGGTGACTACGAACCACGACTCGTGCTCGAGTTCGTAGAGTGCGGCGGCAATCGTCTCGGCGAAGCGTTCGTCGACTGCGTGGATCGTGTCGAGCCAGTCGTGCATGTCGAGCGTCCCGAGCTCGCTGCCCTCCGACGCAACCGGCGACCGCGCCGAAACGGGCTGGGTGTCGACGAGAATTCCATTGGGAGCGAGCGCGGCATGGATGTTGCGCAGGGCGTGCACGACGCCCTCGAGCGGGACGCATCACAACGACCAGCCGCAAAGCGCGATGTCGAATCGCTCCCGGGCCACGTCGAGTGCCTCGGCGTCGTGAACTGCGAAGTGGACGCGGCGACGCTGCTCGCTCGTCAACGCAGCCCTTGAGGCGGCGACGTTCTCGGCGCTCGGATCGAAGGCGTACACCGACGACGCGCGGGCGGCAGCGAGCGCGGTCAGACGTCCCTTGCCGCAGCCGACCTCGAGCACGCGTTTCCCGTCGAGCGGAACGAGCGCGGCGATCGCTGCCGCCTCGACCCCCTCGTCGTCGCGCCGCTGCATTCGCTAGGGACCCGGTTTGTAGGCCTTGACGGTGGTGCCGCGGGCGCCGAACTTCTGTGCCTTGCGACGGGTGTCTTCGAACTTGGAGCGGGCGTAGGTGTCGACGAGCTGGCCGGTCTCGATCCGCTCGAACCCGTGACGCTCTAGGAGCTTGGCGTACGCTGCTTCCAGCAGCGCCCCAGCAATTCAGCCGGTCCAGAGGTCGATGTTCCTGCGGCCCTCGGCGCTGACCGGATTCTGGATCGTGACGTCGGCGATCTGGATGCGCCCGCCGGGGGTGAGCACGCGGAAGATCTCGGCGAAGACGGCGTCCTTGTCGGGGATCAGGTCGATCACGCCGTTCGAGATCACAACGTCGAAGCTCGCGTCCGGGAACGGCAGCTGTTCCGCCTCGCTCTCGACGAACTCCACGTTTGCCGCGGCCATCTCGGCGGCGGCGGAGCGCGCCTTCGTCAGCATCTCCGGTGTCATGTCGATCCCGGTGACATGGCCGTCCTCGCCGACCATCTGCGCGGCGACGAGCGAGTCGGTGCCGGCACCGGAGCCGAGGTCGAGCACCCGCTCGCCCGCCTTGAGCCGGCCCAGCTGCCATGGGTTCGCGACCCCCGCGAACGAGCCGACTGCAGTCTCGGGCACGTTCGCGAGCTCCTCCGGATACCCGAGATCCTCAGCCCAAGGCCGGCCGGTCGGGAAGATGAAGTCCTTCTCCGGCTCCTGCGAGACGGACGCGTACGTCTTCTTGATCTCACTCTTCAGGACTTGAACGTCGATCTCGACCTCAACGGCCATCACGCCTCCTCTCGCACAACGGTCGAATCTCTCACAGCATGTTCTCCTTTTCCTTAGGGGACGGAGGCGGGACGAAGCGCGTGCCGCGGTTGCCAGTGGGTCGCGGCAACGAGCAGGCCGCTGGCGCCGGTGAGCACGGCGACGATCAGGATCGCGGTTTGCGTTGAGGTGGCGTCGGCACCGATCCCGGCGATCAGAGCGCCGAGGACGAAGCCGAAGTCCCGCCAAAAGCGATACACGCCGACCACGCGCGCCCGGTCGCGCGGCTGGCTCGCGTCGGAAACGGCGGCGATCAGAGTCGGGTAGACCATCGCCGTGCCGGCGCCAAGCAGCAGCGCCGCGGCGAGCGAGGGCGCGAAGGCACCGTCGCCGGCGACGAGCACCCCGAGCGCGCCAGCCTGCACGAGCATCCCGGCCGTGATCAGCGGCTTTCTTCCCGTGTGGTCGGAGAGCCAGCCGGTGAGGAGCTGGCCCGCGCCCCAGACGACCGGGTAGGCCGCGGCGACGACGGCGATCTCGCGCACGCTGGCGCCGTGCGCTGCCAAATAGAGCGGCGCGAGACCCCAGGCGAGCGCGTCGTTGAGGTTGTTCACCAACCCGGCCTGGCTGCAAGCGCGCAAGATCGGGTCGCGCAGACTCGCCTGCGCGAACGCGGCACCGAGACTCCTATGCGCGGACGGATCAGCGCCGTGTGCTTGTTGCTCGAGCGCGACTTGCGCACCCGTGTCGCGCACAGCGAACACGCTGACCAGCAACCCCACCGTAGCGATCAACGCCGCACCGACCCAGACGACCGTCAGCGGCGCGTAGCTGGCGGCAAGCACGCCGGTGAGGAAGGCGGTGGCGGCGACGCCCAGGTAGCCGGCCGATTCGTTCAGTCCGAGCGCGAGCCCGCGCCGCCGCGGCCCGGCCAGGTCGATCTTCATCACCACCGTCATCGACCAGGCGAGCCCCTGGTTGACGCCGAGCAGCAGGTTGGCGGCGACGATGAACCACCACGAGGGCGCGAGCCCGATCAGCAGCGGCACCGGAAGCGCCACCAGCCAGCCGATCACGAGTAGTCGCTTGCGCCCAAGCCGCTCCGCCAGCCCGCCGGCAGCCAAGTTCGTGAACGCCTTGGCGGCGCCGAAAGCGACGACGAAGGCGAGGATCGCCGAGGTGGAACTGAGGCCGAAGTCCTGCTTCCCGACGAGGGGCAGCACGCTCCGCTCGAGACCGACCATGCCGCCGACGAGCGCGTTCAACGCGACGAGCAGCGCGAACTGCCGTGCATTGGCGCGTAGACCCAAGCTGACGTCGCCGGTCAAGCGGCGGCGCCCACCGAGCCTGCGCGGTTGGCAGCGACGATCCGCTCCTGCTCCGGGGGCGGCGGCGGCGTCTCGGCGACCAGCACGTCCGCGAAGGCGTCGGCGTCGGTGACTGCGAGCAGCGGGTTGTGGGCGCGCTCGAAGCCGATCGAGGAGACCGGGTTGCCGGAGAGGCCGCGCCCGCAGACCGAGCCCGCGTAGTGGCTCGGGTAAAGAACAACATGGTCCGGGAGTCCGAGCAGACGCTTGAGGCTCGCGTGCAACAGTCGTGCCTGGCCGCGCGCATCGCCGGCGACGTGCAGGTCGGGTCGGCCGACGTCGCCGATCAACAGCGAGTCGCCGCTGAAGACGAGCCACGGCTCCTCTGTCCGACGCCGCCGATCGGCGACGGTGTATGCGTGATGGGCGGGCGCGTGCCCCGGTGTCGCCAGCGCGGTCACGAGCGTGTTCCCGAGCTCGACCACATCGCCGTCGGCTGATGCGACGTGCTCGAACTCGACTCCGGTGTCGGCCGGCAGATAGGCGGTCGCGCCCGTGCGCGCGACGAGCTCGGGCAGGCCGGAGAGGTGGTCTGCTTGCACGTGCGTCTCGAAGACCGCCACAATCGGCGCGCCCAGCACGGCCGCGGTAGCGAGATAGGCGTCGACGAGGTCGGCGTGCGGGTCGACGACCGCGAGCCTGGCGTGCGTGCCGCAACCGAACAGGTAGCTGGCACACGAGGTTGCGTCGTTCAGAAACGGACGTAGCAGCATTTGGGTTAGCTCGTTTCGACCGGCAGGCCCGCGCGCCGCCACTCGGGAAAGCCGACGTCCAGGCGGCGCGCCTTGAAGCCGCGTCCTTGCAGCAGGCGAACGGCGTCGTCGGCATAGACGCAGTAGGGGCCGCGGCAGTAGGCGACGATCTCTCGGCGGCGCGGTAGCTTGGGCGCAAGCGACGCGAGCGCGTCCACCGGCACCGACTGCGCGCCCGGAATGTGCCCCGCCTTGAATTCGGGTTCCGGGCGCACGTCGAGCACGACCACGTCTCCTCGCGCCAGCCGCTCCTGAAGCTCCGTGGCGGAAACATGCTCGACCCCGTCCCGCTCACCCAGGTACTCGTCCGCCAATTGATTCACCTCTGCCACGTGGCGCACCGCGACATCGCGGACCGCCGCCCAGAGATCGCCCACCCGCTCGCTGGCAAGCCGATAGAAGACCCGCGTCCCCTCCCGGCGCGACCGAACGAGGCCCGCCCGAGCCAGAACGTGCAGGTGCTGCGACGTGTTCGCGACGCTCTGCGAGATCTCGTTCGCGATCTCCTCGACCGAACGCTCGCCCTGCGCGAGCAGATCGACGATCTCCGCCCGGCGGCCACTTCCGAGCGCCTGCGCCACAGAGGCGAACGCGTCGAACAACGCCACCTTCGCTGCGCCACTTGTCACATTCTCAAGTTATCACTTGAATAGTTGAAGATCAAGCGTTACGCTCGGTAGCGACCATTCCTTACTCGCACAGAACGGAGGCGACCATGTCCACGACCATCAATCCCAACAAGGCACTCTGGGAGAAGGGCGACTTCACGCGCATCGCAGAGAGCATGCGCGAGAGCGGCGAGGCGCTCGTCACGACGTTGGGAATCACCGACGGGCTCGAGGTCCTCGACCTCGGCTGCGGCGACGGGACGACGGCCTTGCCGGCGGCGAGGCTCGGGGCGAACGTCCTCGGCGTCGACATCGCCAGCAACCTGGTTGAGGCGGGGAACGCACGAGCACAGAGCCTCGGCCTCACTAACTGCAGATTCCAAGAAGGCGATGCGTCCGATCTAAGCGAGCTCGAGGATGACAGCTTCGACCTCGTCATCAGCATCTTCGGCGCGATGTTCGCTCCGAGGCCGTCTGACGTGGCCAAGGAGCTCGTGCGTGTGACACGGCCCGGCGGCCGGATCGTGATGGGCAACTGGATTCCCAATGACCCGACGCTCGTCGCCCAGATTCTGAAGATCAGCGCCTCCTACTCGCCGCCGCCTCCGGAAGGCTTCGTCAGTCCCATGACGTGGGGCGTTGAGGACAACGTGATCGAGCGGTTCGTCGGCGCGGGAGTGCCCGAAGAGAAGATCTCGTTCGAGAGGGATACCTACACCTTCAACTTCCCAGGCGCACCATCGGAACTTGTTGGTCTGTTCAGGGCGTACTACGGACCGACCATGAACGCGTTCGAAGCTGCAGCAGCCAACGGCCGCGAGGCCGATCTGCAGGCCGAGTTGGAGGCCCTCTTCAGCGCCCAGAACGCAAGCCCGAGCGAGGATGCCACCTCCATTCCCGCAACCTTCTTGCGCGTGATGGTCGCGGTGTGAGCGTCCCAGTCCTAGCGTCCCAGCCCTAGCTGGCCCCTTACGCCGGCGCGAGGAGCGTTCTGCTCACCTCGGCGTGCCACGTCTGCGGTGCACGCCCGGTCTCGACGCCTACCTAGGCTCCGAAGATGACCCCCGGCGACCGCTGGCTAGCCTCGCTATGGCCGCTCGTTCGCGCCCGGCTCCCTACACCACCTGCGCGCGTGGTCGACATCGGCTGCGGCCCACTCGGCGGCTTCGTACCGATGCTGCGCGCCAAGGGGTACGACGCCGTCGGCATCGACCCGCAGGCACCCGAGCAACCGCACTACCTGCGGATCGAGTTCGAGCGCGCCGAACTTCCCCCGCAAGTCGACGCGGTCATCGCCTCCACCTCCCTCCATCACGTCGCCGATCCAGCTGACGTGATGGACCGCATCACCAGCACGCTTACGAGCGGCGGCGCGGTCGTCATCGTGGAGTGGGCCTGGGAAAAGTTCGACGAGCAAACGGCGGCGTGGTGTTTCGAGCGGCTCGGACCGGACGACGAAGCAGGCTGGCTACACCACCGCCGAGATGAATGGCTCGCCTCAGGCCGCGAGTGGCCGAGCTACCTCCGCGATTGGGCAGAACGCGACAGGCTTCATCCTGGAGAGGTGCTGCTGCGGCTCTTGGACGAGCGGTTCGAGCGCCAGCTTCTCACGCACGGGCCCTATTTCTTTCCCGATCTCGTCGACACGAATGAGGCCGACGAGCAGACCGCGATCGATGCTGCGCTGATCCAACCGACACGCATCGACTACGTCGGCACGCTTCGTTGAACGACCGAGACGCGTTGCGACAAGACACTGTTGTCGAAGCTGACACCAACGCGCGGACACGAAACGGACACATCAGAAACGACACGCGCGACGCCTCGCGACGCACGTCCTCCGCCAGGATCAGCCGGATTTCCAGGAGAAACTGTGTCGCGAGTGATCGCGTGTGTACGCGCGTGACGCCCCGAAACCTCCATGGTAAGGAGGGGGTCTCCGGTTCGAGTCCGGAAGAGGGCTTTATTTGCAGGGGTTTTTCGCAACGTGGTTGACCCCCTCCATAAGCGTGCGAACGTCATGCGAACGTGGCTCGCAAACGCGCTGCAAAGCGGGCGTTTCGTCAGATGGGCGTCGACGGGCTCATCGGCGAAGTCCCTGCAAACAGGCTTCATCCGTTGTCTCGATGGGCGAGAACGCGACCCCCTCCCCTCCAGAGAGAGGTGGTCAGCTCGCGTTGCCTCTGTGGGCGCGATTGGTGCGACTGAACGCGATCGTTTGCTGCCCGAGCCTTGCGACGGCGGCGCAGGCGGCGCACAGATTGCCTGCAAGGCCGCATCTCCTCGCTGCAGACGGCTGCGAGCCTGGCGTGAAACCGGTGACGCAACCCACTGGGCAATTCGAGGGTTAGTAAGTCGCGTAGCCGAGGGCGACGAGCGCGTCGAGCGGGTCCCCACTGAGTCGCAGGGGTGTCCAGCTGTCGCCCTGGTCGCGGCTCTCCCATAGCCGACCGTCTGCGAGGCCGGCGAACAGGCGGCCATCGGTGGCGAGGAGCGCGTAGGGCATCGCCGGTAGCGGGTCGGGTAGCCCGCCCGCGAGCAGTTGCCAGGCTTCGCCATCGCGCCGCCGGTAGATGCGCGCTTGCGGGTCGCGGCGACCGTGGGCGGCGTAGGGGCCGGTGCTCGCCGACACGTACCAGCAGTTGGGGTCGTCGGGGTCGACGGTGACCGACCACGTGTAGTGGCGGTCGCGGCCGTCGTCGGCGGGCTGCCAGGTCTCGCCTGCGTCCGTACTGAAGGCGGCGCCGCCGCCGCCCGCTTCGTACGCGCGCCCCGTTGTGTGCGGGTGCCAGGCGAGTGAGTGGACGTCCGGTTGTGCGCCGGGTCGGTGGTCCTGCCAGCTCTGCCCGCCGTCGGTCGAACGCATCAGGCCACCGAGCTCGATCCCAACGAGGAGCAGGCCGGGGTCGTGGGGGCTGGGTGCGATCCAGCGCACGTGCGAGGTCCACGGCCGCGGCGGGAAGCTCCAGTTCGGCCGCGAGGGCAGCTCGAGCAGCGCCTCCAGCTCGCGCCAGCTCTCGCCCCGGTCGTCGCTTCGGAACAGCCGGCTCGGCTCGGTGCCCGCGTACACCGCTTCATCGGCGGCGCTGACGGCGAGCGAGAACACTCCCGGCTCGGGCAGCTTGCAGTCGATCCAGCTTTGACCGCCGTCGACGCTGCGACGTACACCGCCCTCACGCAGACCGGCGTAGACGATGCCCGGGTCAGCCGGGTCGACTGCCAGGCACTGTGCGCCGCTCCCCAACAGAAACAACTCGACCGCCCACGCCTCGCCCACCTCGTCGAGGCGCACGATCCCATCCCCGCTGGCGGCGTACAAGCGCGCCATCAGCACAGTGTCCGAGATAGACAGTCGGCTCCGCTTGACCGGGACCAACGGGACTCGGCGCGCACGTCTAACTCATCCTCCGGTAGCGCCAGACCGAGAGAATTGCTGGAAGCCGGGTTCAACCGAAGACCCCTTCCTTGTGACTCAGTCGTGTTTCGGATGTGAATAAACGACTACGCTCACTCGGTGTCAAGGGACGCCGAAGCCACCTTCTTGTTCGCGGACATCGCAGGCTTCACGGCGCTCACCGAGGCGCATGGAGACGAGCAGGCCGTGCAGCTCGTGGAGGAGTTCGCGAATGTCGTCCAGGCGGAGCTTCCAGGCGTGAACGGCGAGTACGTGAAGACGGTCGGCGATGCGCTCATGCTGCGAGTGCCCGATCCCGCCGATGCAGTTCGGCTCGGCATGTGGATCACGCGCCATGCACTGAGCGGCCACCACGCGCCATCCGTCCGCGTCGGCGGCAACTACGGATCGGCTGTCGAGCGCAGCGGCGACTACTTCGGAGCGACAATCAACATCGCGGCGCGGGTGTCGGCGCTCGCGGCCGGCGGCGAGGTACTCGTCACCGGTCAGACGGCAGCGCTCGCCCCTGATCTCGTGGGCGTGCTCTACGAGTCTCGCGGGCGGCAAGTCCTGCGCAACGTCGCCGAGCCGGTCGAGATCTTCGCCGTGGTTCGCGTGGACGAGGACGTGGATCACCTGGCGATCGACCCCGTCTGCCAGATGGCGGTCGATCCAGAGCACGCGGTCGGTCGCCTGCTGGTAGACGAGAAGGCGTACTACTTCTGCTCGCTTACTTGTGCGGCAGCCTTTGCCCAGCACACGGAGCGGTACACGGATTAGCGACTCATCAGGCGGCGGGCACGGCCGGAGACTCGGGAATCTCCTCGCGCAGCTCCGGCTCCACGGTCAGTCGCGGCAGCCACTCGAGCCAGCGCGGCAGGTACCAGTTCCAGTCGCCGAGCAGCTTCATCGCCGCCGGTAGCAGCACGCCACGGATCAGCGTCGCATCGAGCAGCACTGCGACGGCCGATTGCAGACCGACGCCCATCTGCTTGATGCAGGCGCCGATGTGGCGTTCGCGGCTCGTGGATCTCGTCCATTACGGGCGTCGGACCAGCTTCTTAAGCCGAGGCTTCGTCCGAGAGCAGTTCGCCTTGACTGCCTCGAACTCGCTCTCGGTGAGCGCGCCCTCCGCCCTCAGCCACGCGATTTCCTTGAGCTGCTCGACGAGTTCCGCCGCTGAAGGACGACGGCTCGATCACGGCTTTCTCGCCCCGCGCCCGCCAGTTGACGAGTTGCGCAAACCGGCGGGCCCAGTAACCGGCGTCGGGATCAAGGGCCTCCATATGCGCCCATTCGTCGCCTTCGACCAGCACATACAGCTCACGGCTGTCGGTGAAGTGATCTTCAGGGCCTCCCGCCATCAAACCCAGAGGCCCGATCGCCAGGAAGCCAGCGGTCTTCAGTTCACGACAGACTTCGGACTGCGAACCCGCACCCCTTGCCGGTTGCCGTCACATCAACCACGGAAGGGCGCGAGCCGAATGCTTAGGTCGCTCATGGCGAAGCGGTGCAGGTACCAGGCGCGGCCACGAGGGACTTGCTTGGCCTCGGCTCGGAGAAGCCCGGCGAACTCCCGCTTGAAGCCCAACCGCGGGTACTCCTGGATGACGCTCTGGCGGACTGCATCGGGTATCTCGTTGCTGCGTAGGCCGAACACATCGACGGCTGCGCCGGCAGATAGGAGGTAGGCCTCGGCACCGGATTCGAGGCCAACGCCGGGGGTGTAGTGCATGGCGATCGCGTTTGCAACGAGCTCGCGGATATCGGCAGGCACGTGGTGGCTGTCGGTGAACTCGCGTGCCACCGCGGCGCTGCGAACCGTGAAGTCGACGTCGGGCACCGGGCTCGGGATCCCGGTGTCGTGGAACATTGCAGCCAGGTACAGGAGCTCACGGTCGAACGTGATCCCGTGAAGTGCCGCGATGGCCGCGCCCCACGTGTAGGCACGACTGGAATGGTTGAGGAGTGCCGATGTCAAGAGGTCCTGCGCGGCGACCTCGGCATCTCTTGCGAGAGGGGAATCGGGAGGCACCAGGCTCGCCGGATCGATGGAACTCCGGCGTCCCGAGTGCATTCGGAGCACCATCGCGAGACGGCCGGCAAGAATGCTGATCTCCCCCCGCAGCAGGGGCCGGGCAAGTGTTAGGCATTCCCGAGCGGTCAGCACTCCCCCGGTGCGTTCGGTCCATCCAATAGATCCGATCGGATCGGTGGGTCGTGGCTGGCTCATGGGGGCTTCTCAGTTCGGTGGTGTCGCGGTCAGGTGGCGGGGACAAGCACGCCGATGAGTCACCAAGCCGGCGCCGGGGCTCGAGGGCCCTGGTCAGTATCTCAGTGTCGCCGATAGGTGCGACCGCACAATCAGCCGTCGCGGAAGGTGAAGAGGGATCGACCTCGGTCGCCCTGTCGCCCGGCCACCTCCGCGGCACGGCCGGTCGTCATCGCCGAAGTGCTCGAGGGGACCACCGGGGGACCAATACCCGCGGCGATTGTTGGAGTGTCCGCCTCAGCGGCGGAACGCCACGGTTCAAGAATCGACCCGGGGGGGTCAGCCCTCGGCTGCGGCTCGCTTGCTGGTGCCGAACAAGTTCGTGCTGTCGCCCCGGGTCCGGGCTCCGCCTTGACATTGCACGCCAACGACATCGCGTCAAAGGTCCGGCGGCTCGCCGACTGTAAGCGGGAGCGGTTAGCGTGGCGCTCGCTCCGGACGACAAGCGGAAGCGGCGCCGTGTCAAAAATCCGAGACTCGACTGCACGCTGAGGATGCCCTGTACTAGGGAGCAGCGTTGCTCGCTGCGCTAGAGCGTCGCAGAAGACGTCCCCGCCATCCTGAATCTCACGTCGCGCGGCCCTGTTGCGACTCTGCAACTACGTAAGCACGTATCTGAGAAGTAGCGGAGGCCCGTTTTGAACCTGCGACCGGCCCCGCCGAAATGAAACCTTCTGTTCCAGTGCCTGACGCGATACGGAAGGAGGCGGAGGTGAGCAAGCGGGAATCCCACGCGGAGTCGGACGGCGAGCCAACGCAGCTACGCATTGTCGAGACGATCCGAGTCGTCGAGTCTGAGGCACTCCGGGAACGACAGCTGGCGGCCATTGCTTGGGTACTTAGACGAGCTTATGAGCTCGGGGAGTCGGGCGAAGACAGCCCCCAGCGCTGGCGTGATGATCAGCCGCGTCCAGTCAGCCGTTGTGCGTTTTGAAAACAGACAACGACCCGCGGGTACGACACGGGTACGTGAGCCTGAGCACGCGCGGTCACGCGCGGGCACTCCCGGCACATGCTGCATGGCCGTTTGCAGGAGAAACGTGAGCGTAAGTGCCCGACCGTGTACGCCAGTACCGCCCGAGAACCTCCATGGTAAGGAGGGGGTCGACGGTTCGAGTCCGTCAGAGGGCTCTGCAAAAGCCCCGCAAAACGGTGCTTCTTCTTTCGCTTCCACTTGCACGATGCAGAGCGTGCGGTTGGTATGGAGC
>Ga0307312_10000886_pt1 | contig 14864 bp, 13 predicted proteins | sample ER_DNA_202_FD_194489 | JGI IMG/M metagenome (GOLD analysis project Ga0307312, IMG submission 194489) | Bulk soil microbial communities from the East River watershed near Crested Butte, Colorado, United States - ER_DNA_202 | ecosystem: Environmental > Terrestrial > Soil > Floodplain | place...
TCTTAGCCTCAGAGACGGGCAAATACCGTGTCTTGAATCTTGCTCCCCGCCGAGCTGGCCGAGGTGCCCCGGTCGGAATGACTGCTAGCGAACGGCAGGGTTGTGGGGGCTCGAGACATCGATGGATGACTTCGGCTTCCGCTTGAGCAGCGCTGTGACGACTTTGGCTTTCAACTCCGAATCGGCTGAGCTTCCCCAGGTGATGATCCGCCCAGACCCCAGGATCAGCGCGATGCTGTCGGGGCTACTGGCCGTGATCAGCCTCACTTTTCCATTGAGTTTCTCCGGAAGGGCCGTCGCAACAACGGCGACCGCGCTGAGGAGCGGTTTGTTTTGGGTGTCGACGTCGGCGAGTACGACCTTTGGTGGCGGTGTCGGCTGGGTCTGATACGCGACGCCGTACTTGTCGACGACGACGTAGCCGTCCGGCCGGAGTACGGCGAGCACAGGTCGGCGCTCGACAATGGTGAGCGTGATCGTGTTCGGCCAGCTGCGTGAGACGGCAGCCGTCTCAATGGACGGCACGGCGGTCAGCCGCGCGGCAATCGCATCCAGGTCCTGACGGGCCAACGGCACGCCGACGGGTACCTGCGCCGTAAGGCTGACTTGGACCCGGGTGAGGTTGCGAGTGCCGACGACATTGACTCGTTTGGTGACCAAGGCCGGCGAGTAATAAACGACCCAGAGGCCGCCGGCAAGCAGAGCCACGATGACAGCAATCACGATGAGAGCGAGGGCTTTGCGGCGCCACGACCGGCGCGTCTTCTTCTTCCTCTTCTTGTTCTTGCCGGTGCTTGTCGGACGAGCTCGCCGAGTGGCCGTCGCGGTTCCGGTCATCGCGGCACTCCGGCAAGTCGCTGAATCTCCGCGACGATTTTGGGCGCCACCTTGGTGACGTCCCCGCAGCCGACGGTGATCACCAGATCGCCGGGACGAGCGATCCTGGCTACGGTTGGTGCCGCCTCGTCCCAGATAGGTTCGTAGGTCACATTCGCGGTGCCCGGAGCGACCGCATTGGCCACCATGGCGCCATCGATGCCGGGAATGGGATCTTCGCGGTCCCCGCAGACATCCATCACGATGGCTTCGTCCGCTTGCTCCAGCGCATGCCCGAGCTCCTGCCAGAAATCTCTCGTGCGGGTATAGAGGTGCGGTTGGAAGCAGACCACGACCCGACCGTCACCGACACCAGTACGAGCCGCGATCAGGGTGTTCAGCACTTCGGTTGGGTGATGGGCATAGTCGTCGTAGACCCGGATGTCGTGGGGAGACCCGATCAACTGGAACCGGCGGTACGTGCCTTGGTAGGTAGATAGCTCGCGGCGTACGTCGACGCCAGGAGCGCCGAGCCAGACGGCTACCGCGTACGCCGCCGCCGCGTTGAGGACGTTGTAGTGTCCGGGCACCGAGAGCTCGACCGGGCCCGCGTCATCATCCCAGCGAAGCTCGAAACGTGAGCCAGTGCCCGCGAGGTTCGCGCCGACGATTTGCACGTCGGCGTCCGGCGAGGTCCCGAAGGTCATGATCGCCGGTCCCGGCAGTCCGGCGGCCGCGCGCTGCCGGATCCGCTCGGTGAGGACGACGGCACCTGGATCATCGGCGCTGGTCACCAGCAGCTGTACCGAATCCGCGGTCGCGAAGCGCAGGAAACCGTCGGCGTAGTTGTCAGCACTCCCCCAGTTGCTGAGGTGATCGGGATCAACGTTGGTAACGACAGCGACCTCGCGCGGGTACTGCAGAAAGGAGCCGTCACTCTCGTCGGCCTCGACGACCATGATGTCCCTGCTGCCACGATGGCCACCGGTAGCGCTGCCGGTGAGTGCGCCGCCGATTACAAAGGACGGATCGAATCCACATCCGCTCAGTACATGGGCGATCATCGCCGTGGTCGTGGTCTTGCCATGGGTTCCGGCTACGGCAATGCCGCGCTGGCCCAGCATCAGCGAGCCGAGCGCGGCGCTGCGATGCAGCACCCGCAGGCCACGGCGCCGAGCCTCGGCCAGCTCCGGGTTGTCCTCCCGGATCGCCGACGATGCGACGACCGTGCTCGCATCACCCAGCTGATCTGTTCGGTGGCCCACGTAGACGCGCGCGCCCTGGGCTTCCAGCGAGCGCAGATATTTGGAGTCCTGCCTGTCGCTGCCGCTTACCGGGATGCCATGGGCCAACATCATTGAGGCGATTCCGTTCATGCCGGAGCCGCCAATGGCGATGAAATGCACCGCGCCTAGCTCCTCCAGGCGTGGCAGCTGGATCGGCGTGAGCAAACCCATCAGCGCATCACCTCCAAAACTCGCGACGCCAACACGGTAGCTGCGTCCAGGCGCGCAACGCTGGCGAGCGCTTGACTCATTCCGGCGAGCCGGTCGGGATGCGCAAAAAGGACCGGAATCTCCTGGGCCACCCAGGTTGACGTGCAGTCGCTGTCGGCCAGCATGATTCCGCCGCCGACGTTGATAACAAGTTCGGCATTGAGAGCCTGCTCGCCGTTTCCGTGTGGGTACGGCACGAATACGGCAGGGAGTCCGACAGCCGCGGTCTCCAGCACCGTGTTGGCACCGCTGCGCGCCAGCATCAGGTCGGCTGCCGCGTAGGCCCGCTCCATCTGCGCCACGTACGCCACGGGCTGGTAGACGGCACCGCTGCTCTGATCGACGCTCCGCTCGATGCCTGGCACGAGATTCTTCGGTCCGAGCACGTGCAACACCTGGATCCCGTTGCCGAGCAACTCCGGCCACGCGCCAGCCACTGCGGTATTGATGCGTAGTGCGCCTTGCGAACCGCCGCTGACCAGCAGTGTAGGCAGCTCGGGGTCAAGCTCGAAGCCGATCCGCGCCTCGCGCCGCAGCGCGGCTCGGTCAAGATCGGTGATGCCGCGCCGCATCGGCAGCCCGATGCACGTAGCGTGCGGCAGTGAGGTCCGCGGAAAGGAGGTGTAAACCTCCCTGGTGAGCCGGGCGGCAAGCTTGTTGGCCAGCCCCGGCAACACGTTCTGCTCGTGGATGACCACCGGGAGGCCGAGTCGGCGGGCGGCGAGGTAGGCAGGGGTGGAGACGTAGCCACCAAAGCCCAGCACGACATCGGCCTCGACCCGGCGGAGGAGTTGAGCGGTCGCCGTCACCGCCTGAAGGAGTCGAGGCCCCAGCAAAGCGAAATCCTTACCGACTCGACGGGGCATCGGTACCGGGGGGATCAGCTCGAGCTGCAGCCCGGCGGCCGGAACGACGGTGGTCTCCAGCCCTCGTGCGGTACCAAGCGCGGTCACCGTGACTCCATCGCCGAGACTGCGGAGCTCTAGACCAGTTGCGATCAACGGCGAGGTGTGGCCGGCGGTTCCGCCACCGGCGAGGACCACCGAGCCAGAACCAGAAGTGGTCATGACTCGGTACGGCCGTGGCTGGTCCGCGACCCGACGACTGCGGTCATCCGCCGCGTTGGGCGCATCGCCTTCTTCGCCAGCAGCTTCCGGGCCTCGGGTTCTCGGCGTGCGCAGGCAAGCAATACCCCCACCGCGAGCAGATTGGCGACCAATGCCGAGCCACCGTAGGACAGCAACGGCAACGGCACACCCGCGATAGGAAGCAGCCGCAGTACCACGGCCAAGTTGATCAACGCTTGCACCATGAACCAGGTGGTGATACCGCCAGCCGTATAGCGTACGAAGAGATCGTCGGTGCGGGTGGCGATCCGAATGCCGGCATAGCCCAAGATGCCGATCATGGCGAGGACAACCAGGCTGCCGAACAGGCCGAACTCCTCACCGAGTACGGCGAAGATGAAGTCGGTGTGTGCCTCGGGCAGGCTCCCCCATTTCTGCCGGCTGGCACCCAGACCAACACCCCACCAGCCGCCGGAAGCGATCGCGAACATGCCGGCGTTGGCCTGGTGATTGGCACCATTGACATCGAGGCTGGGGTCCAGAAAGGCGGCTAGGCGACTCATCCGCACCGAGGACGTGACGAAGATCGCGATGACTCCGACCACACCAGCCGATGCCAAGGCCGTCAACACCCGCAGCGGAGCTCCGACGATCCACAGCATGCCGGCAGCGATGGCCGCCATCACTACCGCAGTACCGGCGTCGCCTTGAAACAGCACGAGCAACACCAAAATGCCGCTCACCGCTAGGAACGGCACGAGCAAGTGCTTCGGCTGCTCGAGTAACCGGTGCTTCCGGGCCAGCACGTCCGCTCCCCAAACGATCATGGCGAGCTTCGCGAACTCGGCCGGCTGGATCGAGAAGAGTGAGGAACCGAGATAGAGCCAGTTGCGATTGCCATTCACCGCGATGCCGAGCGGCGTATAGGTCAAGATCAACAAGATGGTGGCACCGGCAAGGCCGAACCAGCTCAACAGCCGGAGCGTCGACAGTGGCAGCTGCATGATCGTCAATGCGCCCAGCACACCGACGGATAGGAAGATCACCTGCCGTTTGACATAGAAGTAGGAATCGCCATGGCTGAGATAGGCGTTCACGCTCGATGCCGAGAGCACCATCATCACGCCGACAACGAGCAGCAAAGCAACTGAGCCGAGTACCAGGTGATAGCTGGTCAATGGCCGGTCCAGCACCGAGCGGAGCCAGCGGAGCATCTCGAGTGCAGACATAGGACGCCGCCCAAGTGCGGTGGGCGCGGACTGGCCCTGCGGAGTCAGGGTCGCCACTGACGTCTACTCCTCTGCGAGCGCGCGCACCGCGGCAGCGAAAGCATCTCCGCGTGCGGCGTAATCGGTGAACATGTCCAAGCTGGCGCACCCCGGGGCAAGCAGGACAGCATCACCAGGTCTGGCCAGGGAAGCGGCCGCCGCAACGGCTTGTGCCATTGCTCTAGTGTCGACCGACTCGATGATTTGTGTGGGGACTTCCGGTGCGTGTCGAGCGAGGGCTTCGGCGATGATGTCGCGGTCGGTCCCGAGCAGCACTGCGCCACGCAACCGCTGACGATGAGCGGTGATCAACTCGTCGAAGGTGGTGCCCTTGGCCTGGCCACCCGCGATCCAGACCACCGAGTCGAAGGCGCGCAGCGACGCATCGGCTGCGTGCGGGTTGGTGGCCTTGGAATCATCGACCCAGGAGATTCCGTCGCGTTCCAGGACAGTCTGGATCTTGTGGGGTCCCACTCTGACCGATCGCAATCCGTCCCGCACCGCCGTCCCCGGCACACCGTACGAGCGCGCCAGCGCTGCGGCGGCCAATGCGTTGGCCACGTTGTGCGGTGCAGCCGGAGTGACGTCGGTGACCTTTGCGAGCTCCAGCGCCGAGTCCTGACGTTGTGCGACGAAGGCCCGATCGACCAATAGATCGTCAACGATGCCGAGCATCGAGACAGCGGGTATGCCCAGCGTGAAGCCGATCGCTCGGGCACCCTCGACGACCTCAGCCTCCTCGACCATCCGCTCGGTGAGTGGGTCAGCGACGTTGTAGACACAGCTGACCTCAACACCGGAGTAGATCTTGGCCTTGGCGTCGCGGTACGCCGCGTATGAGCCATGCCACTCCAGGTGATCGGGTTGCACGTTGAGGACTGCGGCCGAATGCAGGGACAGTGAGTTGGACCAGTGCAGCTGATGGCTCGACAACTCCACGGCGAGAACGTCGTAGGGTTGCGGGTCCAGCACGATCTCCATGATCGGGCGGCCGATGTTGCCGACCGCTGCCGTTTGCAGCCCGGCCGCCGCAAGGATCGACTCCAGCATCTGGGTGGTCGTCGTCTTGCCGTTGGTGCCCGTTATTCCGAGCCACGGGATGATTTTGTCCGGGCGACTGAGCCGCCAGGCCAACTCGACCTCGCTCCAGATCGGCAGCTGCCGCTCGGCAGCCTGGCGGAGCAGCGGCGCGGTGGCAGGCCAGCCGGTGGTGATCACAAGATCAGCATCGTCCGGCAGAGTCGCAGTGGCGCCGGGCCCCAGGCGTACGGTGCCGCCGAGCACTTCCAGCAGCTTGCCCTTGTCGGACCTCCGCTCATCGAACTGGTCGTCCAGCACCGTGACACGAGCACCGAACTGCAACAGCCCGTCGGCGGCTGCGAAACCCGAAACGCCGATGCCGGCCACCACGACATGCGCCTGAGGCCAGGGTGAGCGACCATCGGCGGCGGTCAACCACGACAGACTCACGTGCCTGCCACCCATTCTGCGTAGAAGATGCCCAGGCCGGCGGCGACGAACAGCCCGGCGATGATCCAAAAGCGCATCACGATGGTCACCTGTTGCCAGTTCAGCAGCTCGAAGTGGTGGTGGATGGGCGACATCTTGAACAATCGTCGGCCACGGGTCAACTTGAAGAAGCCGACCTGCAAGATCACCGACATGACCTCGATGACCAGCAGTCCGCCCAAGATCACGAGCAACAGCTCGGTTCGGGTGAAGATGGCCATCCCGGCAAGCGCACCGCCGAGCGAGAGCGACCCGGTGTCGCCCATGAAGATCTTGGCCGGCTCGGCATTCCACCACAGAAAGCCGAAGCACGCCCCGGCGAGTGCGACGGCGACCACCGCCAGATCGTACGGATCGCGTACCTCGTAACACTTCGGTCCGGCCGAGGCGGTGTATGCGCAGGACTGGTTGTACTGCCAGATATTGACCAGGGTGTACGCACCGAAGATCATCACGCAGGCGCCACAGGCGAGTCCGTCGAGTCCGTCGGTGAGGTTGACGCCGTTGCTGGCAGCCGCGATCAGCAGCATCACCCAGATGATCACCAAAATGAGCGGCAATCGAAGCCACTCGATGTCGCGCAGGAAGGAGATGGCGGGTGAAGCAGGGGTGATCCCCCGCTCGTCAGGGAATTGCAGCGAGGCGACGGCGAACACAATGGCGACGACCGACTGGCCGGCGATCTTGGCCTTGCTCCGCAGTCCAAGTGAGCGCTGCTTGCTGATCTTGATGTAGTCGTCCAGAAAGCCGACCACGCCTAGCCCCGTAAAGAGGAACAGCACCAGTAGTGCCGACGCAGACGGAGCCGAAAAGATGATCAAATGGCTGCCGAAGTACGCCAGCAGCACCGCGGTGATAATGACGAGCCCGCCCATGGTGGGGGTGCCCCGCTTCACGTGGTGCGAGGTCGGGCCGTCGTCGCGGATGAGCTGCCCGTAGCCCTTCCTCACCAGGATCAGGATGGCCAGCTTGGTGCCGAGCAACGTCGCGATCAGTGCGAGGCCGCCGGCAAGGACGATTGTCTTCACCCGGAATCCTCGAGCGGCCGTGGGGCGACGGCGGTGAGGATGTCGTCGGCCACGGTGTCCAAGGCTAAGCCACGAGATGCTTTGACTAGGACGACGTCGCGAGGTCCAAGACCAGCTGTCAGCACCGCGACTGCTGCGGGCTTGTCCGCCACTGCCACCGCCGAGGTGGGCGCCAAACCAGCATCCACAGCGGCCTTGGTGATGCGGTTCGCGTGCTCACCGATGGTGACCAGCTGCTCGACTCCGAGCTGCGCCGCGAACCGGCCGATTGCTTCATGCTCCTCAGCGGCGGTATCGCCGAGCTCGAGCATGTCCCCCAGCACAGCCCAGGTGCGCCGACCCCGTCGACCGAGTTCAACGAGGGTCGACAGCGCGGCGCGCATTGACTCGGGATTGGCGTTGTAGGAATCGTTGATCACCGTGACGCCGTCGGAACGGTCATGGAGCTCCATACGCCAGCGCGAGCGCGGCGCGGCGGTTGTGAGTCCGCCCGCGATCTGGTCGAGCTCGAGCCCTAGTGCCAGGGCAGCAGCGGCGGCCGCAACCGCGTTCGCGACCTGGTGCCGCCCCGTCAGTCCCAGCCGCACGTCAGCTTGCTGTTCTGATTCGCCGTCTCGTCGTTGATGGAGGGTGAAGGAGTAACGCCCGTACGCGTCACCGCTCAATCCCGAGGCCCACACCCCTTCGTTGAGTTGCTGGCTGGCGGACCACGGCAGCACCCGCGCCTTCGTACGACGGTGCATTCCCCAAACCAGTGGATCGTCGCGATTGAGAACGGCCCAGCCGTCCGCGGGCAGGCACTCGACCAACTCACCTTTCGCCTGCGCAATTGCGGCCTGGCCGCCGAACTCCCCGACATGGGCTTGGCCGACATTCAGCACCAGACCGACTCGCGGCGGCGCGATCTCACAGAGATAGGCAATGTGGCCAATGCCACGGGCACCCATCTCCACGACCAGATATCTGGTGTGCGCATCGACTCGGCCGACCGTAAGGGGCACGCCGAGTTCATTATTGAGATTGCCTGCGGGCGCGACGGTAGGGCCCGTCTGCTCGAGCAGCTGCGCCAGCAGATCCTTGGTCGACGTCTTCCCGACGGAACCGGTGATCCCGACGACATGAAGCCCAGCAGCGCTCGACCGGTCAAGGAGGTAGCGCGACAGTCGGCCGAGCGCCACCAGCGGATCTGCCACGACGACGCAGAGCGCCCCCGCAACGGGATGCCTCGTGAGCGACGCAGCCGCGCCGGCCGCAGCTGCGGCGGCAACATAGTCATGGCCATCGACCCGCTCACCCGGCAATGCGACGAACAGAGCGCCGGGAATCACCGTACGAGAGTCAGCAGTCAGCGCGGTGACTACGGCAGCCTTGTCGCCGGGACCCACCAGCTGCGCACCGAGGGCTATGGCGATCTCGTCGACCGTCGCAGGGATCACAGCGTCGTACCCTGCTGACCGGCCCGTCGACCCAGGTCGGGATGCAGCTCGGCCCACTCCTCGGCTGCCACGTCCGGATCGCTGAACGGCAGGACCGTGCCAGCCACCTCCTGACCGAGCTCATGGCCTTTGCCGAGGATCGCGACCACGTCACTGGAGGACGCGATCTGCAGCGCCATGCGGATCGCGGAGCGCCGGTCGCCGCCGTCAATAACCTCGGTCGAGAGACTGTCCTTCCGGACTGCCGTCTGCGCCCCCGTGATCAGCTCCGCCCGGATTGCGGCAGGGTCTTCGGACCGCGGGTTGTCATCGGTGGCAATCACCACGTCGGCGAATCGAGCCGCAGCCTCTCCCATCGGTCCGCGCTTGTGCGGATCACGATCTCCGCCGCAGCCGAGCACCACAATCCGACGCTGGATGCCCACCGCCTGCAGTGCAGCAGCGATCGCCTGCGGCGTATGGGCGAAGTCCACATAGACCCGCGGTGCGCCCGGGCCGAGCTCGACGCGCTGCATCCGACCTGCGACATGTGCCTGCCCCAAGCCGACGGTCGCGCGCTCCAGATCGCCCCCGATCGCATCCACCATGGCCAAGGCCGTCAGGGCGTTGCGAATATTGAAGTCACCAGGCAGATTGAGGCTGAAGTTCAGGATGCGGCCTCGGAGATCGGCGCGCACCGCTGTCCGACCATCCGGCTGCACCTCGTACGCCAATGCCCGACAGGCGGCATCGCCGTCGAGGCTCACCGTGCTGAGCTCCATGCCCGAGTGCCGACCGATGCGCTGCACCAGCTCGCGACCACGCGGATCGTCGACATTGATCACCGCGTGTTTGGTCCGCTCCGGCGTGAAAAGCGAGGCCTTGGCCTCGAAATAGGAATCGATGTCACGGTGGAAATCCAGATGATCTCTACCCAGGTTGGTGAAAGCCGCAACATCGAAGCCGATCGCTTCGGCACGACCAAGTACCAGCGCGTGGGACGAAACCTCCATCACGACGGTCTTGGCTCCCTCCTCGAGCAGAAAGGCCAGCAGACCTTGAAGATCGGTCGACTCGGGCGTTGTCACCGTGGTCGGCACGCAGTCCAATGCCACACCGTTCAGCCGGAAGCCGACGGTACCGACCAGCCCCGTACTTACGCCCCCGGCGCGCAGCGCGGCCTCCAAGAGAAAGGTTGTCGTTGTCTTGCCATTCGTGCCGGTGACCGCGCACATGGTGAGCGCATCCGCAGGCCGGCCGTAGATGGTGGCGGCGACAGCTGCCATTGCCTGTCGAGGATGGTCGACGACGACGACCGGAAGTGACACCCCATGAGCCAGCAGACTGCCGGCCGTGTCGGTGAGAACGGCGACGGCTCCTGCCGCAGCAGCCTGCTCGGCGAACTCCGCGCCGTGATGATGGGCACCAGACAATGCGACATACAAGTCGCCGGGACGTACCAGCCGGGAGTCGATGGTGATGCCACTGATAAGCGGATCGCTTACCGCGGTGCGGACCCCGAGCAGCTCGGCCAGACCGATCTGGTGTCTGGTGCGCGGCCGAATCACGCCCCCCCGTAGAGCAGTAGACACGCTTGTGACGTTATCGAGTCGTCGGCCGGTGCGGACCAATACCCGGTACCAAACTGACTCCCGCTCGCTCTACCACTGGGTGGGCAGCGGCTTGTGCGGCTTGGCATCAGGTGCCACCGAGTAGCGCGGCAACGCCATGTTCATGATGTCCCGGTACGCCGGTGCTGCGGTGATCGATCCGGTATCGCCTGCCCTCGGGTTGCTGATCACGACATAGGTCAGGATCTGTGGGTCATCGAGAGGCGCAAAGCCCACGAATGATGTTACGTAGCCTCGATAGCAACCGCAGCTGATATCGGCGCGTTGTGCGGTGCCCGTCTTCCCGCCACTGGTGTATCGGTCGAGCTTCAAATTCCGTTGCCCATTAGTACTGTCGATGACCGCCTGCATCAGTTCGCGTACCTGTGCCGAACTCTTATCCGAGATGACTCGCCGCGGTGGCGTCCGCGGCACCGCCACCTCCCGACCTTCCCCGTCGGTGGCGGTCTTGATCACTGTCGGCGGATTGTAGATTCCGCCGTTCACAATGCCGGCGACGGCGGCGGCCTGCTGGATGCCGGTGACAGCAATCGCCTGCCCGAACGCGACACGATCGCGTTGGCCATCGGGCATATCCGCCTTGGGCATGATGCCGGCGGACTCCCCAGGCAGTTCAATGCTGGTGGTGTGCCCGAGGCCAAAGCTCACCAAATAGTCGTGCAGCGTCTGTTTGTTGAGCTGGCGAGTGAGCAAGACCGTACCGATGTTGGAGGAGTCTGCGATGACCCCTCGCATGGTGTAGTGCAGCACACCGTGAGAGAAGAAGTCCTTGATCGTATTGCCACCAGAGGCAATACGGCTGGGAATCACCACTCGGGTATTCGGAGTCGCCGTACCTGAGTCGATCAACGCAGCAGAGGTCAGGACTTTCTCCACGCTGCCGGGCTCGTACGGAGCGGAGATGGCGCGGTTACCCCTGTCTGCGGAGTTGGCGGCCTGTGGTCTGGATGAGTCATAGGTCGGTGCGTTCGCCAGCGCGATGACCTGACCAGTTTTGATATCCAAGACGATGGCGAAGCCCGAGTCGGCGTGCGTTCTGGCAACCTGCTCAGCCAGTCGCCGCTCAGCCGCCCATTGCACCTCGGAGTCCAGGGTCAATTGATAGCTCAGGCCATTCCGCGCTGGGGTGATCGAGCTCCTGCCGAGCGGGATCCTGCTGCCGTTGGGCGCGCTCTCGTAGGTCTCTTTGCCTTCCACCCCGGCCAACTGCGCGTTGAAGGTCCGCTCCAGCCCGGCCAGGCCCTCACCATCTGCGCCAACAAACCCGACGACTGAGGCGCCGACCGATCCGTTCGGATAGGTACGGATCGGATCGCTCTCTCTGAAGATGCCGTGCAGTCGGCGGCTCGACAAGTCGGCGGCCAGCGCGCTGTAGGTCAGCGCCGGCACCTTCTTCTTGATGTAGACGAACCGGGTACCCGTCTTGGTCAGCAACGGCATGAGCTCCTCGACCGACATGCCCAGGTGAACCGCAAGCACGTCGGCGATCGCCGACGCCTGAAGGGCCGTGAGCTTCGGATCAGCCGTTACGGCCACCGCCGGCTGAGTCGAGGCAAGGACGAGCCCGTTGCGATCGGTGATCTGCCCACGTGCGGGCAGCAGCGGCAGCGTACGGGTCAAAGCGTCGACGCTGTAGGACGAGGAATCGAAGCCCTGAAGCTGCAGTAGCCGGCCCGCACATAGCGACAACGCCATTGCGACGATGATCAACAGTGTGTGCAGCCGGCGGTGTGCCGAGGCGAGTGGTAGCCGCAAAGGTGGCCGTCGCTGAACCGGCCGAACCTGCCGAACCGGTGGAGATTGCCGAGCGCGAGGCCGCGGGGGGACAGTCGTGCGGTCATGCTGCTGCTGGCTGCGCAGCGGACGAGCCGTGTGCACACCATCCGGCTCCTTTATCACGGCCTCTTGGCCTTTTGCTGCCCTCGCTTGGCGGCCACTGCCGCCGCCTTCTGCCGTTCTAGCTTGGCTGGCTTTGCCGCTGCCCTTGCCTCGACACGAGCACGTTTGGCGGCCCGCTCAGCCGCGACTTCGGCGGGCGTTTTGACAATGAACGCGGGCACCTCGTCGCCCTGCACTGGCGTGGGCTTGCCGATCACCTTGCCGTTGGGCAGTTCGAGAAACGCCGGATACGGGTTGGGGCGCATTCCCAGTGCGGATGCTCGGCGCGCCAGTTCCTGGGGAGCGGCCAGCGCGTCGAGCTGGTTTTCAAGATCAGCCTGGGCGTACGCGAGCTCGCTCGCCTGGCGGTTGAGAGTCCGCGACTGGAACGCCTGGCCCTGCAGCGTTGTGTTGAGCATGAGCAAGCCGGCCATACCGATCCCGAAGATTCCGATCAACACCAACAGAAACGAGAATCGCGCCAAGCGCGCCGCCGGTTTGGCCACGGCGTGCAGCGGCGAAGAGATCGTCCCGATCTCCTCACGCCGACCCGTGATCGGCGCCCAGAGTGCGCTCATCCGGCCACCGGCAGCTCTGCGATCCGTTCCGCAGCACGGAGCCGTGCGGATGCGGCACGCGGATTGCGGGCGATTTCGGCGACACTGGGTCGCATCGCTCCACGGGTCAGCAGGCGAAATTGCGGCCGCAGCTCGGCCGGTACGACGGGCAGGTCACGCGGCGCGCGATCCCTCGAGGCGGCGGTGAGGATCTGTTTTACCAAGCGATCTTCGAGCGAGTGGTAGGCCAGAACGACGATCCTGCCGTGCAAGGCGAGAGCCGCGATGGCTTCTGGCAGTACAGATTCCAGCGCGCGCAGCTCGCCGTTCACCTCGATCCGCAGCGCCTGAAAGGTCCTCTTCGCGGGGTGGCCGCCCGACTTTCGGGAGGCTGCTGGGATGGCGTCGTGGAGCAACCGAACCAGTCGTGCGGAGCTGCGGAAAGGCTCGCGGTCACGCTCGGCGACGATCCTCGCTGCGATTCGATCGGCAAACCGCTCCTCGCCGTAGCTACGCAGGATTCGCGCGAGGTCGGACTTGGAGTAGGTATTGAGAATCTGCGCCGCCGTGAGCTCCTGCGGTCCCATTCGCATGTCCAGTGGCGCGTCTTGGGCGTAGGCAAACCCCCGTTCGGGATTGTCGATCTGCAGCGAGGACACACCAAGATCAAGCAAGATCCCCTGAACCTTGGGTTGGGCGAGCCGCACGAGCACCTCGGGGAGCTGATGGAACACGGCCTCGACGAGCGTCACCCGGTTGGAGAACTCGGCCAGCCGCTGCCGCGCGAGAGCCAGCGCCTGATGATCACGGTCCAATCCGATCAACCGGGCCTGAGGGCATGCCGCGAGCAACGCGTACGCATGGCCACCGAGACCTAATGTGCAGTCGAGGAGAACGCAGTCGTTTGTGCCCGGCGGGTCAGTCAGCGGAGCTTCCAACGCAGGGGTCAGCAACGCAACGACTTCCGCCAGCATGACGGGTACGTGCAGCTCGGCCTGGGCACTCATGCGACAACTCGATCCCTCTATTTTTGAGCTGACGTAGCTCGTGCAGAGGGGTTTCAACCCGAGATCCGCGGGGAGTCCTACCTGGCACCGGGGAAGTTGCGTCAGGGAGTCGAACCTGCGGGTTGAAGCCTCTCTACACGGGCCGTCCTGCTTGTGATGTTGTGCTCCTCAGCCTCCGGGGAAGAGGGTTTGGTTCAGTTCGGCAAACGCCGGTTCCTTCTCAGCGGAGTACTGATCCCACGCGGCCGGATTCCAGACCTCCACCCGATCGATCGCCCCCACCACGACGCAGTCCTTGTCCAGGCCTGCGTACGACCTCAGATCAGGCGGGATCGTGATCCGGCCCTGCCGATCCGGTGTCTCGTCCGAGGCTCCCGATGCGAGGATCCGCTGGTAGTCCCGAACACCTTGCTGGCTGGAGGAGGCGCTCCTTACGGTTTTAGTCATGTCGACGAACGAGCTGATCGGCCAGATCGCGAGGCATCGCTCTTGGAATTTCGCGATCACCAAACCGTCAGCCAGTTCGTCACGGAACTTGGCCGGAAGGATCAGGCGACCTTTGTCGTCGAGCTTCGGAGTGTGGGTGCCGAGAAACACGGACCACCCTCCTTACCCCACCCATTGACCACCTTGCTCCACTTTGCGCCACTGTACTCCACTTTCCCCCACATGGCACACCACAATGGCGCGTCTGTTGATCTCGGGCGTGTTGGCCGTGGTGTTCGGACTGGTCGAGAACACGTAGGGTTTGGACATGTCCTTGGGCTACGAGAAGGCCGCCGAGGTTGCGCAGCATTCCGAAGTGGCCTACTCACTCAGTGACGTGGTCCAGGTCATGGGTCAGGTACGGCACGCGATGGAAAGCGTCATCGAGGGAAAACGCAGCTCAGTCGACCTCGCACTCGTCGTGTTGCTGGCCGAGGGTCACCTGCTGGTCGAGGACGTGCCAGGGGTCGGCAAGACCATGCTCGCCAAAGCACTGGGCCGCTCGATCGCCTGTTCGGTACGTCGGGTGCAATTCACGCCGGACCTGTTGCCTTCAGACATCACGGGCGTCTCGGTGTTCAACCAGGAGACGCGCGACTTCGAGTTCAAGCCGGGTGGCATCTTCGCGAACATCGTGGTTGGTGACGAGATCAACCGCGCCTCGCCCAAGACGCAATCGGCGCTGCTGGAGTCAATGGAAGAACGT
>Ga0307312_10000887_pt1 | contig 14843 bp, 14 predicted proteins | sample ER_DNA_202_FD_194489 | JGI IMG/M metagenome (GOLD analysis project Ga0307312, IMG submission 194489) | Bulk soil microbial communities from the East River watershed near Crested Butte, Colorado, United States - ER_DNA_202 | ecosystem: Environmental > Terrestrial > Soil > Floodplain | place...
AATTCGTTCGACTAAGCGAGTGCAATCCGGGCGTCCTTCGCTATGATGTTGTCGTCAAATCAGCCAACGCAGATTGGGCTTTGATAATTTGGGTGGAAAAACATGACCGGCCACATCAAGCTGGCAACATATTTCTGGATTTCTTGCATCACATGCTGCGGGAGCGCCATTGCCCAGCAACAGGTGATCGGCGCGCCGCCCGAAGCCTCCAACATGAGGCTGGTCGGAGCCAACGACCTGCAGGCGCGCAGCGCCTATCAGCCCACCATCCATCACCAGGGTGACCGCTGGATCGCCTATATCGGACATCACGGCGGCACCGACGATATTCCGGCGCCGCTCAATCCGCTCAGCGGAAAGGCCGAGCCGAACGGCACCTCGATCGTCGACGTCACCGATCCCGCGCAGCCAAAATATCTGCGCCACATTCCAGGCCAGGAAGGAAAATGTGAGGGAGGCGGCGCGCAGATGGTGCGCGTTTGCGACGGCAAGGCGCTGCCCAAGGGCGATCCCAACGCGGTGTACATGCTGCGCAGCTTCGGCAGCGAAGCGCATGAAATCTGGAATGTGGCCGATCCCGCCAATCCTGTTCTGGTCACCCGGATCGGCGGGCTAAAGGACACCCATAAAAGCTGGTGGGAATGCGACACCGGCATCGCCTTCCTGGTCTCGGGCGCACCGGACTGGCGCACGCGCCGCATGACGCAGGTTTACGACCTCAGCGATCCCGCTAATCCCAGGAAGATCCGGGATTTCGGCCTTCCCGGCCAGGAGCCGGGCTCAACCGGCGCGGTGCCGACCGAACTGCACGGGCCGATCTCGACCGGCCCGGAAGGCAACCGCGTCTATTTCGGATACGGCACCAACAAGGGCGGCTTCCTGCAGATCGTCGACCGCGAAAAGCTGATCAACGGTCCGAAGGAGCCGACACCGGATAATCTTCGTTTCCCGGAAATCTCGCGGATGGCGATGTCGGCCTTTAACGGCGCCCATACCACATTTCCGATGAAGCAAATGCCGATTGCCGAATTCGCCCACGACAAGGACGGCAAGGCGCGCGACATCGTGATGATCGTCGACGAGGCGATCCTGAACGAACGCGCCGAGCCGCGGCAGATGGTGTGGTTCGCCGACGTCAGCGTCGAGAACCGCCCGATGATGATCTCGAGTTTTACGGTGCCGGAAGCGAGCGGCTCGTTTTGCGAGCGCGGCGGGCGGTTCGGCTCGCATTCCTCCAATGAAAGCACCGCGCCGGTTTACTACAAGAAGATGGCGTTCATCGCATTCTTCAATGCCGGCGTGCGGGCGCTCGACATTCGCGACCCCTATCATCCGCGTGAGGTCGGCTATTTCATTCCCTCGATCACGGCGGCGACCGACAAGCGCTGCGTGACCATCGACGGCAAGGAACGCTGCAAGGTGGCGATCCAGACCAACAATGTCGAAACCGATGAGCGCGGCTATATCTATATCGTCGATCGCGCCAACACCGGCCTGCACATCCTGGAGCTGACCGGGCCGGCGCGCGCCGTGGCCGGCCTGCCCTGATGTTGCGGTGATGCACCATGCGTAGACTGCTATTGGGCGTCTTTGCGGTTGCGATTTGTACATTGGCCGGCTCCGCCGCGTACCAGCCTGCGCAGCCGGTCGAGCGTTGGCATGAGATCGCCTGGCCGTTTCCGCGCGATGGATGGCCCGCCGGGCGAGCATTCCATTGCATCCGTGAGCTGTGCGGCGGCGATGTCGAGCTCTACGTGCGGCCGAAGACCGGGTTCTGCAATTGCGATAGCGGCGTTGCCGATGACGATGAAGTCGATCGGGTCACCGACCTCGATCTGATGAGCGAGCGCTTTGTTCCGCTCGAACCGGGCAACGTGATCCAGATTGCCGAGATGCCGGGACGGTTGAGGGCCTACGATCTCCGGATGTCCGACGGCTCACGGCATGCGGCGATCGGCATTGCCGTGTCGCGGCGCTGCGACCTCTTGGTCGCGGTCGCGCAGGGCAAGGGCGCCGCGCCGGCAATTCAGCGGATCGCGCTGGATTTTCTTGGCTCGACCGATATGGCGCGCTGGATGACGTCGGCAATGGATGGACGTTAAGTTACCCACCAACCGTCATGCCCGGGCTTGTCCCGGGCATCCACGTCTTTTTATCGGATTCAGTTTCGAGTAAGACGTGGATGGCCGGGATAAACCCGGCCGTGACGAAGTCTCCTCCAGAGTCCCCTCATGTCCCTCCAGGTCTATCTCGCTTTTGTCGCCGCCTGCATCGCGCTGGCGCTGCTGCCGGGTCCGGTGGTGACGCTGGTGATCGCCAACGGCCTGCGGCATGGCACCCGCGCCGCGCTGACCAACATCGCCGGCGTCCAGGCCGGCCTCGCGATCATGATCGGCATCGTCGCGATCGGGCTGACCTCGCTGATGGCGACGATGGGCTACTGGTTCGATTGGGTGCGCTTTGCGGGTGCGGCCTATCTGGTCTGGCTCGGCATCAAGCTGATCCGGGCGCCGGTCGCGGGCGTCGATGTCGATGCGCCGCCGCCCCCGCCGCGCGGCGGATTTTTCCTGCAGGGTTTTCTGGTGCTGCTCTCCAACCCCAAAGTGCTGGTGTTTTTCGGCGCGTTCATTCCGCAGTTCATGGACATGAGCAAGGACCATTTCTCGCAAGTTGCGCTGCTCGGCCTGACATTCATGGTCACCGGCGCGATCACCGATTCGATCTATGCGCTATTGGCCGGCCGCGCGCGAAAATTCTTCTCGGCGCGGCGGACGCGGCTGTTGTCGCGCATCTCCGGCGGCTTCATGATCGGCGGCGGCGTCTGGCTGGCCTTGACGCGGGCGCGGTAATTGTTCGCTGCGAATAGCGATGTCGGGCGGCATACACAAATCGGCTCCCTCCCCCCTTGCGGGGGAGGGTTGGGGTAAGCCGAGAAAGCGGTGCTCGTGGCCACCCCTCTCCCTAGCCCTCCCCCGCAAGGGGGGAGGGAACGCAGCAACGGTGCGGCGACCGGATTGCCTCAGCATCAATTGCTAAACTCGCAATAGCCCTTGCGTCCGCAACGTCGTTTCGATCTTGGCAAAAATGCGCGCCAGCCGCTCGGCCCATTGCTTTTGCCCTGCCTCGTCGGCGATCAGGTCCTGGCGGATTTCGATGCCTGAATTCATCAGGCCACGCGCCTCGCCGTGCACGGGAATGGTGTAGTCGGTCTCGTCGCTGACCGCGTAGGGCTCGTTGTCGCCGACCACGAGATCAGGCTCGGCGCGCAGCAGTTTTAGCAAAAGCGGCGGCAGTCTGGTGTCGCGGTGATACAGCGTGCCGATATGCCAGGGCCGCGCGATCCCGGCATAGACAGCGGTAAAACTGTGCAGCGACACCAGCACGGTCGGAATGCCCTCGCGCGAGCGTCGGTCGATGACCTCGGTGATGCGGCGATGATAGGGATCGAACACCGCGCGGCGCCGCGCTTCCGCCGCGTCACGGGTGAGGCCTTCGTTGCCGGGGATGACGGTGGCTTCGCTGATGCGCGGGATCGAACTCAATGCGTCCGGCGGGCGATTGCAGTCGATCACCAGCCGCGAGTAGCGCTGCGCGATCAGATGCGCGCCCAGATGCTTCGATAGCGCATCCGCAACACCGGCAATGCCGGGATCCCAGGCGATATGCCGCGCGAGGTCGGCTGCCGGCAGCCCGAGATCGCCGAGAATGCGGGGGATCGACCGGCCATAATGATCGCAGGTCAAAAGGAACGGCGAGCCGCCTGCCGCATTATCTTCAACGACCGGCGGAACATCTTCGCTGCCGAGGAGTAATGATGTGTCGCCGGCGCTGTCAAAAACCATTTTTCCTCAACTGTTGCCCATCGAAGCAGCATACCGATTTAGGAATCAGCAGGGATCGGTATAGATTAGATTGCAAAGAGTCACGATGATTGCTGCGACGATGCCCCTGCTCACGATCCATCACAAGACCATATATCGCTATGCGCACCCGGTGGCGTTCGGCGAGCATCGCATCATGCTGCGCCCGCGCGACGGCCACGATCTGCGCGTGCGCGCAAGCCGTCTCGAGATCGTGCCGGAGCCGATGTCGCTGCGCTGGATCCACGACGTGTTCGGCAACAGTGTCGCGATTGCGACCTTCGACGAGCGCGCCGAAACCTTGTCGTTCGTCTCAACCGCGACCGTCGAGCACAATCCCGCCGAGGAGTTTGCGCTGACCCCGGACGACCCGGCCTATTTCTATCCCTTCATCTACGACAACGAAGAGTTTCCCGACCTCGTTCAATTCATCACGCCGCAATACAGCGATCCGAACGGCGAGCTGTCGGCCTGGGCGCGGAATTTTCTCGATGCGGAAGGGCCGACACCGACCTTCAATATTCTGAGCGATATGACCCACGGCATCCGCGAGATGTTCATCTACCGCAAGCGCCATGAGCAGGGCACCCAGCATCCGCTCGATACGCTGCAGACCAGATCAGGCACCTGCCGCGACTACGCGCTGTTCATGATCGAGGCGTTGCGGCGGCTCGGCATCGCCGCGCGCTTCGTGTCGGGATATCTGGCCATCCCAAGCGATCGCGCGCATCGCTATGCCGGCGGCGGCTCGACCCACGCCTGGGTGCAGGTCTATCTGCCGAGCGCCGGCTGGATCGAGTTCGATCCCACCAATGGCATCGTCGGCAACCGCGACCTCATCCGCGTGGCGATGGCGCGCGATCCGCGCCAGGCCATCCCGCTGCACGGCACCTATCTCGGTTCGGCCGATGCATTCGTCGGCATGGAAATCGGCATCCGCGTAGTTTCCGCCGGCGAAGAGGCGAAGGTCTGATCATGGAAATCAGGGTCGGTTTCGAGATTTCCTACGCCGCGGTGCAGCCGACGCCGATGGTGATCATGCTCAGCATTCACCCCTCGCGCTTTGCCGATATCGTCGGCACCGAATCGATCGTCGCCGAGCCGGACGTGCCGATCGGATTTTACCGGGACAGTTTTGGCAATGTCTGCGGCCGCCTGGTGGCCCCTGGCGGCGGCGTGACGCTGCGCGGCAGCGCGCTGGTGCGCGATTCCGGATTGCCCGACGTGGTGATACCGACCGCGCAGCAGATTCCGATCGACCAGCTCCCGGACGAGCTGTTGCTGTATCTGATGCCGAGCCCGCTATTGCGAGACCGACAAGCTCACCGACATCGCCTGGTCGCTGTTCGGCAATACCGCGCCGGGCTGGGCGCGGGTTCAGGCCATCACCGACTTCGTCCACAACCATGTCACCTTCGGCTATCAGCACGCCCATCACATGAAATCCGCCCACGACGTCTACGAGCAGGGCGCCGGCGTGTGCCGCGATTTCGCGCATCTGGCGCTCACCTTCTGCCGCTGCATGAACATGCCGGCGCGCTATTGCACCGGCTACATGGGCGATATCGGCGTGCCCCGCGATCCCGCGCCGATGGATTTTTCCGGCTGGTTTCAGGTCTATTTGTCGGGGCAGTGGTACACTTTCGACGCCCGTCACAATCATCCGCGGATCGGCCGCATCCTGATGGCGACGGGACGCGACGCCGCCGACGTCGCGCTGACCACGAGCTTCGGGCGCATGGACCTGGCGAAATTTCTCGTCATCAGTGATGAGGTTGTCGCGGCGTGATCCCACCGCCGTCATTGCGAGGAGCGACTTGTCCGCCGTAGCTCAACGAGCGAAGGCGGAAGCGACGAAGCAATCCACACGCCGTCATTCCGGGATGGTGCGTTAGCACCAGACCTCAGATGTGCAATTGCACATCGGGGAATCTCGAGATTCCGGGTTCGATGCTTTGCATCGCCCCGGAATGACGGGCTAAGAGTATTTGATGACTTCCGACCGCCTGTTCGTCTACGGCACGCTGATGCGCGGCTTCGACCATCCGATGGCGCAGCTGTTGTCGCGCAGCGCGGATTTTATCGGCGAGGCGCGCTGCCAGGGCCGGCTCTATCTGGTAAAGCATTATCCCGGGCTGGTGCTGTCCGACGACCCCAGCGACATCGTGTTCGGCGAACTGTATCGGCTGCGCGCGCCGCACGAATTGCTGCGCGAGTTCGATATGTACGAGGCCTGCGGCGAGGGTTTTGCGCAACCGACCGAATACATCCGGCAGATGTTGCCCGTGACGCTGAACGGCAAAACGGCGGAAGCCTGGACCTACCTCTACAACTGGCCCATCGCGCACCTGCCTCGCATCGCCTCGGGGCGGTTTTTGGAGAAGTAGGGACGTCCCCGTGTCCCGGACGCGGTGCAGCACCCTTGTGCTGCTCCGCAGAGCCGGGACCCACACTTCCGTCGCGCACCCATGGGCCCCGGATCAGCAGCGCACCACGCCGCGAAGAGCGGCGCGCTGCGCAGCATCCGGGGCACGATGCCCGCGCGTCAGGCACGTTTTTTCGGCTTGGCCTTCTGCTGCATGTAGGAACGCAGCACGGCGTTGATGCGGCGCTGATAGCCTTCGCCTTCCTTCTTGAAGAAGTCGAGCACGTCCTCATCAACGCGAATCGAGATCGCCTTTTTTCGGGTGGGTATCACCAGGACGGCGTCGGACCAGTCGATATCGATGGGTGCCGCATCGGGATCATTTGCGACAGCCTTGGCAATATCCTCATCGGTGAGCTTGTCGACGCGCGCCCAGTCAGTCTTGCCCTTCCGGCGATCGCCCCACTTTCGCGTTACGATATTCTCTTTCTTCATTTTTCCTCGCGCGCCGCGCCGAGATGATTCGGATGACGTCTGCCCGTCGGGTAAACACCACAACGATTAATCGATTGCCCGAATAACCTAAGGCGGTCCAGCGCTCCTCATTGTTGCGATCCGATCGGCGAAGAATGATCGATCCATAGAAAACCTCAATCGCGCTGTCGAAATCGATGCCGTGCTTAGCGAGATTTAACTCGCGCTTTTGGTCGTCCCATTCGAATGACGCCGGTGAAAGGAACTCAAAGTCAGACCCGTCATCGGCCATTTTCTAACTTCCTTCTTCAGCTCAATTATCATTGGTGGTCCCTTTCTGTTGCGCACAATTGCGCCGTTGCTTTGTATATACATTTGTATTTCGAAATGTCAACTCTCCAACATTGCACTCAGACAGGCATCTCGCCCTGTGAATAGCCGGGAGAATCCCAACAATCTTCGTACTTTAGCGGAGCCCCGCTATATCGATGGCGGGTTGGCAGCGGCCCCCGACTCACCGAGAATCACGCATGCGCTTTACGCCCCAATTCCTCGATGAGCTGCGCGCCCGGCTTCCGGTCTCGGAAGTCGTGGGTAAGCGCGTGAAGTTGAAGAGGGCGGGACGCGAGTGGAAAGGCCTGTCGCCGTTTCAGCAGGAGAAGACGCCGTCGTTCACCGTCAACGACCAGAAGGGATTTTACCACGACTTCTCTTCCGGCAAGCACGGCGACATCATCTCGTTCCTGATGGAGACCGAGGGCGTCGGCTTCGCCGAGGCCGTCGAGCGGCTGGCGTCGATGGCGGGCGTGCCGCTGCCCGCGGTCACGCCTGACGCCGCGCGTCACGAGCAGCGCCGCAAGACGCTCTACGATGTGATGGAGCTCGCCGCGAAATTCTTTGCCGACACGCTGGCGTCGCGCAACGGCGCCAAGGCCCGCGGCTATCTCGGCGACCGCGGGATTTCACCGGCAACCCAATTGCAGTTCCGCATCGGCTATGCGCCCGGCGAACGGTTTGCGTTGAAGGAGCACCTCGGCTCACAAAACATTCCGGTCGAGGACATGGTCGAAGCCGGGTTGCTTTATTCGGGCGACGACATCCCGCTGCCCTATGACCGCTTCCGCGACCGCGTGATGTTTCCGATCACCGATTTGCGCGGTCGCGTCATCGCGTTCGGCGGCCGCGCGCTGGAAAAGGACGTCAACGCAAAATACCTGAACTCGCCGGAAACGCCGCTGTTTCACAAGGGCGACAATCTCTACAACCTCGCGCCCGCGCGGCTTGCCACCCATAACGGCAGCTCGCTGGTGGTGGTGGAAGGTTACATCGACGTCATCGCCATGGTCGGCGCAGGTTTTCCGGCGAGCGTCGCGCCGCTTGGCACGGCGCTCACCGAAAGCCAGCTCGCGCTGTTGTGGAAGATGGCGGACGAGCCGATTTTATGTTTCGACGGCGACAAGGCCGGCCAGAAGGCGGCGTGGCGCGCCGCCGACATGGCGCTGCCGCACCTCAAGCCGGGAAAGAGTCTTCGCTTCGCGCTGTTGCCCGAAGGCCAGGACCCCGACGATCTCGCGCGCTCGGGCGGGCGAGGTGCGATCGAGGAAGTGATCTCCGCGGCGCGCGGCCTTGCCGACGTGGTCTGGTCGCGCGAGATCGAAGGCGGCACATTTGCAACCCCCGAGCGGCGCGCGGCGCTGGAGGCGCGAATTCGCGAGCTGTCCAACGGCATCGGCGATGAAGCGGTGCGGCGCTATTACCGCCAGGATTTTTCCGAGCGGCTGCAACGGACGTTTGCGCCCGAGGTTGCGCGCGGCGGTTATGCGCGAGGCAATTATCGCGCCGTCGCGGGCAATTTCGGCGGCGAATCAGGCCGGCGTTTTGCCCCGCGCGGCGTGTTCACGCCGGGCGCCGCGGGCCGGTTCGAACCTCGCGGCGGGCGCCTGCAAGGGTTGGCCGGCGGCCAGACCATCGACCGCGGGCCCTATCAGGCGGCAAGCCCGCAGCTTGCATCGAGCCCGATCATGCGCGGCCAGCGCAGCGCGATCTCGCGCCGCGAGGCGCTGATCTTGCAATCCTTGATCAATCATCCCTGGCTGCTGCACGACCATCTGGAGGAGGTGGCGGCGCTGGAATTGGCCCATCCGGAGGCGCACAGGCTGCGCGCCGGCATCATCTCGGCCTTCGCCAACGACCATCACCAAAGTCCGGAACCAGCCGAGCAAGCCGAGAAGATGCGCGCCGACCTCGCCGCGGGGGGATTTTCGCAATCCCTTCAAAGGGTTGAGCGGGCGATCACGACCTCGGCGGTATGGGGAGCGCAAGCTGGCGCCGCGCGGGAGGATGTTCTTTCCACCTGGCGCCAGCTCGTCTCCTTGCATCGGCAGTGGCACTCCTTACTTAGGGAATTAAAGGACGCGGAGGCGGCCCTGGGCGATGAGGCCAGCGAGGCGAATCTCGCCTGGCTGCGGGACGTCAAGGCGCGGATGGCCGAAGTGGACGGCACCGAGGCTCTGATTGAGGGTTTCGGCGAGCTTTCAGGCCGGTTCCAGCGCGGCGTTTGATTGAAAAATCATGCGGACGGCGCTGGTCGGAACGACAAAATGACTGGCCAAATCCATGGTTTGGCTGCAGAAACAGGGTTAAGCGAGAGTTAAGAGACCCGTAGCATTTTCAGGCGAAGTGGAGGCCGGTTCGCCGTTTGGAAAATGCGTCAGAAAAAATCTGGCGCGTATTCCGACCGCAAAATCGGTATCCACTTTTGCGGAATACGCGACGGGCTAGGTGTTGCGAAATCCGGCGAAGCAGATTCGGGGGTGGCGATGTTTTTTGCGCCGCCCTTTCCGCGTCGTAAGTGAATTCAGTTATCAAGGCGGGCGCGGTGACGCCACTGCATCAGCGTGTTTCGGGAGCAATGAATGGCCAGCAAGGCAAAGGCGCTGCAGGTAAAGGACAAGGAAAAAGACGACAAGGCAGCGGACACGCCGGAGAAGGATTCGCCGGACGCGCCGTCGCCGTTGCTCGACCTGTCCGATGCCGCCGTCAAGAAGATGATCAAGCAGGCCAAGAAGCGCGGCTTCGTGACCTTCGATCAGCTCAACGAAGTCCTGCCCTCCGACACCACCTCGCCGGAGCAGATCGAGGACATCATGTCGATGCTCTCCGACATGGGCATCAACGTCTCCGAGGCCGAGGAGGCCGACGGCGAGGAAGACAACAAGGAAGAGGCCGAGGACGAGACCGACAACGAACTGGTCGAGGTCACGCAGAAGGCCGTCACCGAAGTCAAGAAATCCGAGCCCGGCGAGCGCACCGACGATCCCGTCCGCATGTACCTGCGCGAGATGGGCACCGTGGAGCTGCTCTCGCGCGAGGGCGAAATCGCCATTGCAAAACGCATCGAGGCCGGCCGCGAGGCGATGATCGCGGGGCTGTGCGAAAGCCCGCTGACCTTCCAGGCCATCATCATCTGGCGCGACGAGCTCAACGAGGGAAAGATCTTCCTCCGCGACATCATCGATCTCGAAGCGACCTATGCCGGCCCCGACGCCAAGAATAATTTGAACCCGGCGCTGCTCGCGGTGCCGCTCGGCCCCGACGGCCAGCCGCTCGTCGCGGAAGCCAATGGCAACGGCGAAGCGATGCCGGCTGCTGCCGCCGCGCTGTCGGCGCAAGCCACGCCTGCCCACGTTGCGCCGCCGGCCGCGCCGCCGTCGCCGACCCCGTTCCGTGCCGCACCCGAGGGCGAGCCCGCCGAAGGCGAGGAGAAGGATCCGGCGGAAGCCGCGGCCGAATCCGACATGGATGACGACGAGTTCGAAAACCAGATGTCGCTCGCCGCGATCGAGGCCGAGCTGAAGCCGAAGGTGGTCGAGACCTTTGACAAGATCGCCGACAACTACAAGAAGCTGCGCCGCCTGCAGGAGCAGGATATCTCCAACCAGCTGCAGAACGAGACGCTGTCGCCGGCGCAGGAGCGCAAATACAAGAAGCTGAAGGACGAGATCATCGTCGAGGTGAAGTCGTTGCGGCTCAACCAGGCGCGTATCGACTCGCTGGTCGAGCAGCTCTACGACATCAACAAGAAGCTGGTGTCGTTCGAGGGCCGCCTGCTTCGCCTCGGCGACAGCCACGGCGTCGCCCGCGAAGATTTTCTGAAGAACTATCAGGGCTCGGAGCTCGATCCGCGCTGGCTTAACCGTGTCTCGAAACTCTCCGCCAAAGGCTGGAAGAATTTCGTCCACCACGAAAAGGACCGCATCAAGGAATTGCGCCACGAGATCCAGTCGCTGGCCGCCTTGACCGGGCTCGAGATCGGCGAATTCCGCAAGATCGTGCACGGCGTGCAGAAGGGCGAGCGCGAGGCGCGCCAGGCCAAGAAGGAAATGGTCGAGGCCAATCTGCGGCTGGTGATCTCGATCGCCAAGAAATACACCAACCGCGGCCTGCAGTTCCTCGATTTGATCCAGGAAGGCAATATCGGGTTGATGAAGGCGGTCGACAAATTCGAATACCGCCGCGGCTACAAGTTCTCGACCTATGCGACCTGGTGGATCCGGCAGGCGATCACGCGAAGCATTGCCGACCAGGCCCGCACCATCCGCATTCCCGTGCACATGATCGAGACCATCAACAAGATCGTGCGCACCTCGCGCCAGATGCTCAACGAGATCGGCCGCGAGCCGACCCCGGAAGAGCTCGCCGAAAAACTCGGCATGCCGCTGGAGAAGGTTCGAAAAGTCCTGAAGATCGCCAAAGAGCCGCTGTCGCTGGAGACCCCGGTCGGCGACGAAGAAGACTCACACCTCGGCGATTTCATCCAGGACCCGAATGTGGTCCTGCCGATCGACGCCGCGATCCAGTCGAACCTGCGCGAGACCACCACCCGCGTGCTGGCGTCGCTGACGCCGCGCGAAGAACGCGTGCTGCGCATGCGCTTCGGCATCGGCATGAACACCGACCACACCCTCGAAGAAGTCGGCCAGCAGTTCTCGGTGACGAGAGAGCGTATTCGGCAGATCGAAGCCAAGGCGCTGCGCAAGCTGAAGCATCCGTCCAGGTCGAGGAAGCTGCGGAGCTTTTTGGATAATTGATTCAGACGTCATGCCCGGGCTTGATCCGGGCATCCATCGAAACAAAACGGCGGCCGAAAGGCCGCCGTTTTTGTTCCGGAAAAATTCCAAAAATTAGCTGAGCTTCAGCTTTATCATATCTTCATCGCGTGGCTTGCGAGTGCCGTCGCCCCACGTGTTGTCGATCTCGCCAATACTGGCCAAATCGACACAAATGTCTTTTACGTTCGTGACACGCAACATGTGGGCCTGAAGGAGTAATACCCAAACTTTCGAAAAGTACATCGGCCCGAGCTCGCGCAAATATTTTAGAACGTCTTGTGAGGCTAGTGCTTTTTGCTCTTCGACGATCTCGTCAATCGTAGTTTCTTGAATGTCCGCGTCTAAGCCGGAAAAGAGGTCATGTGAACCTGATTTGTTTTCACGCTTCCGCTCCTTGGCGTCGGCGCGGTCACGTGCGTTAATTCTTAGAGCGTTGTACTCGGTTTCGCGGAACGTCTTTAGGCCATCGCGTGACTTCGTTCCGTAGACAATAAAGAAATGCGGACGATCCGCAGTCGGCCGATCTATTTTGGTAGATACGACGAAATCAAAACGACCAGCCGTCGCTAAATTGTCGCGAAATAATTTTTCAACGGCGCGTCCCCGAGGGAGATTTGGATCAAGTCGGGTTTCCCACGGACCTGAAAATCCATCGACGTAGGTAATGTCCGAAAATCGAAGAACCTTAAATGCGAGCGCCTGAAGGTATCGTTTGAGGATGAAATGTTTGGCCTTGGTTTGCTCGCGACCAGAATAAGGGTCGGTCACCGTTCTTCCTTCCTATTCTGCGGCCTCTACGTGCAAATTTCTTGAGATTTTGGGATACTGATTCCATTCGCGTCCGCGTAGCAGACGCCCCCCCCGTTTTGGGACGTATTCCACCCCATTGTTTGAAGAAGAAAGCGACCTTGGCTGATCGGCATTGATCGCGGATTTCAATCGCCCATTCTTCTGCCATAGGGCGCGAGTGTGGGCCGCTCTCACCGCCCACAATTGCCCAATCAATTCCCTTAAGATCGATCTTGCCTACAGAACCTAGCAGAGGCTCGAAGGAGACAAACTTAACTGACGCCTGTGCTGCGCTAAGATGCCTTAGACGGACTGCATTTTTCGCGTCCTCTATGGATACGCCCAACCAAATATGCGAGGGCGCCTTGCCGTTACCATATCGATCTCGAAGATACCGGGTCATAAGCGAACTGCGTTTCGTCAACACCTGATACGTATGCCAGTCCGCAGACTCCATTGTGTCGAATATGGAATCAATGAAAGGTCTAGGAACGTCTTTATGAAAAAGATCGCTCATCGAGTTGACGAAAATGCGTTTGGGTTGTCGCCAATGTATCGGTTGCGTGAGGCGCTCGGGCCTTAACGTAAGGTCGAAGCCACTCTCAAACGGATGTCCGGGGACATTGCGGAAGCGTTCTGAAAACCGTTCCGCATAACAGAAATCGCACCCGCGAGTGATCTTTGTGCAGCCTGTAACAGGGTTCCAGGTTGCGTCGGTCCATTCGATTTGGGTCGATGTAGACATAAATCACCATAGAACAAAATAGGAACAAACGCTAGCGCCCATTTCCCCCGGAATCACATGACAAACGCTGAACGAACATACTTAATGCGCCTTCAGACATAATTGACGCTGAATCTTACTGCGGCTCGCCCCCTTATTCTATGACCGCCTCCGAAGGAATTGCCTCCCCATGCTGCCCTTCCGCCTCGCCATCCTCCTCACCACCATCACTCTCACCACCCCCACCTACGCCGCCCGCTGTGGCGGCGATTTCAACACCTTCATTGCGGGGATTTCGGCGGATGCGCGGGCGGCGGGGATCTCGCCGAACGTGATCTCTTCCGCGCTCGGCGGCGTGCAGCAGGATGGCGCGGTGCTCGCCTTCGACCGGCGCCAGCGCTACACCTTCAACAAGTCGTTCGAGCAGTATGTCTCGACCCGCGTCGGGCCCGGCCGCATCAATGGCGGCCGCGCGATGATGCAGCGTCACGCCGCATTGTTGTCGCGGATCGAGCAGCGGTTCGGCGTGCCGCCGCAGATCATTGTCGCGATCTGGGGGCTGGAGACCGATTTCGGCAAGGGCGACATGGGGCGATTGCCGGTGTTTCGCGTGCTCGCGACGCTGGCGCATGATTGCCGCCGCACCGAATTGTTCCAGGGCGAATTGCTCGCGGCGATGAAGATCGTGCAGCGCGGCGACCTTCGCCTGAACGACATGATCGGCGCCTACGCCGGCGAGATCGGCCAGACGCAATTTTTGCCGTCGTCCTATGTCAAATACGGCGTCGATTTCGACGGCGACGGCCACGTCGATCTCCGCCACAGCGTGCCCGACGTGCTCGCCTCCACCGCCAACCTCCTGCACACTAGCGGCTTCCGCGCCGGCGCGCCCTACGGCGAGGGCAGTGCGAATTTCGAGGCGATGCGCGAGTGGAACCGGGCCACGATCTATCGCAAGACCATCGGGTATTTCGCCGACCGGCTGGTGGGGCGGTGAGCGGCGTGGGGGTCGTCGCCACCCGCTGGGTTCTTCGTCCCGGGGCCACGGATACTGACCCTCATCCTGAGGAGCGCGCTTAAGCGCGCGTCTCGAAGGATGGGCCGCGGGCCTCATGGTTCGAGACGCCCGCCTCGCGGGCTCCTCACCATGAGGGTCGTCACCGCGTAGGATGGGTGAAGCGCAGCGATACCCATCATGTCCTGAACGACAGTGATGGGTTTCGCGAAGGGCTCAACCCATCCTACCTGTGCGCTCAACCCATCCCGCGCTTGCTGATTTGCTGCTGACCCTCATCCTGAGGAGCGCGCTTAAGCGCGCGTCTCGAAGGATGGGCCACGGGCCTCATGGTTCGAGACGCCCGCTTCACGGGCTCCTCACCATGAGGGTCTCCCTCGCCTTACGTTCTGATTTGCCGCCATGACAAATCAAATCCGGGCATTGAGCTGCGGCAAATCAACCCGACGGGCAAATCACTTCTGATTTTCCGAAATCGTGTCAAGCCCCGAAATCAAAAATATTT
>Ga0307312_10000888_pt1 | contig 14839 bp, 13 predicted proteins | sample ER_DNA_202_FD_194489 | JGI IMG/M metagenome (GOLD analysis project Ga0307312, IMG submission 194489) | Bulk soil microbial communities from the East River watershed near Crested Butte, Colorado, United States - ER_DNA_202 | ecosystem: Environmental > Terrestrial > Soil > Floodplain | place...
GATACCGAACGGCGGGGATGTGCGCGTCAACCGCCCATACGGCTGGTAACGGAGCGTGACAGTGTGTTTAGATCACAACGCATGCCAGTTGACGTCCGGGTTCTGGCGGCCTCGGCTCAGGGCCAGCGCTTGGTGATGATGGTCGTGACCGGCAGCCCGAACCGGCGCTCGGCCCGATGGGGCAAGTCGGCCCGCAGCCAGCGCGAGACGGGGCGGGGCAGCGTGGCCACGATGATCTCGTCGAACCGGTGATTGATGAACACCTTCTCCATGGCCTCCACAGGCTGGGCACTCCCAGATCACCCTCGACCGGGACACCCAGCGCACCCAGGTCAGCCAGCATCTGGCCGAGACGTTGCCGGGCCTGCGTGCTCGCCTGCTCATCGGTGGCGGGGCCCCGGTAGTCCGTCATCCACCATGTCATGCTGGGCTGCAGTACACCAGCCGCCGCGGCCACGCCCGGATAGTCCGCCGCCCCGGTGTCCGGGACGAGCAGGTAGCGGTAGTTAGTCGAGTTAAGGCTGATGGCGGGTAGGGTGGTCGCGGGTTTCCCGGTGAGTTCGGGCGCCGGTGGTGACTGATGACGAAGCCGGTGGCGTGTCTGCCTGCTCCGGGTCCGCTGGAGGAGTACGCGGCCCGGTTCGATGATCTTTTACTCCCGTGGCGCAGCGGCGGGGGTTCCGGGAGTACCTGGCCGGGCTGCTGGCGCCGCGGGACCGGAACAAGACGCTGACCGCGCTGGCCGGGGCCGAGCCAGTCGCGGGAGCACAGCAGCCGACGGTGCAGCGGCTGCAGTTCTTCCTGCCGGAGTCCCGCTGGGACCCGGAGCGGGTCAATGCCCGCCGGCTGGAACTGCTGCTGGCGGACCCGGCGACCGCCCCGCATGATGCGGGGGTGCTAGTAATCGACGACAGCGGGGATGGCAAGGACGGGACGAAGACCGCGCACGTGGGCAGGCAGTGGCTGGCCGGTACGGCAAGACCGGCAACGGCTGGTCGCTGTCACCGCGGTCTGGGCTGACGTGCGGCTGTATTATCCGGTAGACGCGGTGCCGTACCCCCGGCGAGGCACTTCGCGAAGGGGAAGGACGACCCAGCGTTCCGGACCAAGCGTCCGCGCGGTGTGCGCGGACAGCGCCTACGGCGACCAGGACGGGTTCCGCGGCGAGCTGGCCCAGGCCGGGCTGCCGTTCGGGATGGCGCTCAAGCCGCGGCGCGGGATGCGGGCCTACGGCCCGGACGCGCATACCCGGTGGACGCGGCCCGCGTCCTGGCCTGGCACGGGCCGGAGGATCCCGGCGACTGGCAGGCGGTGACCCGCACCTTCGGTGGCGGCCGTGCCGGGACCTGGCTGGCTGCCGACGCGAGGCTGGGCTGGTGGGGACCGGACGGGACTACCCGCCTGGTGGCAGTCACCGCCCGACCCGGGCACCTGCCGGACAAGGCCACCTGGTACCTGGCCACCAGCCTGCCCCGCCCCGGCGGCCCGCGCGAGGCCGCCAGCCCGCACCCGGCCGCGGACCTGGCCGAGGTGACGCGGATCTACGGCATCCGGCACTGGACCGGGCAGGGCTGCAAGCAGGTCAAGGACGAGCTGGGCTGGACCGGTTTCCAGGTCCGCTCCGACATCGGCGTCCGCCGCCACCAGATGCTGGTCACCTGCGCATTCAGCTTCTGCTGGGCCGCCTGGTCCGGCGATCACCCCGCACCGCCCCAGACCGCGGCACCACAGCCCGGGCCCGGCCACGGAAAAGAGGGAGGCCCGGCGCCGTCCTGGCCGCGGGGCGCTGCGCGCGGTCCGCGCCTGGCTTTCCCCGTGGATCGCGCTGCAGCGCTGGTGGACCGCATGGTCCAAGGCGCCCCCGCCCCGGCAGCTGCAAGCCCTGATCAGCTCGGTCGGCGCAGGCTGCGGCCTGCACCTCTACCTCCCGAATTAACAAACTACCGGTATCTGTCCGCGCCGACTTACTGTCCGAAAGCCGGCGGAGCGGTCTGCATTTTATCTAGCGCTCTGAGGCGCGAGGACTTTGACGTTTGACCCGAGTCTGGGGAGAGAGGCCGAGAGCGAGGGCAGGGGTTCAGGCCGCGCGCCCGAGCCGGGTGGCGGCGACGGTGCTGTCGATATGTCGGGTGATGGTCCGCCAGGCGGCGCGGACCGGGGCGGGAGCCGCGATGGGCTGGTCGTGCGCGGTGAAGGGGTATAGCACCTGGTCGTGGACGCGGGTGTAGACCAGGGCGAAGGTCAGGCCGTCAGTGGTGAGCCGGTAGGTGTTGGTGCGGGCGATGCCTCGATCAGCCCGTTGCCGCGGAGCCGGGCCAGGTCGTAGCAGGCCTGGGTCATGCTGTAGGGGACGCCGCGCGTTGCATGCACGCGCTTTGGCGGACAGTTCGTCCAGGTGCTCCAGGCCGCGCTTGCAGCCCAGGTCACCCGGCGAGTTGATGACGGTCTCGACTCTGAGCGCGTGGTCTTCCTTCAGGTAGATCTTGATCCGCGAGTGCTTGAAGCTCAGGTTGATGGTGACCTGGTCGCCGCGGTTGAGCAGCCGCGTGGAGAAGACGCCGGGGGTCTTGCGGGTCACCTTCTGCCCGAAGATGATCTCGGCGTGCTCCGGGCGGCCCAGGTTCATGTTGCCGGCTAGCAGCTCCTCGAACACCACCCGGACACGGCGAGGGGTCGTCGAAGACCAGGGTGCGGGAGACTTCCACCTGCCGCATGGACAGCTGCCACCAGCAGCCGTGCTCCCGGTCCGCCGTGGTCAGCGGCAGCGGGATCCGGCTCATCCAGGTCTCGAAGAACACCCGCACCGTCCCGGCCTGCACCAGGTCGCACAGCTCCTGCAACCGGGCCGGGTCCGAGGTGGCGGCGAACCCGTTGGCCAGCGGCGTCGCCGCGATGCCCTCCGCCAGCGCGGCGCGGCGGGCGATCTCATGACCGTTGCACCACACCTTGACCGGGTACGGCGCATAGCAGCAGACCTTGATGAACGCGGCCCCGGCGCGGTCGCGGGCGTTGCCCAGCTCGACGCCGACCAGGAGCGCAGTTCCTTCAGGGTGAGTTTCGCGCTGGGCTGGCGGCGACGGCCGCGCAGGTGCCGGTACTGGTGGCCGCCGGCGAACCGGGTGGCCGCGCGGTGGCCCGTGGCGGGCAGGTCGCTGACGAAGGTGAAGCTGTAGCCGTTGTCCCAGGATTGCGGCCCCCGGGCGCTGACGCTTACCCACACGCGGCCGGGAATCACGACACCACCTCGGCCGCCGGGTACGGGTTCGGTGTGCTCGAGGGTGACCGTGACGGTGAAGCCGGCCTGCTCCAGCCGGCCGGCGAGCTCGCGGGCCCTGACCTCGGCCCTGGTGGTCTCAGTCATGGCCGGGACTGGTTTCCTGCGATGCCGGCTGGGCCGCCCAGCGGGCCACGAAACCAGGACTGTAGCCTTCTGCGGCCAGTTTCTGCTGTAAGCGCCGCTCGGCTGCCTTCTGGCCGGGAAAACGGCATCCGGGCACCTCCTGGGTGTAGGCGAGCGTCGCGGGATCGCGGGTCGCCGGATCCTCCGGAGCCGGTGCAGATCGCCGAGCCGATAGAGCCCGGGCCCGAGCAGCGGCCGCCCGTGGTCGATGTCCTGTTCGGGTCGCCCGTGGTTAGGCTCGTCGGCGGGTCAACGCAGCGGTCGCCGTTCGCGTGAAGGCCGCGGGCCTCTGCTGGGACAAATGAACGTCCGTTGGCGGTAGCGAGTCACCGGACGCTGAGATGACACCATCCAGCGTCCGGATCGCCCGGGCTGCCGGGTCGAGCAGTACGCGGCGCTCATGCAGCAGCGAGCGGTTCACATCGAGGCGGGCCAGGTCAGCACTTCCCCGATGCCCTCCGGTCCCGAGAGTTGACACCATCACCGGCCGGGAGAAGAGTGAAAAGTCAGAGCATGTTCTGACAACGGTGCAACAGCGGCGGAGGGGTGTCGGCACGATGGGCCGCTGCTGGGATGGACCCGGAACGGGCGAACCGTGAGGTGGAGCACTACCGCCTGCGGGTCAGAGCCGAACGCGACTCACAAGAACAACCCGATGACCGCACCGCCGACGCCCGCCCGCCTCGGCGCACCCGACGTTCGACTGGGCGCCTCGGCTGCTACCTGAGCCGCGGGACGTAGGCGGCCAGAGAGAAGGAGATCAGCGATGGAATCGGTGGCCCCCATCCGGCGCTCTCAGGTAGGTCCGGGTCACGCGCGCCCCCCGGCCCGGCGGCGGACCGCGGACGGGAGACCATGATGGCGTTTCAGGGTGCGATCTTCGACGTTGATGGTGTCCTGGTTGATTCGCCGCATGAGCTGGCCTGGCGGGAGTCGTTCAGGGCGCTGATGGAGGGCGAGTGGCGGCAGATCCGGGATCAGACGACCTGGGCCCCTGAGCGCTTCACCCCAGGGGTGTACCAGCAGGTCATGGCGGGGATGCCGCGGATGGCCGGCGCCCGGGCGGCGATGGAGTACTTCGGTGTGCCCGACATCGACGCCCGGATCGAGCAGTACGCGGCCGCCAAGCAGGAACACGTCGTCGGGCTGATCGAAAAAGGCCGCTTCTCCGCCTTCCCGGATGCGCTGCGGTTCATCCTGGCGGTGAAGGCCAGCGGCATCCGAGTCGCGGCGGCGTCGTCGTCTAAGAATGCCAAGCTGTTCCTGGAGCGGATCCGCCTGGACCTCTTCGCCGCCGAGCAGCGGCTGGATTACGACTTCATCGGTCCGGGGATGACGCTGGCCGAGCTGTTCGACGCCGACATCTCCGGTCGCGACTTTCCTAGGGGTAAGCCCGACCCGACGATTTTCCTGACCGCCGCGCAGGAGCTGGGCGTCAGCCCAGGCGACTGCTTCGTGGCCGAGGACGCGACCAGCGGCATCCAGGCCGCTAAGGCGGCCGAAATGGCCGGGCTCGGCGTGGCCCGGCTGGGCGACCGCGATCTGCTGCTCGAGGCGGGCGCAGACCTGGTGGTGACCACGCTGGACGACGTTTCCCTGCGGGCTCTGGCCGAGGGACGCCTGGAGGAGCGGCGGGCGGCCAAGGAGATCCGGCGGCGGCGCACGCAGCGCCCGCCGAGCGTCTGGACGCTCGTTTACGACAGCTTCGACCCTGCCCGTCAAGGGCTGCGTGAGGCGCTGTGCGCGCTAGGCAACGGCTACTTCGTGACCCGTGGCGCCCTGCCGGAGGCCGAAGCCGACGGCGTCAACTACCCGGGCACCTACGTCGCCGGGCTGTACGACCGGGCGCAGACCGAGATCGCGGGGCGGACGGTCGAGAACGAGGACCTGGTCAACGTCCCCAACTGGCTCCCGCTGCGCTTCCGGGTCGCTGGCGGGGAGTGGTTCGACGCGCAGCGGGCCGACGTCCGCGAGCACCGCCTGGAGCTAGACATGCGCCGGGGAACGCTCACCCGGCACCTGGTGTGGCAGGACGCCGGGGGCCGGCGCACCAGGGTAACGCAGCGTCGCTTCGTCAGCATGAAGGATGAGCATCTCGCCGGCCTGGATACCACGTTCACGGCGGAGAACTGGTCGGGGACGCTGGAGGTCTCCTCCGGGCTGGACGGGCGGGTCGTGAACGCCGGCGTCAAGCGCTACCGCGACCTGAACCCCCGCCACCTACGGGTGCTGGGTCAGGCCCAGGTCGACGCGGAAACGATCGATCTGCAGGTTGAGACCCTCCAGTCACACGTGCGGGTCGCCCTGGCGGCGCGCACCAGGCTTCTCAGCGAGGGGCGAACGGTCGAGGCCGACCGCCGGCTGGCCGAGGAACCCGGGTTCGTCGCCCACGAGCTGAGCTTCGAGCTGGAGGAAGGGCACCCCGCGACCGTGGAGAAGGTCGTAGCGCTGTACACCTCCAGGGACCGGGCGATCTCGGAGAGCCGCGACGCCGCCCGGCTCACGGTGGCCGGCGCCGGGGACTCTCACGGGTTGCTGACTCGCCATGAGGGCGCGTGGAACAGCTTGTGGAACCGCTTCGACATCGAGCTGGACAGCGCCAACGAGTGGACCGAGACCGTCCTGCACCTGCACATCTTCCATCTGCTGCAGACGGTCTCACCCCACACGCCGCACTTGGATGTCGGCGTCCCGGCGCGCGGCTGGCACGGTGAAGCCTACCGCGGCCACATATTCTGGGATGAGATGTTCATCTTCCCGTTCCTCAACTTCGAACGGCCGATCCTGGCCAGCGCGCTGCTGGAGTACCGTCACGCGCGGCTCGGGGCGGCCCGCGCGGCAGCCCGGGCGGCCGGGTACGACGGCGCGATGTTCCCCTGGCAGAGCGGCTCCAACGGAGGCGAGGAGACCCAGGAGGTCCACCTCAACCCGAAGTCGGGGCGCTGGCTGCCCGACCATTCGCGCAACCAGCGGCACGTCAACATCGCCATCGCCTACAACGTCTGGCAGCACTACATGGTGACCGGGAGCACCGCGTTCCTGCGCTTCACCGGCGCCGAGCTGCTGGTCGAGATCGGCCGCTTCTGGGCCAGCGTCGCCACCTACAACTCGGAGCTGGGCCGCTACGAGATCCTTGGCGTGATGGGTCCCGACGAGTACCACGAGGCCTACCCGGACTCCGGCGAGCCGGGGCTGCGCAACAACACCTATACCAACGTGATGGCGGTCTGGGTGCTGCAGCGGGCGCTCGAGGCGCTGGAGGTCCTGCCGGCGCACTACCGGCAGGAACTGGTCGAGGAGCTGATGATCCGCGACGAGGAACTGGACCGCTGGCGCGACATCACCCGCAAGATGAAGGTCGTTTTCCACGCCGACGGGGTGCTGACCCAGTTCGAGGGCTATGAGGACCTGCTGGAGTTCGACTGGGAGGGCTACCGGGAGCGCTACGGGAACATCCAGCGGCTGGACCGGCTGCTGGAGGCCGAGGGCGACAGCGCCGACCGCTACAAGCTGGCCAAGCAGGCCGACATGCTGATGCTGCTGTTCCTGCTCTCCCGGGACGAGCTGCGCGAGTTGCTGCGCAACCTCGGCTACGAGATGAGCACCGACCAGCTCGCCCGCACCGTCACCCATCACCTCGAGCGCACCTCGCACGGCTCCACGCTCAGCGGCGTGGTCACCGCCTGGGTCCTGGCCCGTTACCAGCCCGAGGAGGCCTGGCGGTTCCTGCAGCAGGCGCTGCAGAGCGACGTCGCTGACGTTCAGGGCGGGACCACCGCCGAGGGTGTGCACCTCGGGGCGATGGCCGGGACGGTGGACATCGTGCTGCGTTGCCTGACCGGGATGCGGGCCCGCGGGCCGGTGCTCCGCTTCGACCCGGCGCTGCCGCCGGAGGTGAAGCAGCTCAAGTTCAGTGTTCACTACCGCGGCCACCGCATTGACGTCGCCCTTGCCCCGGACCACATGCGGCTCGGCTCCCGACCCGGCGTCGCCGCACCCATCAGCGTCCTCGTCCGCGACCAGACCGTCGAGCTGGCCCCCGGCCAGGAGCGCGAAGTCTCGCTGGGGCGGACGCCATGAGCGCCGGCACCTCGGTCCCCGAGCAGGCGGCACGGCTGGTGGAGCGGGCGCAAAAGGTCGCCCTGTGCCTGGACTTCGACGGTACCCTCAGCCCCATCGTCGAGGACCCGCAGGCGGCCCGGCCGCTGCCCGGCATCGTCGAGCTGCTCGGCCCGCTGGCGGAGCGGTTCGCCGCCGTCGCTCTCGTCTCGGGCCGTCCGGCCGCATACCTGGCTGAGCACGCCGCGGCGCGCGGCGTCCGCTACCTAGGTCTGTACGGGCTGCAGGAGATCCGCGAAGGGCAGCTCCGGGTGGACCCGCGCCTGAAGGCGGCGCGGCCGGCGGTTCTGGCCGCCGGCAAGGCGCTGCGAAACGCCCCGGCCGTGCGCGACAGCGGCGCCTGGCTGGAGGATAAGGAGTACGCGGTCGCCGTCCACACCCGCCGGCTCGCCGACCCCGGCCAGTGGGCCAGCCCGATCGACCAGGCCGCCCGGAAAATCGCCGGGCAGCACGCCCTCGAGGTCATCCCGGGGAAGCTGGTCTGGGAGCTGCGGCCGCCGGTGCGCCGCGACAAAGGCGACGCGGTCCGCCGGGTCGTCGCCGAGTCCGGCGCCCGCGACGTGGTGGTCGTCGGCGACGATCTCGGCGACCTGCCCGCCTTCTCCGCGGTAGCCCAGCTCGCGGGCCAAGGTCACAAAGGGCTGCGGGTGGCGGTGCGCTCCGAGGAGGCTCCGCCTCAGCTGCTCGCCGAGGCCGACCTCATCATCGAGGGGCCGGCCGGAGTCCTCGACTTCTTGCAGCAGCTTGCCGCCTGAAGGCCCGGGGGCCGGGGCGAGCTTCTCCGGGGATGGACCAGCTTGGACCATGCCGCCAGCGCGGGCAACGGATAGGCCTCCACCGCCTGCCCGGCGACCAGTTGCTGCTCGGCCAGCACCGCCGACGCCCCGTTCTGCAAGGGACGGCAGACCGCTTGTGAGCAGCGGGCTCCCTTGCGGCTAAGGACAGCATCGGGGAGTGCCTTTCAAGACCCCCCGGATTACGGGCCTGCCGGTAAGGAAAGAACCACCAGCCGCCACTTGGATCGGAGAGTTCCGCATCGGCGAACGGCAACGGCACTTCGGCTGTTTCGGGTAGGCCGCGCGTCCGGTATCACCCGATTCGCTGCTTTGTCGATTACTCCGAGGTGCCGCCACCCATCAAAACCGGCACCACGCTGACGCCCGTTCACGGCTTCCTCGATCATGGTCTCTGCCAGCGGGAACACCGCCCGTTTGCGCTTCCTGGCAGCTTCCTTACCGGCACCCGGTACTGCGGCAGTCTCGACTCGGATGAGCGACGCGCCTGCTCTTGTGCGAGAGCGGCAGCGGTCGCTGCTTGCTGAGCACGCATCCCCGGCGGACCGGGCAAGCGCCGACACGTCTGAACTGCCCACTGCTGCTCTCTTCCGGCGGAGCGGTCGAATCACGGTCGAGAGTCGCGCGTGCCTGGTCGTCCTCAAACTCGCAAGCCTGCTCGGGCGCCGCGAAGACTCTCGCTCCGTGGACGACAGGTTGGCGCCGGCAGCGACGAGCAGATAAATCCCAATCAAGACACCCCGAAGGGGTCGGATGGTGCTTGGCGTCATGCCCGCCGCGGCCAAGCGACCGATCCTGATCACGGCGCGCGGCGACGACCCGGCTACCAACGCCTCCGGAGTCTCACAGTGGTGCTTGGACCCCGGGCGGCCACGGTCAACCGGCGAGGGCGCGGTCAGAGCCCCTTGAAGAGCGGGAATGTGGCTTGAATCGACGATCGCGTCCAGTCGATCAGTCCGGCGGCGTTGAGGCGGCGGCGGAGCTCGCGGTGCAGGCGCTCCCAAACGCCGGCGGCGGGCACCATCCGCCACGGCACGTCCGTCAGCAACACGAACACGATCGGAGTGAATGCGACGCGGTCGTCGATGCGCGGGCGGCCCATGTGCTCGACCAGCCCACGCCGGCACCACGCCTGGTAGCGCTCGCGGCTGTCCTCTCAGATCCGTGACACGGTGCTCTGAAAACGATCTGCTCCTCGAAGGTCTCCTCGAGCGCCGCCTCGACATCACGCACCGACAGCCCGCACAGGAACGAGCAGACCAACCAGCGAATCCAGCGCATGCGTCACGCCCTTGCCCAGCACCAGGCTCTCGAACCCCGGCGCCTCGGCGTTGCGGATCCTCGGACGCTGCAGCTCGACCGCGCCGCTGGCCGTCTTGACCCCCCGCGGCTCATAGCCGTTGCGATGGGCCACGGGCTCTTCGCCGCGCTCATACCGTGCCCGGCTCAGGAACCGGCTGTCCTCAGCGCCTGCTGCAAGATCAACCAGGCGCCCAGCCGGCCGACCGTCTCGATCGGATCGACATGCTCGTCGACCGCTTCCAACGCCTCATCAAGCTGCGGCGAAACCGCTCGCTGGGGCTACTCTCGCCATGCGCGCGAACCTCCATCAGCTTCGACTTGTCAGGTCAAAGAGGCTACGCCCCGGCCCTCCAAGGCCCCCGGGAACCGGGACGCGACCAAGGGGCGCCGTCGGGCGCCTCCAGGGCTACGTCGAAGGGGGCGTCGAGCCCGGCGACGCTTCGTCAGCCGGACGATTTTTGCTCTGATGTCCGACGGCGGATCCAGGCCTTGCTACTTGACCGGTTCGTGGCTTCGACATGAGTGACGGGCAGACGGAACTTGTGCTGGAGTCGCCGGGGCAGATCCTGGCGCATCCAGCGAGAAAGGCGTTCTGGAAGTGTCGACACGATGATCTCATCGAACTGCCGACGGCTGAATGCTGCCTGTACCGCACGCATGGGATCGTCGCTCACCTCGCCGTCGGCCGTGACGCCGGCGGCGGTGAGTTGTTGGAGCGCCGACTGAAGGTTCTCCTGCGCCAACCTACGTGCCTCTTCATGCGGTCCCGGCACGTAGAGTACCTCTTCATGCGGTCCCGGCACGTAGAGTACCCCGCCCATGACCGGCATGGGCGGCGTTATCGGCATGGATCTTGCTGCCAGATGCTTCACGAGCGTCGCCGGCACGACGACCCAGAACTCACTCGGACCGGCGGCCGCACGGTCTCTCCCATCCGGGACCTCCCCTCCAGGCTCACCGGGTCGGCAGCATTGGCCCGGGTTGATGCGCCGGCCCCGCCGCGTCGGACCTACTTCTCGTCGAACAGGCGCAGGTCTGAGGGCTCGCGCAGCAGATCCTCGAGGATGATGTTTCCCTCGGTGTTGTAGGGCTGGCGCATGTGCTCGTCCCAGGCCGCGCGAGAGCGGAACATCTCGAGCGTCACCCAGGTATCCGGGTCGTCCTGAGGCTGCACGAGGTGCATGAAGATGCACCCCGGCTCGGTGAGGGTCTTCCGACGCATCGACTGCAGCTGCGCCTCGGCTTTCTCGAGCCGGTCCAGTCGAGGCTTGATCGTGACTACGAGGAAGAGCGGGCGGTCCTGATCGCTCATGGCCCCTTCTTACCCGCCGGGTCCACCGCTGAATCTCGTTGCCGGACGGTGAGGAGCGACACTATGATGCGCGAGCGTGGCCCCGCCCGGGCTCGTCCCGTGCGGCGGCACGCGGGGAGTCCGGCGATCTCGTCAAGTGAGGTGAAGGGATGTTCGTTGTCGTTGGAGAGTCGCTCGTAGATCTGGTCGGGCAGCGCGGCGATCGGACATTTTCCGCACATCCGGGTGGCAGCCCGGCAAACGTCGCGCTTGGTCTGGCGCGGCTGGGCGTCGCCGTGACGCTCAAGACGCGTCTGGGGCGGGATGCCTTCGGAGAGATGATCTTGGCGCGCCTTGAAGCCAGCGGCGTCCGGGTCGACGGAGGCGCTGATGAGGACGCGAAGACCAGCCTGGCGATCGCGGCCCTCGCCGCGGGGATCGCGTCCTACGACTTCCGGATCGACTGGGATGTGGAGGAGCTGGCGCCCCTCCCGGTTGAGACACGCTGTCTGCACACCGGTTCGTTGGCGACGGTCCTCCCGCCCGGCAAAGCGAACGTCGTCGACCTTGTGGAGCGGGAGCACAAGCGGGGTCGGGTGACCGTCGCATACGACCCCAACATCCGGCCCGAGCTGCTCGGCGACGCGGTGCGGGTCCGACCGGACATCGAGCGTCTCGTCGCACTGTCCGATGTCGTCAAGGCCAGCGACGACGACGTTCGCTGGCTCTACCCCGACCGGCGCGACGAGGACGTCGCGCAGAGCTGGCTCGCCTCGGGGCCCGCTCTGGTCGTCGTGACCCGCGGTGGCTCAGGCCTCTACGCCGTCTCCGCGGGCCTGGAGCTGCGCCGAGGCGCGGTGCCGATCGATCTCGTGGACACGGTCGGCGCGGGTGACTCCTTCACCGCCGGTCTGCTCGACGGGCTGCACCGTGCCGACCTGGTCGGCGGCGCGCGCCGCGAGGCGCTGGCGGCGATCGACGAGGCGACGCTCGGCAGCGTCGTCGATGCAGCGGCTCTGATAGCCGCGATCACATGCTCCCGGCCGGGTGCCGACCCGCCGACTCGAGCCGAGGTCGACGCAGCTCTCGCAGCCGGGCCACGTGCCTGAGATGCGACGCGGACGGTTCTCGCACATAGCGCGCGAGGAATTCGTCGCAAGCTTCGATGCCGTAGTTGATCGCGAGGTTCCAGCGCATGTGTCCCAGATCCACTGAGCGCGTACCGATGGAGGCCTGTGTCCAGTCGATCACCCCGCTCAGGCGACCGCGCCACCCGTGCCGGCTCATGCTCGCTCTCCGAAGAACGCGCGCCCAGCAAGCGGCGATGACCGCTGCTCCTCCACGAGAGCAGCCGCGCCGGCCGTCGACATCGGCGCTGTCGCAAAGGAACGAACCCGAGCACGTCGCGGGCGCTGGGCGGCGCTCCGGCCCAGATGCGCGGATTCGTTCCAACCCGAGAGCACGACCGGCCTACGCGGGGACTTCTGCTCGGACCCGGAGCGGCACACCCGACGCCCTCACCCGCTGGCAGGCTCGGCGCGACCCCCACCGCCGACACTGACCAAGGTCACAGTCCCCAGCTCAGAGGAGGGTTCCGGGCTACACGGCCCGTTTCTGCCGTATTCCGGCCGCACCTCTACCGGGTCCTGGACCGCGCCAGGCGGGGCCGCACGGCCTGAAGACCGGGCCCTCCAGCGCCAGGCACAGCGCGGCGCCACCGAGGCGCCCTGCGGACTCCCCGGGCCACCGGAACACCGGAGGAGGGTCTGTACTACCACTTTTCAGGCCGGATCCGGCTGTTGTCCTCAATGCTCGCCGGATACGTAGCTACGCCTGAGCGGTGGCTCGAACTGTTCGACCTAACGGCCATCCCGGACACTTCGCTCCTGGTGAGAGGTTCCTTACCTCAGGTGCATCCGAACGCTGGATGGCGTTATCCCCGCGGGCCCGCGGCTCGCTATCGCCACTGAGTGTTCCAGTAGCGGCCCGCTTCCTACTTCACTGCCGCCACCGGCGCCGCGCTCGTGCTGGCGGATTACCGCGCTCCGTATCGGGGGCGCTCGACCCCCCGGTCACGCGTGGTGGGGGTCGTTCGATCTGGCGGTGAGCCTGTTCTCCGGTGCGCCGGCCAATCCGCCGTCTGACGACTTCATCATGCGCAACGCGATGGACTCCCAGGAGGTCGCGGTGGGCTGGTGGCCCCGGGGGACCCGAAGTACGGCAAGGCGGCCTTCGACGCCTATCCGGCGCCTGACGGGTTCGGCCGCGCTGGGCTCGCGCCGGCCACCGCGCACTGGAAGGAGGGTCTGGGCGAGTACGTGCCCGACCGGTACGATTGTCGTGATGAGCTCTGATCCGCATCGGTTCGCGCTGGAGTTCGCCCGCTCGGCGTTCCAGCATGCCTGCACGGTGTGCGGATGGGGATCCGGCGCTGCCCGCGAGCGCCGCTGGAACACCGCCGCCCGTCAGATGAGACTCGCGGAGCGCGTCGAGGCCGGACAGGGCGGCGGTATGGAGTCCGGCCCGGCGCCACCAGGCGGCGGGCGCACCTTCGAAGGCATCGCCGGCGCCGGGATCCACTCGAGGGGAGATCCGTGAGCACAGCAGCCGCGAGTTCCGCTGCCGAGCACCCCGCGCAGAGCCGGCCCCTGATCGGCAAGCGCATGGTGGTGCTGTTCATCGCCCTCGCCTGCTGCTTCACCGCCTGGGGCGTCGCGGCGGACTTGACCACGCCGATGGTAGCTGGATTCAAGCGCATCTTCCAGATGAGCACGTTCGAAGCCTCGCTCGTACAGCTCGCGTACTTCGGCGCCTACTTCCTGCTCGCGCTGCCGGCGGCGTTCATCAACCAGCGCTTCGGCTATAAGGCGGGCATTCTCACCGGGCTTCTGCTCGCGGCACTGGGGGCGTTCTTCTTCTACCCGGCGAGCAAGATCATGGCCTATGGGGCGTTCCTCGCCGCCTTGTTCACGCTGGCGGCAGGCTGCTCGCTGCTGGAAACGTCGGCCAACCCGTTCGTTATGTCGCTCGGCCCGCAAGCCACGGCGACGCGCCGGCTGAACCTCGCCCAGGCGTTCAATCCGGTGGGCACGAACATCGGCGTGCTGCTGGCCGCGACGCTGATCCTGCCCCACCTCTCCGACCCGGTCGACGTCTCGTCGCTGAGCCCGGCCCAGCTGCGCACGATCCGGGCGGGTGAGCTCGGGGCAGTGATGGGGCCCTATCTGGGCCTCGCCCTGGTCCTGCTCGCGATCGCGATCGCCATCGCAGTCAAGAAGGTGCCGCCGATCGTCGAGGAGTTCCCCGACGCCGTCGGCCCATACCCGGGGGGCACAAGAGGCCTATTCCGTGTCCTCTGGCGGAACAGGCGCTACCGCTTCGGCGTCGTCGCCCAATTCGCGAACGTGGGGGCCCAGGTGTGCACCTGGACCTACCTGATCCTGTACGTGGGTCAGGCCCTGGGCGGGAGCCTCCAGAAGGGCGCAATCTACCTGCAGGTCAGCCTGCTGGTCTTCCTCGGGTCGCGGTTCCTGATGACCTGGGTCATCGGTCGCATCCGCGCCGCCAAGGTGATGGCGGTGCTCGCCTTCCTCGCCGTGCTGTTGTGCGCGTTCGCGATGTTGAGTCCGAATCTGGCCGGGGTGATCGCGCTCGTTGCGCTGTCCTTCTGCCTGTCCCTGATGTTCCCGACGATTTACGGCATCGCTCTGGAGGGGCTCGGACCGGCGACGAAGTTCGGGGCTGCCGGCCTCGTAATGGCGATCGTGGGCGGCGCGATCATGCCATTGGTGCAGGGCAAGCTCGTGGACGCGACGAGCCCGGCGATCTCGTTCGTCGTTCCTGCGGCCTGCTTCGCGGTGGTGGGACTGTATGCGCTGTACGACCTGGGGGCGCGTCCGAGCATGATCGCGGGCGCGGCGGCCCGCGGCGGCG